>FUFK010041325.1_pt1 | contig 106032 bp, 91 predicted proteins | sample 1021851 | NCBI WGS metagenome assembly FUFK01 (sample SAMEA51879418, study PRJEB19060) | metagenome
GCTTACGCGAATGCTAATGCTGATAATCTGCTTTTGCCTAGTTTATTACAGCAGACCGCGCTGATATTTTACACGCTACTTAGTATCATTCTACTGGGTTTATTTTATGTCGTACGCAAGCGCCCACAGCGCCAACTAAGCTTTGGTTTAGCGGTCGATATCATTATGCTCAGCTTGCTGCTTTATAGTAGTGGCGCGCCAGATTTACAACTGACGATGCTGTATATGGTGGTCGTTGCCGCAAGCTTTATGCTGCTTCCCGGCTCGCAAGCGCTAGTCATCACTTTGCTCGCTGTTATATTTGTTATTTATCAACAGTTTTTTTATGCGCTCTCTAGTAGCATCAGCTTAGCAAATCTAGGCGACGCGCTGCTTATGTCGGCAAGCTTTTTGGTTGTTGGTTTTTTAACTTGGACGATATCGCAGCGCTTATTACACGTTGAAAAAGTCTCCGCGCAGCAAGCGAAAGAAGTGGCCCGGCTCAACGATATCAACCAAGAAGTTATCAGCCAAATGATCAATGGCGTCATAGTCCTAGATCAGCAGCAGGTTGTACTGGCCAATCGCGCGACATATCAGCTATTAGACATCGATGAGACAAACAACGAGCTTGCAAGCTTCCATGAGCAATTAGCGCATCTACACACGCAGTTATTGCAGACTTGTTTGGCGGTACCTGCGGGGCAATCAAGGCTGTTTACTTACGAGCTGCCAACGACTATAGAAGCTTCAATCATAGCGCGTTTACGAGTGCAAGTTATCCCGCTAAAAGACTATAGCCGCCTGATCATCTTAGAAGACTTACGCCGTGAACAAGCCAGCGCGCAGCAGCTCAAGCTTGCCTCGCTTGGACAGCTAACCGCTAGTATTGCGCATGAGATTCGTAACCCCTTATCCGCCATATCACAAGCCAGCCAGCTGCTTATGGAAGATATTGATTCCGAGTCTGTCAGTACTGATGACGCGTCAGTTAGGATAGCGACTAACAGCGTCGATGATAGCAATTTTGAGCTATACAAGATGATATTCTCGCAAACCAAGCGCGTTAACAGAATTATTGAAGATGTGCTAAAGCTCTCCAAACGACAGCCGCCCAATAAACACAGCATTACGCTTGAGAGCTGGATGGTAGAGTTTATCGCTAACCATTTTAGTGGTCATGATGTGTTTTTATCCGGTAAAGTGCAGCCTCTTATTGTCTTTGATACTCATCAATTAGAGCAGATATTGATTAATTTAATCAACAATGGTTTGCGCTATAGTAGCTTATCTCATCCTCATGCTTACGTAGAAGTAGAGATTTATAGTCGGCGTAACGATGTTATAATCAATATTTTAGATAATGGCAAAGGGGTAAAAAGCGCTGACATTGAGCACTTATTTGAGCCGTTTTTTACCACTGATAAAGCCGGTACAGGCTTAGGCTTATATTTATCACAAGCGTTTAGTGAGGCTAATCAGGCGCGTTTAGTCTATGTCCCAGAGCACGAAAAAACCTGCTTTCGCTTGATCATTCCAGCTATTTTGACCGAGCAGGCTATAGCCGAGAGTGTGGACCTCTAAACAGATAAGCGTTCACTGGTGGCCGACTTTAGCTGCCTTTTAACCCATTAATCTATACTAACTGCTTTACACCCATTTTATTCGTTGAACACTGAAAGGTTATTTATGACAGCAACTGCACTGGTCGTCGATGACGAAGTAGATTTGTGCCGCTTAATGCAAATCACCCTGACTAAAATGGGCATCAAAAGCGATGTCGCTTATGATTTAGCGCAGGCAAAAGCTTACTGGCAAGACAATGAATACGATTTTTGTCTCACAGATCTGCAATTACCGGATGGATCAGGTCTTGATCTGGTCAAACTTATCAGCAGCAGCTCTACTGTGCCAGTGGCTGTCATAACCGCACATGGCAGTATGGACTTAGCTATCGAAGCGCTAAAATTAGGCGCATTTGATTTTGTCAATAAGCCTTTGGAGCTACCGCGTTTGCGGCAGTTGGTCGAAAACGCTCTAAAAGTCATTCGTCAAGATGATAGCGTTCAACCAGCAGACGCGAAGACGCCTGAACAGCAATTGCTAGACCAGCGCTTAATTGGCGACACCAAAGTCATGCATACGCTAAAATCGACTATCTTAAAGCTTGCGCGCTCGCAAGCACCGGTATTTTTATCAGGGGCTTCAGGGACAGGTAAAGAAGTCGCCGCTCGGCTCATTCATGACTTAAGTCCTCGACGTGAGGCGCATTTTGTTCCTGTCAACTGCGGCGCTATACCCTCTGAGTTAATGGAGTCAGAGTTTTTCGGTCATAAAAAAGGCAGCTTTACGGGTGCAGTGGCTGACAAGCAAGGACTGTTTCAACAAGCCAATGGCGGGACGTTGTTTTTGGACGAAATTGCAGACTTACCTTTAGCGATGCAAGTCAAGCTCCTGCGCGCCATTCAAGAAAAAACCGTGCGCGCGATTGGCGATACCAAAGAGGTCGCCGTCGATATTCGTCTGTTATCTGCCACTCATAAAGATCTGGCGCAGCTGGTAGCGGCTAATCACTTTAGACAAGACTTATACTACCGTATCAATGTCATTGAGCTAAAGCTACCTGCGCTTAACGAGCGTGCGCATGATATTCCGGCTTTGGCTCAGCATTTCTTAGCTTTGATTCGTGAGGAGTGGCAACTAGAAGGATCACCACAGCTCAGTGATGATGCTATTAGGCGTTTAAAGTTGCATCATTTCGCCGGTAACGTCCGTGAGCTACGTAATTTGTTAGAGCGAGCGATAACGTTAGCGGAGAGTGATGTCATCGCAGCCGAGCACTTAGGATTACCGGAGGTTGAGGCGTCATTGTCTGAGCCATCCTATTATGATCAGTCACAATCTACGACTGATCCGACTAGCCAAACTACGCCTTTATCCAACAGCGTAGCTACGGCAGAGGATAGTTTACCAACGGATAATCCTCAAAAAGACACGAACGCCAGTGTATCAGCAGCGATGCAAGAAAGTACCTCTGCTGAATTACCCGAAAAAGGCTTAGAGGCTTATCTACAGCAGCAAGAAAAACAGCTGATTGTCACTGCGCTGCAGCAGACTGGTTGGAATAAAACACAAGCTGCTGAGCTCTTAGGTACCACCTTTCGCTCCTTACGCTATCGCATGAAAAAACTTGGAATTGCTGAAGAGCAAACAGACTCATAACTACGCTAGTTATCAGCATAGTCTAGCCATTAAGAGCTACATACAGCTATATAATCAGCGCTCTAGCTACTTCACCGCTGGCTGGGCAACATGGCTTTTTCTAACCAGATGAATTCCTGAGTTTTGTATTTTTGGGCGTAGTAAGTCAAGTGCTTGCTGCTCCCATGAGCCTTCACTACCATTCAAAGTCACATCAGGCTGCACCCCAACTTTATCGATTTTTGCACCCTCTGTAGTTAGATAGTGGGCTACCGTTAGCTTGACGGCTTGCTCATCATTTAATGCGATTACCGACTGTACCGAGCCTTTACCGTAGCTTGTCTCCCCGGCGATAGTGGCGCGGTTCTGCGCCTGTAAGCTACTGGCTAACACCTCTGCTGCTGAGGCAGAATACCGGTTTTGTAAAATGACTACCGGCAACGGCGCAAGTAACGCGCTGCCTTTCGTCGCTAAGATACGTGGATCGCCTTGACGGCCTTTAACTTGTACCACATCCGTATCTTTCATAAAAAGGCTGGCGACATCGATTGCCGAGGTCAGCACCCCGCCTGGATTATCTCGTACGTCTAACAGCACTCCAGTGATAGGCGCGTCTAAATCAATCAGACTTTGTACTATTTTTTCGCGCGTTGTTTCTTGAAACGATGGTAGTTTTACAATAGCCACGCCATCTAGCAAACGCGTATCTATCTTCTGTGTACGTGTATGATTACGCTGGAGCGTCACTGCGCGTTTACGTCGTCCGGCTTTTGATACGATGACATCGATTTGTGAGCCGGCAATACCGGTTAATAATTGCTTGATATCATTAGGCGCACGTTCATCATCAAGCTTAACCTCGCCCACTTGGTGTAAATAATCTCCGACAGTCACGCCTTTTTGGTCTGCAGGTGAATCTTTTATCACTTCAGTCACGACCCAATGATCAGCATCCGCTTGATAGTGCGCTTCGATACCGACATCACCCACATCGCCTTGGGTGAAAGCACGTAAGTTTTCATACGCCTCAGCATCCAAAAACTCTGCATGACTATCAAGCTTGGTCAGAATACCGCTCATAGCATTATTGAATAACACTTCATCATTGACCGGATCTATATACTCGCGGCGCACCAAATCAACGACAGCGACAAAGGTTTTAAGGGTCTCAGGAGAGATGGCTTTGAGCGATACGTTCGCCACTTCACGCGGTACCTCTTCATAGTCATCGTCAATATCGTCTGCTAATGGGCTGCTTGTACTATCGCCAAAGGCATCGATATCATCATTGTCATCACTGTCATCCTCTGGCCAATCTTGGCTTTGATCAGAAGCGCTGGTATCGTCTTCTAAAAAATCATCACTCCGATTATCAGTGCTGCTGTCAATCATTGGCCTGTTATCTTGTAAGCTGATCAGCTGCAGATTAGCAGTAGTATCGGTGTCCTGCTTTTGTTGCTCACCAGCTTTGTCTATCACTTTTATCTGATCATCATTGAGCGCAGCTTGCGCAGGCCCATTCAAGCCGAACACCGCTAATAGACAAGGGCTCAGCATAGCTCGGAGCACTTGCTGCTGACTCACTGGTATTACCAAAAGAAGATTTTTGAGAGCAGATAAAGGCATAGGAAAACTCACCTGAAAAATAAATAATTTTGTTATATAACACCATAAGATAGCTTAAGGCTATGATAAAAACCACTTAAAGTCGGCTTAATAAGCAATAAACTTTAAAAACCATAAAAGCAAAAACTATAGAGGACAAAGCTTGCACAGCAAAGCATAAAAAAGGGAAGAATAATCTCTACTCTTCCCTTTTTCTATCTTTGGCAAATGCTGATAAGACCGTTTAAATCGCCGATTATAAGTACGCTTTAGAACTACTTATCGATTTAAGCTTATCGACTTAAGCGTTAGCGATCAGTAAGTTTTCACCCGTCATCTCGCTTGGGACTTCTAGCTCCATCAACGAAAGTATCGTTGGCGCGACATCACTTAATCGGCCACCGCTACGTACTTTGACATCTCTGTCACCTATATAAATCAGTGGCACATGCTCAGTGGTATGCTGAGTATGCACCTGCCCGCTCTCATAGTCTTGCATCTGCTCGCAGTTACCATGATCAGCAGTAATAAGCATATCTCCACCAGCGGCGCGCACCGCTGTCTTAACGCGGCCGATACAGACATCTAATGCCTCTACCGCCTTGACTGCTGCATCAAAGATACCGGTATGCCCTACCATATCGCCATTAGCATAGTTGACGATCAGCACATCATACTGACCAGACTCAATAGCTTCAACGAGCTCATCGGTCACCTCCGGCGCACTCATCTCTGGCTGTAGGTCGTAAGTTGCCACATCTGGTGAAGGCACTAAAATGCGCTCTTCTCCAATAAACTCCTCTTCACGGCCGCCACTGAAGAAAAAGGTCACATGCGCATACTTCTCTGTCTCGGCGATGCGTAGCTGCGTCTTACCTTGGTTTTGTAAGTACTCGCCTAAAGTGTTGCTGAGTGATGTCGGATGATAAGCGATGCTCGTTTTGGGGTTGTCCGCGAGCACGTCTGAGTACTTAGTCAACATAACAAAAGCGGCGAGCCTTGGCTGCTTATGACGTGCAAAACCTGAGAATTCATGATCAGGCAGTACAAAAGCTTGTGCCAATTCACGCGCACGATCAGCACGGAAATTCATAAAAATTACCGCATCGTCATTCTCGACAGTGCATGGGGTTTCGCCATGCTCGATAACGGTAGTTGGACTGACAAACTCGTCAGTCTCGCGCGCTTTATAGGCTGCTTGAATGGCGCCATCCGCCCGCGTTGACATGCGCTCCGCTTTCCCTTCGGTAATCAGCTCATAAGCTTTTTGTACGCGATCCCAGCGGTTATCACGATCCATAGCATAGTAACGACCGATGATACTGGCTATCTGTACGTTGCCTTCGTAGTGCGAGTTTAGTTTATTTAAATACTCTCGCAAACGATTGATATATTTATCCGCAGATTTAGGCGGCGTGTCACGACCATCTAAGAAGCAATGTACAAAAACGTTTTTGGCACCGTGAACGAGCGCGGAGTGACACATACCCTCAATATGATCTTGATGCGCATGCACACCGCCATCAGAGAGCAGGCCCATAATATGCACATTACCGCCAAGCTCATTAGCCGCTTTTACCGCACCTACTAGCGCTTCATTCTTGTAAAACTCACGACTCTCAAGCTCGCTTGAGATGAGCGTTGAGTCCTGGTAAAGAATGCGTCCAGCGCCCAGATTCATATGACCGACTTCAGAGTTACCAAACTGACCCGGCGGCAGTCCGACGTCTTCTCCTGAGCCTGAAATTAATCCGTGCGGATACTGCTGATAAATCTGATCTAAGTTTGGCATATTGGCGGCAGCAATAGCATTATCGTCATTTTCTTCACGATGCCCAAAGCCATCTAATATCATTAATACGTGTGGCGTTTTTTTATTTTGCTGATCGCTGTACTGGGTCTTGTCGTTGATAGACTCTGATGGTTGTTGCTTACTAGCCATAGATTACCGCTCCTCAAATGAATGAAAACCTGTACTGCTTAAATAGTGAGATATTGTCAATCGAATACATGTACGCAACTGGGCTTTATTGATTCAGACAATATAAAGTGGTCTATATTAGCACACATCTTGAAATTGCTGAAAAATCGGCTTTTTATCTTCCTCTCTACTGATATATGGCAACTATTCGTGCAAATAACAAAGGGTATCAATCTGTAAATCAGACTTGCAATACCTAATTTCATTGGTTAAGATAAAACTATTCTGAAGTGTTGGCTAGTAGATGTTTATTCCCTGAGCCGATAATGCTTTACCAGGATGTGCTACCTATTGCTTCATTGTGTATGCCTGCACTGCTTGCAGTGTATCAGGAAACCTGCCGAGGCAATGACACATCCGCCCTGAACTTCACGGTTCATGGGTTACCATCTTACGGCGACACTTTGGTTGTTACATTCGGTTAGGTGTTCTTATTTATAGCGAATACAGTAATATTCAATAAACAGAGCACCAACCACCAAAAAGCCCCTATCTTATGCAGATAGGGGCTTTTTTTATGGACGTTCAAAATAGGAAATTAAAATTTTTAAAGACCCTACAATCTTAAAGACCACCCAAAGCGATACAAAAACCTAGCACTATAAGAGATTGAGCATTACTGGCTATTCGTCATTAGCCGATTTAGTGATTTTTTTGACATCTTTAGGTACATCTTTGGCCGTACCATCTACTGTCGTATGCTGCTTAAACACATCGCTGAACGGGTTTTGTTGCTGTTGACCGAATGGATTTTGTTGATTGTTCATGCCGCCAAACGGGTTTTGACCACCCATGCCGCCCATACCACCAGCGCCGCCCATTTGCTTAGCCATCATCTCCATCATCTTCTGCTGATTATTCATAACATAATTATTGGCTTTATCTTTGAGTAGCTTTTGCACTGGCGGCAGGACGACCAATAGCGCTAATACGTCGCTAATGACCCCAGGTATTAATAGTAAGATGCCAGCAACCGCCATCGCGACACTTTTTAGCATAGTAGATTCTTGCGGGCGCATAGCTGGGTTCATCATACCGCCAGCTTTCATCTGCTGCGCCATCGGGTTCAGAGCTACCATGCCTTTACGTATAAGCGAGATACCGATCACTGCGGCAATAATAAACCACATAAATACAAGCCAGCCACTGGTGAACTGGGCAATCAAATACCAAACCAGCATCTCAATAATAAACCAAACAATGGCAATCCCAACTATCTGACCCATGACGTGTCGTCCTTAAAATAAACTTAAAAAATTAAAATGGCTAACATATGATGTATATGGGGATGGCTTGCTATACTATCAAACTTGTAGCGCATTTTTAAGTAAATAGTCATCTGATAAATGACTTTATATTGACCTAGATGCGAAGACAGTAATCACTAGCAAAACAATCAAGATAGTGGAGAGTTATGGCAATTATCATCGGAATCGATCCGGGCTCACGTATGACAGGGTATGGCATCATACGGCAAACAGGCGACAAGCTGAGTTATATAGATGCCGGCACCATTCGCACCGATACCAAAGAGATGCCTGAACGCTTAAAACGTATCTTCAATGGTTTAACTCGCATCACTCAGCATCACCTCAAATACGCTGATGAGCCTATTTATACCGCTATCGAGCAAGTATTTATGGCCGAAAACCCAGATTCAGCGCTTAAATTAGGGCAAGCACGCGGCGCCGCTATCGCCGCTATGGTGGCGCTAGATCTAGAAGTATCCGAATATACCGCTCGGCAAATCAAACAATCAGTCTGCGGCTATGGCGCGGCAGCTAAAGAACAAGTGCAAGATATGGTATGCCGTATTTTGACCTTAGAGGTGGTGCCGCAGCAAGACGCCGCTGATGGTCTCGCCTGCGCCATTTGTCACGCGCACTCTAGCCACTCAATGAATAAGCTCATTCTCAATAGCGCACTACGAGGCCGCAGCTCCTCTAAGAAAAAGGGTCGCTGGCGTTTAAACGAAGAGGATTTAGGCAACCTAAATTGACAGTATCAGTTATGTTCTAATAAATAGATCAAAAGCTATAAAAAATTTTGTAATAAAAAAACGCGCTAATATCAGCGCGTTTTTACGATATGGCGGTACAGGTTTGTTAGGTTCTAGTTTAGATAGACCACTACTTATTCAGAGCTATTGTCCACTAACGTACTTTCGATCACTGTATCTAGTACATAAGCGTATTGTGAATCGGCATTATCGACTAATACGGTATCAGTATCTGTCTTGAAGCGCTGCAGACGCAATATCTCATTATGCTGACCATCATGCTGATAACCATCAATGCTGCCTGCAAAGTCCATATATTGCCCTTCGCTGGTCTTTAAGCCTTGATCATCATAAGTGATTGGCCGTACTTGCAAGCACATCTGCGTCTCATTATCCTGACACGGCGCTGATTCCGCTGCCACTTCCCAAAATATAGTCTCGCCATTACTATTGTACTTGGCTTGTAATGTCAGTCTACCTCTCCAAACTAAAGTACTATCATCGCTAGTAACTTGCGTTAACATTGGGGTTTCAGCGTTACTGGCCGTAGCTGATATGCTGATCTGACTCTCCCCTTGCATAAGCTGATTAAGCTTGGTTTCCGCTTTATCAAGCTCGCCACAAGACATTTTGGTGCTCATACTTTCACTAATCGTCAATGTATCACCTGTGAGCGCAAAAGATGCGCCCATCGTGTTGCAGCCAACGCTATAGTTCAAGATATCATTGTTTTGCGAATTAACCAGCAAAGTCACTTGTTCTTTGATAGGCGTAAGCGAGGTAATCGGCTGATCGTTATTATCCGTCGCTGTCGCTAATACCCAGCGGTAATCACTAAGCTTGGTCAATAGCTGATCCTCAGCACTTATTGACTCAGCAGTGTTAACGCTATCATTAGCATCAACCTCTGCTGCCACTTCACGCTCTTCAGTAGCCGCAGCATTAGCATCCTCATTATCTGCTACTGGAGCGTTGTTACTACAAGCACTCAAAGTCATTGCTGCTGCTAGCAAACTGGACAAAAAAGCCGTTTTTAACGTGGTTCTCACAGCTGGTGGGTTCGTCGTCGTTAGCATAGGCGATTTCTCTTTTAAAACAAGTCTAAATTTTTACAGGTTTACGTTACTTTTTAGGGTTTACGTTACGTGGATACTATTTATAATTATTCATCACACTTATCGCAATAAACGACTATACCAGTATAGACTGAGCCGTTTATTGTTTATATATCTTAGGGCTTATATATCTTATTTAAGAGTCAGATTTAGGCTTTGCCATAACCTTAATGCTAAAACGCTCATGCATGCTGTTATAAAAGCGTGCAAGATTGTCGCCTTGCTCTAAAGGATTGACTTTCAGAGCCTTACCGAAATCAAGACCTAAATACAGTACGATATCAGCAAAAGTGAGATGATCGGTGACTAAATAGTCGCGGCCTTCAAGGGCATTGTCAAAGTAAGGTAAAGCTTTAACAGCGCGAGCAATTGACGGCGCTACAAACTCTGGTACTTGCTCGACCCGCTGAGCTTTAGAAGGGTGGCTATGCTGAAACGCTAGCATATAATTGTACAGTACTTCAAACTCAGCAATACGGCGCATAGCACAGACTTGCGCGCGCTGTACCACATCATTACCCATCACCGAGCGCTCGCCATAAACGCGGTCAAGATATTCGCAGACTGCCTGCGAGTCATTGAGCACAGTGCCATCGCCTAAAGTCAGCACTGGCACAGTTTGCATTGGATTGATATCAGTAAAAGACTCTGAGAACTGCTCATTGCGAGCAAAGTCAATATCCACCACACTCAGATCATTCATATCGTCAACATCGATGCCTTTTGAGGCCAATAGAATAATCGCTTTACGTGGATTGGGTGCCGTGCGCGTAATATATAGCTTTTTCATAGTAACTTCCCTGTAAGTGAATGAGTTTTGGTTGACTGTAAGAGCTTTAGTATGGTTAATTAGCATGACTAATTCGCACTGTTCATTAACCGTACTAAATAATATTTATTTTAGCTTTATGTAGCGCTGCCTAATGATCAGCCTACTTTGCTTATCATAGCAAACTTGATTAAAACTTTTGCTACGAATAGTAAAAAAGCTCTATAACTTTATGTCATAGAGCTTTTATTGAATACTGGCTATTAAGTTACTTTTTATTAAAGCTACATATTACAGTAACGTCTTAAAGTAACTTAATTCAAAGCCGCTTATTTGTTTGGCGCTGGAGTGGTACGCAAATAAGGCTTCACTTCAGTATGGCCTTTTGGATAGTTAGCAGCGATATCTTCGTTTTTAACACTCGGTGGAATGATAACGTCATCGCCTTCTTTCCAATCAACAGGCGTGGCTACATTGTACTCATCCGATAATTGCATAGCATCAATGACGCGCACGATCTCATCAAAGTTACGGCCACAGCTGGCTGGATAAGTCAGCGTTAAGCGCACCTTTTTATTTGGATCGATAATAAATACGCTACGGACTGTGGCAGTATCATCAGCATTGGGGTGAATCATGTCATAAAGATCAGCCACTTTACGATCGGAATCGGCAATGATAGGGAAATTCACGGCNGTGCCTTGAGTTTCTTCAATATCCTTCGCCCAGCCCTTATGATCATCTAAACCGTCTACTGACAAGGCGATTGGCTTGACATTACGTTTTTGAAACTCGCCGCCTAGCGCTGCGGTACGGCCCAGCTCTGTCGTACAAACTGGCGTGTAATCTGNAGGATGCGAGAAAAGCACCACCCAGCTATCACCTGCCCAATCATAAAAATTAATATTGCCTTCGGTTGTGACTGCATCAAAATTTGGAGCGTCGTCACCTAAACGTAAAACTGCCATAATAGTATCCTTGTTATTAGTGTTTGAAATTATTAATGTTTCAGCGTCAGCGCCTACAGGGCTGCCACGCTGTATTGTTATCATAGCTATATAACGTTGTACAACTATATAGCTATATNTAGTAAACAAGCTTCTTAAGCTTACCAAAACAGTTATGAATGTCTTGTNAGATATTGTAATGCGCTTATTCTGTTTAGTGATAAGCAAAAAGCCCACTCCTAGATTACTAGAAATGGGCTCATTTGCAAACTAATATTGATAGTTCATGTTGATAGTTAAGATCAATACCTAAGCGGGCTTATAACTATCACGTAAGCTGACGATTTGATTGAATACTGGCTTATCAGCTNCTGTGCTCTTCGCTATCTGAGATGAAGTAACCTTCGCGCTCAAACTGGAAGCGCGTGCCAGCATCCGCGTNCGCAAGCGATGGCTCCACGACNGCATTTANCACCGTCAAAGAATTCGGGTTCAGCGCCTCATGCACATCACTTACGCTACTGGGATCTTCTGCGCTAAATAAAGGCTCNTAGAGTCGTACCGTCGCTGGCACACCTTGATCGGCTGAGACCCAATGAATGACGCCTTTNACTTTTCGGCCTTNAGGATTATTGCCCAGTGTCGCCGGGTCAATAGTTGCTTTGAGCTCAACCACGTCGCCATTATCATCGGTAATGTGCTCAGTGACCGCAAGCACATACGTATTACGCAAACGAATTTCAGGTTTTTCTGGGGANAGGCGCTTATAACCCGCCGGCGGCTCGATCTCATAATCGCCTTGATCGATATAAAGGGTTTGGGTAAAAGGAATCTCGCGCTCGCCCATCTCGACNTTAGGATGCTTGGGCTGAGTCAGCCATAAGGTTTGACTGTCTTCATCAAAGCGCGCGGCGACGCTATCAGCTTTTAAATCTTGCCACTGGCTCACCGCCTCGGTGAAGTTGGTAATCGTGACTTTTAACGGTTTGAGTACTGCCATACCGCGTGCGGTGGTCGTCTCCAAAGANTGGCGAATACTGAACTCGAGCAGGCGCATGTCAGTGACGCCATCGGCTTTGGCGATACCAACGCGAGCACAGAAATCACGTAGCCCCTCTGGCGTATAGCCGCGGCGACGCATACCNGCTATTGTTGGCATACGCGGATCATCCCAACCTTCAACGATGCCTTCATCGACGAGCTGCTTAAGCTTACGCTTACTGGTCAAAGTATGATCGACATTTAAGCGGCTAAACTCATACTGATGCGGCGGTATGTCAAAGCCAATCTTCTCGACAATCCAGTTATAAAAGGGACGATGATCCTCAAATTCTAGTGTACAGAGTGAGTGAGTAATACCTTCTATAGCGTCCGACAAAGGATGGGCAAAATCATACATCGGATAGATGCACCATTTATCGCCCGTTTGATGATGCTCTTGATGCATGACCCGATAGATAATAGGATCGCGCATATTCATATTGGCATCAGACATATCGATCTTGGCACGCAGCACCGCTTCGCCATCGGCAAATTTGCCATCTTTCATATCGGCGAAGCGCTGCAAATTNTCTTGNACGCTAGCATCGCGCTGCGGCGAGGGCTTGCCAGGCTCGGTAAAAGAGCCCCGGTTATCGCGGATTTGCTCAGGAGTTTGCAAATCGACATATGCATCGCCTTGCTCGATCAATTGTACCGCCCACGCATGCAGCTGATCAAAATAGCTCGATGCATGTAGCGCCTCGCCTGCCCACTCAAAGCCTAACCACTGGACGTCCTTTTCTATATTGTCGATATAGTCCTGCTTTTCAGCGGTCGGATTGGTATCGTCATAACGCAAATGACAAAGGCCATCGAACTCTTCAGCCACCCCAAAGTTAAGACAAATAGACTTGACGTGTCCTAAATGCAAATAGCCGTTAGGCTCAGGCGGGAAACGGGTCACGATTTGCTCGTATTTTTGCTCTTTTATATCTTCACGAATAATATTACGAATAAAGTCGTTTTTCGGCTCATCTTTTTTTATATCATTGCTCGCGTTATTACTAGGTTTAGCACTCATCAACTATTGCTCCTAAGCCACTTATTAGCGGCTTGAATTAAAATAATTATAAAATTAAGAATAAAGGTAGAGTTGCGTTATTCTATCAGCTTTTGCAAACTCATTAACAGCTAGATACATGACATCAGGCAAAAAAGCCGTTAGACTGACCTCTAAATTAACACTGCCTCTTATGAGCGAAAAGGAATATCTATGCATGCTATCAAAACATTCGGGTTTGCCAGCTTATTTGCCCCTTTGTTTATATTAGGTTGTGCCAGCACCAATACTAACAACACAATGNTTTCAGACACTCAGCCCAATTCACTTTCCAACACCAACAATCAGGAGACAACCATGAGCGATATGCCAGTAGTACAGTTAGAGACGTCAATGGGTGATATCACTATTGANCTCAATGAAGAGAAAGCACCAAAAACCGTAGAAAACTTCTTAAACTACGTCAACTCAGGTCATTATGAAGGCACTATCTTTCACCGCGTTATTGATGGCTTTATGATTCAAGGCGGCGGCATGGACGCCCAAATGAATGAGAAAAAAACCAACGCACCAATCGAAAACGAAGCGGATAATGGCCTTAAGAACGATAAAGGCACTATCGCTATGGCGCGCACTCAAGACCCGCATTCAGCCACTAGCCANTTCTTTATCAATGTCAAAGACAACGACTTCTTGAACCACTCGGGCAAAAACATGCAAGGTTGGGGTTACACGGTATTTGGTAAAGTCACCGACGGTATGGATGTGATTGAAAAAATGCGCAGCGTTGCAACAGGCCGTTTTGGTATGCATGCTGATGTGCCAAACGAGCCTATCACTATCAACTCTGCTAAAGTCGTTTCTCAATAAGCAAACGCTAGCTGAGAAAGATAGCTGTAGTAATATCAGTATAAAAGCGATCCAGCGGAACTGGAATTAATTTTGNGCAACATCGAAACAGCGTAGGCACAGCACGCTAGGAAAATTTATACCAGTTCCGCGCTAAAATATAATTAGAAACACTCATTAGGATAATTATAAATGCAAACCTTTAATCATCTAATAACCACTCGCCCGCATGATGTACGGCAAGTATTAATTAGTGATCTGCATTTATCGCTAGACGAGCCTGCCCTTGTGCAGGCTTTTTTGGCGCTGCTTGATGACTGCCTCGCTCTGCCGAATCTCAAACGCTTGTTTATTTTAGGCGACTGGTTTGAGGTTTGGCTTGGCGATGATGTTTATTTGTCATTGGCAGATGACGACAGGCAAGCGCACTGGCTCACGCCGCTCATTAATAAGCTCAAACAATTACGAGTCAAAGGTTGTGAAATTTTAGTCATGCACGGTAATCGTGATTTTTTGTTAGATCGCGGTTTTCTCAATTTATTTGGCGGTGAGCTGATTGATGANCCNTATAGCCTAGACGTTGGTAAACAAAGCTATCGCTTAGAGCATGGCGACGCGCTATGCAGCGATGATAAAAAGTATCAATGGTTTCGAAAGGTGATACGTCACCGGCTGAGCAAATGGTATCTACTCAATAAATCCCTATCGAGGCGCCTAGCCATCGCTGATAATATGCGCGCGAAGAGTAAGCTCAATAACCGCACCAAAGACGCCTATATCATGGATGTCAATGAGCAGTCGGTCNCGCAAGCGGTCGCTGATAACGATGCGCTGCTACATGGTCATACCCATAGACCCAACGTTCATACAACGATCAATGGTAAAACGCGTTACGTGCTCGGTGATTGGCGGCATATCGATACCGAAACGCGCCTGCCAAAGGTGAGCGCAGTGATTGGAGCGGTTGTGTCAGAGACGCACTCAGCAGAGGCTGAATTTAGCTTAGTTGAGTTTGTCTACTCAGTATAAACCCAGCTGGTATAAGCGTATAAAGAGCGCTTTGTGCAGCAAAACCTAACTATAATAACTGACATCTATAATAATGGATACTCATCACAAATATCGTCACAGTAAACATAGCCCTAGTAAATACTATGCCTCAACCTAATCTCGTCATTCTTATTCACGGTCTGCATCAAGCGGCCTTTGTTATGCGGCCACTGGCCAAACGCTTGCAAGCACGAGGGTTTGATACTCATCAATTTGGCTATCGCAGCATGCGCGACGATATCAAAACCAACAGTGCCCGCTTAAACACTTGGCTTGAGAGTCATCATCGCCCTGATCAGCCAATTGATCTGGTTGGTCATAGCTTAGGCGGGCTGATAATCCGCGATTTTGTCGCTCATTATCCGCAGTGGCAGATTGGACGCTGTGTGACTTTAGGTACGCCCCATTTGGGCAGCGTCAGTGGTGATTATAGTTGGCGATTAGCGCCTTTTATTGTCGGTAAATCATACGAGCAAGCTTTAGACGGCACGGTTGCGTCTTTGCCTGACGATATTGAGCTTGGTGTAATCGCTGGTAATAAAGCACAGGGATTAGGTCAGCCGATTTTGAGCTACCACAATCGTAAACGGCGTAAGGCTGATAGCGACATAGAAGACAAAAGCTTAGCTCATGACGGCACTGTATATGTCACTGAGACTCAGCTCGCCGGCGCTACTGACCATATCATCTTGCCCGTCACTCATACTGGCATGCTAATGAGTACAGAAGTCGCNCNGCAAGTGATTTGGTTTTTGGATCATGGGCGGTTTAAGCATATAGCGATTAACCTTTAACGCCCATACCTTGTTTAAGCTCGGCTTTATGCTCCTCAATCACAGGTATCAAAGTCTGCATCACCCACTCATGACGCCAACCTTGTAAGCCCTCTGGCAGATCAGCTAAGTCTTTATCATAAGCAATGACTTCATATAGCTGATGCAGCCACTTTTTGCGCATCAATACATTCGCTGGTATACCGATTTTCTCTGCTTGTATCTGGGTCGCATGTTGAACGGCTTTTGACAGCGCTTTGTTCTTGGAGCGATAAGGCGCGGGCAGTCTCGGCGGACGCTCGGCAGGCGCTAACTGCTGAGCCTGCTTAATCTCCTTGAGTAGCTCTTCACCATAGAGTCTGAGCATACTACGGTGCATAGTGGTCTTGTGCGCAAGCTCGCGCATAGATTTGGGCTTTTCAGTGATAATCTCGCGTACCGCTTGTTTTTTTATCACAAAGGTGCGCGGCTGATTGGTCGCACGCGCTAGCTGTTCACGCCAACTGGCCACCGCTTGCAGTATTGCCATTTGCTGCGTATCGTAGCGATAGTCCGCCATGGTTAAGTACATATCCTCATCAGCAACCTGCTGCGAGTCATACAGCTCTTGAGCATAGAGCTGACAATCCGCCCAGACATACTCGTACAGGCCTTGCTTTTTTAGCTCGTACTCTAAGCTCAAATATAGCGCCGGCAAAAAACGCACATCATCTATCGCGTACTGTTCTTGCTCATCAGATAGCGGCCGACGCAGCCAGTCGGACTGACTTTGCTCCTTATCAATATGCATATCTAGCTGATCATCGAGCGCTTGCTGGTAGCCCATCTGCAACTGACCGGTTAAATACGATAGCGCAATTTGCGTATCAAAGATATTGGTCAGCGGCGGGCAATCAGATAGTAAGTAAAAAATGCCTAAATCCTCGCCACAAGCGTGCCAAATGGCGACATCAACTGCGCTTAGCGCTTGCCAGACGTCCTGTAACTGTAACTGCGGGGCATCTAATAAATAGATATGCTCGCCTACGTTTATCTGCACCAAAGCCAAGCGCGGATAATAAGTATCGCGCTTGATAAACTCCGTATCCAGTGCCACCCGACCACAGCTTTTCAAAGCCTCAATGACGGGTGTCAATTGGGACTGCTCTTTGATCCAAGTCACCGGTAGCTCATCAGCGCTATCAAGTAAAGCATCAATATCAGGCTTTGTAGGCAAGGCGTTTGATGCAGAAATGGCTGGATTATCAAGCGGCTCTATAGTGTTATTATCAGTAGCTATATCATCTTGCGAAGTGGTTAGCGTTGNCAAAGAGGGGTTAGACACGGGCAGATACCTGCTTAAATTGAAAAGTTAATGAGCCGATTATAACAATATCGGCGTATTAATTGGGCGAGTGTCATTTATTTCAAAAATAAAAAACTAGGCATAACGCCTAGTCTACTGAGTCGTCAACGAATAAAAAAACGCTGCCTTTATAAAAAAGAGCGGTTTTGTAGCGCTTGGCCTAAAGTCATACTATCGAGATACTCAAGCTCACCGCCCATCGGCACCCCTTGTGCTAAGCGAGTGACCTTTTTGACATGGCGACTGGCCGCTTCACTAATAAAGTGCGCCGTCGTCTGCCCCTCTACCGTCGTGCCAGTCGCTAGTATCAGCTCATCTACCGGCTCGTCTTTGACCCGCCAGACCAGCTGATCGATATTGAGATCATCGGCGCTAATGCCATCGATAGGCGACAAGTGACCGCCCAATACAAAGTATAATCCGCGGTAGCCCGCCGTTTGCTCTATAGCCATCACATCGGCGGCAGTCTCGACCACACATAGCTGGGTATTATCACGTCTTGGGTCTTGGCACAGCGGGCAGATACTCTCATCACTGAAGCTATGACAGCGCTGACACTCCACAATCTCACGCATCGCTTCATCTAGAGCTTGTGCTAGCGCCATGCCTTGCGGGCGCTTTTTGCTCAGCAGATGCAGTGCCATACGCTGAGCACTTTTTTGACCGACACCAGGCAATATACGCAGCTGCTTGACTAGCTGATCGAATTTGGCAGTAAGCAAATTATTATCCTTTTGCAATTATAAAAACGGACGTTATAACTTAATCTCTAGTTATAAAAATGGGGTCGTATCGTTACGATAACAACCCCATCTATTGACTACTACAGTCAGTATTTATACGCTTTTTATGTTATTTAGCAATGAGTTATCGCTTAGAACATACCTTGCATACCTGGTGGTAGACCCATACCTGAGGTCGCGCCAGCCATTGTCTCTTCGTACAGATCATCGGCCTGACGAACAGCATCATTGATAGCGGCGGCGATTAGATCTTCGATCATATCAGGCTCATCTTCTAAAAGACTAGGGTCGATAGATAAACGCTTAACCACATGGCGACCGGTCATCGTCACTTTGACAAGGCCACTGCCCGCTTCTGCCTGCACTTCTTTATTGGCCAGCTCTTTTTTGGCTGACTCAACATTGGCTTCGACTTTCTTTTGCATGGATTGTGCTTGTTGCATCAAGGCTTGAATATTCATAATACTCTCTTTGTCTTTGTAATCCGGGTGAATTTAGATAAAAATAAAACGTTAAGCTAATTATAGCGTTATCTTTATAAACTGTCTAAGCCGCGAGCCAAATCTTTGATAATATCTTCAGCATCCTCCAGCCCTACAGACAGTCGAATTAGGCTATCATTAACACCTGCCTCAGCGCGAGCCTCAGCAGTTAAGCGAAAGTGCGTCGTCGTCGCAGGGTGGGTGATTGTCGTCTTAGCATCGCCTAGATTGTTGGTGATAGATATCATTTGTGTCGCATCTATCACTTGCCAAGCAGCAGCTTTGCCATCTTGCGTACCATTAGCAGAATCGGTCGCTTTGACTTCAAAACCCATAATCGCGCCATAAGCGTCTGCCATATGATGCTGGCGTGTTGCAAGCTTGTGCGCTGGGTGGTCTTTTAGCCCAGAGAAATGCACAGTGCTAACGTTTGGATGATTCAGCAAAAACTCAGCGACCTGATTGGCATTATGACAGTGAGCTTGCATACGCAGTTTGAGCGTCTCAAGACCTTTGGTAAATACCCAAGCGTTAAAAGGACTCATACTGATACCACCTGAGCGCACTACTGTGAACGCCTCCTGCATCAGCTTGTCGCTGCCGACTAAAGCGCCGCCCAACACGCGGCCCTGTCCATCTAGATATTTAGTCGCTGAGTGAATCACCACATCCGCGCCTAAGTCTAGCGGGCGCTGAATAGCAGGAGAGGCAAAACAGTTATCAACAACCAATAGCACATCGTTGGCCTTTGAGAGCGTGCTTAAAAAGCCAATATCGCAGATTTGCGCTAGCGGGTTACTCGGGCTTTCGCAGTAGATGAGCTTTGTATTTGGCTGCACGGCCGCGGCCCAAGCATCGTTGTCAAAGCAGTCAACGTAACTGACCTCGACGCCGAATTTAGCCATATAATTATTGAACAGTCCAATAGACGAGCCAAACAGCTGATTGGCTGCCAGCAAGTGATCGCCTGCTTTTAGGTAAGCCAAACACATAGTCAAAATAGCGCCCATGCCAGAGGCGGTGGCGACTGCGCGCTCGCCATTCTCAAGCGCAGCTAGGCGGCGCTCAAAGGTACGCACGCTTGGATTNGTATGGCGCGAATAGACATTACCCGTCTTAGTACCATTAAAATGTGCGGCGGCATCACTCGCCGACTCATAGACATAGGAGCTGGTGGTAAAGATAGCCTCAGAATGCTCACCTTCATCGGTGCGATGCTGTCCGGCACGTACGGCGACGGTTTGCATACCATAATCGAGGCTTAAATCTAAGGCATCTGAGCGCCAGTTACTATCTAAACCACTGTCGTTGTTACTATCTAAACCACTGTCGTTGCTATTTTGTTGTGCTGGCGATTGGCTCATAAGTATTCCGTAGTGAGGGTTGAGGCTGCAAGGAGAATCGATACTACTATTGGTAAACGTTTTAAACTGCACAATATCATATCATGACTGCGCTTTTCAGACACCTACTACGCTTTTTTTCGTCACTAGGCTCCAACTTTTGGTTATTCACCAGCCGCTGCTACGGATTAAAAAATTTAACGTATTTTTTATAGGCAGATACCTTTGTACCTGCTAAGCTTGGCAAAAATATTTGTGCGGATTGCTCCAACAATATATTTGCTAAGCAAAATATGATTATCTGTAGTGTCATACTAATACAGTGTTGATGTTGATATTAATACTGATGTTGCTGTTGTTACTGTTACTGTTACTGTTACTACGTATTACTATTAGTTAAAGCCGCGGTGTAGACCGCTCAGCCAATCTTTTGAGTGTATTGAGGCCATCTTATGATGTCGATGTTGGATGTTTATTCTAGTAAATTGACGATGAGCCTTACTCTTGGGTTGTCATTGAGTTTGGTTGGCTGTCAAAGCTTACCGCAGCAGCCGCACTTAGCACAGAGCAAAGAGCTCTCTGAGCGGGTTAATGCTATGTATACTAATAAGACAAAGGCTCAAGATGAGCCAATCACTCCAGATTCACGTTTGGACTCAGGTATAGAAGATAGCAACGTCAATACCGAAACTGATGATACCGCCAATGCCAATAATGATACTGACTTAGTCGCGGCCATTAGTGAGCAAAATAAAATCCATCCTGATTTGTCAGGGTATCATCCGATTGTCACAGGCGCCAATGCGTTTGCCTCTCGTAGCATATTGACCGATATGGCGACGCGCAACATCGACGCGCAATATTATATCTGGCATGATGATCAGGCCGGTCAACTGCTGCTAAAAGACTTATGGGAAGCGGCTGAGCGCGGCGTTATCGTGCGCTTATTGATAGACGACTTTAATAGCAGCGCCGCGCTTGATCAGCAGTTATTACGTTTTTCAAGCCACCCTAATACAGCGGTCAGAATTGTTAACCCTTTGATGCACCGTAAGTTTCAAGCGCTCAACTTCGTCACTGGTCTGCCGCGTATCAACCGGCGCATGCATAATAAAAGCATGACTTTTGATAAGCAAATCACTATCATCGGTGGCCGCAATATTGGTAACGAATACTTAAGTAATGATCAAAACAGTCAATTTGCTGATTTAGATGTGCTGCTTATTGGTAAAGTAGTCGCAGATATTGATAATAGCTTTGGCAGTTACTGGTCCGCGCCTATCTCTTACGATATCGAGACGTTAGTAACTTTAGATGAAGATGGGCCGACGGACTTTATCGAGGGACTCGATCAGCTCGGTACCAATGAGAAAAGTGATAACCAAAGCAGCTTATCGGTATATAAGTCAGCGATTGCGGACTCTTCTATCGATACTGATTTATTGAATAAGCGCATTCCTTTTCGCTGGACGGATATGCAGTTTTTGAGTGACGATGTCGGTAAGCTTACCAAGTCTGTCCCTGCCGATACCAATCTAGTGCAGCAGCTACGTACCTTGCTTGGGCGCCCTGATAAAGAGCTGACGATCATCTCTTCTTACTTTGTTCCCACCAAAGATGGTGTCGATACGTTAGTAGAGCTGGCCGACTCTGGCATTGATATTAAGATACTGACNAACTCTTTTGACGCTACCGATGTNACCGCTGTACATTCTGGCTATAGNCANTGGCGACCTAAGCTACTCAAATCCGGTATCAAGATATATGAGCTAAAATCTACTGCTAGTGAAGAGGATCGCGAAAACAAGCTGTGGAAAGCGCGCAGTCAGTCCTCAACTAGCTTGCATGCTAAGACCTTTGCTATTGATGATCATCAAGTCTTCATTGGTTCCTATAACGTCGATCCACGCTCAGCGAATATTAACACAGAGATGGGCGTTATCATCAATGACGATGAGCTGGCGCGGCAGCTGCATGAAGCGCTCAGTGACGACTTATTAAGCCAAGCTTATGAAGTCAAATTAACCGATGACAATCATTTGCAGTGGCATACCATAGAAGATGGTGAGAAAAAGGTCTATGAAGCTGAGCCGCGAGTGGACTTATCCGATCATATTTGGCTAACTATTATGTCGTGGTTACCTATCGATTGGCTGCTATAAATAGGCTTTAACCTATACTAGATCTACAACTCTTTTTTATCTGCCCTCTGTTTTATTTTCGCTCAATTTTAACTTTTTATTTATCGTCGACGGCCATTGTGATGGCCGTTGTAATGCTTTGCTTGTATATGGGAAAATAATCGACCATGCCTTCTCGTCCTCAATATGCGCTCATGTCTGGTAAAGATAAAAACATGGTGATTTTTGTCTGCTTGACGAGTGCTATCACTTTTTTTGACTTTTTGATCTACTTGTATATGGCAGATTATATCTCTTCTGCTTTTTTCCCAGCCAATATCGATTCTGGCATGACTCGCCTACAAGGGCTTGGGTTATTTGCTGTCGGTTATTTGGCTCGTCCGCTTGGCGGCATTTTGTTTGGTCGCTATGGCGATATGAAGGGACGTAAGCCCTTATTGCTTATAAGTATGCTTGCAACCGCGCTTTGTATGGTAGGTATAGCAATACTACCGACTTATGCTCAGTGGGGCGTAATAGCCCCGAGCTTATTTATTATTTTGCGCCTAATACAGGGAATGGCGTTTGGCGTTTATGTACCTTTGGCTTGGATTTATATTGCTGAGCAAGTCCCGCGTCAGTATCTGTCAGTGGCCTGTAGCTATGTGACAGCAAGCTTTTTTGTGGGCGTGTTATTTTCTAACGCTTTTTTTGTCTGGCTAAACAGCTCGATGACGCCTGTTCAGCTCTTGGATTATGGCTGGCGTGTACCCTTTNCTGTCGCTGCTCTGCTAAGCTTCTTGCCTTTACTGGCATGGCGCTTCATTAACGAATCACCGTTTTTTATTGAGATGCAAACCCGAAAACCTTTACGAGGCGTTAGGCAGCCGCTCACTTTATTATTTAAGTACTGCAAGCATTCTATCTTTTTGGGCCTCTTACTCAGCCTCATGATTGCTAGCATCACGACGGTAGTGGCTTTACTACTGCCAAGCCTGATCGAGTTAAGCTTTAGTTTAGATAATGATCTGTTTGTTTTTTCGCATAGTTTGGGCATTGTCTTTATGATTTTTGGCTGTGTCTTTTATGGCATTGTGTCCAACCACGAAAACTTTGGTAAAATTTTGGTTTTCGGATCAATTTTATTAATCGGCCAGATATTTGCCTTTTATTATCACCTGCAAACTGGCGGCGATTACATCTTGATTATGTACGCTCTACTTGGGTTTTTTGCTGGCATTGTAGGCATGATACCGGCTATTCTTGTACAGTTATTTCCGACTAATGTACGCCTGACGGGTCTCGCTTTGTCTTATAATGTGATGTATGCGATCGTGGGCGGCCTGCTGCCTTTTGCACTCGGTTATGCCACCTTTTATATCAGCTTTTCGCCCGCTTTGTACATCGCTTTTATCGGTGCGATGAGTATTATGGTTGGTTTATATTTTTATCATCTACCAGAATCGAAACAACTGAACCGAGTGATTTAATAGCGCTATATACTTTGGCTGTGAATGTTACCGATGATGTCAACGCTACCATAGATTCGATTTGAAATAAATAGAGTGCTATGACGCAGGCCTCAATGCTTGATTAAAATAACCGTATCAAAATGAGTGCTGCGCCGAATAATATGCCCGACAACCTACTATATACCTAGTTAAAATCATACACATCGCTGCAATGCTTTAAAATGCTTCAAAAATGCTTTAAAAAAGAGTTCTATAGTTATGATAGATATGACCAATAAACGCTTATCCGTAGCACCAATGATTGACTGGACAACGACTGATTATCGTTATTTTGCGCGCCTGTTTAATCCGCACGTTTATCTGTATACCGAGATGATCAGCACAGGAGCGCTCATATACGGGAACCGCGCGCGGCACTTGCGTTTTGATGAGCGCGAACATCCTATTGTTCTGCAACTTGGCGGCGCTGATAATGCGGATATGACCCAATGCGCCGAATTTGCTCAGCAGCATGGTTATGATGAAGTCAATATCAATGTGGGCTGTCCCTCTGATCGCGTGCAGCATAACAAGATAGGCGCTTGCCTGATGGCAGAGCCCGCTACGGTCGCAGATTTAGTCAAGCATATGCAAGCAGCGGTCGATATCCCAGTGACAGTCAAGCATCGCATCGGTATCGACGANTTTGATAGTTATGAGTTTATGAAAGAGTTCGTTGAAACTGTAGCAGCGGCAGGCTGTACTCGCTTTATCGTTCATGCGCGTACCGCTTGGCTACAAGGTCTGAGCCCCAAACAAAACCGCGAGATACCGCCACTGCGCTATGAGGATGTCTACCGGCTTAAGCAAGAGTTTACTGAGCTTGATATTGAGATTAATGGCGGTATCGAAAGCGTCGATGATATCGCAGAGCACTTAAAGTACATCGATGGGGTGATGATCGGCCGCGCTTTTTATCAAAACCCTTATTTGCTCGCAGAAGCGAATAGCTTATGGGGCGAGCCTGCACCAAAACGCTCTGATATCTTGGCTGAGATGTACCCTTACTTGCGTCAGCAGATCGAGCTTGGCGAAGCACTACCGACGATGGCGCGGCATTATTTGGGTCTGTTTCAAGGCTTAAGTGGCGCGCGCAGATGGCGACAGGCTTTGAGTGGTAAACCTAGCTTGACGATTGAGGATATTGAACGAGCTGCCACGGAAGTGCTCGCGCTAAATCCTGGAATTTAATTAGCGTTACGTACGCGTAAAAGCTTATCAGCTGATAAAAACTAACCTTAGCATTCGTTAAGCTAGAACCTAAATCAGTCATAAAAGCGCATCAAGTTAAGCAGCTAGCGCTAGATACTGCCACATCGCCAAGCCGTTATTAAAGATATGCAGCGCTATCGGCAAAAAAAGAGACCCTGACTTGTAGCGCGCATAACAAAATATTAAGGCGAGCACGACGATAGTGCTGATCTCATATAGCCCATACTGCAAGTGCATCACCGCGAACACTAAGCTGGTAATCAAACTTGCCATCAGTGCGCCGTGCGCTTCTGACTGTGCTAGACCTTCAGCTTTTGATAGCTCTGTTTTATCGAACTTTATGGCAAACTGCTCCTTGAGCGCGGACCAAATAACACCTCGAAACACGAGCTCTTCATAGATAGGCGCGATCACTACCATCGCAATGATTAACAGCCATACCGAGCTGACCGAATCATACAAAGGATCAACGAANAACGAAGGGGATTTATCCAACCAGTATGTCAGCGCTTGACTACCAATCATAAACAGTAATAGTAGACCAAAACTGCCGATAGCGACTTTTAGTGAGAACGACTTGAGCGCTAAATAATCACTAACTTGCGCGCCTTTTAAGCGAATAATAAGCGCTATTAAAATGCTCAAAAATACACCGCTAAAGACAATCGAGCTACTAACGATGGTGCCATTGCCGCTAGCAAAATAAAACAAGTCAGCCGCTGTTTGGGATTTAGTAGAAGGTAGTAATAGCTTGCCGGCGATATAGATACCTAATAGCTGACTACCAAAAAAAGCAAACACCATTGCCACCAGCAGTGCTAACGCTTCCCATAAAGAAAATAGCGGCGTTTTTGCTGTTTGCGGTATAGCGTCTAGTGAGTTTGCAGATTTCGACATAGATAAGAACTCAAAAAATAATAAGCGACGCCATTTTATAAAACAGCTTAAGTATTAAGATATACTGCTATTGAGACAGCTGCTGCTCAATGATATCAAGCACCAATGCTGATACGGACTCTGGGTGCTCAAGCGGGAACATATGACCGCCAGCATGCGTCTGAAAGTCTATCCCTAAACGCGCTTTGACTTGTTGGGGGAATTTACGTTTCAAAAATATACTCTCCTCACCAATGATGAGCTGAGCAGGCGGCTTAGGTCCTTCATTAGGAGTCAGCCAATACATGGATGGATTGGTTCGAAACACTGCCACCTCATTCTTTTTGGAGATCGCTAACGTTACTTTGCCATCAGCGCGCTCGTGTAAGCCGTGCTCGATATACCCCTGAAAGCTACGCTCATCAAAATTCTTAAAGAAGGTTTTATGACGCATTTGCTCATAAGCGTCATCACGGCTGTCCCAAACATCGCGGCGATGTTTTGAGATACCGGAAGGTGACATTTTGTCCATCAAGCGGTGGTTCATCATCGGCACTTTATCTAGCGTCTTTGCCACATGCATCAAAAAACTACTCCGCCCATATATCAGTGGCGGATCCATCAGCACGGCTTGATTAAAGTGTTTAGGCGCCCGGTACAGCGCTTGCAACGTACACAGCGCGCCCAAAGAGTGGCCAACTGCCACGACTTGTGTGACGCCATGACGCTTGCACGACTCTGCCACACTATCGATGACCTGTTGGGTCAGACTGCGCCAATTATTGTCTACCGGATAGCCGCTTGTCTCTCCTAGCATAGGGATGTATTCAATCGTGAAAAACTCAGCAAGTCCGTCAAAAAAAGGCGCATAAACGGCGCTTGGCATGCCATTAGCATGCGCGAAATGCAGCACTGGCTTTTGGGTTAGCTTTGATACGGGCAAGGAGGCAAATCTCTGCGCCTTGTGGTCATTCTCATTCATGTAAGCTCTCTATTATTTTGATTATTAAAATATATTTATAGGATGGTGGATTACAACGACTAAAACCAAACTTAGTTATAGCAAAAGGCTGAGCTATTTACTAGCTCAGCCCGGATACTGATAGAGTCAAAACTAAGTTAATATACAAACCCTTAGCGCATCTCAGCATTGCCTTCTTGCTGCCCTAATACATCAAGGTTAATACTTGAGCCGAGCCCTGCGCCTAATTTCACTGCAAAGCGATCCATAAATAACTGAAACGGGTCTACAGGACTGTAATTGACTACGTTATCAAGCTCAAGCTGCTTCTCTAAGCTTGTGATACTACCCTTTTTGTCTGCTAGCCCCAAAGCAATAGACTGCTCGCCGGTCCAAAACAGCCCTGAAAATAGTTTATTGGCTTCAGGGTCTTTGAGGCGATCGCCGCGACCTTCTTTTACTGCATTGATAAAGTGCTTATGAGTATTGGCTAACACCGATTCGACGTGCTGCTCTTCATAATCTGTCAGCGGCCGCGATAAGCTTAAGATATCTTTGTATTCGCCAGCAGTAATAGTGCGATCTTCCACCCCTACTTTGTCCATTAGTCCTTCGATATTGTAGCTTGGCATAATGACGCCGATAGAGCCGACTAGACTTGAAGGATTCACATAGATCTCATCAGCTGCAGAAGCAATATAATAAGCGCCAGAAGCACCAATATCACCGATGACGGCATAGAGCTTCTTATCAGGATACTCAGCGCGCAAATCTATCATCGTCTGCCAGATCTCATCTGATTGTACCGGCGAGCCGCCAGGAGAGTTAATATCTAAAGCCACGGCCTTCGAGTTGGGGTTTTCAAATGCGCGGGTCAAAGCTTCGTTCACATCATAAGCATTGGCAATATCGGCATTACTAATAACGCCTTGCAGCTCTACTACCGCCAAATGCGGTGAGCTGGTATCCATGCCTTCTAGCCCAGTAGGCGCTTTGGTGCTACAACCGCGGCTAAAAGTGAAGAATAATAATAAAATATAACCAAAGGTAAGCAGCTTAAAGAAGATACTCCAACGCCTTGAGCGGCGCTGCTCTTCAACACTAGCTAATAAGGTTTTTTCGATAAGACGCCATTCTTGTCCGCTGGGCTGATTGGCCGGTACTTGCTGCAGCGGTGCCGGCTGATTTGCCGAATTTTCAGGACGTTTATTAGGGTCTGGTGGCCAGTTGGGNATNTNNCTTATCTCTACNGTAAGATCGATCAAGAGCAAAATACAACTATAGTCAGTTCAAAATAAAGTCGATACGCTCAATATCAACGTGCAACTGGTATTAATTTTCCTTGCGTGCTGTGTCGTTGCAGCCAGAGGCTGCGCAAAATTATCCTAGATGCACTGCATCAATTTTAAAGTGATTTAACTATATCGTCTATAAAAGCGCGTCGAATTATAACTGATTGAGGGTTTGCTAAGTATGGTGACATTGTCACTGAGGTTCAATAGTAGAATGTGACCTTATTGCAGCGTTTTGCAGCGATACTGTTATAGTCTGCCTAATGGTTTCGCTATTCACTGCCTACTGACTAACTATTCACTAGCTCTTGACTATAGTCATTCATGAGTCTCAGTTACTAGCGCCACCTCCAAGGGCTGCTCATCATAAGTCAGTACTTGCTTAGTCTGCTGCGCTATTAATATCGGTGCCGTTACCGCAGAGCGACTATGACTAAGCCAAGTTGTTGCACTAAAATCTGCTTGGCTCATATTAAAGGCTAAAGGCTCAGCGGCGCATAATAGTGACCACAGTTGCCAACTGCGCTTATGGGTGGCGACATCGAGAATGAGTCGTGATAAAGCGGTGTCTTCAGTTTCAGTACTATTTAAAACCGTACTATTTAAAACAGCATCATTAAATTCAGTATTGTTCGAAACAGTATTTCTTGAAATAGCATTATTGGAAATCCTATTATTCCCAGCAGTCCCAGACAAATCAGACAAANCAGACAAATCAGATAAGGCTTTATCATTGGCAAGCATCTGCACGCTCGCCTTAATAGGCTGCTGAGGGTTGCTAGCATTATAATGCACAACGGTAATCGGCGATTGACTGACGATAGCTAGACTACAATCCCAAATGCTAGCGTCANCAATCTCATTCCAACCAGTGAGCGCCAGCAGTCTTAATTGACCGTTTGGCGCTTGCCACTGCTTACCTTGCTGACAGTCTTGCGCGCTGATAATTCGGTTATCGTCAGTTGTTGTTGCTACGCTTTGTCGCGCTTGCAGTCGCTCATGGCGACCTGCCTGCCAATACTGCGCTGTCGGTAGCTGCTGGCTTAATAGCGTTACGCTCAAAGGTAACAAAGATGATTCTTGCGAAGCTAACTGACGACTACTTGCTGCCGATGTAGAAGACATTTGAGTCGTCATAGGGGCCGCGCTGCTTTGGACCATGCTGCTTTGGACAACAATACCGTCTAGACTTTTAATCGCTAGCGTACGTAGTTGCTGCTCTAGCTGCTCCGCTAATCTTTCAGCGCTCAGCGTACTTGGCCTAGTGCGCTTGCCTTGCGCTCTATGATCGGCCAAAAACAGCCAACTTATCTTATCTTGATCTAATGATTTTTTATTAGCATCGTTTTGCTCGGCTTGGTTTTTATCAGCGGGATAAAGCAATACCGCCGCTGTTATGTAACGATCGCCTGTCGGTAGTATATAAAGCGTTGGCGTCTGCGAGAAAGACTGCTGATTACTATAGATTGTNATCGATAAAAGCGTCAGCGGTACTAAGGACACCCAGCGACTTATAAGCCCTCGCGGTAATAGCCAAGGCAAAAGCATGAGTGCTGCCATTAGTAACATAGCGAAGTTAACGGGGGTGTATAACCAAGCGCTACCTAGCACAGGCAGCGTCGTCAGCCACTCGATTAATTGATGTAAGTGATAGACAATGGCACTGACTACTGCCCAAATGCTATCAGCACTGCTTGGTAAGATTAAATAGCACAAACCTGCTAAAAGATTCAGCGGTACAATAATCCAGCCGAATAAGCCAATNGCAAATAGGTTAATGACAAGACCCCATAACGATGCCTTGCCAAACAGTAATAAAGTAATGGGGAGTAGCGCTATAAATAACCAAAACTGTAATCTAAAGAGACGCTTAAATAATAGCCAACCTTTACTGTGCATATCAGTTAATCTATTGGAGCTATAGCCGATCTTAACTGACTGAGCTGCCATAACGGAGGACGAGGAGCTAGTCGCGGCCGAAGTCTGATTTGTCAGCTTATCCTCATAGCTCAGCAGTAGCGCAACAGCAATAAACGACAGCCAATAGCCGGCTTGCCATAACACATACGGATCTAGCCAAGCCATTAGGATAGCTAGAGCTAACAATACCTGCAGAGTACTGACCGGCACTAATGTCAGACGTACTAAGCCTATCGCTAATAACATCCAAGCGGTGCGCGCCGCTGGCACATCAAAGCCNGTAAATAAGGCATAAATAAAAGCGGAAGCTATCATCACCCACCAGCGTACTTGCCAGCGCGGCAGCANGCGATAAAGTGCCGGATAAAAGCGCTCGACCAGCATCACTACCATAGCAGCTAATATAATCGCCAAAAACAGCACATGGGTCCCTGAGATCGCTAATAGATGCGAGATGCCAGCAAGCTGATACAGATCTTTGGTTTCGCGATTGATTAAGCTGCGATCGCCGGTCAGCAAACTCAACGTCACTGCATCTGCTTGTTGTTTCGCAGCACTTTTAGTAGACCAGTCTTGATAAAAGTGCTGACGTAACTGCAAACGCCAGTTATCAATAGTGTTACGCAGCCGCGACCAACTAGAGGCCGAATCACTAACAGTACTAGCGGCACTCGTCGACTGATTCGAATAGCTAGTAGCGGCTGAGCTGAGCGCAATAATCGTCGCAGTCCCATCGATGTGACGGGCACGTAGCCAGCGATAGCTATCAAAGCCAGTTGGGTTATTGAGCGCTTGCTCGGAGCTGGCTAATGGCGCAAGCGTTAAGCTCATCAATATGCGCTCGCCCGGCTGTAAGCGATTTAACCTAGCGACACTAGCAGTATCATTGGCTNTATTNGGNTATANACTTAGCANTACCCGCTGATTCGATGATGCGCCACCTGACTGCAGGATATCATCCGCCTTACTCTCAGCGCTTTTTTTAGCCAACTGTTCAGCACTAAGATCGTCGGTTAACGGCACTATCTCGCTTAAAGTCGCGACCTGCCGATAGCCGCTATTCATCGTCGCGTCGTACACGCTATCACTGATGCCTTCAATGGTCACCCAAGCTTGCACGCGCTCGGACGCTGTTATCTTGGTACGCTCTAACTGCTGGTGAGCAGTAAGCGCTTGTAGCAAGCTACCAACGATTAAGGCTAGTGCCAAGATTGCTACAATTAGATAGCGCAGCGGTTGAAGCAAGCTAAATATACGAGCAGTTGATGAGGCTGATTTTGAAGATAGTTTTGGGGGACTGTTAACAGAAGTATCTGATGAAGGTAAGCTGAGACGCTGATTTAATAAGATGAGTAGAATCGTAATGATGATAAGTAGACTAGGTAAAAGCAGATAGTGACTAGTATCTAAGAAAGCGAAGCTCTGCGGCAAGGGTATAGTCGCAGCTTTGGTCAATACAGCTGCCATCACACTTATTATTAGCGCGCCAACTCCCCAATACATTGACATCCTCGCTCGCTAATGTGAATTTATGCTAGGATTAAGCATAGAGCCGATGCAATAGCGGTTCGCTATCTAAGCTTGGCGCTGACCATAGCATTTGTGCCTTTATTACGATTACCTTATACTATTTTATAACCAAATCGCTATAATAAATAATTTGTAATAAAGTATCGCTGTAAAAACACTTATCAACAGCTTATTCATAAGCTTTCAGTCGCTATCCCCTCATCATAGCACTATTAATAATGATATACTTTTGACTTAAAACGTAATTGCCTACCGATTGGCTTATTTTTTAGCAGCGGGCTGTAATTAACGACTAAAGGCAGGCATGTGTCAAAAAAACGTCTGAAGAACCTACTTCCTACTCCTGAACAAATCTTACAAAGCCGCAGCTTAAAGTTCTTTGCGCCGCATTTAGGCGACCCTAGATTGTGGCAGTTCAATCGCCACAGCTTAAATAAAGCGGTGTATATCGGCGTGCTTAGCGCTTTTTTCCCGCTACCGGGCCAGATGCTACTGGCCTTAATCGGTGCGCTTATTTTTCGCACAAATGTGCCTATGGCGCTGGGTCTGACTTGGATTACTAACCCGCTGACGACGCTGCCCATCTTTTACACAGGCTATTATATTGGCGCAAAGATTATTGATGTGCCGATGATTAGCTTACGGCTGATTGGTAGGATGATTGCTGATTTTAGTCTATGGGTATTGTCGGACGGTGCCAATCCTTTTATCACTTATAAAGGTGCAGTATCGATTACTGCGTTTTGTCTTGGTCTGACTATCTTAGCTATTGTTAGTAGTATTATCTGCGGCTTAGCCTTCAAAGGCATTTGGCGTTATAAGACTGTCAGTAGTTGGCAGAAGCGTCAACGCCTGCGAACCGACAAGACGCCTAAACCTTGATGTACTAATGCTTTAAATCATGCTAATTGTTTTGATGCTCGTCCAATGCCTCAAGGATATTATCTTTAAAATTATTATCCATTACCTGCGTGGTGACGGCCTTGTCATTTTTGGTTAAGGTATATTGCTTAGCTGTCGGCGTTTGCTGTACTTCTAAATAATAATCCACCCCCGCTAAAGTAATCGCATCAAAAATGGCAGCCAATTGCTCTTTTTGTGCCTCTCTATCGACTTGCTCAAATGCTTGAGCATCGATATAAGGCAGTAAAGGCTCATCTCCCTCTTCTGCACTACCAAAAGCAGCAATTGGGTCATCTCCCTTATCCATAATGTCACTCCTCAAAAGTAAATAATAGCAAAACGATACTATCGATTTATGTTAAAAACAACAGCGACTATTTATTGCTATCGTAGCTTTTCTGGCGGCTAAGTTGCTTCGATATGACCTAATAACTTAATAAAGAGCAACTTAGCAACTTAATGACTTAGTAAATTAATAACTTAATAAACGAGCACCTTAATAGTCTTCCCAATGACCATTACGCAATAACAGCTGACGATCGGCAAGCGCGGCTAAGCTGCGATCATGAGTCACCATAAGCAGCGCGGTTTTCATTGTGCTTTGCAGCTCTGATAATAACCCAAACACGCTTTGCGCATTATCATAATCTAAGTTACCCGTCGGCTCATCGGCCAAAATCAGCGATGGCTTAGTTACCAGTGCACGAGCAATCGCTACCCGCTGACGCTCGCCGCCAGATAGCTCGCCAGGCCGATGCTCTAAACGATGACCTAAGCCTACGTTTTCTAAGATTTCAATCGCTTGCTGACGCGCCTCAGTAGTCGATACTTTTGGGCGCATCAGTAGCGGCATAGCGACATTTTCGATAGCGGTAAACTCAGCTAACAGATGATGGAACTGATAAATAAAGCCCAGATACTGATTACGCATCGCACCGCGCTCTGTCTCATTCATATCGTTAAGACGCTGACCATGTAGCCACACCTCACCGCTAGTGGGCGTATCCAAGCCGCCTAATAAGTGCAACAAAGTGCTTTTACCCGAACCACTAGTACCGACGATAGCCACACGCTCGCCGGCGCTGATATTGAGATCCAGACCCGTGAGTACTTGGGTGTGTACCGCTCCATCATCATAGATTTTGTTAATATTGCTTGCCTTCAAAATAACTGACATAGCGCTTCCTTTATTCTTTAATAGCTTACCGCTTCTATATCGACACTGATGTCTAGGCTAATATAGCGTCCGGTTTGTATCATTATTTGTATTTAAATCAAACTATAATCTAGACAATCGACAATCCTGTTACAGTTGCATACTGCCGCGATTACTCATAGCGCAATGTTTGGGCTGGCTGAATCTTAGCTGCTCGGCGCGCCGGATAAATAGTCGCTAAGAAGCTTAGGATAAACGAAGCACCAGTAATCAATACCACATCGACTATACGTAGCTGTGAAGGCAGATAATTGACAAAATAAGCATCGAATAAATGCAGACCAAAAGCTTGATTGATAAAGCCCAAGATATCGCTAACCGTCAGTGCAAATATCACCCCTAGTATCGTCCCAGCGACTGTACCAATAACGCCAATTACTACGCCTTGCACCATAAATACTTGCGTAATCAGCCGCGGCGACGCGCCAAAGGTTTTTAAGATAGCGATATCGGCTTTTTTGTCTGTTACTAGCATCACTAAGCTTGAAACGATGTTAAAAGCCGCTACTAAAATAATCAAAAACAGCAATAAGCCGACCATCGCTTTTTCCATTTGGATCGCGCCAAACAAGTTGCCATGGGTTTGGGTCCAGTCACTAGGATACAGCTGAGGCGGCGCTATGCTAGCCGCCTTTTGCGCGGCTGTGGGCGCTTGGAAGATATCATCAAGCTTCAAGCGAATACCTTGCGCGCCATCCGGTAGTCGTAATAGCTTTGCTGCATCATTCATCGGTATAAAGGCAGCTAAAGTATTGACGTCTGGGCTAATATTAAAGATACCCGTCAAAGTAAAGCGTTTAAACCTAGGTATAACGCCGGCTGGTGATGGCGAAGCCTCTGGTAGCACCAAAGTGACTTTATCACCGATACTCAGACCGAGCGATTGCACCATCTCCTCACCCAAAACGATATTGAAATCACCGCTTTGTAGGGTATCAATATCCCCCTCCATCATATGATTATTAATAATGGAGACGTTTTTCTCATACTCAGGCTCGATACCCGTGACCATAATACCCGCGACTTGACCGTTCGCTGTTAGCATACCTTGTAGCTGGATAAAGGGGGCCACTGCTGCCACTTCTGGATCTTCAGCCTTGATACGATCAGCTAATGGCTGCCAATCACTAATCACCTCAGATGAGGTAACGGTCGCTTGCGGCACCATACCGAGTATGCGGGTTTTTAGCTCTCGATCGAAGCCATTCATCACTGATAGTACCGTGATCAGGACAGCTACTCCCAAGGTCAAACCTATCATGGAGATCAAAGATATAAAGGAGATAAAGCGGTTACTGCGCTCAGCTCGGGTATAACGCAAGCCAATAAATAATGCTAAAGGACGAAACATAGTCAAACTCTTTATCTTATTTATATGCGCTTCTCTATCGTGACCGCAGCCTTACACCAATAAGGCGAATAGGACGAATAAAGCTTTGTAACCAAATAAACAGGCATATAAATAGGGTTCTAGACAGATCTGCTGGGTATTTACTCCATCAACACCCTGATAGAGTAATAAGACTGCCAAAAAAAGGGGATAGTTTGACACAATTTTATGAATATGTGCCAATGATTAGCATAAACTAATGGGGTTTTTTGGCAAAACCGCTTGGTTTATGATTATTTTTTGGCAGGGGCTTGCTATTGTTTGCCATCATACCTATATATTGTATGCTAAAGACAAATGTCATTAACCCATCATTGTGGTATAACGGATAGCGTGACGACATTGCAGCCAGCATCGCTTAACTATAATATAAATATTATTGATATCAACATATCGTGCTCTATGCGCTTGGATGCATGACATAATACTTAGCGCTCACTATCCAACCTTATCACTGTTTTAAGTTTGAGTATTCTCATGACCATTAATTATCAGTATAAAAACGTACAAGCCCCTACCAAAACCACCTTATCCGACGAACAGACTGCTGGTCATGCTGATCATTGGCGTATCTTGACTGATGATATGAGTCAGGATGTGCCCGAATGGTTACAGCAAATGATTGAGCATGCAGCTATCCCAAAAGGCCTTAATAGCAATGTGAGCGCCTCAGACAGCTGTCTCTTATTGTCTGAAGATCAGCCCTGCCATATCAATCAAGTTTTAGCTATGAAAGAGGGTCGACCAGAGCGCTTCATCAACGCCTACCCGTGCGTCGATAGCCCCTATGGATTGAACTGCAAAATCGAGCGTATTATTGCCAATGACAACTCGCACGATGCCGTACTGCGTTTACGTAGCGGTGATGGCAGTATCATTTATGCGTTTGATCAACTCTATACTGCCAACCGTCACCAATACCAGCAAGGCACCTCATACTTTATAAACTTTAGTGCTTGGGCGCATGAGATCTCAATTAGCGAACAAAACGAGGTGATTAAAGTCGAAGACGAGGAAGCCATTCGCTATCATCGCGCTTTTAACGATATCGTCGCCGCTAACGACGGCAAAGTACCTGACGATCTGCAGCAGCAAATCGCAGAGTGGCAACCTGAGACAAAAGAGCAGATGGCACCCGTAGAGATTAATCTAGGTCATATGTGCGCCTATTTATTCGGCGACACTTTAGGTCAAGAAGATGAAGCTTGGTGTCAAGGGCAAGTGCTAGGCAAGCAGCAAACTGTCTTTCATGGTAAGCCTATTATCTTGTTTGATGTTGTGATCCTGCGTGAACAAGACGCCGATCCTTTTGTGGTTCGTATTGGTGCTTGTGAGACCGATGAGACAAAAGCGATTGCAGTACACGACTATGTGCAAGCAAANATCTGGCTACAAGCAGCGATCTATAAAGAAAATCAGCACGAACAAGCAAAATCAGCCAGCTAAAACACCGTTAATAATGCTTCATAAAAAAACCCCAAACATGACGTTTGGGGTTTTTTTAACTTATACTTTCAAAGATTAATATTGTCAGGGGCTTCGACTTTAAAGAGCTATAGTTGCAACGTATTACTCATAACGCTCAACACCCTTTAGCGCGTAGCACACGCTAAAAACCACGCTAAAAACCACGCTAAAAACTAAGCCAGCGTCGTCATTGACTTGATATCTTTAAATAGTGCTTTTTGCTCATCGCTTGGACGAGCGGTTTGTAGCGCCATCAGCTGTGACATATCGCCTTCGACGCGAATTTTACCACTCATAAAGGCACCCATAATCTCATTCATATCGAAGTCCGTGATGATCGACTGCAAAGTATTACGGTCTAGCAGCAAAGTTGTCGTTGCCTCAGCATTCAAACCTTTATGCAATAAGCCATTAGCGAAATGACTTTCTATCACCTCATCGCCGTCTGTGACTTTTAGGTTAATTACCATGTTCTCTAGGGCAGGAGGAAGATTGAGCTCACCGGCTTCATTGCCCATTTTTTCTACTTCTTCAAACCAGTTATCCGTTAAAAAAACCGCCATATTCTTATCCTTAGTGAATACTTATTATTGATACTTATTATATTTATCTTATCATCGGTGCTAATAGACATAGAGGTCATCTTACTGATTTGACCCCAAGCTACGCATCGAATCTATAAACATAGACATTGATATAAACAGCGTCTACACAAGTATATTGAGTGGTAGTTATTGTCATAAAACTATTTATACGCCTTTATTATAAGGGTGAGTTTGACTAGAAGTAAAACCCAATCTCATGGTTAATGACCAAATAGTTACAAAATTGATAGCTTAGCTTTTATTTAGCAGGTCTTACTTGTGGCATCAGTCAAAAACCAGATACCTTCAACACTTAACGCTATTTTACCCATGCAAATATAACAGCGCCAGNATGCGCTTAATAGACTTAAACAGTACTGAGGTCGCGCCGCTATTTTGTGTTTCAAGAGCCCATTAAGATAAGTTGTCCGATAAATTATTTACCAAAGAGTTTGTATTTTGGGGCAACAGCTTGATGATATTTGATTAAGATTGCGTTACAATACCCTTAAACAGAGTCGGGAGTTTTAACTAAACGTTACCTGAGCGTGTTTTTGTCAGCAGTCGCTAGCGTATATCTACTTTTCATTAGCTTATAAGAGAGATAAAAGTCCACTTATATTTCAGTCTATACTCGGTCAATCATTATCTAGTCGATATTTACGAGCCCAGTTACTGTAGCTTAATACTTAGATACTCACTACGATAACTACTAAGTTAATCATTGAACTAACCACTGATTTTAGTAGTTAATATTAGCGACTAAACTGAATAATCAGACTTAGCAACCCAAATTAGTCATTCAATTGAATAATTACGGTCTGAGTATGACAAGATTTATTAACTTTAACGATATATTAATCATCCTTACTTTGCTCAATAGTATTATTGGCCTTTATGGCTATTTTTCCGCTCAGTCAACGCTGAGATAGCAAGAGTTTGGCTCACTAGTTAATACCTCGTTACAGTGATAGATACGCCTGACAGTAGCATGCGCCGCAATCCCTATCCAAAAGACAGCATCGCCTCTTAACCTTGCTATCTTTTGGATATCGCAAAGCTTTAGTTAATTCTGTTGATAATTTAGGCTGTAAAGGAATCATCCAATGAGTTTACAAAACACAGCAGTCGCCCCTATAGACCGCGAGTATGAAATCACTATCGTAAGATTCTTTACGATTATGACTGTCATCTGGGGCATCGTCGGCATGAGTCTCGGTGTTTTCATTGCCTCACAATTGGCGTGGCCAGCACTTAACTTTGACATTCCATGGCTGACCTTTAGTCATTTAAGACCACTGCATACCAATGCAGTGATTTTTGCGTTCGGTGGTTCTGCCCTGTTCGCAACCTCTTATTACATCGTCCAGCGTACCTGTAAGACACGCTTATTTGCGCCGTATTTGGCGTGGTTCACCTTTTGGGGATGGCAGGCAGTTATTGTCGCAGCCATCATCACCCTACCGCTAGGTTTGACCACAAGTAAAGAGTACGCTGAGCTTGAGTGGCCTATCGATATCTTGATTGCTTTGGTATGGATCTCTTATGCTATCGTGTTCTTTGGCACGCTTATCAAACGCAAAACCTCACACATTTATGTCGCTAACTGGTTCTTTGCCGCTTTCATCATTACGATTGCCCTACTACACATCGTAAACAGCATGGCAATTCCGGTTAGTGCGTTTAAATCATACTCGCTATTTGGCGGTGCAACTGATGCGATGGTGCAGTGGTGGTACGGGCATAACGCGGTAGGTTTTTACTTAACGGCCGCCTTCCTTGGAATGATGTATTATTTCGTTCCTGTACAGATTGGTCGTCCTATCTATTCGTATCGTTTGTCTATCGTTCACTTTTGGGCATTGATTGCTGCATATATGTGGGCTGGTGGTCACCATTTGCATTATTCAGCGCTTCCTGATTGGACGCAGTCATTGGCAATGGTATTCTCTATCATTCTATTCGCGCCATCTTGGGGCGGTATGATTAACGGTGTNCTNACNTTNTCNGGCAGTTGGGATAAGCTACGTACTGACCCGATTATTCGCTTTATGATTGTNGCNTTNTCGTTCTACGCGATGTCGACGTTTGAGGGGCCAATGATGTCTATTAAGACAGTCAANGCGCTATCGCACAACACGGACTGGACAATTGGTCACGTACACTCAGGNGCACTTGGCTGGGTTGGTATGATTACTATTGGTTCGCTATACGTATTGTTACCACGTATTTATAACAAACCAAAGATGTACTCTATTAGCTTGATCACCACGCATTTTTGGCTGGCGACTGCAGGTACTATTTTCTATATCGTATCTATGTGGATCTCAGGTATCGGTCAAGGCATGATGTGGCTTGCGACTAACCCTGATGGTACTTTGGTATACAGCTTTGTCGATACGGTTGAGTTCTCACACTTCCCTTATATCGGCCGTGCATTTGGTGGTCTATTATATGTATCGGGTATGTTTGTGATGGCCTATAACGTCTATCGTACTATTAAGATGCCAGAAGGTAAGCCTGTAGATGTCGCTGATCCAACGGATCATGAACCTAGTGTTGACCAAACTTCGACAGCTAACGTATAAGGAGCGATCATGGCTGGTACACCGCATGAAATTATTGAAAAAAATACAGGCTTGTTAGTCATTGGTATCGTGATTGCTATTAGTTTTGCAACGCTGGTTGAAATCGTACCATTGATCTATGATAACAAAGGCCCTGAAGAAGGCGGGGTGAATGCTCCCCTACCTGCTATGGAGCCTTGGACAGCGCTTGAATTCGAAGGTCGTGATATTTATATCCGTGAAGGGTGTCACGTTTGTCATACGCAAATGGTTCGTCCACTACGCGCAGAAGTCGAACGCTATGGACCGTATTCGCGTGCCGCTGAGTCAACGTGGGATCACCCTTTTCTTTGGGGATCGAAACGTACTGGTCCTGATCTAGCACGTGTTGGTGGTCGTTATTCTGAAGACTGGCAAAAGCAGCATTTGATTGCGCCACGTTCGCTAGTGCCTGAATCAGTGATGCCTGGATTCCCTTGGCTTGCTGAAAATGAAGTAGATGGTGAAGACATTCAAGCTAAAATGCGTCTATTCCGCGATCGTTTTGGTGTTCCTTACACTGAAGAAGACATCGAAGGTGCTCCAGATGCTGTACTTGGTGCCACTGAGCTTGACGCTTTGGTAGCCTATCTACAGCAGCTAGGTACCGCAATGGAAGGACAGCGCTAATGGGTATTGGTGAATTACAAACAATTGCGACCGTTTCTGCCTTTATTGCCTTCGTAGGCGTTGCATGGTGGGCGTATTCGCCAAAAAACAAAAAACGCTTCGAAGAAGATGCACAACTTGCGCTTGATGACGAGGATATTAAATCCTTGTCTGAAGAGCAGCGCAATAAGGATAAACGATGACATTTTTTTGGAGTTCTTGGATCACGCTAATCAGTATCGGCTGCTGGGCTTTTATTCTTGGTGTCTTGTTNTTTGTTATCAAATACAAACCGAGCCTAGAAGACGACGGTACGACTGGTCATGAGTATGATGGCATCCGAGAATACGACAAAGCACTCCCTAAATGGTGGTTGGTAATCTTTTTTGGTTCAATCATTTGGGGCGTTGCTTATTGGGTATTTTTCCCAGCCATGTTCCCTAAACACTGGGAAGGTATCGCAACCGTAGAAGTCGATGGCGAAACAGTGCCTTGGACCTCTAAGAACGAGCTGTATAGTGAGCTTGAAGCTAACGATAAGATCTTCACTGATAACTTTGAGCAAAGCATCTTAGCAAAAGCTGGTGCGAGTGATGCGACAGCCGTCTTGGACGAGCTTAACAGCTTACAGACGACNCTGCGTCGTAGTGAAGAGCCGCCTGCAGATCTGCAAACTCAGATTGATGATAGAATCGCTGCGCTTGCGCCTGCGGTTGAGAAGCTATCGCAAGATCCGAATGCGTTAAAAGTCGGTAGTCGCTTATTCTTACAAAACTGCGCGGTCTGTCATGGTTCTAATGCCAAAGGCGCGGTAGGCTATCCTAACTTAACAGATAACGCTTGGTTGTATGGCGGCGCGCCTGAAAACATCTTGACGACACTACATAAAGGCCGCGTGGGTGGTATGACAGCATGGCGTGATCAACTTGGTGAAGAGGGTATTCGTTCGGTAGCTGAGTATGTACTATCACTCTCCCCTGGCAAAGGCGGTGCCAGCAACGGTGAGCTGGATCAAACTTTAGTCGCTCAGGGCGAAAGTATATTTAAAGAGCCTACCAACTGTGTGCTTTGTCACGGTCCAGAGGGTAAAGGTATGATCTCTACTGGCGCGCCAAACTTAACCGATGATATTTGGTTATATGGCGGTGATCGTGAGACCGTACGTGAGACGCTTCGTTATGGCCGTGCTGGTGTGATGCCTGAGTGGGAAACTAAGTTAGGAAACGAGCGTATTATGCTTCTAGCCGCGTATGTTTACTCGCTTTCGGATAGATCTACTGCTAACACGAGCAATAATTAAGCCAATCATAACGCAAGTTTAGAAATAATAGCATTTTACTAAAGGAGGACTGTTAATGCAGTTCTCCTTTTTTAGTTAGCAGTCCACTCGTTTTTGTGACTCAAGCGCTTTGAATATCTTTAGGTTATGGTGCTACCGATATTGCTATTTGCGCTTATACCCCCATTTATATTAGGGGAAATGTTAAAATAGTCATCTCTAAAGCTTAGTGTTTATTTTAGGTTATAACAACATGATTATGACAACATTTTCTATAGCGTCTAATCAGACTGCGAATTGATTCTTTTGTTAAAAAGAGGCAAGTTTATGTCAGCTCCACAACCTAATAAGATCCCTGTACAACAAGTAGACCTCGATGCGACTAAACATCGAGTGCATCCTCGCTTTGTTACTGGTTTTTATCAAAATATCCGCGTCATTAGTATGTATTTCTTTTTGGCGTTGTTTTTGTTATTACCATGGCTACGTTATGACGGCAGGCAAGCTATTTGGTTCGATGTACCCTCGCAGCACTACTACATCTTTGGGATGACATTTTTGACGCAAGATTTTTATTTTATTGCTATATTTGCCATCATTGCTGCCTTTACGCTATTTATGGTGACGGTCTATGCCGGCCGAGTGTGGTGCGGTTATGCTTGCCCACAAACGATTTGGACACATCTATATCAGCATGTCGAAAAATGGGTGATCGGTGATCGTAACAAGCGTATCAAGTTCGATAAGTCGCCAATGGGCCCACAAAAGATCCTTAAGCGCTCTCTGATATACCTTATTTGGTTTATATTTTCAGTGATTACCGCGACTACTTTTGTCAGTTATGTCTCAGGTACTGAGTTTATTTATCAAAGCTGGCAGACAATAGGGTTTATCCCCTTCCCTGATTGGCCAACATGGATATGGGTAGCTGTATTTATTTTTACCTTTGCCACTTATGCCAATGCCGGTTATATGCGTGAGCAGATGTGTGTACATATTTGTCCTTATGGCCGCTTCCAAAGCGTCATGTTTGATAAAGACACGCTTATTGTCTCTTACGATTATGAGCGTGGTGAGCCACGCGGCGCGCGTAAAAAAGGCACCAATCCTGATGATTTAGGCGATTGTATCGAGTGTCAGATGTGTGTGCAGGTCTGCCCTACCGGTATCGATATTCGTGATGGTCTGCAAGTTGCTTGTATTCAGTGCGCCGCCTGTATTGATGCTTGTAATGAGATTATGGACAAAGTTGGCTATCCACGCGGGCTGATTCGTTATACAACCGAGCGGCAATTGGCCGAAAAAGAGCCGAGCCGTGTATTGCGTCCGCGCCTATTTGCTTATCTGGCATTGCTGACGATACTGTGCGGCGGTCTAATCTTTGCGCTAACCGATCGGGTGCCACTAGAGATCGATATACGCCGCGACCGTAACCAGCTGTCGTCCTTAAATCAGCAAGGTATGATTGAAAACAGCTACGTGGTCAAACTCACCAATAAAACGCAGGATGAGCATACTTACAAGATTACTTTAGCGCCTGAAGACGGTTTGAGTTTGCAGCTACGCTTCAATGATGTTCCTTTAGCGCCTGGTGAAAGCTTTGATATGCCCGTTAGCATTTATGGGGACCCAGAAGTTGTCGAACCAGGACAAACGCCTGTGACGCTGCATGTTGAGAGCGAAGATGGTCAATATAAAGTCAGTAAAGACAATGTCTTTACCACACAAGGTCAGTTGTAGCCAATAAGGGTCAGCGCTTCCAATAAGATGATTCACATAGCGCTGATCTTTTGCTTAAATTTACTGCATGTCTTATATTCGATAAGTGGCTATTATCTTATGTAGGACATTTATCTATGTATTAAACGCTATTTTATTAATAGGTATTTTATGTCTACTTCCTCCTCGAACTTTAAACATCAAGATAGCCAGCCATGGTACAAGAATTACATGGTGGTTATTTTTGTTATTGGTCTACCGGCGTTTGTGGTAGTGGCTTGTATTTTCTTTGTGTATTACTCCTATCAAATCCGTGATAGCGTAGTACGTGATGACTGGTACATGGATGGCAAGACGCTGTATCACGATGTCTCACGTGATAAGCTCACTTACGATTTAGATTTGCATGGTCAAATGCAGTTCTCTGACACAGGCGAGATCGTTTTTTATTTGAATTATCCCGAGCAGAGTCTACAATCAGGCACCTTATTGAACGGTGAGCCAGTCACTTATCCTGATACTCTGAACTTGTCCATATCTCATGCCACGGACATCAAAAAAGATCGTGATGTGGTATTAGAGCATCAAGGCGCTAATAAATATACCGCGCAAGCGGACATTGACCCTTTAAAAGCCAAATACTATCTACAAGTCAGTAACGAAGGCAGTGATGATTGGCGTATGCAAGATGTGGCAAAACTGCCGCGTGCGGAGGTCAGCTTCGATCCGCTACCGGTGTTTGAAAAAACTTCTTAATAGAGTTATTAAAATCCTTAAAGCAAAAGCCAGCTAACTTGCACGGTTAGCTGGCTTTTTTATGAATGCTAGCTTGTTTATAAATACTATTAAGTTAACCACCATTTATTCAAATTATAATACTGGATTAATGGTAGGAATCTTTGTGCTCTGCTGGCTTTGATTTGTCGCTATCGAATACTCTTTATCTGGGCTGCTAGCGCTAAAAGCTTGTTTTTTGGGCTCAGTCGGCAAGCCTATCTCATCAAGACTGTTTTGCTGCCCGACTTGAATGTTATCGCCTTCAAATAAGCGCTCGCTATCATCGCGCTCACTGGCCAACGTTTCAAAATCGAATAGCTCGCGATCGGCTAATTGTGACGGCGCAACGTTTTGCATAGCTTTAAAAATAGAAGCCAAGCGCTGCGGATGAGCATCATCCCATTCGCGTAGCATATCGTTGATAATAGCGCGTTGCAGGTTGGTTTGGCTGCCGCATAGATTGCAAGGAATAATCGGGAACTCCTTTAGCGCCGCATAGTCGATGATGTCTTTTTCTTGCACGTAAGCCAGTGGCCGGATTAAAACATTTTGCTTGTCATCACTNAGAAGCTTGGGCGGCATAGACTTTAGCGCGCCGCCATGAAAGAGGTTCAAAAAGAAAGTCGCTAGCATATCATCGCGGTGATGACCTAGAGCGATTTTGGTCGCGCCGATTTGTTTGGCAAAGCCATAAAGCGAGCCGCGACGTAAGCGTGAGCACGCTGAGCAATAAGTCTTGCCTTCTGGTACTACGCTTTTGACAATACTATACGTGTCTTTTTCTAAGATATAATGCGCTATTCCTTGCTCATTTAGATAATTAGGCAACACCTCCTCTGGGTAGCCTGGCTGCTTTTGATCCAAATTGACGGCGACAACATCAAAATGAATCGGCGCCACACGTTTTAGCAGCAGTAAAATATCGAGCAAAGTATAGCTGTCCTTGCCGCCTGAGACACAGACCATGACTACATCGCCGTCCTCAATCATATTAAAATCTTGAATCGCTGCAGACACTTGCCGGCGTAGCTTTTTTTGTAGCTTACGAAAGTGCGCTGATTCAGTCGGTGCTTGTGAGTCAGCAGCCCTATCCTCATTACTATCCTCTTCAGCATCGGCCTCTATACTATAACGATTAAAACCTGCTTCATTAGACATATCATCAGACACATCGTTGGTCTGAGAAGGGTTGTCTGGCGTAAACAAGGTTGCTGTGGTCATAAGTTACTCAATATCTTTATAAGGATGATTTTACTATAAAGCGATTTGCTATAAAGCACCGTCAATGATGCGAGATGGTCGCTGCTTTAAAAGCTGCGATTATAACAAATAATGCTAACAGATTGAAAAGATGACAGTAATACAGACTGTATTTTATCAGGATATTATTGGATATGGCTTTGTCGCCTTTGTGACGCGTGATTGATCGCTTCATGGTTCTGTAATAACCGTATTTTTGCTAAAATGGCGTTTTCGTAAACCAATAATAGATACTACTATGACTAACGTTACTTTGCAGAATCCCTCAATGAATCAAGCGTCCAACAGCAACGATACTCTTCACAAAAACCAAAATGCCGTGGTGCTTTTATCAGGTGGTCTCGATTCGGTGACGTGTTTGTATTGGGCAAAGGCACGCTATGCCTCGGTGACAGCGGTCAGCTTTGACTATGGGCAACGTCATAATAGTGAGCTTGTCGCAGCAAAGCGCATTGCTGAGACAGCAGGCGTCAACCACAGAATTATCGACATTGATATCGCCCAGCTTGGTGGCTCATCACTCACCGATCACAGCATGATCGTACCAGACGGCGATACCGACAAATTCCCTAATAAAAAGCACGATGAAATCGATAACGATGCTATCCCTAATACTTATGTGCCTGCACGTAATACAATCTTTTTGTCTTATGCTCTAGCCGTCGCTGAAGTGACTGATGCCAATCATATCGTCATTGGGGTCAGCTCAGTTGACTACTCGGGCTATCCCGATTGCCGTCCAGAGTATATCGAAGCATTTGAGCACATGGCCAATCTGGCGACAAAAGCGGGCGTTACCGGTCATCGCTTGTCTATCCAAACCCCACTACAAAAGCTGTCCAAAGCTCAAACTATTGAGCTTGGTCTATCATTGGGCGTTGATTATGGACAAACGATTTCTTGCTACCGTGCCGATGTGAACGGACTTGCTTGCGGCGTTTGTGACAGCTGTGCGCTACGTCGCCAAGGCTTTGCTCAAGCTGGCGTCACTGACCCTACTCACTATCAAGCAGGCTAAGCAAGATAGGCTTGATGAATGTGGCCTGAACCGGCGGCGTCAATCAACATTAGCGAAACATTCACTTGCATTAACACAGCACGTCGCCATTGTATTTTTATCACCATACTTGCTATGGTATGGACAATCATTTTTGCCAATTGAATAGATTATATATAATATAGGTTACATGAGATATCACCGATGATTCAGTCACTCACATATCAGTGATCCAGCTGTCTATTGATTATAAAATCACATTGAATACCAGAGTCAAAAATTGACACTACCTGCAAGAGGATATTTATGAAGTTATTGCCATTACTCCCCCTAGCCTTAGCTGCCGCGTTCGCAATGCCGCANGCNAANGCTACTGACATTAAAAAAGATAATATNAATCAATGTATTAGTGGCGCGGTTAAATACAAAGTTGCCGATAGAAATACCGCCTCTAAGCTGTGTAACTGCACTATTAATGTGCGTAGTAACATGACCATCGGTCAAATGTGGGAAATTGAGAGTTACGCGCAAGACAAAAAAGACCCTTCTAGCTTANCTTANGTNAAAAAAATGCAGCGAGACTTACAGCAATGTACTGAAGGTTTAGACTTAAAGCAGCCACAAAAACCCTCTTAATACAGCATACAGCCATTTTGACCCGTATCNNTATANAGTAATGATAGNNACNACNGCTTTGTCAAAGCTTTTATTATATTGACTCTNNNCTATTAAATTCATATAAAACATAAGATAAGACTGGCGGTTGTCAGTCTTTTTTTGTGGATGAGTTGCCAACGAACGCACAAAGTGCAAAACTGAGCCTTGATGATTACCATTAGTGATTGCCAATCTCAACTGAAAAGGAACTTATTATGGCTAAGCCAACGACCGAAAACATCGCCTTACCTGATTTTCCAGTGACGCTCGTGCGCCTACTAGACGGAAACTTCATTGAAGAGGATATCAGCTTACAACAGCTAGTAGCGAACAGACAAAAAGGCCTAATCCTCTATTTCTACCCTAAAGACAATACGCCTGGCTGTACCACTCAAGCCACTGACTTCACCGCCCATCTGCACGATTTCGATGATTTGGGCTACGATATCATTGGCGTCTCTCGTGACAGCGCCGAATCGCACAAAAAATTTATTGAAAAATACGACTTACAAATCCCGCTAATTAGTGATAGCGATGAGAAGCTCTGCCAATACTTTGAGGTTATCAAAGAAAAAAACATGTATGGCAAAAAAACCATCGGTCTGGTGCGCTCCGCTTTTATATTTAATAGCGAAGGCACGCTCACTCATGCTCAGCGCAACCTGCGTGCCAAAGGCTATGCCGAGCGTGTCTTGTCTCTGTTAGCCCCTCAATAATAAATCTTTAAAATAACTTTTAGTCGAAGGCGTACACTAGCCTGCCTTCGGTAACTAATCGTTAATAACTAAATATTGGTAACTCAACATTTTTGCAACAGCTCGCTACGCTTATCCTGCTGCACTTTGGTACAGATTATCTTACCCTAGCGGATGAACATAGAGTATCAGTCATCAAGTGACAGCTATAGGCATTTCTAAAGGCAGCTGAAAGAACAGAGTCAGTATTGATACTAGCCGTGAGAAAATTTGTTAAATTATAATTANTGATAATAGGAAGAATTATGAACCAATCGTCTGAGAACCTCACTGATAAACCGTCTAAACAAAGCTCCGATAGCGTCACGCGCAGTGTTTCAGTCGCTGTTATTGGCGCAGGTACTGCAGGGCAAAACGCCTTTCGCCAAGCGAGTAAAATTAAGAAAGATATCGTGATTATTAATGAGGGGTTTTGGACCACGACTTGTGTCACGGTCGGCTGTATGCCAAGTAAGCTGCTCATTGCCGCCGCTGATCGTGCTCACGATGCTAAATACTCAGAAGAGTTTGGTATCCATAGTGAGGTGACCATCAATGGCAGGCAAGTCATGGCGCGGGTGCAAGCAGAACGCAGTCATTTTAAGAGCTATATTGAAAAGCAAGTCGAAAGCTGGCCGGATGATAAAAAAATAGACGGGCGCGCTTATATTAATAAAGAAGGTCTGATTGAAGTCAATGATGAGCGTATTAAGGCGGACAAGATCATCGTTGCAACTGGCAGTAAGCCGTTTGTCCCTGACGGCTGGTCTNATAAGCTAGGTGAGACATTACTGACTTCTGACAGTGTGTTTGAGTTGTCTGATTTGCCTGACTCTATGGCGGTAATTGGTACGGGCGCTGTAGGCTTGGAGCTGGCGCAAGCTTTTTCGCGTTTAGGAGTCGCTGTGACGTCGTTCAACCGCGAAAACCGCGTCGCCGGTCTAAATGACGCTGACATTAATGCCAAAGCTATTGACTGCTTGAGCGAAGATTTGACCATGCATCTCAAAAGCACTATCAATGATATAGGTCACGAGATCAGCACCGATGGTAAGACAGCGGCTTTTATTGAATATACGGATAAAGATGGCAATGAAGGTCGCTGGCAGGGTGAGCGAGTGTTAGTGGCTACTGGACGACGCAATAATATCGAGCAGCTAGGTGTGGAGAACTTAGGCGTTGAGCTTGACGATAAAAACCGACCCAAAAATTTAGATAAGCACACCGGTCAGATAGGGGATTTAGACGTCTATATCGTTGGCGATGCCAATGCCAACATTCCACTCTTACATGTCGCTAGTGATGAAGGCTATAGCGCTGGTAGTATCGTTTGTAATCAAAATACCGATGCTTATATTCGTCCGGTAGCGATTCCTTTTTCCATCGTCTTTACTTCTCCGCAAATCGTCAATGTCGGTATGACCCAACAAGAGATTGAAGACGATCCAGATTTAGAATACGTGATTGGTAAAGTCAGCTTCGATAATCAAGGCCGTAGTCGTATTATGGGCGTCAACTGCGGCCTGCTGCACATTTATGGTTGTAAGGAGACTGATAAAGTATTAGGCGCAAGCATGGTTGGCCCAGACGCTGAATATATCGGTCATATTTTAGCCAATGCCATAACTAATGAGATCTGTGTAAAACAGCTGCTTGATACGCCTTTTTATCATCCTACTATCCTTGAGGGATTACGTACGGCGCTGCGAGATGTTCAACACAAGATGGCTATCCCTTATCAATCACTCGACACGCAAGAAGATGGTTTTTAGGGCGCTGTTAAGATACACTTTTAGGGTAGTGGCTTGGTTTAAGCCGTTTTTTAGAGCAGCGTGTTTGACCCTAGACTAGCCTTTATTAACACACTCATACGGACAATAAGATGGCCATCGCTAGCATTACTGATTTTTTTGAGGAAATCATTCGTGATTTGCATGCCAGTCTTTATTTGGCATTGGGTGGCTCATTAGAAGAAGATAATCTAGATTGGTCTGCTTATTCTATAGAGCTGGCTAGTACTGCTATTAAGATACTGATACTGTTGGCTATAATAGGGTTCTTTTATTGGTTAGCGATTTATCTGATAAAAAGGAACAGTGAGCGCTTGCACATGAATGAGCGCCGGGTCAAAATCGCTCGTTCAGTGCTGCGTTATATCTGGATAGTGGCGAGCCTTATCGCCGTTATGAGTCAAGTCAACTTTGAGCCTGAGACAGTAAAAGCTACTGCCAAAGCCTGTATTTGGGCAGGTATTTATTATATCTTATGGACGTCGTCCGGACAGATTATCCATAAAGTGCTACAGCATTATGGTCTCAACGCCTCCATCGAGCAGTTACTCAAAAACGTACTATCAGTACTACTTTTGGTGCTCGGGCTTGCCAGCGTCATGGCGCAGTTCGGTTTTGACATTGTCTCTTTGGTTGCCGGTTTAGGTATTGCAGGTCTTGCTGTTGGTTTTGCGGCGCAGTCCACGCTTGCTAATTTTATCGCCGGTATTACTATTTTGCTGGAGCAGTCCTTTCAGGTCGGCGATTGGGTCAATATCAATGGTAACGAGGGCCGCGTGGTGGTTATCGCCCTACGTACCACTCATGTACTGACTCGCGACAACATCACNGTCATCATTCCCAACTCAAACGTCGCCTCCTCTGAGGTCACTAATATCACCTCAAAAAACTTTATCCGCTTTGATATTCGGATGCGTATCGCTTTTGAAGATGATATCGAAAAAGCGCGAGAAGAGATATTGCAAGTGCTAAAGGATACCGATGCGGTACTAAATCGTCCTGAGCCCTCAGCTACTGTGGCAGAAATCGGCGAATATGGGGTGTTCTTTATTATTCGCTTTTGGGTTAAGCCGGCCTCTGTCGCCCGGATGCCCAAAATAAAAGAGGACCTGCAAGAAAAAATCAAAGTGGCTTTTGACGCTGCCAATATCTCAACTCCCTACCCGCACATGCGCCTCTTGATGCCAAAGGATGTCGATTATCCTATCGCGACTAAGCCATTTGAAACCACCACGCAACTGGTCTCCGATGAGATAACTCTGACTAAGAATAACGATTAAGGCGTACTGATAATTATAGAGCACTGAGCGCTTTGGTCATTGGACCATATCAGTGCTAAATATGTTAAAATTATCGGTCAAATGACATCACCGTTTTTGCTTTACGCTCTTTTTTTTCCTTTGATTCGCCCTTTAGCTACAGGTATCCGTATGACCGAACCAACCTTTTCTGCACAGCCTTCATCCTCGCTGATGCTCGATCTTATTATCACCTGTGCCGATGGGCTTGAGCTGCCGCTACAAACTGAGCTGTCAAGCTTCGGTATTGTAAGCGATATCAAGAGTACTGGGCGCTTGAGTGTTAGCGCAAGCTTGCGTGATCTGTATACGATTTGTCTTTGGTCGCGCGTAGCATCGCGAGTACTGATGCTGATTAAGCGTAAAAATATCAACAGCGACTATGATGTCGCCGAACAGCTCTATGGGCTAGCTAAGTCCATAGACTGGACGCAGCAGTTCGACCTAGAGCAGACCTTTGCTATACGTCTGTCAGTTGATAAGCGCGTGGCGGTCAGTCAACAGTTTGCGATGCTACGTATCAAAGACGCCATTGCCGACACCTTTAACGAAGCTTATGAGAGCCGCCCTGACGTCGATAGTAAAAACCCAGACTTCGCTATTTTTGCTACCGTCAATGACAAGCAAGCTGAGCTGTATTTAGATCTATCCGGTACCAGCTTGCATCGCCGCGGCTACCGAGTGGCAATGACTGATGCGCCATTAAAAGAAAACTTAGCAGCTGCCCTACTCTACAGCTCGGACTGGCATCTAAAGAATAAAGAGAATAACGCCCCTCTATACAATGCCTTGATTGATCCAATGTGCGGCTCTGGTACTTTTATTATTGAAGCGCTTTTGATGCATTTAGATTATGCCGTTGGTATCGATAAAGCCGCTAATCAGTTTGGTTTTTATCAGTGGCAGCATCACGATGAGAGTCTATGGCAGACGATGATTGACGAGGCGCAAGATCGTCACCGTAATGCGCTCGCTATCGCACTTGAGCAGCCAGATACTTTGCCGTTGATACTTGGTTTTGATGCCGATAGCGGGGCTATCTTAGCAACTGAGAAAAACCTAATAGCGGCCGGATTACAAGACCTGCTACCGCTGATCGATCTGGAGACGCGTGCGCTCGATAAATTAAGTCATACCTTGCGGCCGATGGTCAAAGATGGCCGATTAAGTAATCCGCTAATTATCACTAACCCGCCTTATGGTGAACGCTTAGGTGACGAGGACTTTATTCGTCCGCTTTATCAGGCATTAGGGCTTATTTTGCAAGATAGCTTCGCCGGTAGTGGTATCGATCCGATGCTCGGTATCCTTGCTGCTCATATCGAGCAAGTCGATATCTTGCCGATCAAAGAGCCGAAGACCCTGCGCTGCCATAACGGCGCGATAACGGTATATTTCCGCTACGGTCAGCTCATCGCTGGGCAAACGGGCAATCTGGTGAGCGATTTTGAGAAACGTGAAATTANNGTTGAGGAAGGTCAAGACTTTATTAATCGTCTGCAAAAAAACTTAGGTAAGCTNAGAAAACAAGCCGCTAAGCAAAACGTGAGTAATATTCGCGCTTATGACGCTGATTTGCCAGANTTCAAAGTCGCTATAGATCTGTATGGCGATTATGTGCACGTACAAGAGTATGCACCGCCAAAGACCATTCCGCCTGAAACCGCNAAAAAACGCTTNAATCTGGCGCTAATGGGTATTCGNGAAGTTTTAGACATTAACCGCGAGCAAGTATTTATCAAAACTCGCGCCCGTCAGTCAGGTAATGAGCAATATAGCANNCAANGCAATAGTGAGAAAAAAGGTAAGTTTTATATCGCAAAAGAGGATGGCGCTTACTTTTATGTCAACTTTACCGACTATCTAGATACCGGATTATTTATCGATCACCGCAATATGCGCGCGCGNATCAAGGCGAACAGNAAAGATAAATCNGTGCTGAACCTATTTGCTTATACTTGTACAGCGAGTGTGCATGCAGCCTTAGCTGGCGCCAAAAAAGTCACTAGCGTTGATTTGTCACAGAATTATCTCGATTGGGGTAAGCAGAACTTTGTGCTAAACGGTCTCGATATCAGTCGTCATAAGTATCAGTTTGTCGCTGCTGACATTTTTGAGTGGATAAAAGACAATACCGAGCAGTTCGATATTATCTTTATCGATCCGCCGACTTTTTCGAACTCCAAAAAGTTCCAGGGTACTTTTGATGTGCAGCGCGATCATGCGGCGCTTATCAACCGCGCCATGAACCGCCTAACTACTGGAGGGGTTCTATACTTCTCCAATAACTTCACTCGTTTTGAGCTTGATGAGCAGCTCACTGAGCGCTATGAGGTGACTGATATTACCCATCAGACGATAGGCTTTGATTATAATATCAAAAAACCTATTCATCAGAGCTTTGAGATTCGTCATCGTTAAATTTAAGTTAATAATAAAGCAACAATAACGGTGATAACGATGACCTGATCAGCTTTGATTGGGTCATTTTTTGTTGTTATGATAGAGCATCAATAAGTAGTCGATACTTCAGCGTACTACGTGCGGTTAAGCTATTTATTGCCATTTATATGTACTATAACAATGACTAAAAGGATATCTCCATGGCTTTATCACTTAATAAAGGCGGTAACTTATCGCTAACCAAAACTGACCCGAACCTCAATAAACTGTTAATCGGTTTGGGCTGGGATGAGCGCGCCACCTCAGGTGCTGAGTTTGATCTAGACGCTAGCGTGTTTTTGCTAAGTAACGCCGGCAAGGTACGCGGCGATCATGACTTTATCTTTTATAATCAGCTCAAGTCTGACAACGGCGCGGTTGAGCACACCGGTGATAATCGTACTGGCGAAGGAGATGGCGATGATGAAGTCATCAAAGTCAATCTCACGCAAGTGCCAGCGGACGTTGATAAAATCGTCGTCACTGTTACTATTCACGATGCTGCTGCCCGTGGTCAAAACTTCGGTCAAGTTGCTAACGCGTTTATCCGCGTCGTCAATGAAGAGTCTGGCACCGAAGTGGTTCGTTTCGATTTAGCAGAGGACTATTCAGTTGAGACGGCTATGGTGTTCGGTGAAGTCTATCGCCACAATAACGAGTGGAAATTCCGTGCGGTAGGCCAAGGCTACTCTGGTGGTCTGCAAGCAATGTGCCATCAGTACGGCGTTGATATTTAATTCTAAGGCTTATTTTAAATCGCTGTTGCGCAAGCATCAAAGTGTCTTTTAAGATGCCAAATATGTACCGTTCAGTGCGCTATTTTTGCTGATATTTTGTGTGAGGTGACTTTATTTTTGCTGAACCACCACCATAATAAATCTAAGAATGAAAGCGCGTGGATGGCAAAAAAGCATAGCTTTTGCTAGTCAAACCGTCCAAAATGCTTTATGTTTCTCTCAGTTTTTCCCAAAAAAGCAGCTATCATTAGCTGCTTTTATACTGACTATTACTCCAACTAAACAAGACTAACCCAGCATTCGCTTAATGCAATAAGACAGGATATGTCATGAGACATTTTTATTTAGATTTTATCTTCACCGCTATTGCCTTGGCGGTAGCGGCTTGGTGGGGATATTCAAACGGTGGTTTAGGCGGAATGATAGCCACGCTATCGATTACGGCTATTTTGGCGGTTATGGAGATCTCCTTATCCTTTGACAACGCCGTCGTTAACGCCTCCGTCCTAAAAGGCTGGGACGACTTTTGGAAAATGATTTTCTTAACCGTCGGTATTTTGATCGCCGTCTTCGGTATGCGCTTGGTCTTCCCTATCGTCATCGTCGCTGTCACTGCCGACTTAGGTATGATGCAGGTCGTCGATTTGGCTTTGAACAACCCTGAAGAGTACTCTGCAAGATTGATGGCGCACCATGCTGAGATTTCAGCGTTTGGTGGTATCTTCTTACTATTAGTCTTCTTAAACTTTGTNTTTGATGATAAAGACGTACATTGGTTTAATTGGCTTGAGAGCCGCTTAGCCAAACTTGCCAAAGTCGATGCGATGAGCGTCTTTATCGCGCTGATTGTGCTGATGATTGCGGTGTCCTTTGCAGCAGAGGCGCAAGCGGCAGCGGTGCTAATCGCAGGCGTTTGGGGTATCTTAGTATACTTAGGCGTGCAAGTTATCTCAGGCATGCTAGAGGGCGATCTTGAAGAAGAGCTCGATAGCGAGGGTAATAGCACAGGTCAAGCAACTAGCGCTATTATGAAAGGCGGGATCATCGGCTTCTTATACTTAGAAGTGCTTGATGCTTCCTTCAGCTTTGACGGTGTAATTGGCGCATTTGCGATTACCAACGATGTGATCGTGATTATGCTGGGTCTGGCTATCGGTGCGATGTTCGTACGTTCGATGACGATATTCTTAGTCGATAAAGGCACGCTCGATGAGTTTATTTATCTTGAGCATGGCGCGCATTATGCGATTGGTGCACTTGCTGTCATCATGTTGTTATCGGTCAAATTCCATGTGCCAGAGCTGATTACGGGTCTGATTGGTATTGCCTTTATTGGTTGGGCGCTGTTAGCTTCGCTTAAGTACCGCAAAACCGAGGCACTAGCGAACCCTAAGGGGTAAGCAGAGCTTGTAACTTAGCCGCTTGAGACAATAAAAAAGAGCTATAGCGATCATTCGTTATAGCTCTTTTTATGCGTGAGAATTATCTAATGGTTCCGCTCTTTGATACCTTTTGCCCGGCTTTTCTTCTTTGCTCAGTCTTACTTTTCTTTTCCGGACAACATCTTTTGTAGCTTTGCTAAAATCACACCGTATAGTGGTAAAAATATAAGCACGCCCATCATCATCTTAAAGACATAATCTACCGTGCCGATCTCGACCCAATTTGCCGCCATAAAGGGGTCTGGGCTTTTGTAAAAGGCAATAGCAAAAAAGCAAAAGCTATCGATTAGATTGCCAATTAGTGTGGAAGCCAAAGGCGCAATCCACCAAGTTTTAAGCTGGCGTAGTCTACTAAANACCTGAATATCTAGTAGCTGCCCGACCACATACGCGGNGAAGCTGGCTAACACAATGCGAAATACAAACAGATTAAAATCAAGCAAGTGCTCATGCCCGACAAACTGACCGTTGGCAAATACCACAGAGAAATAGTACGAGATTGCTAGGGCTGGCAGCATCGCAAAAAAGATAATGCGCCTGGCCAACTGCTGACCAAAGATACGTACAGTCAAATCAGTAACTAAGAAGATAAACGGAAAAGTCACCGAGCCCCAAGTGGTGATAAAACCAAAGAAGCCAACCGGGATTTGTACCAGATAATTACTGATAGCGATGATAAAGATGTGGAGACCCACAAGCCAAAATAAAGCACGGCTATAATCAATGGACTGCGTAGGAATGGCTGAAATAGAATTGATGCTCATAGAAGAGTCCTTTTTTTAATTCAGGGTTGAGGGAACCTGAGCGCGCATATTATAAAGCAAAAGCGATAATAGCTAAAGCCGTTAGGGTAAAAANANNTTTAGTCGCGGCTTTAGATAAACTCCCTTCATGAAAAGCTAAANATGCNTAACATANATAATCTTAAGACAGCTCTGTAAACAGATAACCACAAAATACGACTTGCGTAGTCAGTACCTGCTTAGTATAGTAAAACGTAACGCTAAGCAGCATCGCATCTAGGCTTAGCAAATAATGCATCATCTTATAATTCATTAATAAATCATTTATTTATAACGAAAAGGACAACTTTATGGCTATTAGCTTAACAAAAGGCGGTAACGTCAACTTATCAAAAGAAGCACCAGGCCTTACTAACATTACTGTCGGTCTTGGCTGGGATCCTCGCGCCACCGATGGTCAAGAGTTTGACTTAGACGCTATCGCGTTTTTGGTCAATGAAGGCGGTAAAGTGCGTAATGATAAAGACTTTATTTTCTTTAATAACCTAAAGTCAGACAATGGCGCCGTTGAGCACACTGGCGATAACCGCACTGGCGAAGGTGACGGTGATGATGAGCAAATCAAAATCAACTTAGCCAACATTCCAGCNGATGTCAGTAAAGTCGCCGTTTGTGCCATTATCTATGAAGGCCAAGCCCGTAATCAAAACTTCGGTCAAGTAGGCGAAGCTTATATCCGTATCGTCAATGACAATGGTAATAGCGAAATTGCTCGTTACGACCTATCAGAAGATGGTAGTACTGAGACGGCTATGATCTTTGGCGAGCTATACCGTCACAGTGGCGACTGGAAATTCCGCGCTGTCGGTCAAGGCTTTAGCGGCGGTTTAGGTCCATTAGCGTCTTCTTATGGTGTGAACGTCTAAGGTTAGATTCTCAAACCTTTACGCAGCAAGTATTCTCTATTAAAGCTAGCAAGTGCGATGATTATCCGTGTTTGTTGGCTTTAATTTTATTCACTCATCAACCGTCCATCTTCTTTATATCATTGATAGCAAAAATAAATGATCAGTGAAACGACTAGCTTAAGGATTTATTCGTTATGGCCGCGACTTTTAGTTTAATAGGTACCATTGAGCCTTTTTTGCACTGCAACCTGCAAAAAGGCGATTCGATCTATTGTGAAGCCAATGCTATGGTCATGATGGAGTCCAATCTTGAATTAAAAGGCAAGCTTCAAGGCGGTCTTATGCAGTCTCTCATGCGCCGCTTTGCCAATGATGAGTCGCTGTTTCAGCAGCAGATTGAGGCCACAGGCGGTGAAGGCGATTGTCTGCTCGCCCCTACGCTCGACGGCGACATGCAGATACTCGATGTTGGCGCGCAGCAATATACCTTAAGCGATGGCGCTTTTGTGGCTGCGCAAAAAGACGTCGATATCAGAGCCAATATTCAGCGTAACCTTGGCGGTGCGGTATTTGGCGACACTGGCGGTTTTATGGTAATGCAAACTCAAGGTCAAGGCCAAGTCGTGGTCTCAGGCTTTGGTTCGCTATTTGAGATTGAAGTGGAGCCGGGTAAAGATGTCATCATTGATAATGGTCACGTGGTCTGCTGGGATTCTAATTTAGAGTATAAGCTCTCGGTTTCGACCAGTAAGAAGAAAGGCTTTATGGGTAATATCATCAACTCTGTCACCAGTGGCGAAGGTATGGTGCTGAACTTCTCAGGCTCAGGTAAAGTCATTATTTGCTCACGTAACCGTGACAGCTATCAAGGCTGGATTCAAAGCGTGTTAGGTAGCAATGCAGGTGGTCGCGGCGGCGGTGGCGGCTTTTTGGATAATATCCTATAAGTCGAAGCTGAAGACAANACGCAGCCCTCAATTTCACTATAGTGCTTTATTTATAATATTATGAGTCGCTATTATCTTTTATAAACACACTTATAACGACTAAAAGGAATACAATATGGCAGTAAGTCTACAAAAGGGACAGAAAATATCCTTAAGTAAAGAAGCAGGCGGCACGCTGACCCAAGTCAAGCTGGGCCTCGGCTGGGATGTCGCGCAAGCACCGCAAGCGCAAAAAACTGGCTTGTTAGGTAAATTATTTGGCGGCGGTAGNGGCGGNGNNGACACTATCGANTTAGATGCTTCGTGCATTATGTTCGATAGCAACAAGCAAGCTGTCGATGCTATTTGGTTCGGTCAACTCCAATCCAAAGATGGCAGTATCTTGCATACCGGTGATAATCGTACTGGCGCCGGCGACGGCGATGATGAAGTCATCAATGTTGATTTATCCAAAATTCCAGCTACTGTGACCTCTTTAGTATTTACGGTCAATAGCTTTACCGGTCAGACTTTTGAAACTGTTGAAAATGCTTTTTGCCGTATCGTCAATGCTAGTAACAACTCAGAGGTAGCGCGTTATAACCTCTCAGCGCAAGGCGGACACACCGCGATGATTATGGCAAAAGTCTATCGCCATAATAATGAGTGGAAAATGCATGCTATCGGTGAGACCGCTTCTGGCCGCACCTTCCATGACTTAATGCCTGCTATCGCTCCGCATGCCTAAAAGTCAATTTGAATGTTTGCAAAAAAACAGCCTAGCTATACTAGATAGCTAGGCTGTTTGTTTTATAAGCTCCAAACATTCACTCTGCCCCACTACTATTTACTACCCCGCTTCCAGCTAAAACCCCAATTAAAGGCTTTATCCATCTCTTTGTGCCCATTGAAGTATTGGTTAATGCGCTCGACATTGATACTGCCCTGCTGATTGACGAGCCGTGCAATTGCGCACATCGGCGCATTCCCCGCGCCTTCGGTCAATCGCGTTTCAATTGGCGGCTGCCCGGGCACATGTATCGTCACTACGCCATCGGTTTGTGCCCAATTAGGCACGCCCTCATAAATGAAAGCAAAGATAAACACCTCTTGGATTTGCGACCACTGCTGACCGTTGATATCAAGCCATTCGCCATCGCTGACTTGCCCCGTTCTATCGTCAGCGCGCAGCAATACAAAAGGTGAGCCATTTAAGTTACCAAAGCGATTGCCTAGCGCTTGTATTAGGGTCTTCTCGCCGTTTTTTAAATGCACCATCGCGCCAATATCGAGATCGATACCACCTGAACCGCGCTGCTTAAATAAATCTCCTAATAGGCCTTTTTTTGGCGCGGCTTTATCAGCATTCGGACGTTGATTCCAGTTCAGATTGACCGCTATCTTACCGAAGTCATCACGCTTGGTAAGGTTAATACTGGATTGATTTTTGGTCAAAGTAATCTTGCTTAGATTCACTGAGGGGCTTGCTGGAATCGGCGGCGGATTGCTTTGAGCAGTGTTTTGATTACCATTACTTTGGGTACTGCGATTAGGTTTTTGGGTGTTAATGGCTTGTGATTGACTCTGATTTTGTTCAGGTGCTTCATCAGCAATCTCTACTCCGAAATGCTCAGATAAAGGTTTCAGACCGCCGTTGAACCCTTGCGCGATAAATCGAAACTTCCAGTTGCCTTGACGACGATAGCACTCTGCTAAGATAATGGCTTTTTCATCACGGCCTGCGCTACTCAGCTGACAAGTTATTAGCACTTGGCTGCCTTGTAGCACTTGAATATCGACGTCCCCTAATTGCGAGAGCGTCTGATTGCTAGAAAAAGCCAGCGCAATTTTTTCAATCTCATTGGCTTGTGCAGGTAGGTTAATATCAAAAAATCCATCGCTATCGTGCCCGCGAAAGCTGACGCTTCCATCATCGCTACGCGTCTGACCATAAAAAATCATGTCACCGTCACCGCGTACTTTCCCGCTACTAGTTAGGCGATAAGCGGCGCAATCGATTGCGTTATGACTCAAAATACGAATGCTAATATTGTCATTAGGCAGCGGCGCATTAGCACCCGCTACTAATTCTTGCGGCTGGGTTTGACTCATTATATTGTCCTTTTACTATTTGTCGTCTTTTTAGCTAGCTGCGAAAGCCATTTGTGGATGATTCACTTGAAGATGATTATATACTAGCACGGATATGAGGCTAGTTTTATAGCGACTTATCGCTTAGCTTTGGGCAAAATTATTTTAAGAATGAGCGCACTATAAGCAGTTATCAGTCAGCGTATTTGTATATAATGACCACAAGTATTCTTAAAGTTTTGACAATCATGGACAGTGTTATGGCTAATAAANTGAATGGCAGTGAACCAATAATAGCGGCTTGGCTTGCTGAAGGNCAATCGAGCCAGCGCGATATGCTTGAGAGTCTGCAAGCGCTTAAGGCGCAATCTATAACACCTTTCACCATAATCGCTTCACATCGCCATGACCGTCCTGAGATATTTGAGTTTGCTGATACTATCTTTCGTGAGCCGTATAAAGCAGCAACCAGTAAAGAGATAAGCANCAACCCAGCCCCTGCTGAGCGTTGGCAGTTCGTACTAGAACAAGCTAAGAAAAACCATGTCAAAGTACTGCTGACTGGCCGCAATAGTCGCGATTATGAGGCGCATAGAGACTTATTTACCCAAGCNGGTATTCGGCTACTAACCGGAGCCACTAGCGTCACGGCNCTTGAGACTATCGATGATAAGTTTGCTTTTATGCAGCACTGCCTTGCACATAACATTCCTGTGGCAACCGCTTGGCGCTTTGATACGACCGCTGAGCTCGAAGNCCTGCTCGCTAAACATAGCCAACAAAGACTATGCGTAAAGCCTGTGACGGGCATATTCGCGCAAGGATTTTGGCGACTAGACGCAGGTTTCGATAGCGATTGTCAGTACGATAGCTTTGAGCATTTATACTTCACCGACAGCAAAAAGATTAGCACTGAGCAATTTGTCAACGCTTACGCCAATAGCCAAATGGTACACAAGCGCCCTATTCCTATGTTGCTTATGCCCTATCTATCAGGGCGCGANTATTCTATCGATGTGATCTGCGAATATGGCGAGGTACTGGCGGCAGTCACCCGCTACAAAGAGGGCAAAATTCAGCACATAGGCTACGACAAGGCTGTGATGGAAGTCGTCACTGCGCTCATAAAAGCCTTTAACTGTGATGGTATCGTCAGCGTACAAACCAAACAGAATGACGAGGGGCAGCACTGTGTGTTAGAGATTAACTCTCGCCCCTCTGGCGGTATTGGCTACACCGCCCATAGTGGTATCGATCTAACCCAAATCGGCTTTGGCTATTGGCTCGGCTTAACCGACAAGCCAAAACTTAGTGATAGTATTGAGCAAATCACTCCTTGTCAGATACGTTCTATCGTGACGAGCGTCAAGGTTGAAACAGACGTATAAGGACAGTAGCGTGCTTGCAAAAAGATAAACTATCTCAGCTATTATGACTCAGCTCAGGAAAGCGCCTAACCATATATACCATCACTATTAGAGCAAGGGCTGCTATCGCCGCACCGACAAAGCCCACGCTCGATAAGGAGATATAAGTCACCGCGTAGCCGCCAAGTAGCGCGCCCATTCCGATGCCTAAATTGATAATCGCTGAGAACATCGCCATGACCATATCTTGCGCATTAACATCAATCTCGATGACTTTAGACTGAATGGTTAGCATCAACAAAATCATCGCTGTGCCCCAAACCACCGTCACGATACTCAGTAGCCAGATCGAGCTGACCGCCCACAACATCAGCATCATCGCCGCCAGTATCAATACGGTAGATATCAGCATAAGCCTTGTGGTTGAGCGCTCATTCCAGCGGCTAAAGATATAACTACCGATAAGGCCAGCACCGCCGAACAAGAGTAATATAAAGGTGACTTGGTTCTCACTAATAGTGCCGATCTTACTCATAAAAGGTTCGATGTATGAGTAAGCGGCGTAGTCAGCAGTGAACACCACAAAACAGAATAAATAAAGACAAATNAGCAGCGGGTTTCTGAGCAGCTCAGGCAGCTTACTAAAGGAGCCATCGAACATACTAGGCAGATCTGGCAACAGCTTAGCTTGCAAAATAAAGACGATAAAAGCGATGATACCGATACCGGCAAAAGTGGTACGCCAGCCAAACCATTGACCNAGTATGCGTCCTATAGGCACTCCTAATACAAGCGCTAAAGATGTGCCAGTCGCTAATATACTCAGTGCTAAGGCTTTTTTGCCTTGCGGTGCGACTCGCAGGGCTATCGCAGCCGTAATCGCCCAAAATATNGCATGCGAGAGTGCGATACCCACGCGGCTAATGAGCAGTACGTTAAAGCTCCAAGCAAACACTGATAGCGCGTGACTGGCGATAAATACAGCAAATAGAGCAAGCAGCAAACGTTTACGCTCGAGGCGAGTGGTCAGCAGCATGAGTGGCAGAGACATAGCGGCAACCACCCAAGCATAGAGCGTCAGCATCCAGCCTGTCTCTGCAGTCGTAATCGAAAAATCTTGAGCAATATCACTCAATAGCGCCACAGGCACGAACTCAGTCGTATTGACGACAAAGGCGCTCACCCCCATTAATATCACTTGAAAATATTTGCTTTGGCGAGAAGCGGAATTGGGCTCTGGAGGGGGTTCCATAGAATCTACTCTATAGGGGAGCCAAAATGGTAATATTGGCCCAATAAGTAAAGGAATAGCGCAAGGAAGATAGACCGTTAGGCTTATAGCATCACCGAACTATCATCTCTTTCGTTACTATTGTAAAAAACACCAACACTGTGACATTCTATTGGTAATTGATATATGTTGATAAGAAATGCTGAGCCAATATACTTTTGGTTTAGAGTTTAGAGTAAAAGTGAACGCTAAAAACAGCTACTTTTTTAGGGGAATTTAATCGTAATCTCGTCACTAAGCAAGCTTAATTTAGTAAACAAAGTTACGACGATTTGTAAGCAGTAGTGATAAGTCAAAAAGCACTTCAACAAGCCGTTAAATAAGAAATCAAACCCTTAGATAAATGGGACAAAATCTCGACTATAAAAACCGCTTTAAATAGTTAGGTTAAGGAATATGAATGTCAGCTAAACCACAAAGTACGACCATTACTCTGCCTCGCGGCGCACTAGATCTCACTTATCAGACTCATAACAAAAATGATAATACATATCAGCTCNAAGACTTGCTTGGCTTTGCGCAGCGGATCAATCCCAAACGGGCATTCTTATTCGTCTCCAAGGTCTTAGGTCGCCATATTCCTGTCGCGCCTAGCATCATGCGCGGCGCTTTTACCGATTTGGCAAACTTAGTACCGGATAATCTGCCTGAGCCTATTTTGGTCGTTGGTATGGCAGAAACAGCGGTAGGACTATCGGCAGGCGTGCATCAAGCGCTACAAACGCGCTACCCAGATGCTTTACTACTAAACTCTACCCGTCACGCTCAGCATAACGAAGACAATGACGAAGCGTTATTCACTACCTTTAGCGAAGATCATAGTCATGCCAGCCAGCATTTGATTTATCAAAGTCGCGATAAAAACATACAATCGCAGCTCCTCGCCAGCAGAACCTTAATCATGGTCGATGATGAAGCCTCAACTGGTAATACCTGTGTCAATGTAGTGACCGCACTACGTCACGCTGGTCTAAGCCAGTTAAAACAAGTGCATCTGACGACTTTGGTGGATTGGTCACTCAATCAAGAGGCAACTGACCAAGAGGTAACTGACAACTGTGACCACATCTCTACTCGCATGCCTAATATCGACTTTCAACGTCATCATTTATTATCAGGCGCTTGGCAGTGGACAGACGCGCCGAACCCTGAGCCTATCACTATGCCCGTGGTCGATACCACCGAGGCAGGCTCGCAGCCGTTGGGTAATACAGGCAATTGGGGACGATTTCCAACATTGGATAGTACGGATGGCTTTGACGGTTACTTAGAGCGTTTCCAGCAAGCTTTTGCATACTTNGATGATAAGCNGAATTTTGATAAAGGNNAGCTACCCAAGCGGATTTTAGTATTAGGCAGNAATGAGTTTGTCTGGTTACCGTTTTTATTAGCCGAGTGGCTGGAGGCTAAAACCAAAGAGGTCAGCCAAAATTCAACGGTTAAATTCAGCGCATTAACGCGCTCGCCCATTGCGTTAGGCGGCGCTATTCACACGATGCTCAGCTTCCATGATAACTATGGCCTTGGTATGACAAACTTTGTCTATAATGTTGAGCCAAAAGACTGGGACTTGATTGTGCTGTGTGTGGAGACCGCTAGCGATAGCGTGGATAGTATGTGGCAAGGTTTAGATAATGTATTGGTTGTAGGGGCAGATCTATGACTATCTCTTTCTTTCAAGCGAGTCCTGATATAATAAAGCCCTACGCGCTCATGGATTTAGACGATACGCTATTTCAGACGCAGCGCAAAATAGATGCGTGGAATTTGCCAACGTCCAAAGCTGAAAACTTAGTGTGTGCGAGTGTCAATAAACAGGGCGAGCCGCTGAGCTTTATGAGTCAGCGACAAGCAAGCTTTGTTAATTGGTTATTAGCGAGTACTGAGTTGATAGTGGTCACTGCCCGCGATCGCGAAGAGATCAAACGGGTGAGACTGCCCTTTGATAGTTGGCAGGTATTGACTCACGGGGCGATTGTTTTAACTCAAGAGGGCAAGCTAGACACGCAGTGGCAGCAGCGCATGTATAGCAAGCTTGCGCCATTGCAGGAGAAGCTGGGGCAGCTAAGCCAGTTATTTACGCAGCACAGCAGCAGCGACAACAGCCATTTAAAGTTTACCGCGCATAAAGATCATTTTAATAACGGCACTGAAAATAAAGAACTGACCATCTATCTTGCTATCAAACACGCGCAAAAAAATCATCAAGCTCTGATACAGCTCGCTGAGCAGTTGCCTAAATTGATACGAAACTTTGATCAAGACTTCTATGTGCATGTCAATGCAAATAACTTAGCCATTTTGCCGCATGCTGTGCACAAGCGTCATGCGGTAGAGTTCTTGCTAGAGCAGCACTTAGAGAGCAGCAGGCCAAGCTTTGGCTTTGGTGATAGCTTAGCCGATTTGCCGTTTTTGCAGCTACTAGACTGGTACGGGATGCCCAATCATGGTCAGCTACATGATCAATATAATCCTCAACATTTAAAATAACTATAGAGCCTGCAATGACGAAAGCTAGAACAAAAGACTTACAGAGATTTGGCTCAGGCAGCTATTTAGCTGATGATGTCACGGTGCTCCTAGATGTCGTTGACAAAGACGCGGTCGCTGATGTACCGGTCAGCAAAAAAGAAGCGCTGATCCAAAGTGGGCAGCGGCACTACTCCGATATGCTCACCTTAGAGCAAGCACCAACTGCTAAGCATGAGCAGCTATATCTGCAAGCGCTTGAGCAAGGTAAAGTGCGCATGGCTAGCGATATTGCTAATTTGGCTTATTCCTTACAGCAGACTTTTAAACAAACCGTTAGTAGCGAAAACCCATTAATATTAGTCAGTTTAGTCAGAGCCGGACTGCCTATTGGTGTGCTATTACAGCGCGCTTTAGCGGATACCAATAGCGCTTATGCCTTGCCATCTAAACACTATGGCATGAGTATCATTCGCGATCGTGGTCTTGATCCAGTCGCCTTGCAGCTCATATTGGACAGCCATCCTCATAGCCCTATCGTTTTCGTTGATGGTTGGACCGGCAAGGGCGCTATCTATCAAGAGCTAGCGCGTAGCCTGAATCCATTTAATGATAATAACCACGTCAACTTTGCTAACATTTTTCATCAAGGTGAGAGTGTTATACCGCTACTTACCCTTGCCGATCCNGCTGGCGTCGCTTGGTTAGCTGCGAGCGAGGAGGACTGGCTGATACCATCTGGACTATTAAACAGTACGGTATCTGGATTGATCTCGCGCTCGCTTTATACTGATCCAAAGTCAGGTCTACATCGCGCTATTTTTTATGATAACTTAGTCGCTATCGATCACAGCTTAGCCTTTATCGAGCATATTGAGTCAGCGCGGCACCTCTTAACGACAACACCTGAGCATTTAGCGACCTTTGCGCAGCCTAGATATAGCACCCAAAGCATTGTCGATAAAATAGCCAAAGAATACAATATCGGTAACCGCAACCGCATCAAACCGACGATAGCCGAGGCGACTCGCGCTATATTACGCCGCGATCCTGACCGTATCTTACTGGCGAGCGCCGATCATCCTGACACCACATTATTACGACACTTATGCCATGATAGAGACATTGAAATCAGCATATTAGGTGCTAAAATATTACCTTATCAAGCGATTACCCTTATCAAAAAGCGCATTAGCTAGGCTTAACGTGTCAGCACCTCAGCGCTTTGTATTTCCGCGATTTCTCTTACCCCTTATACTCTCTTTAACTAATTATGATACCGACTATGCCAGATAATTCTAATAATGAGTCAAACCTATATAATTACACGCAGTCTTATGAGCACCTCATCACTGAGCGCCACGCTTTGCTAAAGCCGCATACTCATCACCCTTATCAGTTAGGCGCAAGCTTATATATGCCAGCGACTCGGCAAGATATCTGGCAAGTCATCAAGCGGGATAAATTACCGACGATTAATAGTATTATTATTTGTGTTGAGGACGCNGTCAGCCATGATGATGTGGAGCTAGCACTACAAAGACTGCAAGAGCTNCTCAACACTTGGGCGGCGCATATTGATAGTATCAATGACCCTTCGACGCCTCAGAACAATAAGCAAGAGCAGCCGACGCGTCCTTTAGTGTTTGTGCGTCCGCGTAATCCGATGATGCTACAAAAGCTGGCTCATTATAAGCATATTGAACTGCTCGATGGTTTTGTGATGCCAAAGGTAGATATGTGCAGCTTATCTAATTGGCGCATGGCTTGTCAGAACCTCAGCACCGACCAGCTGCTAATGCCGACTTTGGAGACAGCGGCGCTGTTTAATCCGCATCATAATCAAGAGCTGGCCATTGGCTTTAAAGAAGCGTTCAGTCAGCCTGTTTTTGCTTTGCGTATCGGCGGTAATGACCTATTTGCCGCGTTACGTCTGCGCCGTCCTAAGAACAGTATCGTCTATGACACTCCTATCGGTACTTTGGCTTATCAGCTGCTTGGCTGCTTTGTACCGCATGGCTTTTATTTGACCGCGCCGGTATTTGAGTACTTAGACCAGCCTACGCTATTTATGCAAGAGTTGACTCGCGATGTCAGCTTAGGCTTGGTGGGTAAAACCGTCATTCATCCCAATCAAATTGCCTTAGTACAGCAAGCGTATTGCGTACCGGCGAGCACCTTAGATGAGGCGCAAGCGATACTCCATAGCGAGGCCAAAGCCGTATTTAAATATAACAATACTATGCTGGAGCCAGCCACACACCGCGCTTGGGCGACAGAGATTATTAATCGTGCAAAAGTATTTGGCACCATCAATAATAACAATACAGAGTATAGCTAACGGCTGTAATTGGCTCTAACTGAGAAGCGGTAGCCTACTGATTAATACCAGCCTTCAATCTTATCCAAAAACTCACCTAATACTCTATTGACTTGCTCAGGCTCTTCAACAGTTGAGGTATGACCCGCNCCTTTAATCACTGCAAGCTTAGAGCCATCGATAGCAAAGTGCATGCGCTCCGACTTATCATAAGGGGTTGCCGCATCTTCGTCACCGACGATGATCAAAGTCGGCGTTTGGATACTGCCTAACTGCTCATAGACTCCTTTGCGATCGATTACGCCTGTTGTTGCCTTAACCGTGCCGCCTTTACGATTACTCTGCAGCATAGATAACCATGCTTTGCGATCGGCCTTACGCTCTTTGGCTTGTAAAAAGGTNCTGCCAAACATAATCGGCATCACCTTTTGACTGACCCGCTTCATACCAAGCCAGCGAATCGCTTTCATTAATTTACGGTATTGAGGGACGTTTTTGGGATCCTCAGCATCCGCTGAAGTCTCAAGCAAAGATAGCGACAATAAGCGCTCAGGATGGTGTATCGCGATACGCTGCGCCACAAACCCGCCCATAGATAAGCCAACAAAATGACACTTATCGATATCTAGCGCGTCAAGTAAGCCAATGGTGTCTTTAGTTAAATTATCCATATCATAGCCGTCTTTGGTAATCTGCGACTGCCCTTGTCCGCGAAAATCAAAGGTAATACAGCGATAGTCCTTTTTAAAATGCTCGACTTGTTTGTCGTACATTCTACCGCTCCAAAGCAGCCCATGAGCGAAGACGATTACGGGCTTTTGATGATCATTGGGCGCGCTGTCTTCATAATAAATGTCGGCATTATTTACTGTAATCGTTGGCATAACTCTTCCTTGTTTATGTGGTGACTGTTGAATCTATGCGTAACTCTATACGAATGTTCAAATGAGCATATCATTATGTCTAACTTCGTATAATTAGCATAATTTACAACGCCTAAGTTTAGTAGTGATATTTGTAAATAGTAGCTTGTATCGACTACTAAAGATGGCGCAGAGGTGCACTAAATCATATTTTAGAGCGCCCACTAACCTGCTATAGTAATTAGCTTGAGTATTAGCCGTAGCATTAGTAACTGGCATTGAGCTATTGGTTAGCTCATTGCCAGTCAGTTAGATTTACTTAACCCCTAACGATTACAAGGATGACCCTTATGTCACAAGCGCTTGTCGATTATCAAGTAACCAACCACATTGCCACTATCACTATGAACGATCCCAAAACCCTGAACGCTTTTAGTACGCCGTTGAAAGGTGCGATTATGGAAGCGCTTGATAAGGCAGATCAAGATAATGAAGTACGCGTGATCGTCTTACAAGGCGGCGGCAATAACTTCTCTAGTGGTGGTCATATCGGCGAGATGNTAGANAANGGNATGGAGTCAGAAGCGCTCGTGGCTAAGCTTGATTTTATGCTGCGCGAAGTTGCTGAAGTCAGCCTAAAGTTGCGTAATATCCATAAACCTATCATCGCCAAATTAGAAGGCGCGGTGGCGGGCGCAGGTATGAACTTAGCGCTGACNTGTGACTTTCGTATCGCAGCTGATAATGCCAAATTTGTGCAAGCCTTTGTCAATATCGGCCTAATCCCTGACGCAGGCGGTATTTATTTACTCAATCAATTGGTTGGCGCGGCGAAAACGACCGAGCTTGTGATGCTTGGTGATAAGCTTAAAGCCGATGACGTCGCAAGATTAGACTTAGTCAATAAAGTAGTCAGCGCCGAGGAGCTTGATAATGAGGTGAACGCTCTAGCCACACGTTTAAGCCAACTACCGGGTAAGGCGCTGGCCTCTATGAAGCATATGATCAACATTCATGCGTTTTCAGGACTTAACGAAGCGCTGGGTATGGAGGTCGAGCAACAAAACATCATGGCTCAGACCGACGACTTTAAAGAAGGGATTACGGCATTTATGGAGAAACGCAAGCCGGTTTATAAAGGGAAGTAAAACGTCTAGTTTAGTTTGTTTTTTACACCTTAGTAGTTTTAATATAGGGCGTGTTGAACATTCGACCATGGCACTGACAGAGACTATTTTTTAGGCGATTTGCAGATAAAAATGGTAAGTTTAGTCGTTCTAAGCGTCTATTTTTATCAATAAAGCGGCAAAAAATAGTCCTGTCCCTGTTGTTGTCGTGAGGGCTGATGCTAAAATCGCCCTAGTCGTTGTGACTATTTAAATAAAATCAGCTAGCCAATGCAATAAGCATTACCTGCAATTTTAACGACGACTAGAACACAGCTTTGATNAACTAGTAGCGATCAGCAGTGCGCATTTGTGAATGTTCAACACGCCCTAGTCAATCAATATTAAAAGTGGTACAAGGCAGACGAGTGCAAGTACTACAGTAGTAGGCTAAACGAGTCTAACGCNGTAACACTTTAATAGTGGTTCGACTATATAACNAAAAAGGCTACCATTAGGTAGCCTTTTACTCTTCTAAATTCNCATAAATAGAAGATGCTTCANAATGATTTTATACAGTAAGATTTATTGAAAAGTAGAAGCGCTTTTATATTGATGCGGTAGAGTAAAAACCTTGTCAAAGATTAAAGTAAAAATGAAAGTGTATACCAAGAAAAACAGCAGTAACGCCGCCTCCATCGTAAAGGCTTTGAGCAAACCGACATCGTACCAAGTCATATAAATCGGCAAGCAAACCAATACCAAGCCGCCCTCAAAACCTAGTGCATGAATGCTGCGTATCAGTAACGTGCGCTTAGCCACTTGCCNNCGCTGCTCCCAAGCTTCAAAGACAGTGTTAAATATAAAATTCCAAATCACNGCAGCCAATGATACTATCACCGCCACTGGCAAAGACTCTGCNGTATCACTACCACTGAGCATCATCAATATATANGTGGATGAGATAATCGCGATGATTTCAAAGACAGTCACATAGACGATGCGACGTTTGAGAGGGGATAANGTAATCAACCGAGACTCCAAAGCACCTAAATGATAAGTGCATAATTAAAGTCTCGGTCCGTCCCGAGATANAAAAANTAAAAAAGTGCAGAGCCACGGTTTCCGCCTGCCNTTATATTATACAGAAGATAGTGAGAGAAATCAGCCAGTGTGTTTAAACCGAAAAACCCCGCATCATTTTGACACGGGGTTTNTTTTTATCTTATTAATNAGCTTTCGAAAGCAAAGATTAAGTCAACTGAGCAACATTAATTTTATCCGCNTCTTCAGTGTACTCTTCCATACGATCGAAGTTCATGTACTGATACACTTCCTCGCCCATGCTGTTNAGCATNCCAGCGTACTGCTGNTATTCNTCNTTNGTTGGCAGTTTACCNAGTACTGCAGCGACTGCAGCAAGCTCAGCTGACGCAAGATAAACGTTTGCGCCTTGACCCAAACGGTTCGGGAAGTTACGAGTCGACGTCGATACCGCAGTAGACTTCGGTGCGATACGTGCTTGGTTACCCATACATAGTGAGCAGCCTGGCATCTCAGTACGAGCGCCGGCTTGTGCGTAGACGTTGTAATAACCTTCTTCCATCAACTGACGGGCATCCATCTTAGTTGGTGGTGCGATCCATAGACGCGTCTTGAGGCTACCCGCTGGGACGTCTTGTAGCAGTTTACCTGCCGCGCGGAAATGACCGATGTTGGTCATGCACGAACCGATNAATACTTCGTCAATGGTGTCGCCAGCCACGTCTGCTAGAGTCTTGGCATCGTCTGGATCGTTCGGGCAGCATAGGATTGGCTCTTTGATCTCGCTCATATCGATAGTCATATCGATGGCGTATTCAGCGTCTGCATCAGCACGCATCAGGCTTGGGTTTGCNAGCCAGTCTTGCATTTGCTCGATACGGCGGCTGATGGTACGCGCGTCGCCATAACCTTCAGAGATCATCCACTTAAGTAGGGTGATGTTTGAGTTTAGGTACTCAGTCACCGACTCTTCAGATAAGGTGATAGTACAACCAGCAGCACTACGCTCAGCTGAGGCATCAGATAGCTCAAACGCTTGCTCAGCAGTTAGGTCTTCTAGACCTTCGATCTCAAGGATACGACCGTTGAACTCGTTGATTTTGCCTTTNTTATCGACCGTCAAGTAACCTTCTTTGATCGCTTGGTAAGGGATGGCATGGACGAGGTCACGTAGCGTGATACCAGGCTGACGCTCACCGACGAAGCGCACACGNACAGANTCNGGCATATCTAGTGGCATCACACCAGTCGCTGCTGCGAAAGCAACCAGACCAGAACCCGCTGGGAACGAGATGCCCATTGGGAAACGCGTNTGCGAGTCACCACCAGTACCAACGGTATCTGGAAGTAGCATACGGTTCAGCCANNNGTGAATGATACCATCGCCCGGACGTAAGCTGACGCCGCCACGGTTCATGATAAAGTCAGGTAGNGTGTGCTGAGTCTCAACGTCNACTGGCTTTGGATAAGCNGCCGTATGACAGAATGACTGCATGACAAGGTCTGCTTGGAAGCCCAAACATGCCAAGTCTTTTAGCTCATCACGNGTCATNGGACCTGTGGTATCTTGAGAGCCGACAGTCGTCATCTTCGGCTCACAGTACATGCCCGGACGTACGCCTTCTAGACCACACGCTTTACCGACCATTTTTTGCGCGAGTGTAAAGCCTTTACCAGTATCGGCTGGCTCTTCAGGTTTNGCGAATACGTCTGAATGACCCAGACCCATGTACTCACGAGCACGGTTAGTGAGACCACGACCAACGATCAATGGAATACGGCCACCAGCACGCACTTCNTCAAGTAGCGTTGGCGAGTTTAGTTTGAANTCTGAGATGATCTCGTCTGAGTCATGCTTAGTGATTTTGCCGTCATGTGGGTAGATGTCAAACACATCGCCCATGTTTAGCTTATCGACAGCTACTTTTTCGATTGGCAAGGCGCCAGAATCTTCCATCGTATTAAAGAAGATNGGAGCGATATTGTTACCCAGTACCAGACCGCCGCCGCGNTTGTTTGGTACGTTTGGAATATCTTCGCCCATCAGCCATAGCACTGAGTTGGTCGCAGACTTACGGCTAGAGCCAGTACCGACGACGTCACCAACGTACGCTAGCGGATGGCCTTTTTCTTTTAGCTCATCAATAAGCTTCATTGGACCGCGCACGCCCTCTTCGTCAGCAGTAATGCCGTCACGAGAGTTTTTGTGCATGGCAAGCGAGTGCAGTGGAATATCAGGACGGCTCCACGCGTCTTGNGCNGGNGANAAGTCATCAGTGTTGGTTTCGCCTGTGACTTTAAAGGTTGTATAAGTAGATTTCTTTGGTACCTCGTCACGGTTCAAAAACCACTCAGCGTCAGCCCAAGACTGAATCACTTCTTTTGCGATGTCGTTACCGGCTTCGGCTTTTTCAGTCACGTCATTGAACGCGTCAAATACGAGCAAAGTTTTCTTAAGCGCTTCTGCCGCATCTTGAGCAACTTCTTCATCATCCAATGCTGCCACTAATGGCTGTACGTTGTAGCCGCCTTGCATGGTGCCTAGAATTTCAACCGCTTTTTTCTTATCGATAAGTGGTGAGCTCGCCTCGCCTTTAACGATAGCGGCCAAAAATGCAGCTTTTACATAAGCGGCTTGGTCAACGCCAGCTGGAATACGGTTTTCTAGCAGGTTCATTAAGAACGCTTCTTCGCCCGCTGGTGGGTTTTTTAGTAGCTCAACCAACTGGGCTACCTGTTTTTCATTTAGTGGAAGCGGTACAGTTCCTAGCTCAGCACGTTCTTCGACATGTTTACGATAAGCTTCTAACACAATAATTGTCCTCGTAGTTGGGCTAGTACATTGCGTGAGTAGTCAGAATGACTGCCTGCGTCGATGCACTATAGGAAATAATTAAGGGAATGTGGTCATTGAAATATTTGTGCTGCAATGATAGCTTAAAACGCTCAAAAAGTTAATGGCTTAGGCTGCAAAAGGCGTAGAATCAANCCATATTCAATATTTATTATAAAAATAGTAGTAGCTACTAGAGTAAATATTAGACATATAAGTTCAATGCACTCGAAAACTAACGATTCAATATTAACTCATGGTTCGATATTAAACTCATGATTCTATATTAAATAGCATCATGACATTAAATAATATCAAGACCGACTCGGCGAACGNTTCCGATTCAATTTTAAAAGTTAAGGATAATAAAATGAGCAATAATAATGAGCACTCAAACTATAAAAAAGGGTTAAAAGTGCGCACTGAGGTCATGGGCGAGGCTCACGTTAAGCGCTCACTCGATGCCGCCACAGCCTTTACTCAGCCCTTACAAGATTGGATCATTGAGCACGCTTGGGGCACCACTTGGCAAGACGATAGCGTCTTACCGCGTAAGTATCGCTCCTTGGTTACCTTAGGATTTTTGATTGCCCAAAAGAGCCCAAATGAGCTAAAAGGTCATATCAGAGGCGCGATTAACAATGGCGCAACTGTCGCCGAGATTCGTGAGGTACTCATGCACAGCCTGCCTTACTGCGGCGCGCCTGCTACCCAAGAGGCTTTTCGCGCGGCTATCGAAGTATTTAATGAGATGGGTATAGATATTGATAACTTAAACAAAAAGCCATAGCACAAAGGGTTGAATAATAAACCCTGAGCGCAATATCTGNTATAATAAAGACACCTATAAAGCATNCTGATAATTCCATAAACCCTTATACTATAAAGGGTTAAGAGATCATTGATTATGACTACTGCCGTACAAACCCATGTTCCTGCGCCAAGAGTAAAACCCAAAAAAGCCATTCAAGGTGAAAAGCTGCGTGGCTACGATAAAGTCGCGCGCATCCCGATTAAAGTAATCCCGACAGTCGAAGCGAAGCAAAAGCCGGATTGGATTCGAGTAAAAATGTCCTCACCTGCTGAGGTGGCGCGTATCAAAGCCAAACTACGCGAACAAAAGCTCTATACTGTTTGTGAAGAAGCCGCTTGCCCGAATCTTGCGCAGTGCTTTGGTGACGGCACCGCCACCTTTATGATTATGGGTGATATCTGTACTCGCCGCTGTCCGTTCTGTGATGTCGGTCATGGTCGCCCTAATGAGCTAGACAAGGATGAGCCGCGTCATACCGCCGAGACTATTCAAGGTCTTGAGCTCAAATATGCAGTGATCACCTCAGTCGATCGCGACGATTTAAAAGATGGCGGCGCGCAGCATTTTGTCGAAGTACTCAACGAATCACGGGCGCTAAGCCCAAACTGCCTGATCGAAATCTTAGTGCCNGANTTCCGTGGCCGTATGGATATTGCCTTAGACTTACTCACCGAAACAGCTCCTGATGTNTTTAACCATAATATCGAAACCGTGCCACGTCTATACAAAGCCTTCCGTCCAGGTTCTGATTATCAGCACTCNCTCGATCTGCTCAAGCTTTATAAAGANCGTCGCCCTGATATCGCGACCAAATGCGGCTTTATGGTTGGCCTCGGCGAGACCGAAGAGGAGGTCTATGCGCTGCTTGATGACCTAAAAGCCCATAATGTCGATATGATTACCATCGGTCAGTATCTACAGCCGAGTAAAAATCATGCCCCTGTCGATCGCTATGTGCATCCGGACGAGTTTCAGCGCTATATGGATTACGGTAAAAAGATTGGCTTCTTTAGTATTTGGGCCGGTCCCATGGTACGCTCAAGCTACTTTGCCGATCGCCAGTATTACGGNGAAGATTGCCCNGCGCCGATTCGTAGTAAAAAGGCGCTTGAGGCGGAAGGTAAGCTTGGCTGTTAAGAATGGATTGATAANAAAAAATGGAGACCCTGCTTGGGTCTCTTTTTTTATGCTAATGATTAGCATAAGTCCTTAGCAACTCTACTTAAAGCCACTACACTGCCGGATACAGAAAATGCTATATTTTGTCTTAATGAATTTCATAGATACCTACCGCTAATTTTATAAAAAAGGACTACCTTATGAGTGACGACTTCACCCCGCAAGAAGGCTCTTGTTCCTGCTATAGCAATACTTATACCATCAACCATACTCCTATGGCTCGCTTTATTTGTCACTGCACGATTTGTCAGGACTATACCGGTAAAGCCTATAATGATGTGACGGTTTTACTAAAGTCAGACCTTAGCGAATTAGAGATTGATAAAACCCGCTTTCGTAGTTGGAAAATGCCGCCTAATATCAGCCGCGGACTGTGTAAGCGTTGTCATAAGCCTAGTATAGAGACGGCGGTAGGCGGCAATCTGGTATTAATCCCTACTGATAATTATCCTGATAAAGCGGCCTTGCCAGAGCCTGCTATGCACCTATTTTATAATCGCCGTATCAGAGACGTGGATGATAACTTGCCTAAATACGAAGGCTTTGTACAAAGTCAAAGCATGGTGGTTAAGGAGTTGGCTCAAGGGCTGTATAAAAGAGTTACCAAACGCTAATGGTTATCGTCAACCGCTCGGTTTAGTATTTTAAGCGCTATTTTATCTTAAAAGACAAGCGTTACTGATAATTACAATGACTCGTTTTTAACTCCTCCATCTGGGACTGATATGATTTCAACCTTAGTAGAAGACACCGCTCATTTATCCGCCGACATTGCCATTATCGGCGGTAGCGGCTTATATCAGATGCAAGCGCTAAGCAATAAGCGTCAGGTAANAATCTCAACGCCTTATGGTAAGCCATCTGATGACATTGTCATGGGTGAGCTAAATGGCGTAACTGTCGCTTTTTTGACCCGCCACGGTCAAGGGCACAGATTTAGCCCGTCAGAAGTTCCCTACCGCGCTAATATCTATGCGCTAAAAACTTTGGGCGTACGCTATGTCATTTCAGTCTCAGCGGTAGGCTCACTACGAGAGCATCTCAAACCTTTAGATATGGTCATTCCAGATCAGATGATCGATATGACCAAANAGCGAGCCAGTACCTTTTTTAGTGAGGGAGCGGTGGCGCATGTAGCAATGGCCGATCCTTTATGTGTGGCGCTTGGTGGGGTGTTAAAGCGCGCTTATAGTCAGGCAAATATTAGCGAAGGCCAATGTCACAGTACCGCGACTTACCTCTGTATCGAAGGGCCGCAATTTTCTACTCGCGCTGAGTCCAATTGGTATCGACAGATGAATGCTGACATCATTGGCATGACCAATATGCCAGAGGCTAAGCTTGCACGTGAAGCGAGCATGGCGTATGCTACGCTTGCGCTAGTGACAGATTTTGATTCATGGCATCCAAGTGAGGAAGATGTCAGCGCTGATTATGCGATTCAAAACCTTATGAAAAACGCCGATAACGCGCAGCAAGTGGTCAAACAAGCCGTGGCTTTACTTGCCAGCGAGCAGCCTGACTCTATTGCTCATACCGCGCTAGCGCAAGCGTTAGTCACCCCTATNGAGGCGATGAGTATTGAGGTTAAGACCAAGCTTAATGCGTTATTGCCCAAGTAATATCGACCTCTATCACAAAAAAAAGCCATCAAATAGTTGATGGCTTTTGCATTTGTCATAATCGTAAATTAATAATCCTTAAGCTCATAACCATCAAGCCATCCTGCAGGCAGATATTGTAAATCCTCTGGCTCATCGATATCAGGTAGAGGTTGTAGCGAAGCTAATGACCAATTTAGATCTTTAATACGCTGCTTAGTCACTGCTGCCACATCACTGACGCTCCACGTCATATTGGTAAATAGGTGCGCGTTTATTTGCCTAAAGCCAAGCAGTACGTAACCGCCATCAAAAGCAGGAATCATGACGCTATCCTGAGTCTCTAAATACTGAACAGCGCTATGAATTTTAGTAGCGGTTAAATTAGGACAATCCGTACCTATTAATAATACTTTCTTGAATTTCTTAAGCGCGTTCTGACTAGCGGTCAGCATACGCTCTCCTAAATCACCATCGGCTTGTGCTGACCATGTCAATGACTCTGGTAGATTCAGCGTTTGCCAGCAAGGAGTATTAGGAGGGGGACTGACACATAATTCAACGCTAAAGCCCGTTGCTAACGCTTGCTCTACGCTATGTAGTAATAGCTGCTTTGCCATTTTTGCTGCACCATCAATGCCAAGCGCAGGTTGCAAGCGGGTTTTTGCCATGCCTTTAGCAGGGAATTTAGCGAATAGGATAATGCAGGTATTTTGTTCTTGAGTCATATTAAGAGTTTTCTATATTTAATCCACTATACAACAAACCCAGTGTTAGCATAGCTGTATTATTCTGATTTAGGCTTATCTATATTACTTATAATAACGCGCTTTAATGTTGTCCGCCGAGACGCCGCGCCAATAATCAAAACGCAGCTGCCACATCAGCAGTATCGTGCGGCAAGTGCCATGCTGCTCCCAGCGCCTCGCCGAGGTAATGACTTTAGTCTTTAGACAAGCAGGTTTAGACTTTGCTTTAAGCTGCTTGCATAGTTCAACATCTTCCATCAGCGCTTGCTGAGGATAGCCGCCAACTTGCTCAAAAAGCTTACGGGTAATAAAAATCGCTTGATCACCAGTTGCGATACTTGTGAGTCGTGAGCGTAAGTTTATCATATGGCTGACCACCCAAAGCATCGGCTGACGNCTNTTTAACNTNACNTNAAAACGNCCCCACTCTGATTTTTNNATAGCNNTTTGGATATCTNCAACAGCGTGAGTGGGCAGCTCAGTATCAGCGTGTAAAAATAGTAGTATGTCGCTTGTTGCTAAGGACGCGCCTTTNTTCATCTGCCGCGCACGACCTGCTNGTGACTTAANCACTTGCCAATTAATAGCTGACTGATTACTGTTATTTAAATCTGCAATAAACTTTTGTGCCCATTCGAAGGAATCATCGTTTGAACCGCCATCAACCAAGATAATTTGCTGCGGTGATGGGTTTAGCCCAGCGATATGAGTAAACAAATGAGGCAGATTATTTGCCTCATTGAGTATAGGAACGATAATAGAAACCGTGGACATGCTATCTCACTACTTCTTGTTCAAATTCCAATTATAATTGGTATAACTGATCTTAGTCTTGCCGCTTTTTANGTCAGCAGTTTGTGATTTATTAAGACCGAGCGGTGAGCTATAACGCGCCAAAAACCCTTCTAAATCTTTAGTGCCGCGCCAATTACTCTCAAAGTCCTCTTTATACCACTTAAATATTGGCGAGATCTCAAGNGTGCTGCCCTTGAGACGGTTACGACTACTATCGGCGAGGAAATTGCGGGTGACTTGCTCTAATTGTTTATCGAGTTTACTGCCTGTGTAAGCATCATCCAACAATGCAGGACAACCAATGCTGGCACAGTTCACCGCAAAGTGAATACGCGGCTCATTATAGCGCCCAGAACCGCGAATCAGGTTGTGCTCGATATCATCAAGCGAGCGCTTTTTACCCAGTACGTTGACAAAGTCTTGTTTCCAAGGCGAGCTAAATATACCGCCGATATCTTTAATCGACTTTATATTAGGGTACTTAGTCAGCACTAAATCCACAGTACCCGCATTATAGACGTTGATTAAAAACGCCAATTGCTCATCTTTGCTCNAGCGGTTAAACTCAGACCGACTGACCGTAGCCGTCGCTGCCAAATAGCCATCAAGCTTGCTTTGGTCCGCTTTCATGCCATTGTAATTAACGACAGATGCTTTGCCCCCGTTGGTCATAGTGACGTTTTTATTTAATAAGCTATCCCAAGTACTGTGATTAAAATCAGCATAGGCAGCGCTTGATAGCATAAGACTTGCGGCAATAAGGGCTTTGGTCGTTAAAGCTTTAGAAAATGAAGTTTTAGTTATAAGCATGAGATGAGCTCCGTTAATGCTGATAAGTTTTTTAAATCAAAATGCTTAGAACTAGCTCTAAGCCACACTTACTTTTTCGTCTTCTAAAGCGCCGCCGCAGCTACTACCTTGCCCTGCTGTGCAGCCGTAACAATGGTCACCGATAGCGATATCGTCACCAGTAGGATTTTGGGTGAGCAGGTCGCGCAAATGCTGGCGCGATTTATTGGGTACAGGCATCTCAAGCTGCTGGTTAAAGTCACAATCGAACAGCTCGCCGAGCCAATTAACACTAATAGTCGAGCGGCACATCACCTCTTTAAGATTCCCCGCATCATAGTTATCTTTGAGCAAATCCATATAAGGATGGAACTCGTTCTTAGCCAATAGTACCGCACCAAAACGTTGAATCGGCATATTGGTCAACGCAAAAAGCTGATTAAACTCTATATTAAAGTGCTCTTTTAATTCACGTTTATAGTCCGCCTCTAGCATCTGCTGATTGGGTGGTAAGGTCGCGCCTTGTGGGTTATATACTAGATTTAAAGTCAGACCTGTATCTGCACGTCCATAACCCAAAGCATTAAGCTTATGTAGCCCTAAAATACTGTCGTCAAACGCGCCTTTGCCGCGCTGCTTATCGACGTTCTCAAGTGAATAACAAGGCAGTGAGGCGACCACTTCGACGCCATTATCCGCTAAGAACTGCGCCGTATCCTCAAAACCTTCTTCCATCAAGATCGTCAAATTACAGCGATCAATGACTTTAACGCCAAGTTTACGAGCCTCGACGACTAAGTATTTAAAATCGTCGTGCATCTCAGGTGCGCCGCCGGTCAAATCAAGTGTATCGATATTTTGCGCTTGCAGTACTTTTAAAATCAGCTCAACCAACTCGCGCGACATCATCTCAGTACGATAAGGGCTTGCTGCCACATGACAATGCACGCAGGACATATTGCACAGGTAACCTAGATTGACTTGCAGCGTGGTTAATTTACGGCGCTTAATAGCAGGAAAATCCGTATGTTCAAGCAATTCAATAGTGGATTTCATAGCGTATGACCTTTGGATGATAATGGTTTTAATCTTTGATATTTGCTGCGTATACAAGCAGAATATAGGAAAAATTTAAAGATGAATAGCTTTTTTGAGTGTTAACTCATTTATTATTACACTGTTTAATTATTCTATTGTGACGCGCAGTGGTAGTCAGTGTAACTAAATAATCAATAGTGCTAAGCTATTGTTTTATAAATTAATATCTTTAATGCGGTTCGTGCAGCCTCTACTTATTTTGCGTTGACAAAACGCTTGTCGATATAGCGCTTAAGATACCAAATCCAGCATCCCTGCGCGCTGAAATTGCCCCAACTGCCGATTGCGTACTTGTCACCGCAAGCGAGCAAATACAAAGTGCGGTTTTTGGGTCGATAGCTTTTTAACTTATCTCCTACTAAATAAGCCAGTAAGTTATCCGCTTCCACTTTGCCGCCAAATACTGCATGCACCCCAGAATGTGCCATCTCTCGATCCACGCGTGACGCCACATCGCCTACGGCAAAGACATTATCATGCGAAGTGCTTTGCTGCTTATCATTGACCGCAATAAAGCCCTTATCTACCGTTTCAAGGTTAGTCTGCGCGGCCCACGCCGAACCCATCACCCCAGTAGCCGCAATAGTCGCATCGGCCGCTAGCGTTTGCTTAGAGGTCGCTAATTTACCACCAGCTAAACCTTTGGCGCGCTCGTAGATAATCTCAATATTACGGCGCTGTAATTGCTTGATGACGCGAGAGCGAAAGCTTGCATCAAAGCCTGATAGCAGCTGCTCACCGCAAACCAAATAAGCTTGATGACTAGGATTAATTTGCTGCAAAGCAAACTGCGCGGCCATCACCAGCTCCGTTGCTGCAGCGCCTGCTCCGACTACTGCAACTTTATAATCACTCACTTGCTCAGCTTGCTTAAGGATCTGCTGCCACTGCTCGACGAAATTGAATATGGGCCTTACGGGAATTACGGTATTCTTTAGATTTTTATCTGCCAAATCTTTATCTATTAAGTCTTCATTAACTAGGCCGTCTGTATTAAGCCAAGTCATATCAGTATCTGCGCCTGTATTGAGCGACAGCAGCTCGTAATCAAAACGTTCGTCTTTAGCGTTTTTGACAGTAATAACCGTTTGAGTATCCGCATCGACAGCTATGATAGGTCGCTGTATTAGCGTCACGCCAGCACGTCTGCACAGCGCAGCGATATCGATACTGATCTCACTACGCTTATAATGAGAAGCCATCCAGCCCGGCAACATACCAGAATAAATCGTCTGCGGATGCTCAGTAATCACGCTTACTTCTACCTCCTGAAGAGTATCTAAACGCTTACGGGCAAGCCTACGTAGCAAACCTATATGAGCGTGCCCTGCTCCAGCGAGCAGTAGTTTTTTGATAGGGCGCTGTTTTTTAGGGAATAGCTTTTTCATAACTTAGGCTTTTATGGATGATTAGAAAATATCGCTAAGATTACAACATAAGTTAATATAATTTTAAGTCAGTCTATTGTAGGATGGATAAAATGTTTGGCCATTAATATAGTAAGAATAATTTATCGAAGTCGTAAAAACCATCAAGGAAGGCAAAACGATATATGATCGCGCTAAGGCCAATGCAAGCGCGCAATAGGCCGTACTATAGTCAATCAATATTAAAAGTGGTACAAGGCAGACGAGTGCAAGTACTACAGTAGTAGGCTAAACGAGTCTAACGCTGTAACACTTTAATAGTGGTTCGACTATATTATAAACAGGCTGTATATTAACTATTTAACTTATCAAGGACCCTTATATGAATACTGCTATGAGCAATACTGAGCAAATTACTTCATCGAATACCAGCCATTATTTGCATCATACTTTCTTTACGCCAAAAGACAGCTCGGTAGATATAACCGCCACCCTACTAATCGTTCATGGCATGGCGGAGCACAGTGGTCGTTATAGCGATTTTGCGCAGTTCTTAGCAGATCACGGTATCGCTGTTGCCACTTATGATCAGCTCGGTCATGGTAAAACGGTCAAGTCAGAGAGTGAGTTTGGCTTCTTTGGTGAAGAGCACCCAGTGCAGTCGTTGCTAAAAGATGTGATTATCATGGCCGATAGCCTCAAGGCGAAGTATCCGGACGTGCCGCACTTTATTATGGGGCATTCGATGGGCTCGTTTATTGTTCGTACGGTGATGAAGCATCATGCGCACAGTTTTGCTGGTGCGATCTTGATGGGTAGCGCTGATACTGATCCTTTAGCCAAGGTTATTTTACCTATTAATAAAGCGCTCGCCAAAATCGCTCCCAAAAAGCCAAATGCCGTGTTTGCTAACATCATGAATAAAATCTTTAATAGTAAGCTGAATAATCGTATTTCTTCTTCACAGTTTGCTTGGCTNACCGAAAACCAAGCCAGTATCGAAGCGTATGAAGCCGATCCTCTAACCGGTTTTGACTTTACTAATAATGGTTATTTAACACTATTTAACTTAATGGAATCTGGTCTAAACAAAAACTGGGCCGCGACTATTAATAAAGACTTTCCGATGCTNTTTATCAGCGGACAAAATGACCCTGTGGGTAATATGAGCAAAGGCGTACGCAAAGTGGTCAACCGCTTAAATGAGCAAAGCTTTAGTGAGGTGGACATCAAGCTATATCCGCATATGCGTCANGAGCCACTNCATGAACTTGAAAAACAGAGGGTTTATCAAGACATCTTGGACTGGATAAATAGTCATATNAACACTGTATAGCAGCNACTACTCTCAAGCTATAGAGTCATTACGCAATCAAGCGAATCTGTCTGAAGTGTCATTGACAAATGGAGCTGACTAAAAGCCCATGATTTGCTAAAACCTATAAAATTGGCGACAATACCAGCAGCAAGTGATAGCTCTGTCTTTATCGTACTTTGAATATTAACTTTTAGGAATTTTTATGTCATTACAACAAACCATCGAACAAGCTTTTGAAAATCGTAACGAGTACAGCCCAGCCAATATGCCACAAGATGTCCGTGATGCTATCGAGCAAGTGCTTGAGCAATTAGACAATGGCAGCTTGCGCGTTGCGGAAAAAAAAGACGGCGAATGGGTCGTTAATCAGTGGGCCAAAAAAGCAGTGCTACTCTCGTTCCGTCTCAATGACAATTATGTGCAAGCTGCCGGCGAGCATGTGCAGTTCTATGACAAAGTACCGACCAAATTTGCTGATTGGAGTGAGGCGCAGTTTAAAGAAGCAGGCGTACGCGTCGTGCCACCAGCAGTCGCTCGTAAAGGCTCTTATGTCGCAGCAGGCGCGGTACTGATGCCATCATACGTCAACATCGGCGCTTATGTTGATCAAGGCGCGATGGTCGATACGTGGGCGACCGTTGGCTCTTGCGCGCAAATCGGTAAAAACGTCCATCTATCAGGCGGCGTGGGTATCGGCGGTGTGCTTGAGCCGCTACAAGCCAACCCGACTATTATCGAAGACAACTGCTTCATTGGTGCGCGCTCTGAGATCGTCGAAGGCGTTATCGTTGAGGAAGGCGCAGTCATCTCTATGGGCGTCTATATCGGTCAATCTACACGCATTTATGACCGCGAAACNGGNGAGATNCATCGCGGCCGTGTCCCTGCAGGTTCNGTCGTCGTTCCAGGCAGCTTGCCATCAGAAGACGGTACCCATAGCCTGTACGCTGCAATTATCGTNAAAAAAGTCGATGCGCAAACGCGTGCAAAAACAGCGGTTAATGAGCTGCTACGCTTAGACTAATCTGCTCGCGTATACGTTGNTTTTTGTACCAAACCGTTTTTAGGGCGTGTCCTCAATTCAATCGATAGCCATCTAAATGGGCTAAAAATGGCTAAATCTGGCCAAACGGTGTCAAATAGCTGACTAATATCTCGATATNACTTGNGNTATCTTCCTTGTTTGACTGCGATTTATCTCATTTTTATCACCATTTTTAAAATGAGGACACGCCCTAGTAAAATAACTTTATATACAGATGCTGGAGCATGGCTTCAGCATCTTTTTTTATATTTTAATTTTTTATGTATTAGCCGCAGCGTAATATCATTGGTTACGTTATAATTCACCGTGATTTTTTGCGCTATCCTCGCATAAAGCGGNCGCACCTACGACCTGACTTTTTGCACAAGCTTATCGCCGAGCGCTTTATTACCCTATCGCCTTATCAGCTCTTAATTGTCGTTGAAACTATATTGTATTTGAAACCATTATGAACCAGTCGCCGTTACGCACCGCCGCCATCCCTGTCACCGACCCGAGCGCAGGTCTGCGTTTGACAGAGATTTTTTACTCGCTACAAGGTGAGGCGCTGACCTCAGGCTTACCGACCATATTTGTCCGATTAACCGGCTGTCCGCTCAGATGCGTCTACTGCGATACTGAGTATGCCTTTACAGGTGGCGAGCGTCAGTCATTAGATGCCATCATAGCGACGATCAAAACCTATCCGTGCAAGCGGATTTGTCTGACGGGCGGTGAGCCATTGGCGCAGCCCAATGCCATCGAGCTGATGCAACGCCTGCTCAGCGATGGCTATGAGATTTCCCTTGAGACGGCAGGGGCGCTGAGTGTCAAAGACGTACCAGCGGCGGTCAGCAAAGTCATGGATCTCAAAACCCCAAGCTCAGGCGAAGCTGATAAAAACCTTTGGTCAAATCTTGACCACTTAACCCAGCATGATCAGATTAAGTTTGTCATTATGAACCGCACTGACTATGACTGGGCAAAAGCCACACTCATTGAGCATCAGCTGGATAAACGCGTCGGCACGGTTTGGTTTTCGCCGATGTTTACTGTTGCAGATGATATCGATGACGCGGTCAGTCCAGAGGTGCCTGTGCTTGCCCGCGAGCTTGCCGAATGGATACTGACCGACGCCCTGCCAGTGCGCTTTCAGCTGCAATTGCACAAAATCATTTGGGCAGATGCCAAAGGTAAATAGTGAAAAGGCAAACAGTGAAAAGGCAAACAGTGAAAAGGCAAATAACGATAGGACATCGCCTCGGCGTTATCATAAACAGCTAAATAGCTGTATCAAGGACACAAGAAAAACGGTATAAATCGCTCACACGACACGGAAATAAGGGTAAGGATGATCAAGCTAATACTACTGGGCTTATTGGCAGGGGCGTTTTTTAGCTCGACATTTATTTTAAATGAGATGATGAGCGCGGCAGGCGGCCACTGGTTTTGGTCGGCGAGTCTGCGCTATGTCTTTATGTGGCTGATAATCACCGGCATCATCTTGTTTCAGCAAGGGATGGGGCGCCTCAAAGCTTTGACAGCGGTCTTTTGTCAGCACTGGGTTTTTTGGTGCCTCACAGGCAGTATTGGCTTTGGGCTGTTTTATGCAGGTATCTGCTATGCCGCCGATCATGTGGCAGGCTGGGTGGTCGCGGCGACCTTTATGTTTACCGTCGTNACCAGCTTATTGGTGCTGATGGTCTTTGGCCAGCGTTTTGATAAAAAATTCATCCTTTATGCCCTTTTGGTGTTTGTTGGCGTGGTGATGGTCAATGTCAGTGAGGGCTTGCACGCCGCTGCACTTGCCGACACTGATATTGCCCATGCCGTCCCTATGGCACAGATGCTGCTCTATGGCGCACTGCCCGCCCTTATTGCCGCCTTTAGCTACCCGATTGGCAATCAGTTGGTCTGGCAAGTCACTCATAACTCCCGCACGCCAGCGTTACCCGCTGACTTGGCAGATCAGTCGCACGCCGTATCTGGCACTGCCGACACCCATGACGAGCCACTCACCTCTGAAGCTTATGATCTGCCGCCTACTTTATATGACACTANTACCACCAGCACCGCTCTAAATGCTCTGCCTGCCGCCGCACCTGCGCCGTCACTACTGCAAACTCTGATCCATCGTATTCCCTCGATTGAGACTACCTTACTACACAATGCCTTTAACAAAGTTTGGCTAATGACTGTAGGGAGTTTGCCATTTTGGCTACTTTTGGGCATGATAGTGCGACCCGAGTTGCCCGATAGCATACAAGTGTTCAATACATTGCTGGTGGCTTTGTTGGCCGGGGTGGCGGCTACTACTATATTTTTGTACGCGCGCGGTCAGGCGGTGACCTCAAGCGAAGTGGCTGGCGTCGATGCCACCCAAGCNAGNGANGTGNTNTTTGCCNTNATNGGNGGNATNTTNTTNCTGGGNAANNNGNTNCCNTCNGCNATGGGTNTNNTNGGTATTGGNNTNATNATNNTNGGNNTGATACTATTTGCTAAAGACGGTTAANCACAAAGCAAGCTTTTATTTATTATTGAATATAATTAACTATCTACCATAAAGAGCCGTCAGCATGGAAAAACATAACAATGGTTAATGACTTGATTTTTCCTGATATTTTATTATATCTGCTAGATATGGTTGGGGTGATTGCTTGCNCTATCGCCGGCACCTTGCTGGCTCAGCATAAAGGCTTTGATATCGCCGGTTGTATCTTAGTCTCTATGGTGAATGCGATTGGCGGCGGAACTTTGCGCGATATGGCTTTGGATCGCCACCCGCTATTTTGGATGACCGATCTCAATTATGTCATCGTCATCACCGCAACNTCCCTTACCCTACAAGTGTTTTTTCATCTGTATCATAAAATCGACAATGCNCTGAGNTTCTTTGATGCAATAGGGCTTGCCGCCTTTAGCGTNATTGGCTTTAAGGTCGCTCTTCATCAAGATATNTCGCCTCTGATTGCCATTATGATGGGCGTTTGGACGGCTATTATTGGTGGCTTACTACGNGATATTATCTGCAATGAGATACCGCTTGTGCTGCAAAGAGAGATCTATATCACCGCGAGTATCGCAGGTTCCGTGACTTATCTATTGCTCGACTATTTAGGCCTAAACCCTGGGCTTAACGAGTTTATTATGCTCGGTGTTATCTTTGCCGTACGTATGTTAGCAGTAAAGTTTGACTGGCATCTGCCTTCCATTCGTCTCGTTGATTGATACTAATAACCACTTAGCCGCGCTTATGTTAAACATTGCTTTAGATACAACCTTAATCACTACTTTTAACCCGCGTTCGTTATTATATTTATTCGATATGATAGGTATCGTTGCGTGCAGTGTTTCTGGAACGATTTTGGCNAAGCACAAAAACTTCGATGTATTTGGCTGTTTATTGGTCTCAATTGTCACAGCGATTGGCGGTGGTACCGTGCGAGATGTGATCTTAGATAGGCATCCACTATTTTGGATGATGGATATGAGCTATCTGACAGTCATTACCATAGCTTCTATAACGACGCAGATATTTTTTCATCCCAACTCAAGGCGGGTTGATAAGTTTTTAAAACTCACTGATACCATTGGGCTATCAGCTTTTACGCTAATCGGTATCAAAGTTGCCGATAGCATGGGCGCTAATGTGCCCGTAGCCTTNCTNTTAGGTGTTATTACGATCATTGTCGGTGGNATCATNCGCGATATGATCTGTAATGAGATNCCNCTGGTNCTACAACAAGAGATCTATATCAGTGCCGCTTTAGCTGGCGGTATTTTGTACTTCGCNTTGTACAATTTNGGGGTAGCAGTTTGGGTTGCAGATATCTGTACTATGAGTGCTATCTTTAGCATNCGTATGTTGGCTATTCGCTACGATTGGCAGTTCCCTTCCTTAGAATGGCGGCGTTAGNNTNTTAGTTTACTAAAGCCAAATCTTTGACCATCAGCTGTAAGCTGCGTTTACCATTCCATTCATTGACATCGAGCTCAAAGAGGATATGTACNTTTTCNGCGCGGTAATCCCAGACATCGGTATCAAAATTAAAATAAATAGCATCGATAGGATACTGCACACCAGGATAGCGTAAGGAGAGTTTGAGATGCTTGTCTTTGAGTATCTTGAAGCTTAATACTTCAAAGATGCCATCGAATATTGGCGCGGCAAAGCCATGTCCCCAGATACTCGCATCGGCCAACTCATCAGCNAACCATAAGCTAAAGTCGCTTGCTTGCAGCTCACCATCGGTGAATTTTTGTTCAGCGAAAACCTCTTGATCCAGCTCCGCCATTACCTTATCAAAAGCGATGACAAACTCATCAAAATTGCGACGTTTAATCGTCAAGCCAGCGGCCATCGCATGACCACCAAAGTGGGTAATAAGCTCGGGGTTTTGCTCAGCGACTTGCTCAATAGCGTCGCGAATATGCACCCCAGCGATGGAGCGCGCCGAGCCTTTGATTGCGTCGTCGTCTCCCGTACGTTCGGTATCTGCAGGAGCAAAGACAATACTGGGCCGATAGTGACTTTCTTTTAAGCGGCCAGCGACGATACCGATGACGCCTTGATGCCAGTCGTCCTGATAGAGCACTAAGCTGCGCTTGGTAGCAGTGGCTGGCCCAGCACCTTCGGTTGGTTTTGTTTTGACTGTAGGGGCGATAATAGTATCATCGCTGCCTTCTAGATCAGTCTCTAGAGTATTGTCAGCTGCGCTATCATTCTCTAAATCCTTAATAATTTGATCAGCCTGCGCGCGCATCTCGCCCTCGACTTGTCGGCGACTGCGATTAAGTCGCTCAAGCTCATGTGCTAAGCGCTGGGCTGTCCCCCAGTCATCGGTCAATAAGCACTCAATACCGATACGCATATTGTCCATACGTCCCGCTGCATTGATCCGTGGTCCCAATACAAAGCCAAAGTCCTGCGCATGCAGCTGCTTAGGGTCACGTCCTGCTTGCTCAAGCAAGGCTAAAATACCGATGCAGCAGCGCCCTTGGCGAATGGCATTTAGCCCATGATGNACAAGGATACGGTTATTTTTATCGAGTACNCCNACATCAGCGATAGTGCCGAGCGCTACTAAGTCTAGATATTGACTGACTTGCACCGCCGGTTTACCCGCTTCACGTCTAAGCTTTGCAAGCCTGCCTAAGACATAAAAAGCCACGCCGACTCCCACCAAAGCCTTACTATCAAAGCTGCAGTCTAGCTGATTAGGGTTNACCACNGCTTCAGCCGGCGGCGTCGCTTTGGTCGTTAGATGATGATCGGTAATGATAACGGTGATACCGTCCGCTTGCGCGCGGGCAACGCCCTCATGACTTGAGATACCATTATCAACGGTAACAATCAAATCAGGCTGATAAGTCTCAATGCCTAATTCGACAATTTCCGGCGTTAGCCCATAGCCGTACTTAAAGCGATCCGGCACTAAGAAATCGACTTGCGCTCCCATCTGAGTTAACGCACGCATCATCAGCGCCGTACTCGTTGCACCGTCACAGTCAAAGTCACCGACGATTAAAATGCGCTTGCTCTCATCGATAGCTGCATCTAATAANCGCACTGCTTGTGTGACGCCATGCAAGTCTTCAGCAGGCAGCAAACCTGAAAGCTGAGTCTCAAGCTCTTCAGGCTGCATGATACCTCGGCCGGCATATAACCGAGCCAGGGTGAAAGACTGAGCAGCGAGCGCTTGCAGCGCGATGGGTAGCTCGTCGATACGAGTACCAGTAAAGCGAGGAGTTAAATTTAGCATAGCGGTATTCTACTGGCTTTAGTAGAGGGTCACAATATTAATTTTTATCTTACGACCACTTATCGTTTGAATAGTCTGCTGCATAGCTTTTAGAGAAAAACTTATGATAGCAGTTACAAAAACCGTGCATTTTTGCGCTACTTTTCTGCAATTTGCTACAAAGCTATGATTGTACAGTGCAGATATTTCCTTAAACTATAAATTAACTTTTTTGTTTCCACTTTTAACTATTCACCCTATTATTATTCACCCACTTATAAGGATAATTTATGAAAACGACGCCAAAAGCTGAAAAACTTCCTAACACTATTGATCCCAACTTAGACCTCGAACAAGTCAGAAAAGAGTGCTTAAAATTAGTCAAAAAACGCGCGAAGCTTTCAGCCGGTGTAGCGGTTGTGCCTGTACCGTTTTTTGATGTTGCCGTTGATGCAGGTATGCTCACTCAGCTCATCCCTGAGATTAGTGAGCGTTTTGGCCTCATCGAAGACCGCGAATCAGCCATTGATCTAGAGTCGCGTGAGGTACACTGGAGCGCTATCAGAGATCGGACCGTTGACTTCGCAGGCTTAATGGCCACTCGCGGTATCGTCAAAAAGACCATTCAAGGCTTCGGCGGCCGTATCGCAGCAAAACAAGTGACGAAGTTTGTACCATTAGGCGGGCAACTCGTTGCAGCGACTATGGGCTACACTATCTTCAAAAAAATTGCCTCTGATCATGTTGAGGATTGCTACAAACTTGCCAAAGAGATTCAGCAAAAACAAAGCAGCAAAAACGTCTAAACCATCAGTTAAATCATTAATGACTAGATACTTGCAACCATATCGCCAGTTAAGCGTCGCTTAGCTGGTTTTTTATATCTCATGTATAAAGCTTGCCACTATGAATTAAAAACCAGTCGTGCTNTCATGTATAAAGCTTGCCACTATTAATTANAAACCANTCGNGCTATTTTGCCTATTACAAATTCAGCTTAAAGGACTAAATAATGAAAAAACTTGTACTCTCCACTACTATGCTAGCGGCTCTTGCTCTAACAGGCTGCGCTTCTACTGGCGCTACTAGTAATTCAGGCNATGCTATNGGTACGGCCAATGAGATNGGTATGAATGTCTTCAAAGCCGCTATTGATAACCAATGCCGCAGCCAAATCGAAAACCAAAATGCGTGGCNTATTGCTAGCGCGGCGATGAGTGATGAGCAAGAAGAAGCGGTNAANTCTCGGGTATGTGGCTGCGTCAGTGAGCAAGCACCGCAGCAAGTGACTCTCGTTGAATTAGGTAATGCGGCAATAGATCCAAGCTANCGTACGCAACTGGTCACTCGAGTCGTCGCAAAATCGCTACAAAGCTGCTATGGCAGNATCGTNGGCTAAGCGGTTACAAACCGCGTCATTGTGCAAATAAACTAGGCGTAGTAATTAGATCTCTTGCATAAGTCATTGCTAGTCCTTGATACTCCGTTAACGAAGGTTAATAAAACGGTACTTTTGCAAGAGGTCTATTGTTTAAAATAGCTTATTCATATAAATTGTGGATAAGCTATTTTTTATTTATAAAGCATTCTTATTTTTGATAGTAGAGAGTTTTGATAGCAACCAGTCTAAGCTATCGTAAGAGTGGATGCCGATTCGCGATGATGATAGCAATGAGCTAGATAGTCAACTGCGTATTTATAGACGTTTTGAGTTTGGTAAGCTGTTTGACTNAAATATGTTAGACACTCGTATCTTTGGCCGTGAGAAGCTTGACGCCTCTGCTAGTAATGAGCCTGAGCGTCAACTACTTGGACTTGAGCAAGAAAACTGGCTCTATCTAAACCTAATGGATGGTAAAAATCGCGGCGCAGCTTGGCAAGTGCTAGGTCAGCAAGTAATTTTAGCGCCATTTATGGGAGCGTCTGCAACCAACTCTGGTGATATTTGGAACGGCTATGCCAGTGCGCGCGATCGCCTATTAGACTATATCGACAATAACGACATCAAAAACACCGTCGTGTTGACGGGGGACTATCACGCCTCTTTTGCCTTTGATGTCGCCAAAAACCCTTTTGAGCCTAGCNGCTATAATCCAGACACTGGAGAAGGCTCNCTGGCGGTAGAGTTCGTCTGTCCNGCTTTAACGTCATTAGCTTTGCCTGAGGAAAACTCAGGCCCAGAAGCCAATCCGCACCAAAAATTTAATAATCAAGTTGATCATGGCTANATGCTTCTTGATATCACTGAGCAAGCCTTCGGCTGTGAATGGTACTATACCGATACCTTAAAAGAGCGCAACGATAGCACTCGCTTTGCCAAAGGCTTAGTCACGCAAACATCAACGAATCATTTGGTAGATAGCTCACAAGCTCGAGCTATTATGGACTCACCCGCTCTGGCCTCCAAAGACAAAGCTGTCGCAGTAAAAACGGTTTGATTCGAGTGTATTAACACCAAGCGACGATCAAGTCACAATAAAAGAGGTGCACTAAACAATTAGTGCACCTCTTTTTTGTAGACTCTATAGAAACTCTCTAAACAACGCTACTCTAAAACCTTCAAGCGCTTAGAGCTTATCGGCATCAGTAATAACCGTATCAGGACCTACAGCTGCCGCCATCGGTAGTACTTTACTACGGCGGAAATACTTAGAATGCGTGTTTATGATCTCATTAACACCATCGATGAGATCTTCAATCACGTCGTCATAAAGACCGTGATGCAGCTCAGTCTCAAAATCAGTAAAGGGATGCTTACGCGCCGCCGCTCTGACATCAGTAATGCCTTGTTTGCTATAAAACACATTGACACTACCGTCACTATTTAGCACACAAATCAGCTCTCCCTCATCAATCATCATATCGAAACGCTGCGGCGTAAAAATATAATCATCGACATCGAGTAACTCTTTTTCGATTCCTTTTTTAAATAACGATTTGACGTCCACTATGGTTATACTCCTAGAATAATTTATTGAAAATCTTATTTTTTAGCTAAAGTCTGTATAAGCCGGAGCTTTAGCTAACTTTATCAAACGATACTTTATTAATTTATTCTATAAAATGAACTCGCTATTTTTAAGGTGAAAAATGTAAAACTGCGTTTATAGTTAGTAAGAATAGCCGCTCTTCGTTATATCGAAATATCGGGTTTTCAGCTTCGCATACTTCTAAATCAAATGCGCCTTGAGCTCTAGCACTTTATCGCGTGTCTTAGCAGCATCCTCAAACTTGAGGTCACGCGAGAACTGCTTCATTAGCTTCTCAAGACGGTTGATCTCTTTAGCCAGCAGATCAGGGCTTCTGAGTATACTGATATCGACATCCGGCAGATTGCTCTTAACTGGAATCGCTTGATTGTCGTTAGCATCAAGCTCTTCACCGGTATCGATTTTATCAGTGACACTACGGCGCGCGCCTTTTGGCGTGATGTTATGCTCCACATTAAAGGCGATTTGCTTTTCGCGGCGACGATCGGTCTCCTCTATCGCCTTTTCCATACTTGGCGTCATACTATCGGCGTAAAGAATCGCTTTACCGTTTAGGTGGCGAGCAGCGCGGCCAATGGTCTGAATAAGGGAGCGCTCAGAGCGCAAAAAGCCTTCTTTATCGGCATCAAATATCGCCACCAATGACACTTCTGGCATATCGAGCCCTTCACGCAGCAGGTTAATGCCGACGAGTACATCATGAACACCCGTACGCAGCTCGTGAATGATTTGCATACGCTCAACGGTATCGATGTCGGAGTGCAAATAGGCCACCTTGATATCGTATTCTTTGAGATAGCTGGTGAGATCCTCCGCCATGCGTTTGGTCAAAGTGGTAATCAATACGCGCTCATCCAGCTCGCGGCGTTTGGTAATCTCTGAGAGCACATCATCGACCTGCGTGAGCACAGGGCGTATCTCAATCTCAGGGTCAATCAGCCCCGTCGGACGTACCACTTGCTCGACGACTTGCTCGCTGTGCTCAAGCTCATATTGTGCAGGGGTCGCACTAACATAAATGGTCTTGGGCTTGATACGCTCCCACTCTTCAAACTTCATCGGCCGGTTATTCATCGCGCTTGGCAGGCGAAAACCGTAATTCACCAAGTTCTCTTTACGTGACCTATCGCCTTTATACATCGCGCCGACCTGCGAGACAGTCACATGCGANTCNTCGATAAACAGCAGCGCATCTTCTGGAATATAATCAAACAACGTNGGCGGCGCCTCACCCCAAGGACGACCAGATAGATGCTGCGAGTAGTTCTCAATACCATTACAGTAGCCGAGCTGCTGAATCATCTCTAGATCATACTGCGTGCGCTCTTTGAGNCGCTGCGCTTCAATCAGTTTATTATTATCACGAAAGTACTCAAGACGCGGNTCAAGCTCAGCACGAATGGTCTCGCTGGCGGCCTCNAGGCGATTACGCGGTGTCACATAATGCGACTTNGGATAAATNGTAATCCGTGGCACNCTGCGCACGGTTTTGCCTGTCAAAGGATCGAACCAAGTGATNTTTTCGACCTCGTNATCAAACAGGTGAATACGAATCGCCAACTGCTCAGACTCCGCAGGATAGATGTCAAGTAGCTCCCCGCGCAAGCGATACGTACCACGGCCAAAATCNAGCTCGTTGCGGGTATATTGCATCTCGACCAGACGTTTGATGGTCGCGGTACGATCGATCTTGTCACCGACCACAACGTGTAGTAGCATTTTCAGATAACTCTCCGGNTCGCCCAGACCGTAAATACAAGAGACGGATGCGACGATAATAGCATCCCGGCGCTCAAGCAATGCCCGCGTTGCCGACAGACGCATCTGATCAATATGATCATTAATAGCGCTGTCTTTTTCGATAAAGGTNTCNCTNGCCGCNACATAAGCTTCGGGCTGATAATAGTCATAATANCTGACAAAATACTCAACAGCGTTATTCGGAAAAAAGGCTTTAAACTCGCCATATAACTGCGCCGCCAAAGTTTTATTATGCGCCATGATAATCGTTGGGCGCTGGCACTCNCTAATCACCTTAGCCATNGTATANGTNTTACCCGAACCCGTCACGCCAAGCAGCAGCTGCTCATCCATATCAGCATTGANACCCTTAACGAGCTTTTCAATCGCCTGCGGTTGATCGCCTGCAGGCTCAAAGTCGGTGACCATCTCAAAGGCGCGGCTCGATATTTGCGTCCCTGACGCATTGACACCACTGATCTCAGCTTCGCCTTGTAGCTGAGTGGCTAATTGATTTAACTGGCGCGACGAGCGCGGTTCGGGCATACGCATATTAGCTTTCTTCTTTTTTAAGTTTACAATTATGTGGGGGCTTTATGCCTGTTTTTAAAGGTTATTTGCTGGCCTTGATGCTAGTAATTTGGTGTTAATTACAGACCATAATCACTGACTATNAAAGCTGATATTCAGCTATCAGTTATGAGTGAGTATTGATAAGAAGCTCATTAAGATACTTTGTTAAATCAAAGGCTGCTGCCCCNNTTAGGTAATCAAAGATNATNNNTAAGACTTGTTTTAGCTATTATATTTACAAAGNTTTTCATGCTTAACAAAGCCATTACATGACCACCTAATAAAGCCTAACGCTCATGGGTTCCCTACCTCTAATAAGCTGTTANTATTAGTATCGAAAGTTGATAAGAAAACGCTGACTAAGAGCTTTAAACTAAGNGTCTAAAAATTTAGTCGGTTATTAGATAACAATTAAATATAATCAAAAATGGAGTAATCTATGAGAGAACGTTATGCAAGTGGTATAAATGATGATACTGCTAAGAAAATGATTGAGCTGTTAAACTCTAATCTAGCCAACTTGATTGATTTGAGTATGGATAGTAAGCAGTGCCATTGGAACTTACAAGGTACTGGATTTATCGGCGTGCATCAGTTATTAGATGAAACTTATGATCGTCTGACAGAAGCTTTTGATACTGTCGCTGAACGTATTGTCATCTTGGGCGGCAAAGCAAATGGCATCTCTAAGCGTGTCGTTGAAGATTCTATTTTAGAAACTTACCCAACTGATATTACTGAGGTTGAGCAGCATGTTCGTGAGCTGACCAACCGTTATAAAATTATTGCAGCTTCACTACGTGAAGGTATCGATACAGCTGGTGATGCAGGCGACGAAGATACTGCGGATTTATTAACCGAAGTTAGCCGTACTATCGATAAAGATGCTTGGTTCATCGGTGCTAATGCGCCTAAAAAATAATATTTCTATCNCTGTTATTTGCTAAGTTATAGAATATAAAAAAATCGCCATAGATGGCGATTTTTTTTGGTTTGATACTTTTTTTGGTTTGATACTAGGGTTATTNAGCTTCGCACTGGATTTGGAGAGCTTTTAGGCGGCGCTATGGTTTTGGCATTAGGCGCAGATAGCGTCAGGATGGCCTCTTGAAATATCTTATTGGCACGAAACTGGCTCTCGATGCTCTCAAAGATCTGCGCGATACTCTCTTCTCTTTGATTACCTCTGACATCTACAGCCGCTACCATAAATATCTTTTTTGGTCCCACCCATTCTAAATGTAAGTAAGAGACGCTATCGACTCCTTCATGTCTCAAAAGCTCGCTTAATACATAATCATGCGTACTATCTGAAACTTTATACCCCACCAAAAAGTCGCGATTACGACTGATCAAAAATATCGCCACTGCCCCTAATAATATACCGACAATAATGGAACCTAACGCATCCCAAAAAGCCTGCCCNGTATAGACGTGCATGCCCATTGCCGCTGCCGCGATAACTAGACCAGTAACCGCCGCTAAGTCCTCAAAAAACACCCCGCGCAAAGTGGGGTTAGAAGTCTCAACCACATAACCAATAGCGCTAACCTCGATAGCCTGACCTTGCTTTTTACTTTGCAAATAAGCTTGCACTAACGAGAAGCCCTCAAGTACAAAAGCCACTGCCAAAATAATAAAAGCGATCGTATAATTGGTCTCAGCTTCTGGTGCATTCCATTCGGTAATACCTGTATAAATAGAGACAATGGAGCCTGCCATAAACACGCCAAAAGCCGCTATCATCGACCACACATAAGCTTCTTTACCATAGCCTAACGNATGACTTTTATCCGCAGGTTTGACGGCTTTTTGCTCAGCGACTAATAAAAAAACACCATTGCCCGTATCCGCCNATGAGTGCGCCGCCTCCGCTACCATAGACGCNGAGCCGGTGATAAAAGCGGCAACGGACTTAGCGATAGCGATCAAAAAGTTAGCGCCAATAGCAATCAAAACCGTAATCACCGAGCTGGACTTTTTNTCTTTATTATCAGGATCTGGTTCAGGCTTTTGCGCGTTTGGTTTATGACGCGTCAGCTCTGGACCACCTAAGTGTAATTGCGGGTTGGCGACGGAGGGTTTTAGACTCATAAAAAACTCTATANNATGGGTTAAAAGTTTAAAGGCTAAACATAATTANTATCTAGACTAAAATAAATTAACCGTTATTGTTTTACAGTAGCCCATCCGTTAACTGATGGTAACTTTTGACGATGTTACTTATATTCTGGGTTACTTAGATTCTGGGTTGGTCTGCGTATTTTCAGCTGTGCGGGTCAACTCTCCGACTTCTTTACTGATATCGCAACTAGGACGATGTGCGCTTTGCATACGCATCTCTTTTCGCTCTAATGCTGCATCAGCGCGGCACTGTTGGCTCTCGTTTTTGATCTCTAGCGGCGGCACAGGCGTAGGCTTGCCGTTATCGTCGATCGCGACCATGGTAAAGTAGCAGCTATTGGTATGGCGGATCGTCCGCGCGCGTACATCTTCGGCCTCAACGCGAATACCGACCTCCATTGAGGTGGTACCGACGTAATTAACACTAGCGGCAAAAGTGACGAGCTCGCCGACATAGATAGGCTCACGGAACATCACCTGATCGACCGATAGCGTGACAACGTAGCTACCACTGTAGCGACTGGCACAGGCATAAGCGACTTGATCGAGCATTTTGAGCAAGTCACCACCGTGGACATTACCGATGAAGTTGGCCATGTCTGGGGTCATCAGTATCGACATATAAAGTTCGTGATTGAGTGGTGCTCTTTTTGCAGTGGAGCTAGTGTTGTACTGAGCCATAGTGATCCTTAGTTACTGTGCGGGAGTCATTGTGAAAGTGTCATTGTGGTTTGTTGTGCAAAGTTTATTTGTCATTTATACAGTAGGCGATTATTTAGTGCAAATCGATAAAACCAAAAAAACGGCTTAACCTAAGTTAAACCGCCGTTATTAATCGCTCAAAAAATTAAGCTGTAGCCGCTTTATTTAGCCAGCGAAAACGATATGCTAACCAAGCTGTGCCCGCACTGACTGAACCAGTTAAAAAACCGCCCCAAGTAAAGTCTACCAAGGCAGTATCTAGCGTATAGCCTTTAAATAAGGCCAAACTGGTAAAGTCATAAGTACCGTATGCCATTAAGCCAAGTAAGCCGCCCAATAAGAAGATATGCCCGACAGAAGCTTCTGCTTTTATTTGCGGATAAAGAACAATAATACATAAAGCTAGGATATAGAACATATAGAACACAGCCGCCGCCATCATATTCGGCTCATTCGCTAAAAGATGACCGATACGCTCTTCATAAAATAGCCCTTTCATCGTTGACAGCCAGACAAAATCCACGCCCAAAAACATAGCAACAGCAACGAGATAAACAAACGTATAGCCCATAATAATATCCTTTTATCATACTACACATAGATTTTCACTGCCCCTATGTCTAGCCTATTTTATTTGCGTAATCTATTAGACTTACTACCATGCTTTAACTGTACTTCAATATAACGTCTTTAGATTTAGTAATCGTTATGGCTTTAGGTAACTTAATTGTAAAGTGTCTTTCATTTATAAAGTCCTTACCACGATCACTAGTTTAATTTTAGACCTCTTATCCTTAGCCAAATGCAGCCGCAATGCTAGAAGCGCTACGCTGATTAATAGTACTGCCCATGGGCTTGTTTATCACATCAGTTACAGGCGAATCAGAGAAATGTAAAATNTCGATATTGTCAGGTTTCACCGCAGTCAGTTGGACAACGCCAATGGTGCGCTCCAAAAAGCCGCCCTCGCAGTAGCAAAAATAAAACTCCCACAGACGGATAAAGGCCTCATCATAACCAAGCGCTTTAATCTCCTCGCGCTGCGACATAAAGGCAATACGCCAATCGCGCAAAGTATGCGCGTAGTCAAAGCCATAGTCATGCAGTTGCTTAATAACCATATCCGTCTGCTGGGTAAACTGATTATTCAGCTCTTGATTGGAGAGCAGACAGCCGCCTGGGAAGATATGAGTCTGAATAAAATCCACTGAATCAATATAGTCTTGATAGTTTTGATCGTTAAAAGTGATGGCTTGTAATACCATTAGTCCCGTAGGCTTAAGCAAATCATTGCATTTAGCAAAAAAGGTGGGCAAATACTCATAACCGACTGCCTCTATCATCTCAATGCTGACTAGCTTGTCATACTGTCCTGACAGATTGCGATAGTCCTCTTTGAGTAAAGTTATCTTGTCAGACAGCCCTGCCGCGTCAATGCGCGCCTGTGCTTCATCGAACTGCGCATCGGATATGGTTGTGGTCGTTACATGACAGCCGTAATGACTCGCAGCATAAATGGCAAAACCGCCCCAGCCAGTGCCAATCTCGATCACTTGATCATCGGCAGTCAATTGCAGGCGCTGACAGATAAGCGCAAGCTTATGCTGCTGAGCCTCGCTAAGGGTGGCCTCTGGGTTTTTGTAGACGGCCGAGGAGTACATCATGGTCTCATCTAAAAAACGCTGATACATATCATTGCCCAAGTCATAGTGAGCTAAGATATTGGATTTAGAGCCTGACTGGTCGTTACTACGCAGCTGATGATTGGCCTTCTCAAAGGCTTTGCTTATACCGGCAAAGCGGTTCTCAAGCTTATTGAGCACTGCTANATTACGCGCCGCCAAGCGTATCAAGCCTGTCAAATCATCGGTATCCCACTCGCCATTAATGTAGCTATCGGCAAGCGCTATAGAGCCGCCAAAAAGCAGCTGACGATAGACACTGATATCATGAATCGTGAGGGTTACATGTAGANANTGACGACCGATAGCGGAGCTACTTTTGCTATTGATAGCCTGACTACCAAAGCTATATGCTTGCGTCTGCTGACGNATAATCCTCTATTACTGTGATACCGCCAAACTGTACTCGTTTTAACGCTTGAAATATCGCCTTTCTAGCTACAGCATTAACGCCGTTACTCACAGGTCGCAAAAGAGCGCTATCATTTAAAGTCTGATTCAAACGGGCATTGATTTTCTCTAATCTACTGCTTGGCTGGCGGTCGGTTGGTCGGGCTGGCATCGCGGTGGTATCCTTTTGTCCGTTTAAGAGAGTCGCCTATGGATCAACGCTCAATATTAATATTCTTCTTTACTACTGTTGTTCAAAGCTTTTATGTCGTTAAAACTATGGTCTAGATCTGTTACATCAGCTCAGTTTTAGCCGGCTGAGTGATTACTTGTTAATTATTTACTGACTGCTCACTATCTGCTAGCTTCTCATCGTAATTGATATAAGGTACTTTTTTGAATGCATAGAGTTTAAAAGCATGCCAATAGATACGAGTGAGTGAGGTGAAATTCATCAATGGGTTTTGTTTTAAGCTTTGGCGGATGCTCTCGTGGGTCATCGGCTCTCCACTCATTTTTATGCCCGTTTTGAGTACTTCACCGCGCTTGTCACTGATATTGATCGCTATCCGAATATCAAAAACATCGTTTTTATTAGCCTTATTGCTTTTAGACGGTTTTGGTTTGATGCTGACCTGCCAGCGATAGAGCTGATCGATAGGATTAAAGGGCGAGACATGAAAATCTTTATCATGACAAAGCTCCGTCTCCTCGCCTTTTAATAAAAAACCATAATAGTGACGCTTATCCCACGGTGTATTAGACACTTCTGCTAGTAAATGGGTGGGCGTTTGCTCACTATCAAAACCGATATAAAAGTTCACTGGGCTAAAATAAACACCAACATTGCGGCACACTATCAAGCCAATAATCTCGCCTGTCGGCGTGCTGCCCGTTTTATCTTTAAAGACAGCATTTAAACGCTGCAACAATCCCTCTATACTTTTAACATTAGCATCAGCACTAGTATCGACATTAGCATCAGTCGCTATTTCTTGATTCGCCTGATCTAATGGCAAACCTTGCAAGTAGTCATCGGCATAAAACTGCTGTAACGCTTTATGTTTCGCTGAAAATATCGGCAAGCCTTTGATAATTGCTGCACCAAAGGGAAGTTTATTGAACAGTTTTGCGCTATGAGTATGGTTATTTTGAAGCTGCATGCTTGCGACTTCTGGTAATCCATCACCTGCTGCCAAAGCGCTAATATTGACGCCCCAATAACGGTACGGATAGATAAATTTATGCACACTCGGTAATAGGCGACTGTGCCACGTTGTGCCATGAAACAGCTGATGGGTAAATTGACTATTAGACGAGTGGTCTCTTTTAGGCATTAAGCGCTCTTTCATTTATGTTTACTGCTGTGAAGGACTCTAGCCAACAGACCGTGCTTTTTTGTTTTAGCAGCGGTTAGAACTTTAGGCTTAGCTGCTNTCGATGCGATATAAGCAAGCAATTCTTGATTGGTCTCCGCACTAAGCAGTTGGCGATTGTCTAATTTNTGCATAGATTTATCCGCTCTGACTGGTATGTCTTTATAGACAAAGGGCGTATGCGCCGACTCACCATCTGGCAAATGACTGGCGTCAACCTCGTCTTTGATGTCAATCTGACTACCTAAAGACTGACAAACTCGCAAGCCACTGCGCACGCCATCTTCGTGAAAACCATTAAACCAATAAGCNCCGCAAAANTGCGTGTGCAAACCACTACTAGAGATGGTTGACCACTGCTTTTGCGCCTCTATCATCGGNTTGTCAAACACCGGATGGCTATANTCAATNGNCTTGATAATTTGNGCNNNGTCAATCTTNTGATTAAGNGTGACCAGATAATTGTGCTGCTTCGTCAGCCTTTGTAAGATATTCATATGATACGTCAGTACTGGCTTCGCAGAAGTTTGCTCGACTGTGTTATCCGTCTTGCCATCGGCATCAAGCAAGTAGTTCCAACTCGCCCAAGCCAATGGCTTATTGGGCAGGACGCTAGTATCGGTATGCAACACAGCTGTGTTAGAAGTAAAGCGAAAATGACTTAAGACCTCAGTCTCATCGCTAGTCGCATCTTGCAAAATCTTTAAAGCAGTATCGGCGTGACACGCAAAAATCACCTCATCAAAGTCTAAACTTTCTATACTCTTGCCATTACTCATCTTCAAAGTCACTTTAGCGTCAGTACTGTCAGCTTTGTTGTCCTTATTACGAGTGACCGACTGTACGGGAGAGTTGACTCGCACTTGCCCGCCTTTTTTAACAAAACGCGTCACCAACTTATTAACATATTGCTTAGAGCCACCTTTAATCGTGAACCACTGCGGGCGATTGACCACGTCTAGCAGACCATGATTATCAAAGAACTGCGCAAAGAAGACTAACGGGAAATCTTGTACGTCTTCTAAGCTCGTTGACCAAATAGCTGACACCATAGGCAGCAGGTAGTTATCAGTAAATAATTTTCCGTAACGTTTACTGGCTAAATACTCGCTCAAGGTTTGCTGAGTGTAGCGAGTGACCGCTTCGCCATTGCTGCGAGCCGCTTCNAAATCCTGACGCAGCTGCTTCATCTGCTTGTTAAATTGCAATATATCTTGCACAAAGCGCCAAAACTTCGGGCTGATAATATTTTTACGCTGCGATAGCAAGGTATTGATGGTATGACCGTTATACTCAAAGTTGCGGGCAACNTTTTTGACCGAAAAGCTCATATCTGTCGATTGAAACGGCACTTGCAGCTCATGCAANAGACGAAAAAAATTCGGATAAGTGCGCTCATTAAAGACGATAAAACCGGTATCAATCGCACTTTTTTCTACCTGACTTTTTTTACTAAACCTAGACTTTGACTTTCTGCCGTCTTGTAATGCCACATCGATAGTATTGACGTGACCACCGATATAATCATTAGCTTCAAAGACGGTAACGTCGTGCTCTTCTACTAAATAGTGCGCGCAAGTGAGTCCTGAGACGCCTGAACCGATAATGGCAATATGTTTTTTAGTTTTACCATTCTTTTGGCGATTATCATCGCTAGTCCTAATCTGTGCGGCGGTTACAGCGTTACGGCGAAACAACGGCATGCCTATTATCCTTTAAACTTTTTTAATCTATTTGACTGTCTTGATGTACGTAGCTCTCTAGCGACTCACTTATGACTTTTTGTACAGCTGCTTACTGACTTGCTGCCACGCCATATCAGGCAGAGTGCCTAAAGTTTTTAGTGGCAAAGTTAGTTTTCTTGGAAACTCAATGACTTCGTGCTCAGCTTCGATACCATCACGAATGGCTTGACTGGCTTGCTGAGGAGTCTGCAAAAACGGCATCGGAAAATCGTTTTGCTCAGTCATCGGCGTATCGACAAACCCTGGCACAACTAAGCTGACCGCGACATCAAATGGTGCAAGACTGATTTGCAACGTTTTCATAAGATAATGAATCGCCGCCTTAGAGCTGCCATAAGCTTCTGCGCGAGCAAANGGCACATAAGCAGAGGCCGAGCCTAAACCGACTAGGCGACCTTTTGAGGCGATAAGTTTAGGTAGCACGCCTTCGATAGCGTGCGAGAGTGTGCCCATATTGANTGACATCACTTTCATAAAGCTTTCGCTGTCAAAGTTCGGCATATCTAAGTACTCGCAAGCCCCCGCGCAGCAAATTGCTAGGTCAATGGTATCTAGCTTCTCAAAAGCCGCGATGACCGCTTCTCTATCCATCAAGTCCAAATCTATGGNCGTCGCGCCTAAACTTTTGAGTTCCGCTAAAGCCTCATCATCGCGCCCTACCGCNTAGACGTGCTGATCCTTTGCTAAATAGTCTTTTGCNAGTTGCATACCTATACCTGAGGTCGCACCTGTGATTACNATATGCAGTCTTTCAGTCGTTGTTGCCATTACACTAGTCCCTTTTTAATGATGATTGCATTCTCACTATTAACCCATAGTTGTTTTAGCAATACTTGAGTTTATAATAGCTAAATAATACAAATAAAAGTTATCGTTATTGTTGTAACTTCGCAAACGTAAAATAAAAGTTAGATATGGTTATTNAGAGTCTGACTTTGCCAAAGACCNTAAATTTTCTGTTACTAGTGTGGTAGGACAGCCTACCGTCTACATGCTACAATAAAGCCGCTACTCGCGCTTATTGAGGCGCGTGGACACAGCGATAATTCTACTTTTATAGTGACACTTCTAATAACGACCATTTAATAACGGCGTTTCTATCCTATCTCTATTTTCTATTCAGACTTATTAAGGATTTTTTATGAGCGAGCTGCAACTATCTGACCGCGTTAATGGCATCAAACCTTCACCAACTCTTGCTATTACCAACAAAGCCAAAGAGCTAAAAGCGGCTGGTAAAGACATTATCGGTTTGGGTGCAGGCGAGCCAGATTTTGATACCCCAGAGCACGTCAAGCAAGCGGCGATTGAAGCGATTAATAATGGCTTTACTAAATACACTGCCGTTGACGGTACGCCTGAGCTAAAAAAAGCCATCATCGACAAGTTCAAGCGTGATAATGACATCAGCTATGAGCCAAATGAGATCCTAGTATCGGTAGGTGGTAAGCAGTCGTTCTTTAATTTAGCGCAAGCCTTTATTAATCCAGGCGATGAAGTCATTATTCCAGCACCATACTGGGTCAGCTATCCTGACATGGTACTTATCGCTGAAGGTAAGCCGGTCATCGTAGAATGCCCTGCTGAGCAAGATTTCAANATCACCGCTGAGCAATTAGAAGCTGCCATCACNGACAAAACCAAAATGCTGGTGCTAAACAGCCCCTCNAACCCAACTGGCATGATTTATACTTTAGACGAGTTAAAAGCCATTGCGGAAGTATTGAAAAAGCATCCGCAAGTTTATGTGGCCTCAGATGATATGTATGAGCACATTCGCTGGACGGGAGATAAGTTCTACAATATCTTAAACGCCGCACCTGAGCTAAAAGAGCGCGCGATTATCTTAAATGGTGTATCAAAAGCGTATGCCATGACCGGCTGGCGTATCGGTTATGCCGGTGGTCCTGCCAAGCTGATTAGCGCGATGAAAAAAGTACAATCGCAGTCGACCTCTTGCCCAACCTCTATCAGTCAAGTAGCAGCGGCTGCCGCTATCAGCGGCGATCAAAGTGTCCTAACGCCTATGGTAGATGCGTTTGAGAAGCGCTGCGATTTNGTNGTNGANGGTCTAAATGCGATTAAGGGTATTACTTGCCTGCGCCCTGACGGTGCCTTCTATGTCTATCCTAATATTAAGCCTTTGATTAAAGCAGCTGGTCTATCNTCGTGCACNGANTTCTCAGAATGGTTGCTTGAGAAAGTTGGCGTCGCGGTAGTCCCTGGCGATGCATTCGGTTTAGGCGGCTTTATGCGTATCTCTTACGCCACTGATGAAGCGACTTTAAAAGATGCCCTGTCGCGTATCGAATCNGCGGTTGCTGATTTGGATGTTGCAGAGTAATTAGCCAATCTAAANGNGAGCAGCATTGAGCAAATTTGATGATTTAGCAAAAAGACGTCTATTAAAGACGTCTTTTTTGTGGCTACGGCATACTCGCCAATAGTGTCCAACGCTAGAGCGTACCCTAGCTGTCAGAAGAAGAATAAGCCTTAATTTTGCCAATTTAGCTAAAATTTGCATTAAAAAATAAAAAAGGCTTGACGTATTTTTTATCTTTGCTAGAATACGCTCCACTTAGCAGCAACTCATTGTCTAAANAAGTCGTNGTTAAGCTCGTTATGAGCATAAACACTCATAGCTTATTCCTCAATAGCTCAGTTGGTAGAGCGTCGGACTGTTAATCCGTGTGTCCCTGGTTCGAGCCCAGGTTGAGGAGCCA
>FUFK010896228.1_pt1 | contig 105939 bp, 110 predicted proteins | sample 1021851 | NCBI WGS metagenome assembly FUFK01 (sample SAMEA51879418, study PRJEB19060) | metagenome
AACGGGAGACTCCGTACCCTCTACACCGAATTGGTTGTATAACAACAGAGGTGGTATGTTGGTGAATTGGCTGCCGTGGTCTGGGTTTATGTCGAGCATAGCCTCATTGATGAATACCTCGCAACCACGGACGTCTGCTTGTGTCGCTTGAGCCAGTAAAAGGGACACTGCTCCTGTGCCACCAGTTCCTGAGGTTGCTGCTTTCTTCCCTAATACGGTGTTTACTTGCTGTCCTGTCAGTGACAAGTCAGACCCAACTACCTCTGTGTGATACCCAACTAACTGTGTAGAGAAAGTGTTTGGTTGTATCACAATCTGGTATGCACCTACCTCAGCGGGGTCAGGGAAGTGTCTGTCTAATGTGTACTGGGTTGCTGCCTCCAAGACTACGGTATGACCACCCTGTCGGTTTATCTTACCAGCAACACCTGTAGATGCTAAAATACCGTAACCGTCATATTTGACTCCTGTTTCGAACATCAACGTAAACGCTCCTCCATGAATATCGCTGGGCGCGGCAGGTGCAGCGTTTACACCACTGAATGCTAACTCAGGGTCATGGACGTTGAATTGCTTTGTCACGGCTGCTAATAAGTCTCCTTTCTCTGTGGTGGCAGTTACGCTGTCTGCTAGTATGTTCTTGTCAGCAAAGCCTCGCAGTGAAGCGTTTTCCGCCATGTGTTTCCTGAACAGGCCTTGGTATGCAGGGTGTGCCCAGTGACCGGGTAGCATAGGCATTGTCGGTGTTACGAAGTGATGACCCATGCGTGGCAACGGCATTGGTGTCAATACCTGTTTGTTGTATATGTTGTACGCTAGAGTGTCTGTGTCGATTGTACCGTATGTACCCGTAGCGTATTCTGTCTTTGCCATATCGGGTGAGTTACCACTTACCTCTGCGTGGTCACGTAGTCTTCTGGATGCGAAGAATCGGTTGCTACCGGCTGGTATGTAGTACGAAGGAGCGATGTTGATTGTCGTAGATGCTGGTGGGTTTGCTGCTAGGAAAGCGGTGAAGTCCACATCTCCTACCACTCCTGTGAACGTGCTTCCACTAATTCCTGTGTAAGAAACTACCACCGAGTCAGTGGTTGTGGCAAGGCGTAGGAAGCGTCTGTTGTCACTTACCTCTTTGGTTCCGAAGCCTGCATCGTATATTGAGGAGTCTACTATGGCTGAAGCAGTCAATGTGGTGCCACTGAAACTACTGACTGTTATGCTCTGGTTGACTACACCACCTGTATGTGTGTATTCAGTTGGATACCTCTCAGTACTGCTGTGCCCCATCTTAGTCACATGGAAGTACAGAGTCCTGTCGTGTTGTTCGTAACTACTCTGTAACGGTGCGTTGTTGGTGCCTTCCTTCCAACCTACGGTTGTGCTGTCCTTGGTGAGTGTGTCTATGTGTTCCCAGTTATGGTCTTCGTATGTCGGTCCTGAGCGTGGTCCAGAGACTGAGTTGTCGAACAGGTTTCCTAGGTAGTTCTCGTTCAGGTCTGGGTGTATCATACCACCAGAACCTATTGTTTCGTTTTGATAGGCTTGCAGTCTATCGAACCCAGACCTGACAATTATGTTGCCGGGTATGGTGTTTGGGTCTGGTAGTTGTATCTTCAAGTTAGGTGATACACCACTGTTGGCTAGAGCAGGTGACATTCCCTTGGTTTGTCTATCCATGACTTTTCTGAATCCTCGTATGATTGTACCGAGTGGGCTACCACCNTCTAGCACGTGTTGCTGNCCAGAGTCATCGACCACGCTTATNTCGTCAAACTGAAGTTCCTCATTGGGTATGTCAAGCACGTTGCTGACTAGTAGAGGGAACTTGGAGGCTAGTTGAGGATGGCTGAGTTCCTGCGCTTGTAGTACTGGTAGCATGGCACCGTTGGTAGTTTCGAATGAGAATCTCACATTACCGTATATTTTCTCACCCATGGTGTAAGCAGTGCCACCGCTTACTCTGTTGACGAATGGTACTGCACCTAGACCACGTGCGTTCACTGCTGGTAGTGACAGATTGCCACCGTCCATCCTCTTCCATACTATGTGCTCAACTGTGAAGTTCTTTGCTGGTGCCCTGTTGTACAAGTCAAATGCATTCACATCACCTACCCAGAAATCGTCATGTGACGGTGTACCGCTATCATCGTAGAGTTGTGTGAAGTCCTCGCCTGTGTAGAAGTCGTCCGCTACGTTTCTCTCAACCCCTGTCTCCTCAAGGAAGAATGAGCCTACTGAGTGGTCTAGGTCTAGTATCAGGTCACCTGTCTTGTGCAGGCTGGGTATTGCGTTCTCTAGAGTGGTGTTTGTGGCAGCGCTACCGTGGAAGTAGTATTCTCCGTTGAATGGCGACCCATCTAGCACATGGTCTGTGGTGTAGTCTGAGAATGTCGGAACGGTGGGGGTGGTGTGTACCATTGCTTCTACGTTAGGTCCTGCGTTTGCTGGTGCTATGAAGCGGTCTTGACCATGGAATCTCTCATCCCACTGTGTTGTGCCTGCGTAGTGAATAGGGTTTGATACGCTGTTCGCAGCAGCGCCTTTGACTTGCAACCAATCACCTAGACCTGTGATGCCGTCCCTGTCGTACTTCGCCACTAGTGCGCTCTCGCATTCGTAACTGACTACTAGGAACGCTCTACCAAAGACACCCTGTGGGTGTGTCATGAAGTCAGGTAGAGTGGTGTCTATGTATATCGGGGGTTTTGTGTGAATGGTATGAGGTGCTACAAACGAATCATGCGCTTGGGTGTACGCCGCTTGACTATCGCTATTGACTCTGAAGCCAGTGGAATTGTTGTATGGGTCGTTTATGTATGTCATTAGGTTTGCTGCGTTAGCACCCATCCCGTCCACTGGGGGTAATGATTCAGGACTGTGAGTCATAGGAGCGACTACTGGTAGATGGCCTAGTGCTGTCATTGCTGATGACGCACTCCCATATGGGGAGAAGCCGAGCATAGGGTGCCAAGCACCTAGACCGGCAGCATAGCCTTGTGTACCCACTTTGAGGCTGTTGAGATAGGAGTATCTCTCTCCAGCCCATCCTACCGCGCCAATTGGTCTGGTTCTGTCTATTGCGTCTACTAGACCTGAGAAGTGAGTCTGGCACATGTGGTCACGCGCTGCTGTGTTTTCGTTGTTGAATCTGTGAACCCCAGCCTTGGACCATATCCATATGCTACCTGAGTTGACTGTTGGGAATGTGTCGTATGTACCGTCTGCATCATACCAAGTGGTCTTGTCCTCGAACTTCATCTGTCCGCTTATTCTGTTAGGCGCTAGGTAGAACTTGACTTTCCAAGCACCGTCATTGTGTACTTCTCTAGCGTAGTATGGTGCGAAGCCCGATGCTGCTGTTCTGAGCCAACCACACGCTGGAATCTGCTCAAGTGAGTCCTGCGTGCTACTAGTCATAGTGACTGTGATGTGATTGTCGTCAGGGTCATTGCTTGAGTTTGCTATGGCACTGTATGTAGATTCAATCCACCCGTATCTATCCTGTCTCATTGCGTTGCCCATGGAGGGCATGTGTGTGCCACCCATCGCTTTGAGAGCACCAGCACCGGGGAATGCGTTGACTGCTGAACCNAGCACAGCGGAGAGTTCCTCCCCGTTTTGGCATCTTGTCGCGTCTACAATGATGTATTCCATATCAACATCGGCAGCCACCAAGTCACCTTCGCTTGCAGCGTATGCAAGCACTTTGGTGGTTATTGGTCCTGCTACCCTGTATGCGCTTGGGTGCAGTGTGGCATTAGCAGACCCACTACCCCATCGTTGTAGAATGGTGTTGCTCTTTGGGTGTGGTGGGTTGAATGTGATTTGNTTGTCCATCCAATGACCACCGGGGTGATATCCCCCATCCATGTGATACACCATGTCTGCTGCCATGGCTACACCGTGACCAATGACTGGGCAGTGTCTCATTGGGTGTGCTTTGAGTAGGTCATTGTCTATACCTGAGGTTGCTGTTCTGTAGTTGAAGTGGTTGCCATACATTCTACCAGACGCTTGTGATTGCTTGAGTATAGCGAGGTTAGGCTTGCCCTGTGGTGGTTCCCAGTTGAAAGTGGTTCTCCAGTGGAACCTGCCCCTTGCTAGTTGATACGCTGATGCCTCAGGCATGAAATAACCAGTGCCGAATGTTCCGTCAGCCAACACCCCATCGCTCTCTATGTGATTTGGGAACCTCTGTGTGGATGTCGCTAGTGGTACTTTGCTCCAACCGTTTCCGTTGACAATCACTCTACCGGGGTGCGGTTGTTCTGTGTTGTACCCACTACCGCTGTCTGCTACCTCTTGTGTGAAGGGAAATGCTTGACCCGGCCCGAATATGATGTATGTGGTCTTGCTGTCTGTTCCGTCCCTGTGGTCCTCGTATCTTGCTGTTGGGTGTGCGAACCTCAGTATGAGTGGGCTGGGCTTCTGTACTCTGACGTTAGTTCCAGCGTTGTTGGTGTAAGGGGTGCTGTTGGGATGGCCGCTGTTGATTGTGGTACCAGTCTTGGATAAGTCTGGTGACAGGATGTTGTCCTTGTTGAACATGGGTGGGAGGATGCTCCCTCTGTGTTGATTACATAAAGCAGCACCGGGGAAGAAGGCGAACATCGCATTGCCGTCAAGCAAAGCGAAACTGGTGGATATCTCATTGGCGTTCTGTATACCTGTGGTACCAGTAGGACCATTCGCATACGGGTGTGTGTAGAATGACGAGTAGTCGTTCTTCGTACCATCGTTGATATCGAGAGTCACACCACTGAAGCCGCCACCGAAGAAGAGTGGGACGCTGTGGTCAGCACTGCTCTTTCCGCCTCTGAAGAACACGAATGGTTCTGAGAACACACTGCCTAGTGAGCGCAGTCCATCGAAGTGCTTGGTCACATCCAGAGTGGCCCAGTGCGAGAAGGCTACGTTGTCATTTACCTCAGCAGCGGGCCAGTCCTCTGATGCGTTTGACCAGACGAACTTTGTCGTGCTTGTTGCCCCATTCAGACTCTCCACAGTGACAAACTTCTTGTCGTTCATGAAGATGGTCTTGGTCTCACCGAATGACGGTATCCTGCTACTATCACCCTCCTGCCCTGCCGGTATGAGGAAGTTCCACATCTCGTGGTCCAGTGTGAGGTTTTGCACGTCGCCGGGGTTTACGATGGCTGCCCAGTCGGAATCTGTCGCATCCTTGTCGAACATAGCGGTCGGGTTGTTTATCATCGGGAGGATGTGGTCACCGCTGTGTCGCGTGAAACTCTCACCCTTGAGATTCCTTCTCCAATCTGTGGTGTCTACCACGTTGTTCAAGGAGTCAACCAGCACTGGAGTGGCTGTGTTACCGTTAGGCCCTCTGCTTCTGGTGGCTATCTGAAGAACGGTCTTGGGTATGTACCCACAGGCTATTCTTCTATTGATTTCTATATCTGCGTCTCTCGTCGCTCTGGATGTACCAAAGGCCCAGCCTGTCGATAGCAGTTGTGTCTTCTCAACCTCACCGAACTCTATGTGTGACGCCTGTATCCCAAAGTCGCTGTGCACTGATGCGCTGAAGAGGTCTGATATCGGTGTGATGTTCTTGGTGGGGTCGAACGCTCTTATGGTGATGGCATCAGACAACACACCCATGTCACCGAATGTCTTACCATTAGTGGCGTACATCTCGGTGCAGTCGAAGTTTATACCGTCGGTCAACTGAGTCGCTGTTGCATTGATTGCAGCAGTAGTGACAGCAGCCATCAATTCATCAGTAACTAGCGTGGTCCAATTGAGGACAGGGCTGATTAGATACCTACCGCTGAAAGAATCAGACAACTCATCACCAGCCAGACCAAAGAACTGATGTGTTCCATCCTTGGCATTCTGTGTCCTTCTCGTGTAGGAGAAGGTCATACCCTCGTTACCCCCTTCAGAGTCTGTCACCTGTAGCATGCCGTCCGTGACTGGGAAGCCTAGGTACCCTAGTACATCGTGATGTGCAAGTCCACTACCGTTGTCAAAAGGTGCTTGTAGAGCCACTGTAAATGTAGTGCTGGATTTACTGATTGTGCAATCTACAGCAATGTTGGGTGCAGACACTCCTCTCCATCTGTTGCCTGTCCATTTCTTCTGTGTCATTGTGCTGGCGTTGTCGGTGTTCATCCTACCAGTGGCATCACCAGTACCACGCATGTGCTTGCCTATGGTGAAGCCACCCTGTGTCGTGTCCCTGTCATCAAAGAAGACACAGACCTCATTGGAGATGGTATCGGGTAAGACAGTGTTGTCGTTTGCAAAACCTAGTCCTGCACTCCTGTAGATGTAGCGTATACCATGATTGCCTCCTCTGTGGTCTGTCAGTTTGAGACCGTATATCGGTGAGTCTCCTAGCGTGTCGGATTTCAGTTGGTTAGCATCCGTGTGAGTTGTGTAGGAAACGGCCTCTGTGGTTTGCCCGTATGTGTCTCTGAAGTCTTGAGAGCCTTTCTTACCGAAGCCCCAAGGTCCTGCTATTGGTGAGAAGCCGGGTACACCACTGGCTACCAGTCCACCGAAATTGACTCTACCGAAGGAGTTCTTGCCGACTCTGAGTCCCTGTATGATGGTGGATGATGAGCCTATCGTGGAGAATGACTCGGTGTTGACGGTATTGAACTGCTGGCCTCCGCCTAGCGCATTTGATATGGCTCTGATTACGGGACTCTCATTGTCATCGGAATCTGTGAAGTCTGTTGTGCTGAGGACATCCTCACCTGTCTCATCTGGGTTGACATACTGAGTGAGTGTGGTGATTGGAGCGAATGGTCTACCATGCTTGTTCAGGGGCATAGGTGCTGGGTGCATGTTCTCACCCTCCTTCTCCTCAGGTAATGCCCAAAAGTCACGCCACCTTCCGCCGTGACCTATCAGGAACTCAGGCTGGTAGACTGATTGCCCTTTGCTGTTGTCAAGCCAGACGCAGAAGTTCCTACCACTAGCGCCCGGTACAGTGCTGTGTATGACCACAGTGAAACCTATGTTGCCATTCTTGTCCTGCACTTCCCTTCCTATGTGTGCTCTGACGTACCCCATGTGAGTCCCTCTGTCACGAGAGGAGAACGCTTTGTCTGTATCCCAAAACGGGGCGGGGTCATGAGCACTTCCAGTTGTGTCCTTGTCAACTACGATTTGTCCTTTGGGTGCACCTGCCTGATTGATTTGCCTGACAATCTCCTGTGCTGCTGATTCTATTGATACTACACCAGATTTAGTAGCGACATCCCCGCAGTCTATCGTTAGTCTTCTCAAGAAGTCCATGTCTGTCCATTGTTTGAGATGCTGTAGTCTGCTCTCCTCATGACCTGATAGGTCGAGCGAGGTGTCTCTTATCCCCTTGAGGCAGAGGAAGGCTGGTATGACACGAGTGCCATCTGGTGTATCGAAGAAGGTCGATGGGTCTCTTAGAGTAGTGGGAAAACTGTCCGTGGATGCGTCTCTTCTGAGTTTGACCAGTGCCGCTGTGAATGCCTCAGTCAGAGACCTCTTGGTCCTTGAGAATGCATGGTCGCTATTGGCTGTGAATGGGTTGACTGTGGCATCATTGGTCCTCGGTAGCACGCTGTCCCCCATGGAATACTCATTCGCCGTACCAAATATGCTGTACCCTGTATGCACGTGATGTCCGTGTGCCTTACCGTATATTCCCGGCGCAGATGATGTGGCTGGGTTAGTCGGTAGACTACTGGGTAGGGAACCGTTGACTGGTGTGATGACATCAGAACCCAGTCTATTGGCCAAGTCATGCGAGTACGCGCTCTCTATGAACTTGGACTGCTGTGTCGAGCGAATGTACTTGTTCTCACTTGGGAAACCATTGGCTACGTCTATTTGGGTTGTTATCCACGATGGACCCCCTCCATTGAAGGTAGCAGTGTACTCAGCCAAGTCAACGGGTGCTGTACCACTGCCTACTACCATGTTCCTTGGTCTGCCTATGGTCACAGCGTCGGCGCTGGTCTGAACCTGCATGTGCAGGTCTTGGAATGCGATGAACTCCTTGTCATGAGCCACGTCATACAACAAGACCCTAGCGTGTCCATCCTCAGCGAGATAAGGGTCGACGTATGCTACCTTGGGTGCTTGTGACTCATCGAGTCCCAGTGATTTGTAGTTCTCTTTGACTGTCTGGTTTACATGCTGTGCGTAGTTTATAGCAGTCTCAAGACAGGTGTCGCCAATCAAGAAGTTCTCCAGTGGTATGCTTTCTCTGGGTCTAGATGCCGCTAGGCTACCTGTTCCACCGTTGAATCCCTTCCACACCTGTGCTTCATTGAACACACCTCTGCTCTTGGCAAACAGTCCCTCTGTTGCATACGGGTTGTTGATTGTCATGTTGGCCCATATCGTGTCTCCGCTCCTCAAGCCACCAGCAGCGTATGGGTAGTTCCAAGTCTTGTTTAGTACAGCCTCTCGGTCTTCCTCGTATGCGTTCGCTATGGATAGTCTAAGTGGTTTTGCTGAAGCAGTATTGGCAGCGTTGGCTGTNAGGGTGACATCATACGTCCCGTTATCATAATCCTCTATCCTGCTTATCGTGCCTATGACTAGGATGGTAGTGCTTGCTTCCTCAGAGTAGAGGATGTCTCCCTCTCGTAGATTCAACCCTAGTGTGTTGGCACCAGCGAGCCTTCCGTTGCCATTAGCCACAGTCACGGTGGTACTGCTTGTGGAGGATGCAGTGATGGTCCAAGCATCGTCACCAGTGGGTTTGTACGTCTTGGCTATGATTTCGTTATTGGCTTCTTTCAAAGCGGCACCGTCACCGTCATCCCCGTCAACAGCACCGAAGACATCTCTGACTCTTCTGGTTAGTCTAATTTCATTACCGGGTAAAGCGGCAACCCAACCCGGAGGGGAAGTACCACCTGACACATCTTTGTAAACAAAGACAAGAGCATTAGCGGCGATGACGTCACTGATGCTGTTCTTGGTCAGTCTGCCGTAGTAGTGGAACTTCTTCACCTCACCAGTGCTGATTATGGTCTCGGCCTCGTAAAGAAACTCACCTGATGAGAACGAGTATGTGCTCATGTCCTCGTAGTCCAAGTCTGGAAAGAGGTCCATGTCTTCATCTGGCATGGTGATGATAAGTTGATTGATGAATGCCCCACTAGCGCCAGACAGACTCTTGAACTTCACAGTGTTGACTGTACCTACTGCTCTCCCACTGACTATCCTTGGGGCATGCGGGTTGGACTCAGGTCCTTCTTTGAACTCCACAGCACTGACATACTGACGCAGACCGTAGTCCACATTACCTCCCTGTGTCTTGATGCTGGCTGCATCATGGTAGTACTCTCCTCTATTCTCAAAGTCCGAGGATGGAGTGAAGGCATCAGAGCCTATGGGTATTATACCCTCCAGTGGAAGCGAAGGTCCACCAGTAGTTATTGAAGCACCAACAACAGCCTCATCGAGGAATCCTGACGAGAATGCCCAGTTTTCAGCGCCACTATCTTTTGGCACTTTTAGAAGAGTCTGACCAGTCGTCAAATCCATTTCAGTGTAGTAGGCCCACTCTCCGCTGGCTAGGAACATCTTCCTGTAGTTCCTGACGTTATCCACGTTCTGGTATGACTCATCGTCATCAGAGTTCTCCTGCAAGGCTAGGCTACCGGTATCGTGTCCCTGTTGCACTCTAGGGAACATACCGATGTCTTCTACATAGATGAAATACTGGTATTGAGTACTGCTGACCTTAGTGATTCTGGTTGATGGTGTGTACCTGTTCTGCTTCTTGTTGAGGGCATAGGCTGACATCGCTTCCCTATCAGAAGGCTCGACACCCTTCGGTCTCCTACCCACAGGACTTGGATTGTACGTATGTGGGGTGTGTGTAGCGTCTATGTGAATCTTGAACGAGTTGTCTGGTCCGGGGAAAGTGCTGGTTCGCACGTCATCGAAGAACTGATTTGCGAAGAACGGTATCTCGACTAGTGCTCTTGTGCTGGCATACTGAGTGCCAAGTTGGTAGTCGTGCTGCACATCGCTCATACCTTGGAACATCCTGTCATTGACGGTAGAGCCATCCTCAGCGAGAGACGACTCATCGAAGAAACGGTCTGCGAAGAGAGTGACTGAGACACCTACAATACCCGATGTGTTCCCACTGGCTATGTCCGTGGCAGACATCCAGTCTGCGAAGACTGTGAACTCAGTGCCATTGGCTAGAAGGAACTTGCCTTCTCCCGCACTGCTGGCATCAGTGAAGGTGAAAGACGTGCCGTCCTTGCTGTCGTACTTGGCACTGCTCCCGTCTTGCAAGTATACTCTACCGTTTTCTGGGAAACCGTAAGTGCCCCAAGACGCTAAATCAGTGGAGTTGTTGTTGAGAGGCTTGACCCCTAATGCTCCTCCACCACTACTAGCAGTCGCTAGGTTGGCTAGTGTTGCTGTGTTTCTCCTAGTGGAGAAGGGCAATCTAGCGAGAGGGCTTGGGTCGAATGTGGGTTTAGTGTCCATGGCTCCTTGGCCGGGGCCACCGAGAGTGACGGTGACGACAGGTGCGTTCGGCTCTATCTCCTTGACTACCTGTGAGTCTGGGCTACCTTTGCCCCTCACGTTCACTGTCCTGTTGACAGTGGACTCAGTGAGGCCCATGCACCGTATTGTGGTGAAGTTCTCCCCCTCTCTGTTGCTGTCTAGCACTGCTCTGATTCTGGCTCTGCTCATCAAGTACATCAATGAGATTTGATTAGGCTCTCTGAAGTCCGTTATCTGTGTACGGACATTGGTGAGTTGGTTGACTCTTCTCCTGTCCGATGGTTGGATATAGAGTCTCAGGTTGCCGTTGTCAGAGTAGATGTTGTCTATGATGTCAAACATCTCATGTATGCTAGTGCCGGACACAGTGCCAGAGATGTCGAACTCACCATTCGAGGGGGACTCGATAGCAGTGGTAGGCTCTCTCCTGAGGTAGGTCCCCTTGTCTGTCATCTCCCTGTTCTTGCTGTTGCTTTGGGGGTCTATCACTATCTTGTGAAATACTGAGTCGTGCTTTGTGGAAGGGGAGTGTGAGGCAGTGATGATTTGAGGTGTGGTGTTAGCGTATGCGTTAGTTCCCACACCGATGAACAGTTCCTCACCATCAGTGAGTGCAGCGACGTTATTGGCTGTGATTGTGATGTTAGCACCTATACCACCTGCTGCTATCGTACCGACAAACGCTAGGCTTGAGTTGTATATCTCGTCACCCTCTGCTATGTTGGTGCTGTCAGATGATGTGCCGGTAGTTGTGATTGTAGTACCCGCACCGGCGTTCATTGCCCCATTAGCGGTAATGCCTGTAGGGGTCATTGGTTTGTAGTTGACAGGGGTGAGACTCTCGTCTAATTCGTCATCTGCCTCGTAGCCCTCACTGACGTCCCCTAGTAGAGAGTGTGATTCGTTCAAGGATGCAGTGAGCGTGTTCTCACTGAAAGACAGGTCAATGTAGCCTCCGGGCGCTATCAGTTCAGACCTTACTGTGTTAGTCTCCACCGCTGTTTTGATTAGGCTGTACACAGTTGTAGTACCAGATACCACCGTCACACCAGCAGGCACCGTCTTCTCCACCATTAGTAGGGGTTGGACTGTTCCACTCATGCTGGCACCAGTGAGGTCTATCGCGTTGTAGTGAACTTGTACATATGGGGCCATGTCGTATGACGATAGAGCAGGTACCTTCAGAAGCGCAATCCTGCTTTTCTCACTCGGTCTTAGGTGTAGCCTTCTAGTCTCATCATTCAAATTAGACAGGTCCTCAGGCACAGGACCCTTGAGCATGAAAGGGAGGTAGTCAAATCCTGTACCCCCTATTGCTATGATTTCCTTCTGAGTGTCTATGAGTCCATTGTCAAAAACAACCTGAGCCTCGGAGGTGTTGTTGGCTCTTTCTATAGTCATTACATCTTGTTCTCTGTATATATCGACCTTGCTGTTTACTGCAATTTGGTCTGATATACCACTTTTGGACACATCGTATATGATATCCACCACATCAGCAGAGCCATCTATCTGTTGGTCTATTATCTCGTCTTGCGCTCTAGGTAGCATTTTCAGGAAGTCATGCCCATCTACGTGATTGAGAGTGTGTCTTCCGGTGTGGCCTATTTGGAATGATGTGTCTACGTCTGACGGCCAAGTGGCTGCATATGCGTTGGAAGAAGTGTCTGTTGCCATTTTAGATGAGTATACGAAACCATGTTGACCGAAACGACTCTCGTCTATCACCATCTGACCTGTCCTGTCTACCATCTGAGTGGAGTAGTGTGGGGGCTGGTATGGCTTCCCCGATGCGTTGTCTATCAATAGGTCCGCACCTACGACCACGAAGTAGTTGTCAAGACCGGCAGTCCTGCTATGAAGGGCATTACGGAGGCCGTTAGCCGAGTTCGGGAAATCCAAGTGAACGCTGGATACGAGGCAGTGTCCCAGTCGTTGTATTGATGTTGTGAAGCCTGACTCTCTCTGGGGGCTTGTTGTTGGGCTTGAAGACATCCCTGTCTACAGCGCCTGCGTTGATGAGCAGGTTGTATGGTGTGTGGGATATGGCGTGAATGGTAGGGGTACCGGGAGTCTGTTGGTAGTCTACAACTTTGTAGTCACCACCTGAGTAATTGTGAGTGCCTGTGGAGTCCTTAGAGAACACGTAGTTGCCGGATACCGTCTCCAAGCCAGTGAGTTTCTTGGCTAGTTTGACTGCATCAGCAGTGCTGAGTGATATCTGGGATAGGGTGACAGTCTGTCCATCCATGGTAGTGCCGTTGTCTGATATCGAGGAGAAGGTGTAGACCTCCTCTACAGGTGCTATTGGCTCTTCGAACCTATAAAGCAACAACGTACCGTCATTGGATATGGGTGAAGACCTCTCTATCATACCGTCTTCGAATGTGCCAGAGATATGCAGCGACTCCATAACTCCCCTGAACTCCCCTCCCTTTCCACCGACGTAGATGTGGGCATTGCCCTTGGCAATCTGCACTGTCTTGTTCTTGAGGCTCTTTGAAGCCATTAACTCACCATTCACATACAACTCAATCGCATTCTGCCTGACTGCCGCTACGATGTGCATGAGGGGTCTTTGGTCTGTGTTGAGAGTCGTGGCATCATCGTAGGTGCCGTTGTACTTGTTATACGAGTCATGTATGCCGCCGAACTCCGAGGGTGGGTACACAGTGCCCTCGTATCCTCTGCCAGTGACCTTGGTTGCTGTGGATAGAAAATGAAACTCCTTTCCGTTTCCTGTGTCTAGATGTACCTCAAAAGTCGCTGGGCCGGGTGTGTCTACCTCACCTACTGAGAGTTTGAACTGGTCCTCCTTCTCTACTACCACACCACCACAGTCTGGTATCACCCAAGCCTCTATCGCAATTTGGGAGTTCAACAAACCAGATAGATATCCCTCGCCCTCTATGTCCTGCCTCTCACCCAGTATGTTGGCCTTCGACTTAGTGCCGTCCGAAGTTTGCTTGCCCAAACGACTCATGGTACCCTGAGGCACTACTATGCTATCCGACACACCGTCGAAAAAGAAAGCATGGTTAGAGCGTCCGATTACAGGCATTTTATCACATCAGGAAGTCTATTGGCACGAATTGCATTGTCATGTTGTAGACATTCTCTCCTGCTTCATACGTTATGTCGAGTTTGTTTACTGTACCCTTTATGCCATTTCTGTTGCCTGTAAAGGTCGCTCCTGCTGGGTTGTTGTTGCCCTCGCTACTCTTTTCTTTCTCACTTACGAATATACCTGTGGGCATGATGAAGTTCCTAGCGACGAACGTGTCGCTGTCCGCCTGCACTGATGAGTTGTATGGTATCTGGATACCAACTATGTAGTCCGTGCCTGCTGTTGCTGAGTCCAGTAGAACACCTACACCCGCTGCTGCTACACCGACGCCGATAGGAGCACCTACCCCAGTGAGTGCCGCTGCTCCACCACCTACGACCATACCAGTGCCCAACAAGGTTTTAGCGCTGAAGAGTCCACCTTTCTTTGAGTTGTTCATAATCCCATACAGGTCCATGGCCTTGTCCCCTGCTGATTTCTTAGTGACGGTGAGTCCACCATCGAAGGTGGTTTTCTGAGGGGGAGTGAATGTGCTCGTCTTGTTATCGAAGACTGGAGTGGAGTTGTTACCACCAGCGCCCGCTGTGTCTTGGGTTATTGTGACTAGGGCACCAGACGTGCCAGTCACTGGGGATGCTGATGTCGCTGCTGTGAACTTCGCTGCTAGGTTGGTGGTGTTGTTAATCAAATCAGTAAGTGAAGTAGCGAACAGTGCTGCTGTTAGTGAGCCAGCAGGGTTTATCCCTATTGTGTAATCAGTGTTGGTGGTGTTGGTGAAGGTACCGCTGGACAGTTTCTTGAACTTGATTACGAATGTCGTGCCATCGGTCGATGATAGATTCAGGGTTGTGCGACTGAACTCGTCCGAACTGACGAAGTAGGTGTTATCGAACAGTTTGGCGACATTGGCGTTGCTGGTGCCAATGAAGTCATTTCTGGCTCCACTTTCCACCATGAATGAGAAGTCTATCTGTGATGTGGCTTTGATGTTGCTACCAACGAGTTCCCTGTCATCTGTGAGGACCGCGTTGATGAGAATGAGTCCCTTGTTCATGTTCATGTCAAGACCCACTCTCCTACCACCAGTGAAGGGAGTGGCCATACCACCAGTCTTCCTCTGTGTGGTCAGGGTCATGCTCGTGGCGTTGACCTCTGTCAAAGCGCCGTTGTCGTGCACCAATCGAATTGGAACCCCGTTAGCAGCCGCCATGCTCAACCATACCTCGTGCTTGTTGTAGTGCCGCCCAAGGCTCTAGCAACCTCTTCCTGCATGAGTTCTGACATCTCTCTGGCAATCTCTCTCTTATCAGAGCGGTCTGTCACACCTGAGATGTTTATGTTCATAGTGAAGTACTGATTGACTCCTCCTGAAACAGATGTCCCAATCTGTGTTGTTGCACTTTCGCTTTTTTTCTTACCACCACCAAACAGACCTTTCGCCTTGTCTATTAGCCCTCCTACTGCCCCAGAGATTGCGTCTTTGATTTTTGTGATGATGTTCCAGACCTGTTTGAAAGGCCATAGCATTATGTCTCCTACTTTCGCAAATTGGTCACCAATGAACTCACCAACAGTTGATAGTTTGCTCTTTAATTCACCGACAAATCTACTCAATTGACCGAACGCTTTCCCTATCGCATCGCTTATCTTAGACGGGATACCGAAGATGAAATCCTTCAAACCAACTAATTTTTGTATTGCGCCGTCTTTCAGTCTACCGAATATCTCAGGTATGTTGCTTATGGCGGTTGTTAATTTATCTCTTATATCACCAAACACCTGAGGTATTTTTCTGAAGCCGTCTACGATAGCGCCTATGACTTTCATTGCTATGTTTCTCATACCATTGAAGACTTTCTTTGTTATATTTATCAAAGGCTCTAGAGCGGGAAGTATTTTATCAGTTATGAAATCCTTAATCCTAGTGAATATCTTTACAGCGATTTCTCCTAGTTTGGTGAATACGGTAGTGAACAGAGAGCCTATCATGCCTATGCCAGATTGCACCAGACCTATGCCTCCTTGAATCAGGCTTGTGGCTGAATTAATTGAAGCGAGGGAAGCAACGATTGGTGCGAATGCCATTAGAAGTCATCCTCCTGTAAGAAGGAGTAATCTAGTTTTACTATGTCACTGCTATCAGTGTTGGACCTGACTCTCGCATCCTCTGCTTGTTTCTCTTCCTCTGCTTCATACACCATGGCCCACACGAGGGATTGTCTGAATATCTCCTCGCTCATGTTGTATACCTCCGTTAGTGAAATCCCGTAATGTTTTGCTATGTTGTATGCAAACAACTGTAGTTGAAGTTCTATGTCTTCTGCTGACTCTATCGTCTGTTTTTTCAGAAAACTCTCAACCCTCAGTTGCTCGCTTTGGTAAACCCCCCTTGCATAGCCTCCGCCATCTCATCAGGCTTTGGAAGGAGCGATGCCAGTTGTTCACCGGCATATGCGTTGAGTTGTCTCATCTCCTCTACGGAGAGTTCCGGGTTAGTTCCTACTACCCAGTTAGTGAAGGCATACGACCAGTATGCCTCTAAATCGAGAGAAACACCAGATTCACTCACTACAAACATTGTTTGTGCTGCTTTCTGTACATCTAGATATGTTATCTCTCTTATCCACACTTCCATGACAGCCTCAGGGTCTTCCCTGTCGACTTGTATCTCATGCTTGTGTTCTTGTTTATTCGTCAGTATTTTCCTTTTGTTCACCACTTTCGTCATTGTTTGTCACTTCCTCGGTTACAGCCGCTTCTTCAGCGGGGGCATCCGACTCTTCCTCAGCAGCCGCTTCTTCAGCGGGGGCCTCGGCTTCGTCATCTGGTTGTGTATCTTCGGTAATACCTTCATCGTTTCTCCTTAGGCGGAGCACGACTTCGGCTTTCGTACCTCGAATTGTAAGTCCTCGTTCTCTACATATGTCTTGTAGTTCACGAACTGTCATTGAATCGTAATTTGTGTTTATGTCGAAAGGTGAGTCTGAGGGCGTTTCCACGACTTCTTCCTCTACGACTTCTTCCTCTACGACTTCTTCCTCTACGACTTCTTCTACTGATGTCGCGAGAACCTCCTCAGCAGCGTCTACCCAAGGTGGTTGCTCCTCCTCTAACTGCGACATGAGATATTCAAGTCTGTCATCTATCTGCATTCTAGTGGTTTGGCTATATACAGTGGAGTCTGCCTCTACACCCATGTGATTGGATAACCAAGAGATGTATTCGTCCTTGGGCATCCTGTTGAATCTCTTGGCCCTTATTTTTGGTATTGGCATCATTTTCAAAACCTCAGGAATGGAACAGCGGGTCAATCGTAATTACCTTGATTGACTTCGGCATTATCTTCAACATGCTTCTTATCGGTCCCTTATCCTCAGGTATGGGCAATGGTGCCTCCGTAATGAAGTAGTCATCAATTAGAATCTCAATTGTCTCTTTAGTGCCGGTTCCACCCTGCTTGACGAAACTCAAGCGTATCATATCAGCATCTGTGGTGTCGGTAGTGGTGTCATCGAAGTTGTCTATGCTTCTTCTCATGTCGTGGTAGAAAAGAGGGTCATCGACTATTATCTCCATCTCCATGTCGTACTCGGTCTTGCCAGCGACAGCGATAGTTGGGTTTCTGGTACCGGCATAGGGTGTCTGGTCAGTGGCTGCGTCTGCTACATTAGCACCTGTGATGGTGTAGAACTGCTGCACACCAGTGCTGCCGTTGAGTGTGAAACTGACAACCTGTCCTAGAGTGGTGCCTTTCACCCTCATGGTTCCGTTGTAGAACATGAATGGCTTCTGAGTCCTCTTGGCTATCCCTGACTCCTTGCGCTTGACCTCGGTGTTCGCTGTGTCTTCGAATAGTCTGTGAGTGTCATATCTGTCTCCCTTGTTAGCAGACTCTAATCTACCAGTGTCAGTGTAGCATAGAGCAGCGTCAAAGTTAACTGTCATTCTTAAGGCAGCATCAGTATCAGCCTTGAGAGAGAAGTCTTTCACCTTGCAACCACGGAATACGCGTGTGAGTTGCTTGGAGTCGCCAGCACTACCATCTACTACCTCAGTGGCTGTTGTTCCATCACCTGTGGCGGTATCGTTTCTCCTGATACTGACTTCCATGGCGAAGGACGGTAAGTTAGTTCTGGAGAAGATAAGTTTCTCTACCGGATTCTCAAGTGTTCCGAACGTGCCAGCGCTAGAACTAGCGGAGGTGGTTAGCAGATTTGGGCTTCCTCTCGTGCTGTCAGCCTCGAACCTACAGAAATATATGTCCATGTCATCATCATGACTGAAGTTGAATGGGTCATCAACCCATACGTTAGAACCGCTGATACAGGATATTCTCCTTATCTCTGTCTTGATTGCCTTGCTGATTACGCTGTCAGCGCCCTGTGTTGGCCAAGTCCCATCGCTTGCGGTCTCTCTGTGAGTGTGAACGTCAGTGGTGTTGAACTCAGGTATGATGACGTAATCTCCTGCTGCTGGTGCAGCGCTTCCTCCTAGTTCGCTTACTGGGGTACCTGAGAACTTGAAGTAAGAGTCTCCGGGTGATATAGCACCGTCAGTCTCTAGGCTTGTTGAAGTGCTTGTTGGACCACATAGAGCAGATGGGCTGAAAGCGAGGGAGTCTGATGTCGTCAACTCAACCTTAGTGCCACCTTCTTGGAATCTCATAGTGCTTGACGAACCGCTGTCAGAGACAGCAGTCAATCTGCCTACATACGTACCGTCACTCTTGAAGATTGCATCTCCAGCAGCGACTCCTGCGATTGCTCCGTCTAAGTCAATTGAAGTAGCAGTTCCTGCTGCGATAGTGCCTTCGACCTTACCAGTTATGGCTGTGAGTGGTAGTTTGGCCACCTCGTGGCCAAGAGCGTAGTAGAACCAACGCCCATTGTGGATATTGGACTCGAAGGAACCACCAGTGTTGGTGAACCTACCGGGAACCTGTACAGCGATGTCTCGACCTAGACCTACAACATGGTATCTCTTCAAGTCCACTACAGTCTCAGGTAGTGCGACAGTGCCGACCAGTCCAACGAATTGGTCAGTCATCACTCTCTCAGCAGCCGCGTTTGCGTTGGTTGCGTGTACCATGGCTGCGTCTATGGTTGGGGTCTTGTACGGTAGTATCTGCATCTGACCAGAATCAGAGGCTATGTCACCGGAATCGTGGTCTGTTATCAGATGTGGTGAGAGCGTCAACTCGGTCTTAGTTTGTGATACTATCGTGTATACCCTACCGGATTCACTGTAGTTGTCTTTTGTGTCCCAAGGGCTAGTTAATCCGCTGAAAACAACTTGACTGCCGACTAGCATGCCCAGAGGATACATCAATTCCTGACTACCGTTCACTGGGGCACCAGAAGCACCACCAGTGAACTTGATGACACTGGTGTCCTTGATTTTGTCTCTCCCTCCGCTCTTTGCTACGACGTGAACAGAGCCAAACGAATTGTCCGCTATTGTCACTCCTGATTCGTGACCGAACGTGATTTCGGTTAAATCTCCACGGTAAACTGTCGACGGCATGGTTTCCTCTCACCTCATGGGATTAGTTCCGCAAAGATAACAACTTCTATCTGGAAGGTCGTTCTAAACAGTTTTTTGCTCCTATCGGACAAATCTGTTCTTGTTTTGAACACTAATCTGTCGTAGTTCTCCCCGTCTCCTTTGCGCTTGGTATGGATGCATCTTCTTATCTCATTCTCCATGGCTTGCAGGTGNTTCCTGCTTCTCATGGTTCTGGCATCCAAAGTAATGTTGATTCTAGTGGTAACGAAGTCATAGAGTAGTTCTGGTGTCTCTTCGTTGTGTGCTGTTTCGAAGACCATGATGTAGTCGTGGTTCTTCATGTCCAGCCTCTTGCCCCTCTCTGGTCCCACGTCTGCTATGTCTATGATGATAGGCTTGTAGTTAGTCGTATTACCTCTGTTCCAATTGTCCTTGAGAACAGCAAGAACGGCATCAATGCCCTCTAGGAAGGTAGCGACCATTATCTCCTATCCTCCGCTATTGGTAGTATCTTACCACCTCTGTAATTGAAATTGTGCTCCTCCATTTGAGGATTGGACTCGGTAAGCATCCTCTCATCGACTCTAGCCATGACTTTGTCTATGAGTTGTTGCTCTGCCGGTAACCCGGTTTTTATGACTGTAATTATACCGTTTTTGTTGGAGAGTCCCTCTGAGGACATCTCCTCCAACTCTTTCCTAGTTCTCACTGCTGGTGGGTACTTAGTGTAGAAACTGCGAAGTTCTTGTTGTGTTGCCATAACTTCAGCAAAGGTCTCTCTTATTCTCTCTCGCATCTCGCTCTCTGCGCTATACTTCATAAGAAACTCACCACCTCTTGGTATCTAGGTAGCGTTCTTTCTATGTCCGCTCTGTACATCTGAATCTTAGATGCCAAGTCTATGTTCTGCGTTCCTTCTGGAATGAGGACGCTTCTGTCGTCACTCATCAGCAAATCAATCGCTACCATCTTGGTGCAGATGTCCTCGATGGCCTTCTCGACGTATCTCTCGCCGTAGATGTACGCGACCTTGACTGCGTTCCACTCGAAGAACGGGTATGAGTTGTTGAAGTAGATGATGCCCATCTCTGAGTCCATCCAGAAGTCCCTGAGCCTTCCCTTGTCACCGCTGGAGGCGCCCCCTTGCAGGTCTATGGCGAATCTGTGCTGAGTCATGGTGGCATCTGCACTGCTCAACGAAGTACCACTGCCACCCCCGAAACCGCCTATTTGCTTGCAGTTGATGAACACATTACCAGACTTGCCCTCGTAGAACACAACATCGCCTGTGGAATTGCCCATGAGAAGGCCGGATGGCGCGAAGCCCTCTGTGGAAGCGACTGTGATATCCATCGTACCGGCGCTTATGTCGCCTGTGGATGAGACGGTCGTAGTCGTCTCGGTGTGTGTCTGGTCGACCTCTATGTTGGTGTCTGGGTTATCCACCACTGCGATGGAGAAGTCCTCACCGCCGACGGAATCCCTCATGCTGGTTATCTTCACCACTCCTGAGCCGTAATCGGCATTGGCGCTTGCGAGGAACTCGTTGTGGACCGCCACGTTCGATGTCGAACCGGGCATGATAAACTTCGTACCACCATTATCAACGAACTCAACAGCACTGGCGGATACCCTGTCCTCCTTGTTGATGAGGTCAGCGAGGGTCTGTGCGTTGCTCATGTTGTCCAAGTCCAGTCTGAACTTGGCATTGTCATGGGTGACTGCCCCTACTTCACCCAGAGATACCGCTTCCAATTCAGCGTAGACCCCTGCGCCGTTGGCTAGGTATATCGAAGCGGTGTTCTGCATAGTGCCACCACCAGTGCGTGTGAGACTGGTTGTGTTCTTAGCGAACTTGAGACGAGCCTCAGCAGCACCAATCTCCCGATAGTCGTCACCCTGCCATAATTCTAGACGGAGTAACTGTTGAACATTGCGATACAAGAGTGGTGTAGTACCCACGTAGTCAGTGTAGTATCTTCGCCTGTAAGGCTTGTACGTGTCGAAGTTGATGTACTCGGCAGCGACCAGATTGGGTCTCCATGAGTTGTGGGTTAGGTTGTCTATCTTATCTTGCATACGCCTGATGATTGAGTCCACCTTGTCCTTGGTTAGTCCTCGTGTTCTGCCGTTGGTGAATGATGCCTTGTTCTGCACATATCCATTGTCAGTGGTCTCATAGAGACCGGGATTGATAGCAGAAGAAAATGCTAGTTTCACACCACTGGTGGTCGAGGTTATTGCTGTGATATCTCGTTCTAACCCCATCGGGTCCGCGTCTGAATACAGGAGTAGAGTGTCTCCTACTGAAAATCCGGTGTTTCTATAGTCAGAACCTGTGACAAATACTGCGTTTGCCTCTGCATTAGCGGACATTAACACCGATTCTTGCGGCCCTATATCCAGTAGGTCTGCAACCTTCTGTGCCGTGGTGTAGACAATAGCAGTAGGGTCAAGGGGTCTTGTCTCAGGTTCACCGGGACTGAACACTTGTGGCATTACAAGCGAGCCTCCTCATCTCTGTGGCCCATGTTGTACTCCATCGGTTTCTTGCATGAACTACACTTCTCTACCCACATAAAGTGAAGAAGACCACAGTGCGTGCACCTTGTGCCTGCTCCTATGTTGAGTATATCGCCTATGTCTTTGACTCTCTTGTTCTGCTTGTTGACAGTACCTGCTAGAGGTTTGTCCGTGTTAAACACGGATGCAGTGCCAAGTGTCTCAGCGAGTTTTACGTTCTGCTTTTGTGCACGTTCGATGTCGCTGAGTTCAAGAGTTTGTAAATCGAACCCCATACATCTCCCTCACTCTCATGGTTTCTGATAAACTATTAGAAAGACATTACCTAGAACTACAACTGGCTCTACTGATACTATCTTAGCGCCATCGTAGTCAGTTAGGGCCTCAATAGCGGTAGTCATGCTGGTGCTTAGAGCACCGTCATTGCCTGCTCCGCTAAACTCCTTAGGGGAGAACGGTCCTAGTGCTTGTAATGCTTTAACCATCTAGGTCACCGCCTTAACTGCGGTGTCCCATAGCGAACCATGTACCGTCTTGCCCGTTTACATTCTGGATAACTAGGCTAGTGCCGTTGATGAGTGCGAACACTCCATCGACTCCCGCTCCAGTTCCAGCAGTTCCGCTTCCCGCAACCGCGTTGCATGCAACTATGTCTGCTAGTATGCTGGAGAGGTCTATACTGCCTCCTGCATCGCTTCCGCCGTTGGTAAAGGTCCCGGTAACCATTAGTAGGTTACCCACCACGTTTGGTCTTGTGTCTATTGTACTTTCAAATGCCATTTTCTTATTCCTCCATTGTGTCTGATTCTATTGCCGTTTCTTCTGTCACTTCTTCAACTGCTTCTACTACTTCTTCCACAACTACCTCTTCGACTGCCTCTTCGACAATCGGCTCAGGTGCGGGTGGGTTTAGAAGGTTGTCGACTTGTACCAGTAGTTGAGTCTTAGTTTGGTAGACTCTTCCTACGGTTCCGCCATTGTTTCTAATCCAGTCTATGATGTCGGCTCTTCGCCATCCATCGTCTGGTAGTCCGTCTTGGCCTCTATCTACGGTAGGTGGTTCATCCCCCTCTACCTTCCAATGAGGTTCGACGAGAAATCTTCTGTACTCGTCTACCCAAGCCTGACTTTTTACTTGCGGAACCGCCCTATTGAACTCAGCACCTGAGTCAGGAGAGTTTCTCCAGAACTCAGGGCCGAGAAAGGTTACGGTAGGCAATCGAAATCACCTCAACCTACTATAGCCGTTAGCAAAACCACGTCTGTCGCTCCACCAGTGGTGAAAGCGACTGTTCCTGATTCGTGAGCGACTACTGTTGCTGCTGCGAGTAGGGACTCGTCGGTATCTGAATCGTTGATTAGGCTGAGAACTGCGTAGACCTTGCTGTAACTGCTGTTGAAAGCATTCACATCAAAAGTGTGTGCGGTTCCAGTGTCACCAGTCAGACTGACCGAAATCAATCGTAGACCTGATACTGGCTTGTTAGTGCCTTGGGAGTTAGTTGCACCGAATGCAGTCAGGCTACCGGGGTATCCTGCTGTTCCTGCACTGAATGCTGCTCCACCAGCACCTAGCCACGCTGTGTTAGCGCCGACTGTGCCGTCTGCGTCAGGGACATTTTCTAATGCCCCGCCTGTGTTTCCTGCCATTGGTATGTCTAGGTATGTTGTTGTTACTGTTAGATTACTGTGTGCCATATTTTTTCACCTCATTATTTCTCCATTTATCTCCAGACTCACTTAAGGTCTCTGATACTCCCTTGTCCTCCGAAGAAAGTGGTCCAAAGTTCTCCCATGGTCCTGTACATTCCTTCTTGCCCTAGTCTGTTGATTGCGAATGGGTCACCAGTCTCAATTCCACTCTCGTAGTATTGTGTTGGTATCGCCGTGCTGAAGTACATGTAATCAGTGTCTAGGAAGTACATCCTACCGATTCCATCTGCTGCTACGTCTTTGGAAGGGATGATTGGAACACCGTTGTAAGTTGCCACAACGAATCCAGCCTCNANACCGGGNACACCCTTTACACCGTTGTAGGTTGGGGTGACCCTCTTCTCTTCCATGAATCTCTGTTGGGACTGTAGAAGTTGCTGTAGTCTCATTAGAGTGTCGTATTTTGTTAGTATGACCTTAGGGTTTCCACCACGGACCCAAATCTTCTGGAACAAGTCGTCCAGATGGTCTAGGCTTAGAGTTCGGTTGGTTGAACCGGTGTCTGCGTTACCCTCAGCAAATGACCATGAGTTTGCACTCCTGTCAATGCTGTAGATGTCTTCATCGTGTGTGTCGTAGTGTGTTCCTGATGTCATTGCTGTGCTGTCAGCAGTAGTAACTCTGTCGATTGACTCGATGTTGTTGTTTGCTTTTGTAGTCACGTCAGTGAGAAGCATCTTGTTGACCATCTCTGCGTGGTGCTTACCCATTTCCTCTTTGAGAACTGAACGGATGTCTCCCATTCCGTCGTCTTTGTCAGCAAGGAAGATTGCGGTCTCCGACATGTCGAAGGTGTGTGCAATTGTCTTTGGTTTTGCAGCCACGTGCTGGAAAGTAGGCTTCACTGTGTCTGGAAGTGCTGCGTTCTCTGCAACTCCACCGTGCACTGCGCCTGAGTTAGGCTTGTCAGTTAGAACTCGCCATCCGCTTCTGTCCCAAGGTCTCTTGGGTAGAATGCTGAAAGCGTTGAACTCTTGGTTCATCTGAGACCATACTTTGCGTCCGTAGATAGCATTGTAGGTTCCAGCGGTTGATGACAGCATTGGGCTGTCGGCTTTCAATAGTTCACTGCCACTGTATGAGTAGCCCATTGCGTTTCCTGCGCCATAGTAGTAGCGCTCCATGTCTGTTACTGTTCGTATGTAGTTTCTTGCCATTCTTAATCACTCCTGAAGGTGCTGTTTGCGAGGTTATGTACCTCTTCCCAACTCATTGTTGCGAGTTCTTCAGTGGAAGGCACGTCAACTGCTGGAAGGGATGTTTCTGATTTTGCGATAGTCTCACCGGACTCGACCGAGCCGATGCTGTCGATTCTCTCTGTGAGAGCAGCGAGGGACTTCTGGATATCTGCTAGTGGGCCGCGAGCATCATATGCTGCTGCTTCTGCTTTTGCGATTTCTTGTTGTCTCTCAGATGCGTATCTGCTTGAGAAGTGGCTCTCTAGATTTCCTTTGAACTCCTGCTCAAGTGCTGCTGCTTTGTATACTTCGTATGCTGCCTCGATGTCCGAATCGGATACTCTGTCTGCTGATAGGAAGTCGGACTTCTCTAGAGTGGACCTCTTTCCTTTGCCACCAGCACCGAACTTGGCCTTTGGCACTTCTGGTTTTCCGTCGACAGTTTCTCTCTTTGGAGCCTGTCCACCGAATCTCACTGCGCCGTCACCAATTTCCTCTGGTGAGGAACCTAGGTTGGCTTTGTTGACACCGTCGAAGTGCGTTCGTGCGGCAACTGTGTCCACACCTGCACTCTTTAGAGTGTCTTCCATCCAGTTGAGGTATTCGGAGGAGATAACGTCGGAGTACTCTGATTTCTCGACATCTTTGTCGTCATCATCTTTGTCTTCCATTTTCTTATCATGGCCGTACATTTTCTCCTCGTCGTCTTTCTCGTCACCGTCGTCTTTCTTCTTTCCTTCCATATGTTCTTTCAAACCCGGTGGCATCTCACCCTTCTCCATGGAGTCGAGTCGGCCTTCCAGACGTGACAGAACATCTGTCATTTGCGTCATTACGTCATTGTCTTCTGTCATTTTTTTCACCTTGTTTTTGTCTTCTTTTAATATCCTAAATGTTGCTTCTGGATTAATCCCTTTCTCACAGATTGTGATTTCATGAAGTTCTAGTTTGCTGATTTCTTGGTAGTCTCCATGCACTGAGTCTGATTTTCTAACTCGCTTGAATGCCTGTCCTCCAATACTAAAACCTCTCAAAGAGCCTTTTCGTATCTCGGCAGCGACTTCCTTTGCTTTTTCGATGTCGTCTCGTAATTCTACAACTACAAACATGCCGACATCGTCAACTTCGCTTTTCCACAACCTCCCTTCACTATCTGTATAATTAGGAATCACTTCACCCACTTGTATGTTAGAATGCGCTAATTGCACGTTTCTGTACTTTGGGTCCTCCATATATTTCTTGAATGCGTCCTTCAATGCTTCTTTCGTAATTTTGTCTCCTTGCTTGTCTACGACTTCTACGCTTGCATAACCGGCGACAACGAGGTCTCCACCCTTGATGAGGGTGATGCCTGACTCAGTACGTCGCATTGGGGATAGCACACTGTCTCAAGGTTACTGAGTCATACTACTTATATGAAGCGGCAACAAATCAAACTGGTGTTGCTTCATTATCTCTTTCCTTTTCTTCACCAGAATCGTTGTACCGCACACCTTTACCCTTCTTTCGTTGCCGCTTCATATGTGGGTAGGTCTCCTCATCGTCCTCTGTCGGTCTTTCTTTCATGTCATAGTCTGGGATTGTTTGCTCCCCGTCTAGCGTTGTAGGTCCTCTTGGGCTTTCTACTATACCACCACCACCGAAGTCTATACCGAGTCCTTTGGTGCCGCTCATCGGGAAATGCCCTGCGAATCCCTTCTCAAGCACATCAAGTGCTCTCATCATGACATCAAGTGCTTTTTGCATTTCAGGTTTGAGTAACTGGTTCTTCTCTGCTAGTGTCTTTGCTTTGTCCTGTACCTTCTTCTCAGGTATGGGTCTTTTCTCCACTTTGCCTTTGAGCATCATACTAGCGACTTGTGACCAGTATGGCTTGAGACTCTCTGACAATTCGATTGCGTAGGAGGACTCACCCATGTCCGATAACACTGTTTTAGGTGAGTGCACCCAGTATCCTAGGTCTGATTTCTCAAGTGTGTAGGTCACGTCATTGTCAATCATGGTCTTGACGACCAGAGTGTCTTCCTCTATGTCTATGTCATGTGGGAAATGTAAGTTGGGAACGGACTTCGCTAGTATGTTTAGCGTCTCCATGCTGACGCTGGACTCACCCTCACCTTCGCCTACTATCTTGACTGGGTTCAAATCGTAGAGTTCTCTACCATTCATTTTCTTTCTCTTGACTCCAGTAACCTCTACTTCCACTATCTCTCCCTCTTCGAATGGTTTGGGGCTTGTTACAGTTCCAACGTCTAGGTATATCTCTCCTTCATAGTCCACTGTGGCGTTTTCTATACCTTCATCGTCGATAAGAGGTCCTGCTCCTAGTCTGTATGTGATTTTGTTTTTGCCTCTCTTATCTAGAATCTTGAGGTTGACGTTCTTGTTGGGTCTTAGTAGAACCCACTTTGGATGCCTCTTCTCCCCTTTCATGTAGGTGCTCTTGCCGTCCCTGATAAGCAGACAGTCGTGTTCCTCCAATAGGGTGTTGACCGTGTCTTCCAACCCCTCGTCATCTGTCATCCTCGTATCATGTGGGCCGGGGACGGTAACTTTGTTGTAGCCATCATACTGACCTCTGAGTATCTTGAGTCTCTCTTGTATGGTCATGTCCGTCACATCAGTGTCGTCATAATAGGTGATGTCAATGATGTGTAACTCGTCATCAGACAGAATACCGTCCAGTGTACAGTCCTTCTCACCTAGACCCTTGACNCCGCTCTTGACCCAATCTGGTATGCTCATCCTTGAGTTGTGCTCGTTGTAAGCAGACACCTTGTCATTGAGTTTCATGACTACTACCCTTTCGCCGTCATACCACTTTGACACCACCCAAGAGCCGGTGAAGCCCCTGAGTTGTCTCATGTCCTTGAAGTTGAAGATACGGTGCATGGGTCTTATCGGTGGCACGAAGTTAGGTTTGTCATCTTCCTTCATTAGCAGAGAGTCCGGGTTGAGTAGGAAGGACGCATAGTCACTGGGTTCGCTTAGTGTTATGTCGGTTGGCGCTGGTGGTAGACCCGCTTGTGGTCCGGCTGGGTAGACTCTGCTGAAGTTCGGACTCGTTCTTGGAGGTGCTGAGGTGTCCTCCAGTTGCTGGATACTAGCAGCCATGTTGGGTACTCCTATCGCATCACCGAATCTTTGTGTCACATCAAGAGGCACTGGGTGCACTGGGTGTTCGACGGTGTTGCTTCCCTGCTCTATGCTNCCAAAGGTGGTGTCTATACCGTAGGAGGTTCTTGCCATCCTGTGGTTGCTGAAATCCATTAAACCGGTATATGCGTATTGGTCCATTATCTGTATCCCCTCTGTGCCGTGGGGATGTAGTTCCCTATCAGCGCCGAAACCCAATAACTCTGACTCTACCATTTCTGGTGCGTTTTCCAAGTCTACATTCGGGTCATGGACTAACAGGTCTTTCAAAGCGTGTTGTACGTAATCTGCTCTTTGTCCTATGGTCTTGTTGCTCTGTCCGGGTTTGCCTACTGCTTTACCTGTGAGTGTCGAGCGAGTGTTCTTTCCATACCCCTCTGTGGGTGACTCGAATCTCTCTATGCCTAAGGCGGCAAGGGAGTCTTGTATCTGCTTGCTTCTGAAATTGCTCCTAAAGGCTCTTACCTCTCTTGCTATGTCTCGGACCTTGTAGAAGGGATTAGGAACTCTCAGTGTTGGGGTTTGCTCGCCTCTAGGCATACCGAACTCCTTCTCCCAATCCTCATCACTGAGAGTGGTGCTTTTGGCAGAGTTCCTGAGTTTACCTATGCGATGATGCATGTGCTTGCTAGTGTGTAGGATGTCATCTCCGAAGTCAAACATCTTGGCACCGTCGGACATATACAGTTCAGGGGCGTCGACGGACAGTGCGTTGAGTGACATTAACATGCGATAGTCGTCATCTCTGTTTGGGTCTAAATTGGATTTCAATGCCTCAAGCACGTTGTTGTAGTGCTCCGCGTGTTTGTGGTCATCACCCATGTCGACGTATCTCATTAGTTCCTTCAGTGTGGTGTCCTTATCGACTCGGAAGCCTTTCTCCCTCATGTGTGATGGTAAGTTTTTGAAACCGGTTTGTTGGATTGGCGTCTGGGTCTTGTCCAAACCGTGACCCGCTACAGAGAGGTTGTTGGTCCAAGTGGAGCCATCAGGCAGTTTTATCTCATATCCCCTTGGTAAGAACATGAGAGCGAGATTTGCCTCTCTGAATATCATATCAACCTCATTGTTCAGATTGGGATTGTCGTTGGTGAATGTGCCCTCAGGCTTCAATTTGGCGAGGACAGTGGCCATTTCGAATATTGCTGAGTGATGCGAGTTGATTCTGTTCATGTGGTTATTGTGATTGGTTCCAGCCATTTTCTCATCTTCTAAAACCTCCTCCTCATAACGTGTGCCGTCCGGTCTGATACGAGCGGACTGTTTGGTTTTGGGTATGTTTAACCTAAAGTATTCTCTTTCAATCTCATCATGTGCATCGAGGTCATCCGCTCTACTCACGAAAGTGCTACCATTGATTAGCATACCTTGTTTAGTCAAGTCTATGAGTGACTTGGGCCTTCCTAGTCTAGTTCCTCTACCCAAGACGGTTCCTATTGAGTGGCCCATTCTGGTTTGATGGTGAGATACGTCATCTCGTTTGATTTCTTCTTCGAATGCTGATATTGGTGATTCTAGTTCTTCACCCGCACCAATCCCACCAGCGAGGTCCGTACCTCCAATATCAGGTAGTGATTTCTTATTCATTATGCGATAGCCCTTACCATGTGGTTGAATAGAGCCAAAGGGGATGGAGGCTCTGAGTCTATCTAGTAATTTGTATCCAGAGCCAAACTTTGCTTTTACATCTGAAGCAGACATACCTGATACTAGATTACCTAAACCGGCGGCAAATGTGGCTACGTTAGCGAACATCTGATTCTTAGGTGTATTTGCACTACCAATGTCATCACCTGCTTGTGTGTTGTGAAACTTAGAAAGAATTGCTTGAGGAGTATTGAACATGTGGTGTCTGTGACCGACGTATGGTCCGAAGAGTCCTGTGTTAACATCATTCAACAAAAGTTTGGAACCACTAATTGTTCCTATGTGACTCTCTCCGTCCACATCAGCAAAGTGGTCCGCCATCATCTCCATTAGAGTGTGTGGGTTTCTGTTGAGACCACCTGCTGTGAACAGAGGTGCGAAGAAAGCACCTAACCCATAGTAACCCTGACTACCGGGTATTTTCAGGTCCTTCATCATCTCAGCCTCCTCAGGTGTGAGGTCTGCCTCCTTGAAGAAAAGAGTGTCACGAGTACGCATTGCGTTTCTCATGGGTTTCGCGAACCTAGCCAGACCAGCATTCGATTTCGCTGTTTTCAGGGCTTCGTCTAGTTTCTCCCTTGAGATTAGAGGTCCACTGTAATTAGGATAGTGATGGTCGTCTTCTGGTTTTATTTCGTTCAACTCACTGTCGTAGCCAAGAGCATACAGTATCTCATCTCTGCTGAGTCTTTTGTCNACGTGTCCTGAGTCTATGATGTCCCCTACATCTGTTTCAAACTTTTTACGATGCTCTGCAATCTCCTCTTCAGTGCTATTCTTGGGGTGTCTGTTTAGACGTGGTAGGTGACCAAAGGGATTGTGTTTAGACCCATCCTCAGAATAGTGGTTCCCGTCCTCTTCACTCTTAGATATTCCAAGAGCCTCTCTCAGTTCTTCGTGTATACCACCTAGGTAGTCGTCACTGTGTATCACGTCATGTAGTGTGTTGTACAACTCGTCCTGTTGGCTTTTGGACAAATCCTCATCAGTCTCTTTGTTGGGAAACAGGTTCTCGTTGGTAAATCCAGCAGTACGACCTCCCCAGTTCGACTTCTGGTTCAGAATCAGGTGTGTGGCGTTCTTTATCTTGGCAGCAGAGACGGTTGTGCCGTCTGGTAGTTTGATGCTTTGATTGCTGGGTTTGTCCAAACCGTCCTTGATTGTGTTCATTATAGAGGTTCTTTCTTTTGGAGAGAACCACTGTAATTGATGCACAAAACCCCCAAGTCCCAGATTGTAACCATGTTCTATGTGTGGTTCTTCAGGGTCGAAGTCCTCGTAGCCGGTAAACTCAGGCTCTTCGTACTCTATGTGTTTGTGATTCCAACTTCTAGCCCTGTCTTCTGCGTGTAGTTTTCTCAGAGCGAGTTCCTCTTCTGTGTGAAAGTGACCATCCGGTTTCTCAGTAGACAGTCCCTCAGCCTTGGCGTCGGCTATGGCACCTAGTCTCCAAGAGCCGTCATGGTCTAACTCCCCTGTCTCTGGATTGACGCTCTTCCAAGTCTCATCGTTTTCCATCCATCTTTGAAAGTCCCTCTCGTAGGCATCTTGGGTAGTCTTGATAGCAGCGTCATTAAGACCACCTAGCGGGCCTATACCGTGGAACATCCGCTTGTCACCCAACCCCATTCCAGTGTAATGGGGGTTCTTTTCCTTGGCTAGGATTCGGTCTTGTGCTCGTTCTACAGCATCTGCAACTTTAGCATGAGTCTTGTGATTAGTTATTGTTGGTAGTACTTGTCTTATCATTGCCTCGTCTCGAATAGACCTACCATTGTGTGGTTGTATTCTCTTTGAGGGGTTAAAGTGCTCACTGAAAGGATGGTCCTTGGCGTCACCATAGGGTATGTCTACACCAAAGGGTTGAACCTCTAGGTCGTGATGGTGAGAGGCTCCTCTTCTTCTCACTCTCCCTCTCCAAGGTTGTTTTTCAGAGAGGTGTTTATCGTTATCAAAAGAGCCTAGTTCCATGTACTCCTTGTATGGAATAAAATCGGATTTGACAAAGGAGTCGCATATGCTCTCTCTCCAAGTAATGTCTTGGTTGTAGCCGTGCTCTTGCAAGTTGGCTTTTGCAAAAATGTACTCTTCAGCACTGTCTTCCACATCAAGGCCGTCTACTATGCTACGTAGTAACTGGTCCCTTGCTTTTACGAAAGTGGATACGGAGTCTTCATACACACGTTACCACCTAGTCAAGAATTGGTTGTTTGTTGTCAGTAGACACATCGCGGTCTTGGTCTCCGCTTTGATGTGCGTTCATCCTCTTTGCGAGTTCTTCAACATTGAATGAGGTGGAGGTTGCTCCTTTGTTAGCAACGTCTTCTACATCTAGTAGATGGCCGTTGGTCGAGTACCCTGCGCTCTTTGTTTGACCACCGGTCTCCGATACGAAGTAGTTACCCTCAGGTTTTGTGGAGAAAGTCTGTTCATAGTTAGGTTGAGCAGATTTTTCGAGTTTCTCTGCTCTCTTTGCTAGATTCTGTGCTTTCTTTAGTAGTGCTTCTGCTTCGCTAGAAACTTTCTCATATCTTGGTCTCATCATAATACCTCCACTTTCTTAGTGTTGTCAGCCAATTCGTGTATGTCATCCCATGACATTTGGTGAACGTCTTCGTTTGACATCTCACCCATGTCTACCTTGTTGCCCCCTTTCAATAAAGTGGCTTCTCCCATGTCTAAGTCTGCTCTGAAGTTATCAGGCTCTACACCTTCTGACAGAGGAGTTTGAACAGAAACAAAACCTGCTCTCTTGAGTAGATTTCTTGGTTGTTGAATCATTTTCTTGAGTTCTAGATTCTCTTGCTTCAGACTGTCTAGGGAGCGGTCCATTGATTCCATCTTGTTGATTAGAGCGTTCATTAATCGCTCTGTACCGCTTTCTTCTTCTGTCACGCTAAATCCTCACTCTGGTCTGTATGCTCTTCCGAAAGTACCAGTGTGGGGTTGCATCCTGCTGTTGTTCCTTGCAGCGATGACTGTGCCCGGTAATTGGCTGTCTCTCTGATTGACATCGAAATTGGTGCCTCTCTCGTTGAACTTCAGGACGGGGACGTTGTTTNCGTAGGTGGATAGTGGATTATCTGCTTTAGCGAGTTTGACCGTCAGGTCGTCGTGTAGGTATCCACCGAACTTTAGCACTTGTGCCAAGTGTTGTTTTGCATCTTCAGCATTACCGGTTTCCATAGCCTTGGTGAAGGCTTCGGTATGCACGTTTAGTTTCCTAGCCATAGGGTCCATCTTAGTCAAGTCCATAGTCGCTCGTGCCCTCCGAAGTGTTGCTCCTTTAATTATCCTTATGCCCCACGAGGCCTTCTAGCGTCGGAAATGCCCCTTTGTGCTCTCTGAACGGGAGATTGTTGAGGACCCCTCTGCTGTACGTTCGACATCGGTGAGCCTGCACCCGCTGATGCTCTCTGCTCAGGCCTTGCAGGTGGTGCGTTTCTGATACCCATTCCTTCTCCTCCGGGGTTTGCTATTCCCGGTGGCATACCCGGAACTCTCTGCATAACTCCCGGTGGCATTCCTCCTCCCGGTGGCATTCCTCCTCCCGGTGGCATACCGGGTGGCATCATCGGCATTCCTCCACCCATAGGTGGCATACCGGGTGGCCCTCCTTGTCCCTGCATTGGGTCTATCTTCTTGTATACGAAACGAATGTCCCTCTCTCCTTCTTCTAGTAGTTCTGGTTTGTAGCCCAGCATCATCATTCTCTGTGCTAGGTTTGCTTCCATCTCATCCCGACGGAGTCTGGTGATTTCGTCTTCTTCCTCGTTCGGGTAGAGTGTTAGTTTCCAATCATGCACGCCCATTTCCTTGAGCATGCGTGGGAACAGCACATCGGTGTACACCTTCTGACCGTACTCTACAGCACGGTTGGTTACGAGAATCTGCATGCCCTCGTTGCTCAGTCCGCCGCTCTTACCGTTGTCTATCATGAAAACTGCGCTAACACCGTAGAATGCTGCTATTCTGTTTCGCATCTCGTCACGGACGGCTATGTATTGCATCTCCTCAAGAGTGTCCATGAACTTAATCCAGTTGACACCCCCTCTTCCACTGGAACTCTCGATACCCACCTTGGGTATGTAGTGAGGGTCTCTTTCCATTTTCTCATCGACTGATTTCCAGAATGACTTCATGGATTCTAGGTTGTCAGTAGTGACTGAGATGATACCCTTGGGTGCTCTCCTCTTCTGGTATGATGTGTACATGTAGTTGTCCATCGCTGTGAGAGTCATGGCCTGTCTCCACATTGTGTTGACTGGGCTTCTCCCGTAGAGTTTCGATGGGTTGTACTTGCTTACGTGTAGAACTTCACCCTTGAGATAGTACTGTGTCTTTCCACTACCAGCCATGTTTACGTAATGGACGTCTTCCATCTCACCACCGCAGACTTTGCAACTGTGCTCTTGACCGGGGTATGATACCTCTGTTCTGTGTATAGGGCAGACTTTGTACCTACCACCTCGAACCCCTCTCTTGTCTGAGATGATTCTCATGAATATTGGGTCTCCTCTAATTATCTCTTTGATTCTGAAGAATTGTATCTCGCCGTTGTCGGGGTCTACATAGTACTCTTTGACCAGAATCAAGAAGGCGTCATCGACTATGTTGAGGTCCTTCTCTATCTCGTACAACACGTGCATGAAGTTCTGCTCCATGGAGTTCTGCTCTTTGAGCAGCCATCTTGGGTATACTATCTCATCAGGGTTGGGTGGCCTGACCGGTGAGTCGCAGACGTTACAGATATCCACGTCATGATGATATTCCTCACCGCAGGTATCACATGTGAATCTGAATCTCTTCTCCCAGAAGTACCCTCTCCTGAATATCTCCTGCTGTAGTTTGGACAGCACTGTTCTGAGTATGAGGTTCTCATGTGATACAGCATACAATGCAGGTATGGTGATACCCTGTGCCAGCACTGGTTCTTGTATACCAGTCGTATACAGTGGCATCTGTGGTTGAGGGGTAGTGCGCCTCTTGAACGGGTTGAGGGAATCTAGGAATCTCCTCACAGGACTCTCATCTGCCATCTATACCACCCTCCTGTTTGTCAACGCCGTGGGGTGCGTCGTGCTTGAGTGTTTCCATCTTATCAAGAATCAACTGCGCTTCTGCTCTTTTGTTAGTCAAATGTGGTAACGTATTACTGAGAACCCTATTGATGTCTTCATACTTGTTGAAGAGTAAACGATGCTGATGTGCGTTCTTCTTGATTAGTTTTTGATTGAGTTGTAGGGTACCGCAACCTATTGACTTGTACAATTGCTCGCAATGTGCCCTGCCTCTGGTACCGAGAGAGACGAAACCAACAGTCACCTCACCTCTTTCTGATACCTTGATGAAACCGTCAGACTCTAGGAAGTCAGCCGCGTATGACCAAGGGTCCTTGATGATGATACCAGAATCGCTCATCTTGACGAACGTGCCTTTCTTAGGTCCGTTGATGATGTCATACTCCTCGCCGTACATCGAAAGCAACTTGGACAACTTACCTGTGGTCATGCTTTTGTGTAGCACTGATTTGTCCATCATCCGCTCTTGCAGACTCCTGCTTGATAGAGCGCCTTCGATTTGCAGGATATCTGACGCTTTCTGTAATGTGTCTTGCTCTTTGTGAGTTAGTCTTTCTGATTGGTGTAACGCGTTTCTCCACATTTTCTTGGCGTCGGTTTTGGATTGCATTGCATCAGCCCAAGCCAAGGCTTCCTCCTCTCCCCATACATCGCTGTACTGGTCTAGCATTTTCAATGAGGCATCTGCATTGTCCCATAGATTGCAAGCCTGTACAAGACCTACCTTCCTGATTTCTCCGAATCTTCTGAGATTCTTCAAATCGCGGTCACTGGCACCTAGTTGCTTGATAGTTGATTCTTTGCCATTAGCCCATGATATACCTTTCAAGGTGGTTTTGACTTCTAGTGCTTTGAGTGTCCTCACATCATCTATCAGTAGGTCTATGTCCTGTTTGATTTCCTTGTGGTCTCTTCTCATTTTCCTCAATCTATCGACGAACTCTGATGCTGTACAACCTAAGTGAGTTTCAAACCAACCACTACCAGTGTTGGAGAAGGCGTAGTTGGGGGTGAACTTTTCTTCTTCTTTTTCTATGATGTTCTCTCGGAAGTCTATGTCTTCCTTCATTATGGCACTATACCAGATTGTCATCACCCCAATACGCGCTAAAAACTCCCGTTGTATTATCCTCTACGTTGCTACTGATATTCATGTACATTTTCATCTCTCTCACCTCAGGGTATAAGCCACCCTCCGCCGGGCTGTTCCTTCCCGCCGCCGAACATGCTGTCGAAGCCCGGCATATAATCATCTAGGAGAACAACTGTTCCCTTGAACTCCTTTGACGCCCAATTAGCGAGGGCGAGGCTCATCGCCAAGTCATCATGCACACCCACGCTTTCTAACCTGCCGTTCTTCTGCATGCCGAACCTGTTCAACTGGCTCTCTACCTCGTGTGTGTACTTCCTGCTACGCTCGTCGCCGTATGGTAACTTGATGTGTCCTTGCTCGAATGCCAGTAGTAGTGACATGAACAGTGATTCCTTCTTCGCTCTGGTAGTCATGAAGACACGGATTGGCATGTCCGCAGCCATCTCCCTCATCTCCTGCTCCAGCATTCTCTGGAAGTTGTTGCCCTCAAGTTCTATCAGTTCCGGGTTGAACTTGTTGTTGAGCATGACCATCATTCTCTTCTGCGCCATCGAGGACATCCCGCGTTCGTGCACGACGTGCACTATCTCCTTGAACTCCTCATCCGGCTTCTGACGCATGACCGTCATCGCTGTGAAGTCAGCGTTCTTGTCGGAGGATATGGCGGGGTCGTGCCCTATGAAGTGCTGACCGAACACACCATCCGGCTCTCCTTCCTCGTTGTAGTTGGTCTCAGCCCTGTCTATGAGGGTGAGTTCATTGTCCCTAGCAGCCTCCAGTATGTCCATCGGGAACATACTGGCCACATCGTGAATCGGCTCACATAGATACTCACGGCTGAACTGTATAGCAGGCATTGACAGTCTCCTCTGCTCCAGTGCCTCTATGTCCCAACGCTCAGGCCAGAGTGCGACTCCCTCGTTGTTTATCGCAGGGAAGGTCTCCACACGGAAGGTCTCCTTCTGTTCCAACTCCGCATACAGGTCGTTGTAGGAGAAAGGCGTGCCGACCATCATGAGTTTGCTGCTGTGGTGGAGGACAGGGAGCAGTACACCGTAGAACCAGTCTGCTGTCCTCTGTAGTTCTGTGCCGCTGGTACCCCAGAGAATATCGTCGCACACAACCACGTCAGGGTGGAAACCACGAGTAGCACCACCGACCGACTTGGCCATGATACGAGAGCCGTTGGAGAACTCGAAGTACGATTTCGCCCAAGGCCTGCCCTCTGGAATGAGGTCTCTCAGGCAGTCCGTCCTGTCGATGTTGCTTTTTATGAAACGCATGTGCTCAAGCGTCTGCTCAAGAGAGTGTGAGAAAATCATGATGTGCTTGTTGGGAGTGAATGCGGCTAACCACAGTGCGTATGTCATGAAGAACACGGACTTGCCATGGTCACGAGATGCCTTCACGCAGTAGTACTGCGACTCCTCAAGCCCGTCCTTCCAAGATTTGTGATGGCCGCTGAAGAGGAAACCGAGTATGTCCACGAAGAAGTACTCGAATGACTTCCTGCACATCTCCTTGTCCATCTGGATGATGAAGTCATCCATCGACTCGTCGCTCATCGCATCACCGACTTCAACAACATGAATGCCAGTTCCATCGGTTCTCCTGCGTTTTTCACTTGACCTTGACTTGCGTAGAAAGCAGCGACTTCCTCAGGTGACATGGTTGCAGCGTCTGGCGGGGGTTGTGCAGGCATGCCCACCTCAGTAGAGCCAACTCTAGCGTTCTGCGATTGAGGGGGTAGACCTGTTCCCGGTAGCATCTGAGCCATCTGTTCCATGGTCATGGTGGGTACTCCGCTGCGACCGTAGGCCCTTGCATCACCTGACATCACCGTCGGGTCAATACTTCCCATACCGGCTTCTTCAAGTGGGGATTGAGGACCTGTCCTACCATATTGTCCTGTTGTTGACGCTGGTGGCGGAGTTGATGTTGCTGGGTTGAACAGGTTTCTCTGTATACCTTGTTGTCCGGGCGCTACGTAGTTTCCACCACCCATTGGAGTACCAAGTACTCCTAGTTGGAAGCCCTCTGGTATATCGAAATCTTTCTCCTTGAATCTCTGTACTTGACCCCTACTGGCTTGTACACCTACTTGTTGTGACGCTCTTGGGTCGTATCTAGCAGCCACTTGTCCAGCCTTGTCATAAGCCTGATTGAGTTCTGGAGCAATTGCATCTACTGTCTTACCAGCACCGATGTACGCACCAACACCACGACCAGCAGCCATTTGTGCACCACTAAGTAAATCCTGTTGATTTTCACTCGCGTCAGCGAGTGAGGTTAAAGCAGACAAAGCACCTAATCCACCACCGATATATTGCCCCGGTCTCGTCTTAACTCTGAATAGGTCTTGAACCGCTTGTCCTCCAGCAGTGCGAGCGACGTTAGCCAGTGCGCTAGGTGACTTGACCAGAACCTTGCCTTTCTTCATCATGCTCCCCCCAGTGTGACCTTGACCACCTTGACTACAGACGGATTGATTTTATACGCCTTGGCAATCCTGTCCCAATCACCTTTGGAATTGGATATCACCTTGACATCCTGCTTGGTGATTCCCAGTTTCATAGCGAGGAATGACACGTCATCCTCCTTGCTTATGCTAAGAGTCTCGTTAGGTAGTTGCTTGATGATTGAAGCGTCTCTCTTGGCCTCAAGCATCTGTATTCTTTCCATGGCTTTCACCAACCTGTCCTCGATAGAAACAGTATCGAAACTAGTTGCCACTGGGTATGGGTCAGTCAACCTCGCTTGATAAGGGCTTTGTGCAGCACCGAATCTTCTGACCGCTTCCATGAGTCTTTCTCTCTGCTGCTGGTCAAGTGTAAGAGGGTCTACTGATTGTCTGCCGGTTTGTTGGAAGTATGCTGGTAGACCTACTGACGGGTCTTGCTGAATCCTTCTGGACAGTGCCTCTCTGAAAGCGTCGTCTACATTGGAGTAATCGGGCTTTGGTGCTACTGGTTGTGGAGCAGGTTGTGGAGCAGGTTGTGGAGCAGGTTGTTTCTGGTCTATGGGGGTGAAGTCCTTCTCCTCGGTCTGAGGGACATCGTACTCCTCTACCATGCTGCGAGGAATGTAATTGCTCTGTATGTGTTTGGGGAATGGTCGGTTGGGGTCCATGTGCTCATCTAAGTGGCGTGGCACCATACCTACTGTGCTCTCACCTGAGACGGGAGCGTGTTGTCTCACTTGCCCACCATGTGCTGCCGTGAGTGCCCCACCCATGAGTGTGAACAATTTTCTTTGTTCCTCTGCGTTCTCATCAGCAGTGAAGAGTTCATTGGAGAAGTTCGCTAATGTTGACGGGTCTCCGATTAGACCCGACAGAGCAAGCATCTCTGCACCAACGTCATGAAGTCCTCCACCTTTCTTGGAGCCGTATGTCCCGTGTTTCTTGCCTGATGTTATTCTCTTTCTGGCATTCTCCAGCAAAGCAGCACCCTGCCCTTTGAGTTCGGGGTGTTCCAAGAGTTCCTGTCTGATGATATCCACCATGGAGTTAGCAACACCAGCCTGCTTCGGGTTACCTATCATGAACCCAAGAGCGCCTTTGCTCTTGGCCATTTGCTGTACTAGGGGTAGAAGCACCTTGTCTGCATTGCCCAACTTGAAAGCCTCACGTAGAGTTGTACCTAGGATTGGTTCGTCTAGAACTTCAGGAGGGGCGTTGTTGAGAATCTTCTCCGACAGGCTTGAGAGGTAGTTTCTGTGTGCCACTGATTTTACTGGCGCTCCACCCTTGGTACCAACGACAGCGTTGAACAATGCTAGGGGCATGTGTTGAATCATCTCCCAGTTATGAACATCGGAGTGAACCATGTCCCCGACTGAGGAATGACCTAACTCCTGTCTGAGTTCTGGTGGTAGTTCCAAGTCATCGTTCAGGTTCTGACCCGCTCTTCCGGTGAGTCTTATCACACTAGGTGACAGGTTCTTTCCACCGATGTAACCATGTGTGATTCCCTCGTCATATTTGGATTCGTAACCCTGCTCCTTCAATATCTCATGTAAGTAGGGGGCAAAGGGTATGCTGTATGACTCAGGGTGTCTGGCTATCTTGGTACCAGAGGTCTTCAGTTTAGGGTCTAGGCTCATGTTCATGGTGATGAGTGAGCCTTTCTTCCCTCGTGCGGTGAACGTGTTTGCCTCTTTGATACTCTGAGGATTAGCGAAATCCGCTTTGACCATCTTACGCCATTCAGGTGACTCTGGGTCTGGTAGACTTTGGTTCTCTGCGTCCACATGGTCATCGTTGTAATCCTCTATTGCGTTTCTCACCATCTCAAGAGCAGCCTTACCGGGAATCTTGAGACGCTGTGCCACCTTGAAGATGACAGCGTCGATACCGTGCCTGTGTTCTTTGCCATACTGGTCTATCCAGACATTCTCACCAGCAGGACCCTTGTTCCATTCTCCGTTGGCTACCCTGTTACCGTAATGAGCAGTCTTCGGGAGGTCCCATCCCTCATCATTAGTGGGGTTGTTGTCATGGTACTGGTCTGGGTGAAGACCACCGAGGAATACTATCTCACCAGTCTCAGGGTCTACGATGTACGAACCTTCGCCCTTCTTTATTGAATCTCTAATTAGAAGAGCGGTGGTGATTGCTTTGTGAAATAGACTCAAGCAGTTCGCCCTCCCCTGCTGGTGTATACGCCAACAGGGTCAGCACCGTGCATCTCCTCCTCTTCTATGTTCTCTGTTGGTCCGTGAGGATTACTGGTCTGCCCTCTTGAGTTAGAGGGATGCTTGGGTAAGTTGGAGCCACCGCCTGATGTGTCCTTGTCTCCTTTTCCTTTCTTCTTGTTCTCCTTCTTGTCTAGAAGTCGAGCGACTTTCTGTGCTAATATCCTGAGTTGTTGTTGGTCTCCGTATGTCAACTTGCTACCTTTGCCTATCATCGACATGGATTGGTTAGCCATTCTAGGGGAGAAGGGTTGCGTAGAGCCGCCCATGTTGAGTTTAGGCATGCCACTGATTGTGGGTGGCACTATCGGTGGAGCGCGATGTGGTTTGAGTCTCGGTTTTGGTGCCCTGACTGCCATTTCCGCTGGTAGTCTTGATTGGATTGTCCCTGCACCAGTCTTGCCTGCTTTGTATGAACGTGGGTTCTTGGGGTTGGGTGTGGACTCTGTGACTCTGACATTACCCATTCTCTTCCTACCGCCTTGTGCGCCCATGTAACCGCGATATGCTGCTGGGTCTTTGCTCATTGGTTGCTTGGTTGCGATTGCACGGTGCTCCATCTCAACTGATAGGGGGGCCTGCATCATACCTCTTTTCTTACCTCTAGTCACACCTCTCCTCTTCGCCTTGTATGAACGCTCAGTCGAGTTGATACCACCACTCATACCTCCGGGTCCTGTCTTGAATGCACCAGTGCTCGGTTTGAATTGTCTTCTTCTCTCCCTCGCAGCACCTTTGTCCTCAGGGTCACCTGATTCTCTAAGGGGTCTCAGCATGGAGGTGTCAGTGTGAGCCTCACCGAAGGCCTTCATCAGTGACGACCAAGCGTTCTCCATTGGCTCGCTTGTGTAGACGGGGTGGCCGAATGCCGCTCCCGGCCCTTTGGCTTGCGTTGCTAGGCTTGTGAGGAAACCACCATTGCCGGGTGGTCCAGTGAGTGCGTTGATTTCCCCCTCGTTGGTCAGTCTGCCTGACAGACTCCTAGGGTCTTCTTCAGTGTCGTCTCTCGTTTCAGACGGTTTTTCCTTGAATCGCTGAAGTAGAGCGGGTGTGACCTTGACGTGTTTCCTGTTTCGTAGTTTCTTCTCCTCAGCATCCTGCTTCTTCTGCTTCTTGTCCTTCTCACCGTCGATGTACTCAGGGTCACCGGGATTGTAACGACTCTCATATCCATCGTTATATCTGAACATAGTGGAGGATTCGCTCCTTGAGTTGTACAGTCTGGTATCACTACCACGACCCATCATTCCCTCAGTCATGCTAGTTCAGCCTCCCCCATTATAGTGCTAGAAGCCTGAGATACCGCATCTGAGAGTTCAGTGTAGAACTGTCTTACGAAAGGTGGGTTGGTAAAGCACTTGCCCATTCTCTTGCACTCGTCCTCAAAAAGAGGAAGAAGAGACTTGAGATTGTCCCTCACTGGAAAGACCACAGCGGGTTCGTCTTCCTCGGAGAGGGTCTTCAGTGATTTCACAATATCAGAAAGGAAGGTCGAGTACTCAAGATTTCCGTATGAGTCCCTATTGACATAGAACTTGAATCTGTCATACACCAATGTGGCGTAATCAAGCAGGGTTGGTAGTTCTTTTTCTGTTATTTTTCTGTTGTTTTTTATCAGTCTATATCCGGGGTGGGACATCTGTAACAGGTCAGTGATAACTATTCTCTGCTCCATGCCCCTCACCTCACTCACCTTGCTGTTCTATCAACTGCTCTTTAATTCTCTTCCAACTATCTGGGCTTTCCTTGGCTAATTCGACTTTTAGTATGTTGAACGTCTGGTTAATTTGTGCACCGTCGTTCTCTGGTCCCCAAGCATCATTCAACTTGACCAAGTCCTTGATGCTCTCCCTGACCTCCTTGTGTAGTTTGACTGCATCCCCGACAAAACCGTCTTCATGGACGCTACCGTAATCCAGTAGTTCGTTGAACTTGTCGTTGAGTTTCTCGACGTTGCCGCGTAGCACGTTCATCTCTTGACCAAGAGATATAGACACCTCGAACGCTGCCGATTTCTTGACTAGGGGTTGGAAGTGGTGCTTCATGTGGTGGTAGACTGAGTTTTCCGAGCAACCGATTACTTCTGCTATGTCCTCACTAGGTAGTATACCCTCGAAGTAACCTGTCTCGAACTCACCCCTTCTGTCATGTGAACATATAACACATGAGGGGTTGGAATCCATGTGGTACTCACCCATGTGGTTCTTGAAGTGTCTATCCGCTGTGTTGGCTCTCCAAGTCATGTCCTTATCGAGTTCTTTGCAACTGATTTCGCCGTCTAGAAGAGCCTGCTCCAACTCATCTCTATTCTCTGCTAGACAAAAGGCACAGGACCTCTTGACCACTCGCTCTCGCTCGGTCACGAGTGACCGGAGGTGTAATCACCAAATGAAGGTTGTTGGCTTATATGCTTACATCCGACTTATTCTGGTGTATATTGTGCCAAGTCCCATCATCGAGATGAATATGGCAATCATTGCCATAGAAGCATCGGTTTGATTGATATCGGAGGCCTTGAAGACCAACACGAATAGCATGACGAGAATAGCGCTGATGAGTTGAATCATCACCATGTCGATAATGACGCTTCTCCTGTGGGAGAACATGTTCAATGAGAAGTTGGCCACTTGACTAGGCACTCCAAGAGGGAGTGAACCCCTGCTACTTGGTCCTGACATCATAATCAGGTCCTCCCGAATAGTGCTCTGTTGATGAAGCCACCAGTGGCTTGCCCTACTGACTCCATCATGCCGGGGTCAGCCAATGCCGTGTTCAACATACCCTGCATCAGTGACTGGTCAGCCATCTGTAGTATCTGCTGTCTTTCCTGTTCCGCTTTTTGTATTACCTGCATGGAAGTGTTCTGTAGACTGTTGAGTTGTGCTATGATGTTCTCAGCACTTAGAGTCTGTAGGTCGCTTGGCATTGAGGTGACATCGAGTGAAAGGCTGCCAGTCTCCTCATCCATAGTAAAAGTTGCATTCTTCAAGACATTGAGTAGGGAGAATGTGGTGATGTTTGATAGCATCTCTACGAAAACAGGCATGTTCTGACTGACTATGAACTTGTCAATGGGCTGTATGGTGCCTAGCATTCCTGCTAGTATCTGAGTTTCAGATGGTGGGGCCACCGGAGCATTGTATTGTTGAGGTGAGATACCTGCTCCTCCTAGAATACCACCTAGTAGGGGAGAAGTGCCATATGCATTAGGAGCGTATCCATTCTGCGTTGGTGGTTGACTAGCACCTAAACTAAGAGAGGAGGTTTGTTGATTGCCCCCTAGATTTGAAAGCCCTAGTGTCATTGTATCACCTCTGCTGTTGTTGCTACTGTGGGTACTACCGCTGGTGGAACCTGCACTGTGGGAGTGGGGTTGAGGACTTGAGCCTGTTGGTTGAGAACGGTGTTGAAAGCCTGTTGTGCGGCTAATTGTTGCTCTTGGGCTTCTTTATGGAACATTCTCATGTCAAACTGAACCATCGTGATGTCATTTTTACCAGTCTCAGGATTAGGTATGTGCCAGACGTTGATGCCTCTTGTCCTATTGGAGTCCTTCTCTATCTCTTGGAAGAAAGGCTCGTATTTCTGAACTAGGTCTGGTGCTTTCGGCTCATTTGACTGCAACGAGGAAACGGGAATAGTGACTAGGCTAACTCCTTTCTTCATTTTGTCTCTGAACCTACTGGGTCTCATCTCGTTTTCCTTCTCCTCAGCGGCCTCCCATTTGCAGAGTAGGTGATACAGATGTAGATGCTCTGGGCAGTATGTGCCCTTGAGTGTCTTACCGCTTGTTACACCGCTTCTAGCAAGGAAAGCCTCGGTTTGCCCTGAGATTGGATTCTGCCAGTACATCTCCCACAGACTTCTACCGGTTTCTTCGTCTGTAATTCTAGAATACAGGTTGTCATGCTCAATGAGTTCCTTGACGTTACATCCGTCTACCACACAAACTCCACTGTCTTTGGTGTATCTGTAGGGACTACCTAACCATCTTCTTGGGTCTAGTATCGACCTCTTTGTCGGTCTTAGTAACTTGTAAGCCTGTTTGATATCCTGTCTTCTAGCCTTCCTTGGGTCTGGATGATTAGAAGGGTAGAAGTTCACCTTGGGTACTTCTAAGTTCTTTTGTGTCGCTATCTGTTGCATTTGTTGCTGTGCAATCGCCTGTTCCATTATAGCCGCTTGATTGAATTGAGGGTTGCCCTGTTGAGCCATTACTTGCATTGCTGCGTCATTCAGGTTGCTTAGACTCTGAGTTGGCATCGGAGTTCTTGTTATTGTGCGATACATATTGTCGGGTACGTCTAGTAGACCGCCTACCATGTTTAATCCTCCGCAGGGGTCACATGAATAGACATTTGCCCATTTTCAGCAGATAAACGCCATTCTAACTTACTTCCGGCACCCATACCGAATTGTTGCACAATCCACATCGGAATTGTAGTCCTAAGAGAGTTGCTACCACCACCAGTTGGCACAAGTGTCGTGGTCGTCTTCCCCTTCGCCATGGCAGTCGCACACCCTACTACATCAAAAAGGTCACTCAAGTGGTCAATAGTTCAACTAGGGTTGCTTCGACATTCCAACCGACGCGCGTTGCCATAAATGCACGCTTAGTTGGAAGCCTTGCTTTCTGCAATCTAATCAAATCGTCTCTGAAGGGGTCGAATATCATATGCTCCCCGATTCTGTTCTGCTGCCAGAGTTGAGCGGCCTTCTCGTCGAAGAACCTGTCTGCCTTGTTTGCCACTAACATCACGAGTCGAGGAGTGTACTTCTTGCCCTTCCATCTGCTTCTGAGAGTTCTGTATCTGTAATCACGATTTATCAGAGTGTCAACTAGATACTTGAAACCTGCAACTTGCTCTGCACCTTCAGGACCGCCTTTGAAAGCCCTGTCATCGAATACGTACATGACGCACTCTACTTGTCTAGAAACCATGTCATCAACCCAGAGGTTCCAGAATCGCTCTTGACCACCTATGTCGGAGGAGTAGACTACTCTCTTCTCTCCTTGCCAAGATATTCTTTTTCTAGTGGGTCTTGGGAGCATATATCTGGTTAGGAGTTTGAAATGCTCAGTCCTATCATCCTCATGAATCTCTTCCATCTCACCGGGAGTGGTCATGTATCTGTCGAGTGTGGTCTTACCGACCATACTTGTGCCGTAGACTCCTACTCTTCTGGGTTTCCATGCGTTGTAGAGGTGTTGTCCGTATATGGCTACACCAACTAGAACACTTCCTCCACCTACCATTTACCCCACCTAAGGCAATTTGGAGTAGAGCCAATCGGCAAGAGACTCTACTTGCACGTAAGTCCACTCGACTGTCAACCCCCATAAAGTGAAATCAGTATAAGACTCAAGTGCGCTTACTGATAGAGCAGCACCAGATGCTGCGACTATAGTTCTAAGCCAACCAACTCCCCATTCGTAGGTGTTGTCCACTGTGTTTGCCAAGTGCATGGCACGCAGTGTCTCTTCTACTGAATCGTCCTTGGGGGTCTTGAATATCCTGCCCATCAGTTATCGCCGCTGCTGTTCTTGTATCTAAGGTCTGGCGTTCCATCCTTCTTCAACCTAGGACTTTCCGAGGAAATGTCCCTAGGCGGTGTGGTAACATCGCGCATAATATCGTCAGCCAAGGAATCCAAGCCAAAACTCTGAGGAGAAGTAATATTTGCTGTGTGTTGTGGGGGCCTCGATGTGTTATGCAAGTCAACTCCAAGCCCTGAAACTGATGATTGGCTGTTTGACATCATCGAAGGTGGCATTTTGCCGGGATTCTGCTGCATCCAGATTAGTTCCTTCTCCAACTGCATCTCCTGCATTCGTAGTTCCATGTCCGCTCTACGCTGGTCGTAGTTGAACTGCTGCTCTCTGAAACGGTAGTCCCTCTGCCTCTGCATCTCTGACATCCTGACTCGCTCCTGCATCTGCTCCTCAAAGAACATCTTGAACAAGTAGTACGCCAGAATCTGAATCGCCAATGCCCCCATAGCATATGTCATTCCGTTAACGTATTGGCTTGCTCCTGTTCCTCCGGGTAGCCATAGTCCGGCATCATAGATGCCTATTGCTACACCAACGAGAGCGGACTGAGTTAGTATCAATCCTGTCAGTCTCATTTCTGATTTATCACTGGGGTCTTGTCTGCTCATCTTAGTGACCTCTAGAAAGACCCCACGAGGGTGGCTATCATAAGCCTTCTGCATAGCCGGGGGCCAATTTACGCCCCTCTTTCAATCGTTGGATGATGGCGAGTCGATTCGGTTCGTCGTCCCCAGTGTAGTCCGGGTCATAAGGGAAGTTGGCTGAGTCATAGCCACCCGTTACTGCCATCTCGTCCCTATCAGAGTATTCACCTAATTCAAACGGACTCGTTACATAGTGTTTCGACTCAGGATAGTTCTTGACTGCGCTTGGTTGTACCATACCTAACAATGCTGACAAGGCGGCAGGTTGCCAGTCTTGACCCACACCGGGATTAGTGCCAGATGGAACTCCTTCTTTTGGTATTTCGCCGAGAGACCTATTGTATGTCACATTTTTTTTCTCAGGGTCTAAATGAGTCCTTGCTGCTTTGATTCTATGCGCTATTTCTTCAAAACTCTTCTCTATTGGCCTCAAAGTGCCTTTGTCCTTGAAGTGCCTAGCCCGGTTCGCATGCTCCCCCTCCAATGTGAGACTCCCACCTTGTGTGTGACTGACATCCTTACGGTTGTGTGAGCCGTATATGCCTCGTCGTCTTCTTTCCCTGTTGAGTTCTTCTCGGTATTTCACGCGTTCTGGGCTAGACTCGTACTTTGTGTCATACTCCTTCTTATGACGCTGGGCTTCTGGGGATAGTTCCCTTTTGAGTAAGCGAAACGCTACATCCATAGGCTCGCTTGCCCTTATATCCAAAGTGAAAGGATTAGAGGGGTTCTCAGTGAGGCTTTGTCTGACGGATTGCATATGTTCACCAGTCGCTTCTAACCCTTGATTTATCAAAGGTTGCCCAAATATCTGCTTCTCATATTCAGTATCACCGATGTTTCTGGAATACGTCCCTGTTTTAGGGTCTGTGATATTGAAACTTTTGTCACCTAGTATGGTGCGAATCTTTTGAGAGTCTGTTACTATAGGAACTTCGTTTCTATTTAGAAAATTAGCCATAGGCCCGCTCGCTTCACCATAGATACCCGGTTGTTGGTATGCCCAAGTGTTGTATTCCTTGGATGCTTCCTTACCGTCTTCACCATCATGACCACTTAATGAGGCTTTGAAGCCGTGGTCTGTTTCTGAGTACACCTTAGCAGCATCGACGTGGGGGTCTCTGTCATTGTCAATCATATCATATCTTGAGTGTTTAGCCTCATCCCTCAAATCATTGCCGTCCCTGTATTTGGCGTGACCTCCTACAGGGCTATATGCAGTATTCATCACACTAGAGAGTTCGTTATACAACTCCGGTCTCGAATCCATATTAGGTTTGTCTAACGAGACCCATTGGTCTTTCACATTGAAGTATTCGTTGAAGGTTCTCGCTTTAACAATCGTCGGTTTCCCACCAATGCCCTGCTTTTTGCTTCTTTTTCGCTTTGTTGCTGCTCTCTTCTGTCCAGTCGACATCGAACCAGATGTCTTTGGGGTCTTGCTCGACACCTTCACGGAGGGCCTGCACTTCGGGTAGCCCTTCGAGGATTTTTTTGCTTTGCTCCTTCCACAAGGCGGGTGCTTCCCATCCTTGTCTTTTCTCGATACGTCCACCCACTTTTCCTTGAACCATCTGTTCAAGTCTTTTACGACTAGCGTATTGTGGCAGGTGCATCGGGAGTCTGAACTCATTTCTTCTTCCCTTTCCCCTTTCCTCGGAACTTGCCCCTGCAATATTGAACTGCCCATCCGTTAGCATAGGCAGACGGATAGACCTTGAACTTCCTTTTCGCAGCGGCTTTCCCTTCGGGGCAGAGTTTCTTTTCGAGTGAGTCCCACGCACCATTCATACCAGCGCAGTGACCACAATCACAAGAATCTATCATAACACACCCACCATTTTCTTCATATTTGNGGGTGCCCAAGCATCACACACGTGGTCTGCTCGGCATATGAAGTCGTACCATTTACAATATCCGGTCATAGGGTCATCGGTTTTGCTTGAGTCCCATGCTTTGCAGTTGCCACACTTCTTGCCTGTAGTGGCTTTCCTGTAATTTGGTGCATCTGACTTGGCCATCACAATCCATCCATCAGAATTACATCGCCATGAGGTGAAACTTTGACATTATCCATCTTGTCAATGACTTTCATGCACTCCTGCTTTGACACCCCGCATTCTTTTGCACAATCATCAAGGCTGGCTGCTCCTCCTTCTTTCTTGAGGCACTCTATGATTTTCTTTTCGTGCTGCTTGTCTTCCTTCAATACGTTCCATGCTTCGTCAAATACCGTCATTAACAATTCCACCTTTTCAATGCTGCACCTTTAGGAGTTAGTTTGCCATCCTTGCTCGTAGGCCCTTTACTACCACCCATGCGAGCACAGAAGGATTTTCTCCTTTTCGCCTTCTTGCTTCCGGGTTTGAGTTTGGACGGCTTGGTTGTGACTGGTGGTTTCAGGTTAGCACCTGTCTCTCGCTTGAACTTATCACGACCCGCTTGGTTGAGACCACCCTTCTTGTGATGCCTCTTTGGGTTGTAGCCGTGAAATGGCTTGGACTTCTTCTTGGCCTTCTCGAAATAGTCCTCGATTAGAGTGCCGAACGCCTGTGTGGAAGGGGAACAGCAGTCACAAGTCGCTGTGACTTGCACGTAAGCGTCTGATTTTAACGTAATAGGGGTTAGATTGGCTCTAGGAATGCCTCCACTTCTGACATTACTTTCAGTACCACCGAAAATACCGCCGCTAGGCTCTGCTTGTGTGACTGGACTTTCAAGCCCTCCACCCCTCACGCCTACTACACCCACGCTGCTCTCAGGCAGGCCGAACTTTTTGGCCCTTTCCAATGCGAACTGGTACGCTAGGTCTGGATTGTCGGTTGTGTAGGACACCCTGTCCTCATTCCTGAGACTGGGTGGAACGTAGTGTTTAGAGCGTCTTTTCGGGTCTCCACCCCTGATTCCTTGGTCGAGAACGCCCTGCATGTCGATTGTTCCGTGGTACTCGCTGACTGGACCGAGGCTACTGGGCAAATCGGGGTGGAACTCACCCAGTTCAGTCTGTCTGCTTACCATGGATAGCCCTCCTTAGAGTCTCTGTGGAGGACTCCTTCGCTCGATTGGCGAGTTTTGTCGATTTACCTGTGATAAAATATCATTTATCGCATTCTGGTAGTATTCCGTGGCTGCCGGTGGCACTTCTCTGCGTGGAGGACTTGGGTCTTCCTGCCTGTCCATAGGGTTGGGCATGTCGAACAGGTCTGGCCTCACTCTCTTGAGATGCTCTTGGTCTATGACTAAACCTGAATCTAGGAGTTGTTGTAGTTCCATTTGTGGTTTTGTAGTGTATCCTTGTTCATCGTCATAAGGTAGACCGTGTTCATCAAAGTTTGAGTTTGCTCTGCTCAGAGGCCTGCCCATTGCGTCTATGAGTGGTTTACCGGGCGCATCTGCCTCTGGAACGGCCTTAAATACACTCCAAGCGGCATCAAAAGCCTTTTTCATGTCAGGTTTTGCAGTATCAGATGGTTTTTTGGGCATTTTAGGGCCTACAGCGATAACTAATGTCATCCCTGCTTTCTTGCCCTTGTCCTTCATTTCTATCACTCTACTGCGGCGGTCTGGGGGAAGTAACTCCTACAGGAGACATGGCTGGAGCGCTGTCTCTTCCAGAAACACCAGTTTTCATGGATTCCATGTCCCTCATGTGCTCTACGAAGTACTCTTGAGCAAGTTCATTGGCTAAATTGTGGTCCATATCATCCATTCCCAGTTCCATTGCTGACATACCCGGTATAAGACCTAGTGATTGTTGGTAATGCTGTAGAATCCGAGCCTCTTTCTCGTCCCTAGGCTGGTGGTCGTCATAGATAATGCCGTCATCGGGGTCGTTACCCATAGGTCCCTCATCATACATGTCCACATATGCAGGAGCCATTTTCCTCAGTGTGTGATAATCGTATTGAAGTTTGAGAGCGGCTTTTCTTATTGTATAGGCCTTCTTCATCTCGCCCCCGCAACCCATCTTCTGGGTCATGCAATGCATCTTCTTCATGCCGCAGGTGGGGCATTTCTCATTGTCCGCTTTGAGTACTCTCCATGCTGTGTCAAATGCGTACATTTTTCCTATCTCCTTCTGGTTACTCTAACTAGACCGGTCTGCCTACGCATCTTCGGACGTGTGTTACCCCTATCTAAGTTGCGTTTGTAACGTGCCTTTGTCTTGCGATTCTTGGTNTTTCTGGCCAAGCGTTGAACTTTGGCTTTTGCACGCGCTTTTGGGCGATTTGAGATGTATGATGAGGCTTTCATACCGAATTGACCTCTCCTCTTGAGCAAGTCGAAGGCTGATTCTATCTCTACACCCACCGTAACCACTCCGATACGTCATATAAGGCGACACCATAATTAGTTTCTCCCATGTCGGCTGTGTATGGAGTCGGATTACGACATCGAGAAGTTTCTTCCGGCTATGATAGCCAGATTAGGCGCTGGAGCGTTAAAAGTCGGCAAAAAGGGCGTAGATGCCGCTAAAAAGGTCGGTGTAGCGGCTAAAAACTCGAAAATGGGCCAAAATATGGCTAATTTAGCCGAAAAAGGCAAAGAAGCGAAGGAAATGTACGATGATGCGAAGGAAAGCCCGATGGGGCAGGCAATGAGCAGTTTACAAGACGCAGCAAACCGAAATGCCCAAGATACGGCTAGAATGGAGCAAGAAACACGTCAGAGAATGATGTCAGGAGCCTCAACCGGCAGTACAACGTCCCGTTCCTAAGAAAGTTGTCTGTATTTGGCATAAAGCATGCCCGCTTCCTCTTGGAGCCTCAAATCATCGGAGTTCATCATCTTCAGAATGGTCCCAGTGATGAATTGGTGCTCTTTTTGGGTGAAATTGACACCGTTTTCCTGACTTTTGAGCAGAAGCCAAGCCTGAGCGAAGGCGCTCTCGGACACTGTCATCGGGAGAACTAGGTATGATGCTGCTTTAATAAGGGTTTAGTTAAAAGACCGTCTTTTGCTCGATGAAACGTCAGTTATGGGCATCAGCGAAGCAATTTTTAGCAAGTTTAGGATAGTNGTGGTCGATTTGATAATCAAAATAGGTCTAGCGTTCATGATTTTGCTGTTTGGTATCAGTTGGCTACTGTCCCTCTGACCTTTTCTGCGCTTCCATGGCCTGTCTTGCCCTCTCAATCATGGATTGCTGCCCCGCTGAGTGTACATTTCCGTCTCCCATGACGTTCCTTGCACCAAACATCGGGTTTGGTGTGCCACAATTCTGACACACAGGCTCTAGAGGTGACAACCCCTGCTTGCAAACCTGACAGAACATCGAGTCTATCATTCGTGTGCCCATCGGGTCGTCAGGAGAAGTGGGCACTAGGTTCTTCAGAACCGACCAAGACTTGTCGAAAGCGCTCATTGCTGACCCATCCTCTGTTGGTGATAAGCATCATACTCAGGTCCTGATATTTCATACATCGCATTTCTTATCTGTTCTCGTATACCAAGCGATTCCAAGTGGTCGTCTCCACCGGGATGGTCGAAGTTTTGTTCCCACTCATCAGCAGCACGCCTGAGTTCGGGGTCTGGTCCTATGCCCTCATGGGTCACGTAGTACCCCGGCCAGTTCGTCTTTCCATTCACCGCTTCCCACTCCTTTCTTCGCCTAGCCACATCCTCATACACTGCATCGCTAGGGTCATCAGGATGACCTGTCAGGTCTATATGTCTATAGATATCAGCCGTAGTAATGCCGTGCTGATTCGCTATATCCTCAAGAATCTGGTCTATTTCTTGACTTCTTCTTTTGTGGTCTTCGTCTGTTACTAAAGCGGGAGACGATGCAGCATCCATGATGGCATCAACCGTACCCTTAATGAGAAGAGAGGACCAAGCCTTGTCGAAAGCGCTCATTGCTTACCAGCCCTTTTTGCACTCCTTCTTGCAAACTCTGCTTGTAGGGCATCCAATCTATCGTTCATCTGAGGCCTTGTGAAGTTCAGGAGTTGAATATCCTGTGGGTCAATCCTGTCAAACTCACCCAACTCCCTTGTCCTGTCCATCACACCATACTTGTCGAACTCAGGCTTGCCTGTACCGTCCTCATTGAAGACGTTCCTCAGACTCTTCCTCTCCTTTCTTCGATGAATCTCAGCAAGTATCTGCTCTATTTGGTCACTCATATCCGGGCCTGTCATCCTAAAGGGGTCATCATCCATCTGTGGTGTTGGTCTCGGTGGTGGAGCGTCCATCACCTGTCGGTAGTCATCCATTTCCTCTTCAGAAGGGTAGTAGTTTCCTGTTGCGGGGTCGTATTCTTCTGTCTCGAAGTCGCCATAGCCCTGTCCGAACTTCTTCTCCTCGCTGGGTAGCAGTTTGAGAAGTCTCCATGCGGAGTCAAAGGCGCTCATTGGTTACCATCCCTCATAGAACCTATCATCTCAGCCATGTTAGAGGCAAGACCGTCAGCACCTGAGCCAGCACCCACGCCCATGGACATCTCCATGAGGTACTTCTGGTATGCTTCAGGGTCGGTCTGCTTCAGGTTCTGAAGGTGATTCTCTTTCTGCCTCTGTGCTTGAGCGGCTTGTCTCTTTATCTCAGCGAGTGATGACTCATCGACTCTTATTCCCCTGTCGTCCACTGGTTGCTGAGGTGGTTGAGGTGTTGGGGCAGGTCTGTTGAAACGCCTGAAAGCGCCGGGTCTCCTGACCCCTCCTGAACTTCTCATCTTGAGTAAGTCCCATGCGGAGTCGAATGCGCCCATGTCCAAGCGCAAGGGGGGACAGACTAAAACCGTTGCTGGTTTTTAGGTGCGGTCGATACCATTACGCTAGAAACAAGAGAAGTTCTATATCGGAACAGTAGAGAGATGACACGCAAAGGCACCGACCACGTTCTATTCATGACTGCATTCTACTTCTATGTTCGTACTCTCTGGCCAGTACATACTACCTTGGTTGTAATACATCTTGGGTATCTTCATTCCAAATCCTCCCTCACAGGGAAACCCTCAGGGTTACCGTGCTCCATCCACAACTTTTCGGCAAGACTGCTCTGAATGGGATGTGGTAAAAGAGGACTATTAGGTGCTTTCATGTTGGCAAGATAGTAAGCCATGGCATCATACATAGCCTTCCCATATCCTCTTCTGCGAAACTCAGGTTCGACATAGGACTCGTAAGCCATATGGTAAGGACCAATCTCTCTTGAGAAAGCATCTGAAGTCCTAAGGTCACCCCTGACACCTCTTTCGCCTTCCGGTGGAAAAATCAACACACCGGGATTAGGAGCATCTTTATCAGAACCCACGGATATGGGCATTTCTTGCGAAGATACCGGGTCATAGAACTTACCTCTCATGTAGCCCCCCTGTCTAGTGAAAGAACCCGGCACTAGAGGCATCTTCAGCAGAGACCACGCTTGGTCGAAGGGCGTGCTGACAGACGACTTGCCAATACGCGCAGCCATGCCTCGACCGACAACGACTCCTGCCAACACGCTAGAGGGGAGGGAGGCTGGATTATTGATTTTTTTCTGTAATTTTTTTTCGGGAAAGGGCCTTCCACCGAAAAAATGGTGCAGCGCTGTGTGGGACTAAAAGAAGCGATTAACCATCGCGATTAACTTCGCCTCCGGCGATTAACCTCGCGATTAACCCCGCGATTAACTAGCGATTAACCCAAAACACTGGGAGAAACTGGGAGAACCTGAGGCTACTAGTAGCCTAACACACGTGTGTACACACACGAATGTTACGTTTCTACGAAACGTCACATTTGGACTAGGGCTTTTGGATATAAAGGAACAACAGAAGAGAGTTGCATGGCTAAGAAAAACGATATGCTTACAGCAATAAGAACGACCGCTGAGTTCCTAAAGGACTCTGACAGACCAAAGGTCTGTACTCTTAGAGTCTCTAACTTAGAGACTCTTGAGAGGACTCCTAAAGGAGTCCAATACACGAGGAAAAGCCTTAGGGCTTTTGCCAAAGCAATACTGACGGAACGTCAGTCCTTCGGAGATGGAATCTACATCCTTAAGGATGAGAACGTCAAACTTCTGAAGGATGCTAAACTCGGAGAGTTACTTTCGGCTACTAACCCCAATGGGGTTAGTAAGTACTACACCACCATCCGAAGGATGGTCTACAGCAACATAGTTGCTGAGTCGATGGACCAGCACCTTGAGTCAAAGACTCAGCAGACTGGAGAAGACCTCTTCACAGAAGAGGGAGACTTGAAGCCTTTCGAGCCTGAGGCTTCAAAGAAGCCTAGCAAGTCTTCAAAGAAGACTACCAAGAAGCCTTCAAAGAAGGCTGGGAAAGTCAAGACTGCTAGGAAACCTAAGGTTTCCAAGACCAAGAAAGCAGTCTCCAAGGAGACTATTACTCTGACTGCCGTTGTAAACGGCATGAACTTGTCAACCACACTCCTCAAAGAGGAGTGGGAGAACACAAACCGACAACACTGGGTAAACCAGTGTATCGAAGCCGGAGTCCCTTCGACAGGGTCGAAGAAAGAAATGGCAATCAGAGTGGGAGTTGTAAACTCCCTAGTTGCTTGAATCAAAGATTCCAACACACAAGTGTTCGGACATACGTAAGTGTTGGGGAGTGAGTCTAACGACTCGCTCCTCGACATCCCAACTGACCTGTGCTTCCACGTGTTAGAACACACACAGGTTGCCCCCCAAAAAAAACGTAAAACTTCGGAGAGGCATAGCCTCCCAGTGGTTTCGCTTATCAATCCTCAGCCTTCGGCTTAGGTCTTTTTTCTAACACACACTCGTGTGTTAACATGTGATGGTATACATCCACACATACACGTATACGCGTAGACACGTGTTGGAATCGCTCGTGTGTTGGAACTCGTACCTGTCTTTATGTCCAAGTGTCTAACTGTATTGTCTATACAATAGACTATACTAACATATATGTAGAGACTACAATGAAATTGTATTCTTAGACTCATGTATATTGTATGAATGAATCATCGGACTATTGAACACGAGACACATTAACTCGTGTATGAATAGAATCAACTTCGTACCATTCAGATATAAAGGAACAACAGTAGAGTCACGATGCTGATTGGACAGCGAAGATTTTGGAGAACGAACGACGATTGCCAAACCGGAACAGGAGGTGTGTTAGAATGAGTGTGTTGGAAACCTTTGGTATGTTTACTAGAAGCCAAGAAGACTGGGTTGGACAGCCAACTAGTTACAAGGTTGAGAAACAGAACTGGAAAGACATGCCTTCCAACATAGGGAAGTTTCTGGATTGTTTCAACACGAATTGGGGTTATGTTACCACCAACGGGTCGAAACCCTCACGTGTTGCAACTGGTATGGCTGATGAAGGCTTGAGTGTTGAGGAGATGGCTGTGGCTATCAACTGGTTCAACGAACACAGTAACCACGTGTTTACTTACTTCCATAACTCATACGGAAGCAAACGCTGGAGAGTTTCGACGAAGCCGAACAAGGTCAAGTACAACAACTGGCATGCGAAGGGACTAGCCAACACGATACAGAGTAACCGTTTCTACTGCAACACGAACGTGTTTGGGAGCATGGTGACAAGGAATCAATGGGTACTCGTGTTGAAAGGCATGTTGCCCCAAGCCAAGATGGATGCGTTGAACAGAGCAGAGCAAAAGAAGGTTGACTTAGCCTCGTCTTACAACGACAGTCTCGTCAAGGCAACACACAAGTTAGATGCACAGAAGTTGAGGGATGAGATTCTTGTCCAAGTCAAGGAGGTTTTCAGAGACGCACTCAGCAGTTGGAACATGCCCACTACTGCATACAAGTTGTTGAAGGATGAGTCCCCAATCGACTTCGTTAAGACGCTTGTTCAAGACGATGAGGAAATGGTGACAGAGAAGAAAGCCGAACTCCGTAAGGAGAACAAGGCAATCCTAAGCAACGCTTCTGAGTTACTCAAGGCGTATTGGAACGCACAAGCCTTGGAGCAAGAAGTGATGAACCTATTTGGCAACACAGAGGAGGAAGAATAGATGAGCATTGAGAAGATGATGAATATGGAAAAGAACACACAGGTGATTGAGATGAACGACGAACACAAGACATACACGGACGCATACACGTGGAACGCACACAGGTTGGAACTGGTGAAGTCACAGAAGGCTATCGCCTTAGACCACTACCGGAACTTCGGCAAGGGGTACACAGGCTATCGTGTTCCCAAGACGCTGTACGTGTTGGTTGACGATGACCCTTGGGAAGTTGTCAAGTGGTGCGAGTCTAGCATCTCAGTCAACACGGACATCTTCGTGAGGACTTGTCCTCTCAATCCAAGACACGGCGTGTTGGAAAGCACACGGTGTGTCAACCACAAGAATAGCATCGTCGAGACTATCCAACACCTACAGGCAATCATGTTGGAACACGACCCAGAGGGTTGCTTGATTGTTCAGCCTTACCAACCGGCAGTGGCCTCGTGTGTCCTTGCTCCAAACATGTATGTTGTATTCGGTGAGGGTCACGACGGAGTGACTGCCGGAACGAACTACTCTGACGCAGGTACATCTCTGATGTTCCCGCTATCAGAGAAGCATCGTGTGTTTNAGAATGCCTTGGATAGCATGTCGACAAAGGCTGAACACTTGTACGATATCAACAAGCACGAGATTGAGATGGTATTCCAAGACAGCGACTCGTGTGTTACTACTAGGCAGTGGGATGACGAATACGTCAGTGCAGTCAAGTCAATACTCACACAAATACGTGGGTGTGATGAACACATACAGGTTGGAACACCACCGGAAGGAGTCAGCATCAACGGTTCTATCCCCTCTGGGGATGTCACAGTCACCGAGACTGTTGTCATGACTGGACTTGAACAAGTCCAGTGGTTGGAGGAGAACATCACAAAGGAACTTTGTCCAGATGGCTTCGTTGTCGTTGAGCCTAACGGCTCTCTGTTGAGTCACATCAATGCTCACTGTCGAACACATGGCATCCCGTATGTTGTGACAGACGAGGTGTGTGTTGGAGACACATGGACTGAGGTTGCTTCGGGTTGGGTCGTTCAGAACAACGAAGGTGACTTCGTAGCCAACCCATACAATCCTTGGGAACACATCAGTGCGTTCAGAGATGGGGTAACATACGGCAATGCACATTGGAAGAGGAAGCAGTCGGCTCTCTCTACGTTCTTCCATCAGTGGATGGGACAGCCTAGCAACGACCCCCAACTCAGTGCGTTCCTTGGTGGTGTGTTCTCGGCTTGGCTAGTCAAGGCTACCATTGGTGCATGTGTTGGAGAGATGAGACACGCGAGGTCACAGAAGAAGAACTACCTTCTCCCTCTTGCCCTGTCAATGAACGCGTATGTCGGAGAGCACTTGGATGGCTTCGGAGTCATGAGTTCAAGAGCGAGTTACCACAGGTGGATGGAGCAAACAATCGTGGATTGGTCTGACGCATCAGCGTTGCTGACACACATGCATTCGGAGTACAAGACTGGTTGGTCATCAGCCTACGGCGGGCCGAAGTGGGGAGACGGAGCGGAGAAAGGTGCTCGTGTTGCAACACTCATACACCAACTCATGCAGGCATCAGATGACGAGTTGGAACAGGTGGGTTCTCAACTAGTCGAGGCAGTCAATGCCTTGGAGAATGCACAGCACAACAACGGTGGTCTGTTGAACAAGTTCGGTGGTGACACCATGATTCACTTCCAAGCCGGAACACATGGCTACGAAGAGGGTCAGATGAAGTACGCTCTTCACTCATACATGATTGCAATGGACATCGTGAACGACCGTGTTGAGACAGAGGCACAGGTGTGTTCAATCGACTGGACTGAGGTCGCTGACTACTTCACCCAGACTTCTACGCATTGGAGGAGCAACCCAATCCTGTCTAGGACAGATGCCCCATCACACATACAGTCCATCATAGACGGATGGGTTGCCAACGCACCTGCGTTGATGGGCAAGTTCCACGGGGACAGCGGACACAAGTTCAACAAGACGAGTGGTGAGTCGTATGTTCCATCTGGGTATGTCAATGACACACTAGACAAACAACACGCTAACTACCTTGCATCGAAGAACCATGTCTCACCATCTACGATGACAAACGATGTATGGATTCTGGGTGTTGACAACACGGAGCAAGTCGAGGTGTACGTTGAGTCGAAGGTCGTCAAGGAAACCAAGGAGTGGGTCACTTCACTGCTTGCACAACACGCAACTGTTGGTGGGCCATTCCCAGTAGGCGAACTGATTGGACAGATATGTGGACACATAAACAATGGAACATACGAGGAAGTCAAAGGCATACTAGCCGAAGCAATATACGTATTGGAGGGCAATGACTTCGTAGCAGTCATGAAAGGTATCGAGATTGCTAACGATGTCAACGCACAGGAGGCGAGCGAATGAGTTGGAGAAAACACTTGAAAGGAAAAGGAAAGAAAGGAGATGAGAAGATGAAACAGAGAAAGATATGCAAACACGAGACGTGCGGTAATGACGCACCGAGACACGGGGACTACTGTGCTAATCACAGACCCAAGTCCAAGGGACACAAGTATGTGTCCAAGAACGGGTGTCACACAGGCAACGTGCTTGTGTTCACAACACCAGAGGGCATCGAGGTCTACGGTGGTGGCTCAAGCCGTCAAGGTGGTTGGTGGTTGATGAAACCACTACCGGACGTTGCAATCGGGCCGAGCGAGATTGTGTCCAAGGGACACAGGCAACTCGCTAGTGTTGGTGACCATGACTTCCCCGAAGGTTGGAAGGCGTCCAACACACAGGTGTCAGACATACAGACTGCCGTGTTCAGCATCGACTGGCCAGACTACTCCATCCCTAGGGGATTGGGTCGTGAGTTCTGGCTCGCACTTGTTGAGGACATCTACACCAAGGGTGTCAAGACTGTCTCTTGTCAGTGCATGGGCGGACATGGTAGAACAGGTGTGCAGTTGGCTATCCTTGCTCACTACCTACTGCCGGAGTCCCAACACACATGGAAGGATGCAGGTCAGTTGATTGATTGGGTGAGGGAACACATGTGTGTTCACGAGGTCGAGGCACAGAGTCAGCAGAGGTACATCGCAGAGGTGTGTGACTTGCCTGTTGGAGACATGCGTGTGGAGTCTAGCCGATGGGGTGGCTACGGTGGTGGATGGGGTAACCACTACGCGAGTTACAACACGAAGAGCGTGTACAAACAGGTGACTGATTCCCTTGAGGATGACGACGACTTCGATGACTGGGTGTTCACCGGCACTGGGTGGTCAAAGAAAGATGATAGTGAACTAACAGACGTAGACGATAGGATATTTGAGTGTCTCAATTGCGATGCTCAAGAGGTAATCGGGTCGAACGTAGAACGAGATAGCAACGGTGAGATACCATGCATCACATGTGAGAGTTCCAACATGGTAGATGTAACAGACGTAGACCTGAAGGTCACAACAAGCACGTTGAGCAAGGGGCTTTCAGATATAAAGGAACAACAGAAGAAACAGGAGAGTGAATGAAAATGAACGAACAAACAAATGGAAATGGAATAATGGAAAGAATGCAAGTGAGAACGGAACACGGGGAGCAACAGATGCACATCCAAATACTTGGAAGCATCGAAGTGAATCGTAACTACGGATATGCGAGTGAGTTGAGAGCACCATCAGAGGTAATCAGTTGGTTGAAGCAACAGACACCCGTGTTGAAGAGCGGAGCGAGTGAGGGGATATACTACATCGAGATGCAGGCAGTCGTGTTTGACGATAACACGAACGCCTTGCTAATACACGGTGAACCACTGAACCACGAACACGGTCTGTTGTTGGGTGTGAATCCAACACCGACAATCACGCAAGTCTTCGACTATGCAACACAAGCAGAGTGCGTGTTGAAGATGGACAAGGGTGATGCGATGGCTACGGCACAGCATCAAGAGACTGAGGATAATATCGCGGTTGTTAATTTCATATCCGAATTAAATACACAGGAGGAGGAAGAATGAACAAAAAAGAGATGAAGAAAGTAATGACGATTGATGGAGAAGACGTGTACATGCCAAGGGATGTATACAACATGGAAGTGAAACGAATGAGAAAACTGAGAGAAGAGATAGAACAAACGCTGAACGAGGAGCAAGAGAATCTTGAGATATACATGGAGAAGCCNAACCATATCAATGACAATCTCATAGGTTGGATTGAGGCACTTACGTATGTGTTGAAGACGATTGATAGACATGTAGAGGAAGGTGAAGAAGAATGAGCGAGTTCAGATACATACAGATTGCAGACAACGTGTTCTGTTCAGATGGGTCTAGGATTGACCCACCCAAGGGACACCAGTATGACATACATGACAAGAACGACATCGTGAATCAGATTGAGGATGCCTTCCATCGACACACGTGGAAGTACGTCGTGTCTCTGGACAGGAACGCAGGTGAGTGGGTGACGGACATCTTCCACGACGTGTTGAAAGAGCCATCTCTCTATGAGAACGTAGGTGACTACTACGTCAACAGGATTGTCAGACACATACCCAATCCCTACGGGAAGAAGAACTACGTCAAGGATGAGGACTACATTCGTGACACTGCTCAGTTGATACTGACACTGGCACAAGACGCACCGGTGTTCTTCCACTGTATGTTTGGTAAGGACAGGACGGGCTTCGTGAGGGATGCCGTCGAGAGCATGCTTGACCCCAAGCGTATTCCAACAGGCATGCGTGAGGATGACGAGTTAATCATGCGTGTTGAGGATGGGGAGAACGTACATGAGAGGTGGGAACTTGACTCTTGANGCTAGNCATNTACNNNGAGACGTACTNCACNAAGNNNGACACACANNGNAGNTANCCANGNNAGGCNAAGCGTANTGCGNNTNGNNTACNNNTACAACCCTGAGTTGAACAACGCACTGAAGACTGAGTTGAAGTCCCTTGAGGGATGGTACAACGTCAAGTTCAGTGACGGTGCTTGGAACGTCCGCTTCGACAGGGAGGTCTTGCAGGTCACTGCCTCCATCGTCGAGAGGTTCGGCTTCGACAGCACTCCTCTTGAGGAGTTCATAGCCAGTTCACCAGTGTCCAACACAAGCGACACGAGTGAATGCAAGTCGTATGTTGTCGACGGTGCTCTCGCATTGGAGTGGCCTTTCATCAGGAACTCATCCTTGAGGGATGAGGTCAAGGAGATTGTCAAGGGTGTGCCCAACAGGAAGTGGGACAACACGAACAAGCGTTGGATGATACCGATAAAGCAAGCGGGTTTCCTAGTCAAGAGACTAGAGGGGGTCTACGACCCTCTCGCTGACGCAGTCAGTGGGCTTGAGGAAGTGCAGAACTACATCGAGAAACATGCGGAGCGTGTTCTAATCAGCAGTGCTGTGGAGTTGTCCAACTCACACACGGTCGAGGAGATGCAGACTAGGTTGACTGCTTCCTTCCACGAAGGATGCGAGTTGTACCCGTTCCAATACGTGGGTGTTCGGTTCGCTGAACTGGCAGGTGGCAGATGTCTCATCGGAGATGACATGGGGATAGGCAAGACCATCCAAGCGATAGCATACGCATCCCTTCACAGGGAACTATGGCCTGTGCTTGTGGTCTGTCCCTCCAGTGTCAAGTACAACTGGGCGAAGGAGATAGACACATGGCTCAAAGACGTGAGTGTCGAAGTCGTGAACGGCTTCAAGGGTGAGATAGCCAAGGCTGACTTCACCATAGTGAACTACGACTTGATGGCTAAGAGGGAGGAGCAACTGACGGACATGGGATTCAACCTATGTGTGTTCGATGAGTCTCACTTCCTGAAGAACAGCACAGCGAAGAGAACCAAGTCGTGTCTCAACATAGGCAAGCAATCGCAGAGCGTGTTGTGTCTCAGTGGTACTGCCATCACTAGCAGACCGGAGGAGTACTTCACTACGCTGAACCTACTCAGACCAGTTGACTTCCCGTCATGGCTCAAGTATGTTCAGAGGTACTGCGATGCGTATCACAATGGGTTCGGATGGGACACACGTGGGTCTTCCAACGAGAAGGAGTTACACACAATCACGAGGGACTTCGTTGTTCGTAGATTGAAGAAGGAGGTCATGTCTGAACTACCAGACAAGATACGACAGGACTTCTCTACCGAGCCTTCGGCTAGTGGACTCAAGTCCTACCAGACCTTACAGTCTGGATGGTTGGATGACTACAGGCAACACAAGCAGAACAACACACTCCCTGCGGGATTCGTGTTGAATATGCTCACGAGTCTGAGACACCACTGCGGGATGCTCAAAGTCAAGCCCGCCGTAGAGTGGGTGACTGAGTACCACAACCAAACAGGCAAGCCTGTCGTAGTGTACACACACCACAAGGACGTGTTGTCTTCGACGGTGGAGATGTTGGGGGACTCGCTTCGTGTCGCTGTCATCGAAGGTGGAGTTAAGGCACAGAAGAGGCAGTCCATAATCGAGGACTTCCAAGCGGGTAACATAGACGTGTTAGTGGCTAACATACTATCGGCTAACATGGGAATAACACTCACCAAGGCGGACACTGTCGTGTTCGTTGAGCGTGAGTGGACACCGACTGTTGAGGAACAGGCGGAGGACAGAGTGAATAGGATTGGCCAAGATGCCAATGTAGTACACGCAGTTTACATGCGTGTGTCAAACACGATTGACGAGCGTTTCTCTCGCATCGTGTCTCAGAAGAGAGAAATCGTCCAAGGGATATTGGATGGTGGTGCTCCTGAGCAGAGAAGGATGCTGACAACGGAGTTGTTGACAAGCATGGTGGATGCAGGTGAGATTCCCGCGAGCATGCTATCCGACTTCGTCGGTAAAGAAGCATTCAGATATAAAGGAACAACAGTAGAGTGGTGATGGATATGAACGAAATAGACATTGATAATATGACGAACGACGACGAAAGCCCGAACTGGGATACCCACACGATTGCGAGTGGTGCTATGCAAGTTCACGAAGGAGAAGGCTTTGCCTTCTTGACCCAAGGTGGTAGGACTAAGACAGTCTGTGACTGGAACTTCAAACCCTACGTGTTGCCTGCTGTGGTGAACGTTGACCAACATCCTGAGGACTCAGGTGTGGATGACGGACTGTACACAGTAACAGATGCGTACAACGGTGAGAACAACCTGTTCATTATCATGAACCCCAAGGTCAGGACAGACAATCAGCCTGTTGGTGCTGTACTAGGTGCAGTCACCAAGAGATACGCATGTGTGTCTTACCCAGAGGTGTATGCACCTTTGGCTATGCATTGCAACGAGAAGGGTTGGGACTTCAAGATTACAGCCCACGACTACGGCAAGAAAGCCCGAATGGACATCAACGTAGTGACTAACGACAAGACAGGACTCTCACAGGTTGGTGACTTGTACAAGTATGGTGTGTCTATTCACAACAGCCTTGACGGTAGCGGTTCTCTGAAAATCAACGGAGTTGCAGAGAGGCTTGCCTGTACCAACGGCATGGTCGCTACATCGACCAAGAACCTAGCGAGTCTAAGACACACGAAGAACGGTGTCGGTAAGATTGACTTCGCCAAGTTCAGCAACTCGATTGCGGGTATGATTGACGACGTTGTGAAGGAACTCGAACTCGTTGAGTCGATGACTTCCTTCGGGATGGACAACGACATGTTCGGCAAGTTGCTCGTGGCCGCGAGGGAGAGAAAGATTCTCTCCCTGCCTCAAGCAACACCCATGATAAACAAGCAGACTGATACCGTCGTGGACTACTCCATATCCAGAGGCTATGGATTCCGTGCGGCACTCATGGGTTGGAACAGGCCTGAGGCTGACTTCGTGAAGGTAGAGGGTGAGGCAATCGGTACGGCATACCATGCTTACAACGTACTCACTGGTGTTCTAACACACAAGCCTACATGGAGCGGAGCAACCACACTGAGCGGTAAGGGTAACGCTGTCCTTACAGGAAGCACTCTTGCAATCGGTGCTCTTGACACACGACTACACGCAGTCCACAAACTCATGTCGGATGTTGTATCCGGCGTTGTGGATTTGAACGAGTACGTCACCCCTATGGAAGCAATGGGGGTGACACTCTGAACAAGTTCAAGGTAGCGAGATACCAGTACAAGCCTGACGGCATGCGGTGCTCTCCTGTGTTTGATACACACAAGGGTAAGGAGTGGTGCAACGCAGGCTTTGGAACTCATGGACACATAGGTGCAACAGAGGGTATGCCCTTCTGTTCCGCTTGTGGTCAAGAGATAGGCAAAGAGAAGGTGGTCGTATGAGCACTGAATACGGCAAGAAGACAGGTGTGTTGATTCGCACCAACGGGAAGGTCGAACCAATCAACGTGTACGACCTTGACGACATGCAGAACGCCGTAGGCGGGCGCATCGAATACGCATTGACTGGGGGTGATGACATCACCCTCAACGGTGTCAAGCAGACATGGGACTTGATTGGGAACGAGGAAGGCAGGCTACGTGAACTGCCCCTCAACCCAATCGCTCGTGAGTTCATCGCAGAGATGTGCAACATGCCCCTTGGGAACGTGTTGTCGATGCACGGCGACTTCCTGTTGCTAGGCCATGATGATGAGGGTGCTACCACAGACTGCCCGACACACATCCGTGAGCGAGTCATGCAGATGAGCATGTTCGATGCTCCCTTCGCATCAGTGACCACGGTCGATGCCGACGGGACATACGATGTGCAACTGTTCGGGGGTGATGAGGAATGAGTATACCCGCAGTGGCAGACAGGGAAGCAACACACGAGTATCACGAATACGTGGGGACTTACGACCACTACGTGGGTGACCCATGCTACGTGATTCCCAACGACAGGTGGAGCGAGTTCTGTGAGAAGTTGTTCGCTTGTGAGACATACGAGAAATACGGGGGAGGCGTTGTCCATTGGGAGGTCGATGGGGAGACACACCAGATTGGTGTCCAGAGTTCGCCCAATGGGGACGGCTGTTGGTCCTTCGACATGCAGGATGATGAGGGCAACGACATCGTGTTGGGTGTTGACGCAGGCCTGTTGGCAACCGTGCCCATGGAGTGCGTGTGTCCCAAGGCGGACGTCTCGGATTCAGGTGCGGTGTTCCACGACGAACCCTCCTTGGAAACGTCTGACCAAGATGGAGGCGTCGTCGAACTGAACGGTCAGAAGAACAAGGAGTACTACAACTCCCTTTGTGATGAGTGCGGTGAACACGACCCCCACCTTGACTATTGCGAGGCAACAGGCAGTCAGGTGTGTTGGATGTGCTGGCGAGAGGAGGATGAGGAAGAATGAGACATACACGGAAGAGCATCAGAGAGTGTGTGGAACAACTGGCTAAGATGGCTCAGACATTGGCTTACGAAGGAAGAGAAGCACTAGACACACTAGGGGACACCGACTACTACTTGTGGTTCATTGAAACATGGGGAACAGAAAAGGACATGGAACGTGCAGGTTTTACCTTGGAATACATACGAGGTGAGGTCGAATGAGTTATGCAGATAGCCTAACAGAGGCAGGCCAGTTGATGTGGGCACACGAGGAAGGTAGGCTTCAGGGTCTCAAGGAGACTGCTAGGGCAATTGGGGCTTACTCTTTTTCCAACGAAGATGTTGAGACTATCAGTAGGTGGTTGGCCAAAATGATAACCGAGCAACAAACGCTTGTCGATGAGATGCGAGGTGAAGAGGAATGAGTGGGGCATCCATAGCACTGAACATAGTCAGGAAGCAATACAGGGAGATACGTGAGGCACTTGTTGGAGATGGGATGTTTACTCACTCCGAAGTTTTGCAGAAAGCCTTGTCTGTATATGACGACAGTCAGGAACTGCTCAAGGTGCAGGACAGGCTAGCCAAGGCAGAGCAACTCATACACGAGTTGGACGAAGCCTTCTCCTTCGTGAATGGTTCAACCCCCTCATACTACTATTGGGATGGGGAGGAGTACAGATATCATTACGAGTTGGTGGGTGATGTGGAATGAACATATTCGTGTTGGATGAAGACCCGTATGCCTCAGCCCGTATGATGTGCGACAAGCACATCCCGAAGATGGTGGTGGAGTCAGCACAGATGATGGCATCAGCCTTGCGTAGACATGGTGCAACAGACGAGGACATGCCACTGACCAAGAGTGGCACACCATACAAGGGTGGTTATCAGCATCACCCATGTACAGTCTGGGCGGGAAAGACTCAGGATAACTTCGACTGGTTAGCAGACCATGCGTACAAGTTGCTCTGTGAGTATTCGGAGAGGTTCGGTAAGGAACACGCATGCACCATACCCATCATGCACATGTACAACATGGAACTGGATTTGCCTGAAGGGGAACTTACCCCGTTCGCTCAGGCCATGCCTGACGAGTACAAGCACGAGGATGCAGTCAAGGCGTATCGTGCCTACTACCACAGCAAGACCTTTGCCAAGTGGGAGAAGGGAACACCTGCACCAGACTGGTGGATGGGGGTGACAGCATGAGTGAGACACAGGTGTATTGGCACGCCAGTCCACACGAGAACCTGACAAGCATACTAGGCAACGGCATACAGCCACGCTTCGGTGAGGTGTATTGCTCGACTAACCTAGAAGCATGTGCGAGATGGATTTGCTTTACCAGACAAGATGCAGAAAAGGTTGTCCTGATTCCATTCAGGGCTAATCCTGATGACATGAGTCTGGGTGTAGACCACTCCCCTATGATGACAGAGATGCTAGGCGTTCCCGATGAGGGTGCGTCGTTCGTCTATAATCAGACCGTGAACCCTAGACAGTTTATCTTTGATGACATCAGACTTGTGGATAACCTGTTCTACAATCCTAAGGTCAAGGAGATGATGCAAGGTGAGGAATAATTCATTGTGTAGATGGTGTGGTGCAAAGGTACACTGGGGACATGATAGAAGATGCAAATGTGATTTTTGTAGGCATTCAGATATAAAGGAACAAGAGAGGTGATATGATGGAACAAGCAAAACAAATGGAATGGACTGATGGTGTCGGCAAAGCCTTGGCTACGCTCGGTGCTGTGATAACGAAAGAAGAAAAGGAACGACGTGATGATAGTGAGGAGTACTTCAGCGACCCTGAGATAATGGTGATGGATATGCTCACTGGCTCTACGGTCATGATACAGACTGAGCCACACACTGGTGGGAGAACACAAGGACGTGGTTACAAACGAGAGAGGTCATGGGAGCAGAGGATTCCCATGAAGATACCACTCACGTTGCAGAGGAACATACTCTTGGACATGATTGTGGGCATGCTAGTGCCTGAGGGTTCTGATGAGGCAGGTCCACTGGGTAAGGCGGTATACACACGTATTGCCGAGGCACTCAAGGAGGGACTTGAGATGTCTATCAGTACAGACAAGGAACTAGCGAAGCACTGGAAGGACAAGTATGCGAAGCATGCTAGACTTGTGACTGAGGTGTCAGACCAAATCAACGACATGACAGTGACCAAGATGAGCGGGAGACAACAGATACGTGTTCAAGCCGTACCTGTTACCAACGCTATACTCAATCCAGAGATGGTAGGTGAAAGTGTTGCGACCGAAGAGGTGAAGACGATGGGGGCATACATCGAATGAGTATCACAACACAGAACATATTCGACATACTTCATGGAGTTGCAGAAAAGGTAGACCAAACACAGACCCCTGATGACGTGTTGCAATACATACGTCTCAGAAGGAGAGTCAAGGAGCGTTTGATGACAGAGGCAGAGGACACTGCCCATCTTCATGCGATGTATGTGTTGGATGCGACCATGATAGGACAAGTCGACACAGTCGATGAGTTCGGATGGGAACTACTATACAACTCAATCAGCAAGAGGGAGGAGATACCCCTGTCCTTTGCTAGAGGACTAACATACGGACTCACTGAGGACTTCATGAACAAGACTCTGTCTTGTGAGGTTGATGAGAATGCAGTTCAGGACAATCAGAGGATTCTGATGGGAATCGTATTCGACGGAGTGAAGAAGGGCTTTTGGGAGTTGGAAGACGCCAAGGAGTTCGCAGACAGTAGATGTCCAGACATACCATACTTCGACAAAGAAGAATGGCTGAAGACACTAGAACAGACCATGGGGAAGGAAGCATTCGAAGACATGGCTGATACAGAAATACCCAAAGGTGGTGACGATGTTTACGTATTCAAGCAATAACATTCATAGATTATACCAACTCCTTGGTTGCGGTGGTATCGTGGTGGCGGGTACTACATTTGTTGCAATCATAAGAGAGAATCGTTCGTTCTATCCATACCGTCACCAACTAAACTTACTAGGTGATATATGTGGATAACGCGAAGTACGTAGAACACACACTGACCACTAAGTCGTTCCTCCCTTATGGGAAGTTCATCAACTTCATGGGGGAAATATCAGAACTTTGTGAAGAGGTGATGTACATCAACTTCAACGGAAAGGACAGAGAAGTGCTGATGGCTTTACCTGCAAAGGGTGTATTGGATTGTTGTCCCCTGTGTAAGGGTAAAATACATGATGGGAGTGTGGTAGTAATTACCGACTCGCACAGTCTATTCCCGTGTTGGGAATGCGAGCAGTTGGTGGAACAGGAAACAGTAGGAGATGAAACACATGAGTGAGTTTGAGATAAACGAAGAGATGAAGACTTGGGCAAGAGAGCACTTCGATAACATGGGTATCGGTGGTGTATGGAGTCCAGAGGGAACGGGACTAACATACCAGAAGGTAACAGATGACACTTGGAAAGTGATTCGTATGATGAATCATCCTACAGTTCAGGAGAACCACATGAGGTTTTCTACAATCATGATGAGTGTAGGAATAAACATGGTCATGGGTGATGAGGTAACATACGACCCACCGGCATCATCAGAGGAAGCCTACGCACAAGAAACAGCACACAAGATGGAGATAGCGAAGTCTTGGGCTTGTGCTGAGTGCGGACACAAACTAGCCGAACTGGATTTGGAGATGGCTCGTCCTAGTTTCGAAGGTCAGCAAGAGATTCTTTTAGAGGACGGCAACACACATGAGGTTGAGATATGGGCTTATGACCTACCGTGCTCGTGTGGGCATGTTACCAAGATAGACCCAGATGATTTCCATCTACTAGCAGGTGACTATCTCTTCATGAGATTCATCAACAGCGACGGGACACTGAGACAGTGCATGACTAGAAAGCAGATGGTCGAGATGGCTGATGCTGAGAACCCTGAGTTAGGAGTTGTCCTTGGAAGCAAAGACCCAGACACAGGTGAGCATGTTCCATCATGGATGTGGGGCACGTATTGCATGAGTGTTGAGAAATGGGGTCTCAAGGAAGAGGAGGAGTGATTAGCATGGGCGAAGAACACATCTGGCGTTCCGTAAGCATGGAAGGCAAGTGGAAGGACGGCAAGGGAGACGTTGCAGTTAGACGTGTTGATTACTATGACAAGGTTTGGGTTGACTTCAGAATCATGAACATACAAGAAGGAAAGAACCAACACACACGACATGGTGTAAGACTCACGGCAGAGCAAGTCAAAGAGATGATTCCGAGATTGATTGACTTCGTCAATGATTATGATGACGAGAAAGAACAGGCAGAAAGGCAAGCCGAAAAAAATGTGGCTTAGGTTATCCTGTTAAACTGAAAGTGAAAAACACTGAGAGTATATGAACTACGCAAACTACAGTTATAAGGCAACAGCAAAATGATAGGAGATGATGAAAGTGAAAGAAGGAAGAGCGACAAGTGTTTCTCATGTTGAATACGAGATTCTAGGAGAACTGATAGAGTCAGTTGACATAGAGTCTCTACATGAGATAATGGTAGATGATGATGTGACAGGCAAGCGTTGGGAGTCAGGTGCTCAGAACGTGCTTCTGTTACTGGAGAACATGCGAGAGAGAAGGAGACACAGGCTGAAGCCTAACCATCCTGACTACAGGAGGAAGGAGTGATGGCGTGGAAACCCACTCATCTTCATTTCTCCAACGGGAGTGATAGGTTGTGTGGGGAGAAGTTCAGACCATGGCCAGAGAAGTACATGTCTGATGAGTTTGCTAGAACACTCCCTTTGTGTCCTAAGTGTGTTGCTTTACGGGAGCAGATTACAGGGCGACCTGTTAGACGTGCTCCAGAGCCAAAAAACACAACTCCATTGGAAACGAGAAAAGGCATCTTTTTGGCAGATTATAGGCATTCAGATATAAAGGAACAACAGTAGAGAGGTGAGAGACCATGAACGAATGGATGAGAAAACAAAGAGAACTAAGAATGAACGCTAAGATTACGCTTGACGTAGAACCTGAAGAAGGTGTGAGGGGCGATACAGTAGAGTATTGCTTTCACTACGACCACGACGGGTCTAGAAGCACAGGCCAAGACCTGAACTTTTCAGATGGCACAGAGTGGAGAGGAGTCAAGAAGACAATAGCATTGTGTAGGGAACACGCAGAGAGAGGCGAACTGTATGATGGCATTGTTGGTATCGAAAAAGTATGGCACGATGACAGGAATGAGGAGCCATGGGTCGGTTACGCTTCACTTTGGAACTGGTCGGACTACGTAGAGGAGGCAGACGAATGATTAGTGAAAGAGAACAAGACGAGAGAGACGAATATCTAGCAGACCAAGCGTGGGAGGCTCGACAGGAAGAGAGGCACTGGAACTGCAAGCATGAGAATTGGTCTATTACAGACGAGGGTATCGTGGATGTTGAACATTGGAAGTACGGCTCTAACGGTCCGACCAAGTTGGATGAGCCAATCGCATGCATCGAGGTGGAGTGTGATGACTGTGGTAGAACCAACTATCTCAGAGTCCCTTACAAGAGAATCCTAGAACTCCTAAGAGGAGTGGAATGGAGTGATGATGGTATAGATGAAGATGGGTGGGGTGAATGAGTATGAGAGGTGGTAAGTTCGACAGACACGAGACAGCAGTCGAGCGTAAACTCGACCGCATCATACAACTGTTGGAAGCACACATGAAAATACTGACAGCCTTTTCTGTAGCAGAGATGATGACGGAGGAAGAGGAGTGACCCCTGACTACAAGCACTACCTTACTGGTAAACTAAGAGGTCTAGAGAAGGCTCTTGATATAGTCAACAGAAGGAGCGTTGACTCCGCGACGGTAAAGTGGTTAGTGAGAGAGATAGAGCAGTTGAAGACTAAAATGGGGGAAGAAGAGTGATTGAGGATAAGATAAAGCAGATTGAAGAGCAAGCAAAGAAGATGATTGAGGAGGGGCAGAAACTAGCCTCGTTGAAAGATACTCTTCAGAAGTTGGAACAATGCATGGAATCAGGACACGACTGGCAACTCGGTATGGGTAACACGAATAACTACAGAACAGAAATCATAGGAGTACAAGGAAACATATCAGATGTATTTGAGATACCACTGTATTGTACTAACTGTGGCTCTAGGGTAGTGATGAAAGACAAAGAAGGTGCAGACGTGTACTACGCTATGGGTAACAAGGTGAGTGAGTTACTAGGGGGAGACGATGATGAGATTCAAGAGGAGTGATGGAGATGGCGAACGTAGGTGGGAAACCAGAACAAGTTATTGGTAAATCAGAGATAGTCAAGCAGACATACGAGACACATGTTGAGGACGCTACGAAGAAGATAGCATCGGCACTTGAGTTGCCGTTGAATGTCATAGTGCTTGCTAAGTTATTGCAAGCCAGAATCTCGGAGCACCCACATTGGGATTGTAGGAGAACTCCTCACGCTCTCTTCGTAGATTGTATCTATGTGGTTGCTAAGAAGGTAGGAGTCAAGATAACATCTAGAGGGATAGCACAGAAGACCAAGACTGTTCTGGGAATAGGTACACAACCTAGACCACGAGAGTGGACTGGACAGTTTGATTCAGTTATCAAGGAGTTATTGGGATGAACTTCCAATCTGCATCAAGACTACACGAATCAATAAGACAAGGAAGTAAGAAGTGGGCGTTAAGGATAGAAGATGAAAAGTCCGCCCTAGATTTTTACAGACTACTTTATCCACAGAAGAGACTACTGACAAAGAACTCACTGGCATCTATGTTTGCCGATGAGGTGGGTGTGTTCATTGATGTGGTAATGGACGTGTTGGGGGAGAGTGACCTAGCACTCACACTCGCTCAGGAGAGCAATGCCAGTACGTCACAAGGTTGGTCAATCAAAGAAGCAACAAGGATGATGGAGAGCATCTCCCTGCGTGCAGTCAAGGTGTTAGACACAGCACACAAGATGGACGAGATAGAGGCCAGATTGTTCTGGGGTCACGTCTTGGCGAACAAACCCCCAATCACATCACGAGCGTTCGTGATACACTTGGGCATCAGCAGAGGCATCCACGCTGATGTTATGAAGAGACATGCGTCTCTGAAGGATGCCATAGAACTTATTCATATCATATTCAATGACCCAGAGAGTCTAGACATACCAGATAGATGGTACGAAGAGCCTAATCTAGCACTCTCTCCTAGGAGGTACACTCCATTCCATCCACATGATTCCATAGACAAACTTGTCGAGTTCAATAACTCTCATTATCAGAGACTACTCAACAAAGGTTCGACTAAGATGTTGTATGTAATTAGAGAGCATGATGGAGTTCGCTTTATCTGGAGAGACAGGAGTGGTAGGATTGTTTCCAATGGACAAGCACCGGATTTGTCTTGGTTACCTAATACTCCTATGATACTTGAGACAGTGACTGATGGTGCTAACATACACGTGTATGATGCCATCTTCCCTAGGTATCACCATTTGAATCTAAAAGACAGGTTGGAAAAACTAGCAGAACACACGAAAGACACACCTATGATTGTACACTACCCAACACGTATAGATAGTATGACTGACCTAATTAGCAGTCTTAATGATGATGAGGCTATAAGATTCCCAGATTTGAATCAGTATGAGCCGTTCTCCAATGGTGGTTATCTGTTGATGACTTCTCTCTCTAAGATGATTCTCAGACTCCACTCGATAAGGTCTGTGCAGAGTAGGTTGTTTGTAAAACTCTCATGTGTTGATGGTCATGATGACTACATCGTTGTGGGTGATGCGGAGGTCTTTGATGTGGTGAACACCGCCATTCGTGGCATCGTAAACAGAATGACCACTATCATACCGACAAAGGAATGGTATGATGTCCCAGATGAGATAGTGATACCTATTGAGGTCATAGTTCCCAGTATATTGAAAGACCCACTGTCAATCCCAGATGCCCTTGTCTCCTCAGTAAGAGAAGACTTGGGAATAAGTGACGTTACCCAGTACGTTGATTTCCTGTACACGAGTTGATACCATGCACCCTGATAATTTCTGGTTCGGTCTTGGTTTCATATGTGCTGACATTCAATTCAACTTCAGTATGCAAAAGAGTGCATCTTCAGTAAATGGATTCAGGATACTGCGTTCCATCTCATTTCGTTCATATAAAAAGCAACAACAAAATAAAAATGAAAATGCTTTTCTTTTTTTGAACGAGGTTTTGGAGAAGTTCGGTTTACCCTATGATGAGAGGATAACCAAGACCAAGGAGATAGAAAAGTGGATGACTATGATTAGCCACTTCAAGTTACAGGACAGGCTCTCTGATAGACAGGGTTACCTGAATCTCAAATGGGTTCTAGAGAACCCTCCTCCCACTGGCTTTGAGTCGTTCGTAGAATGGGTAAAAGAGGTTGAAAATAGCATTCAGATATAAAGGAACAAGAGGTGTGTTATGATGAGTAAGTCATGGAATGAGCAAGGAAGACCAACTGAGTTTGACGATATCGTTGGACAGAAGAACTTCACCAAGGATGCCAAGAACTGGCAGGCCGAGAACTCCTACCCTGAATCCTTACTCTTCGTAGGACAAAGCGGTGTGGGTAAAACCACGGCGGCTCGTGTGATTGCATTACAGATGCTGGGCAATGCTATTGATTGTGATTTCTATGAGTGCAACGCTAGTGATGAGAGGGGCATTGACTTCATTCGTGTGTTCTTGAAGACTGCCGCCCAAACTTCTCCATACATGGCAGACAGGAAGGTCATCCTTCTTGATGAGGCTGATGGTCTCACTCCTACCGCACAAGATGCATTGAGGCAGATTATAGAGAACAGCACTGAGAACTGCCTCTTCATATTCACAGCCAATGATGAGAGCAAGATACGACCTGCCATCAAGAGCAGGTGTGTGGTGTACAAGTTCAAGGCCGTTGACAGCGAGGAGGGTGCGAAGCATCTGACCAACGTATGTCAGAAGTGCGGAGTACCTGATGCTGTCCTCAATGTGTGGAAGGACTACTTCCCAAGGCTCGTCACCTACATGGGTGGGGACTTGAGGTCAGCAGTGGGTGTGTTGGAGTCATTACACAAACATGACATGCATGCTCTCAAAGACAGGGTGAGCGACTTCAGTGGTTCTAGTCAGGCGGCACTTAGTGCCATCACAGATGACTGGATGGATATGCGTATCCAGTTCCACAAGGCTCTATCCAACGGGAGGGACAGGTTTTTCGTAATGCGTTCCTTCTATCAGAATCTCTCATCCCTGTTCGACATGGATGACGATGACAAAGTCTGGATGGTTCTAGATATCTATGGTGATATGATGACCAAAATATACGAATGGCCTGACAGCGACCAAGCATTCCTCGATTACTTCGTAGCGAAGTTGAGAAGGGAGATGAAAGAATGATGAACATGATTGAAGAACTAGATAGAACAATACAGAGCAGTTTACTTAAGGTGACAATTAGTATAGATAACCTTAACGAAACGATGAAAGCAATTCTACAGGAGATGAAGAACAATGAATGAAACAAATGAATACGAGTATGTAGCAACAACAGAGAACGCAACGCCGATGTCATTACCCGAAGGGGTAATGGAACGCATGGAGAAACACGCAGAGAGGACTGGAGACAAATTGCCTGATGTAATCAAGCACTTCCTTTCCTTCATTGCTGATGAACATTCATGCGAAGATTGGCAAGAAGAGGATGAGGACTTACTCATTGACTGGGCAGAGCAGTGCTTTATCCAATTGAGGAGAAGCACAGTAGGTGGAGGGGCAAACACAGTTCCCTTCGTAGGATGCTTCATTGGAGTCGATGCAAAGAAGACAGACCGAAGAGGTGGTATGGTCAGCAGAGCAACAAGAGAGTACATTACTAACAGCAAGGAAGCAATAGACAATGGTGTTGTGGGAGAGTACTTCCAACAGGAGAACTTCTGGGCGATACGCACCGCGAATGGTGTCGTAGATACAAATGAGCCAATAGAGGAAGAGCCAACTATGGGCTTCAAGGTAGAAGGTAAGTACATCTGTCTGATGGGTAGAACCACAGGACGACCAATGTACCCGTCTCTGCTAGGTAGGAACTACTACTTCTTGGGTAACCATGAGACCGAGTTCGATAAGGACATCAAACTCTGGAGAGTTGATGCATTAGGAGATTCATCTGACATGCACGTGAGAGTTGGAGACCCATGTAGAATACAGGTAAGACCACCTAACCCGGATGCAGCAGAGGCCTTCAGGGATGTGCTCGGTACTGGTATCGGTTTCCATGAGAACGTCCAGTACACTACAGACTTCGTGGATGAGGATGAGGTTAAGTTCCTACACCCACACAAGTTCCTAGCATCCGATACCTTCCATGACCTATACACTCCTCTGGAAATGCTCTTGGATGCTTACAACACTAAGAGCAGGACATTCGAGATAAACGGTGAGACTGGTAGAGCAGGACCCATAGTGGTCACCAAAGGAACAGTAAGCAGACTATCCACTGAGGGTAGGGAGAGTGCTTATGATGAGACTGGTAGAAACTTCAGCCTAAACCTAACCAACGTATCTCTACAAAGCCAGTACGGACAGAAGCCACAGGCTGAGGTTGCGTGTTGGATAAGTGGTGCGTGCCATGATAACAGCAATCCATTCGTAGCCAGAAAAGGCGATGAGGAAATACCATGGGCAGAAAAGTCCACAATCCTAGTCATAGGTAGAATAGGTATGAGTGTAAGAGATGGTGTGGAAAGTCCTAAGATGAATGTCTTTGGTATCTATGCTGACCCAAGGAGAATCCGAAAGAGAACAGAGGGTGGTAACACTAGCATGTCTCAATTCATCGGGCAGGAGTGATAAGTATGGCAGAGAGAAAAATGACAAAGAAGCAACTTGAAGCAGAGAATGAAGAACTGAAAGCACAGATGCAACATCTGATAACTGAGGGACAAAGAGTTTCAGAGTTAGCACAGGGATTCCAATCACAGTCTTCTCAGAGACTGATACTAATCAGGCTGTTGGAGTCTTTCGTGAACACCACTAACAACGCACTTGTACAACTACAGAGAGACTTGAACGAAGTCCAAGGGCCTCGTCAACAAGATTCAACGGAAGAAGAGGAGAAGTGAGGAATGATGGCAGGATTCGGTAAAGCAAAGCAGATGGAAGCGTCGAAAGACGTGCCTCCAGAACTAGAGAACACACGGCAGCCGATGCAACAGGCAAAGCAACCCATGACTCAGAAGAAGGCTGATGCCTTCGCAGACCTGAGGGCTGAGTTGACTAACCTGCATCAGAACAGACCCAAGACCCACATGTTCGTGGGTATCGCCGGTCACGAGAACACAGGTAAGTCGGCCATCGTGCTTGACGCATTCGTCAAGGATGAGGAAGCCACCAAGAGGGGAGACACTCTTGAGATTGTTGACTTTGATGGGGGAGGCTCGGCATCAGCCAGTGCCTTCTACGCAGACAACGAACGCATACAGTGTTGGGACCCATGGGTCATGCAGACTGGCGACAGGACAGCCTATGATTATCCAGAGACACACAACCGTGTCATGAAGATTATGCAGTTCGCCTTGCAGAGAGCCAAGGAGCAGAACGCACCTGACTATGATGGCCCACGCTTGTGGGGTGTGTTGGTCACTGGTGTGGATTTGTGGGACAGCGTGTGTGTGAACAACATGCGTATCGTTGATTTGAATCTGGCTAAGGATGGTATTGACAGTGCAGACTGGAACAAGAAGGTAGGACACCAATGGGACTGGGCTATTAGGAAGACTAGATTCCACCAGTTGACTGCTGTGTGCAAGGGACTGGTCAAGCAAGGTGTGCGTATCTTCTGGGAGACCCATCTTAGAATCACCAACTACTCCTTCGGAAAGAACGAGGAAGCAGCCAAGTGGAGGCCAGACTGGGAGAAGGCAAGCAACAACTTCGTATTCCAGATACTAACAATGAACAGAGAGGATTCCTATGATGATGAGACAGGTAAGTTAGTCAAGAGTGAGTACACTGCTACCTTTGACAAGTGCAAGACTAATGCTCAGTTACAAGGACAGAAGAGAACTGTTCTGGTGACGGAGGTAGGTAAGGCACCAGTCTTCCTAGGATTGCCTGAACTATACGACGGAAGTCTTTGAGATGACTGACGTCACTCTTGATAGGAAGAAGGCGTTAGCCTTCCTCTCATCATTCGGGGAGAATGTTGAGGACCTTCTGGTCATGTTTGCAGGTGCTAGAGCAACAGGCACTGTGGGTTTCGATACCCACTACCTGCGAAGACATATGCTAGTACCGCATGATGACATCAGGAGTGAGGGAAACCTAGGTATCTCTGACTTGAAGAAAGTAGTACAGTTCTGTAAGAAGGCAAAGGGTGCGACAGTTAGATTCTCCCAACAGGACATGGGTAAGCAACTGACAGTGAAGTGCGATTCAATGACACTGAAAGTACCTACTATGAGTAGCATCAACAGTTACTCCAAGGTACCCTTTGTTGAGAAGATACTGAGGGAGACTGAGAAGAGTATGTTCACAACTTACAAGGATAAGGAGTTGGAGGGGCACGGCACAATAGACATCTCTAATCTGAAGTCGGTATCTAGTTTCAAGAACTTCTTCGCATACCCTAACTTCATGATTTCAATACACCCTGAGGAGAAGGAGTTCTTCTTGAGGGCAGGTAAACAAGGCACAATGCAGTTGACGATAGACATCGAGTTGACTGATACAGAAGGCCCGAACAAGAGACTACAGTCCAAGTTCGGCAAGTGGCTAATGGATTGCACATCTCTGTTGGAGGACGGCAACGCATTGTTACACATGGGGGAAAACACATTCCTGTTTATTCAACAGGACAACACTTTCCTCGTTATCAAGAACGAGGCGTGATGATGATAGTCGATTGGTTTCACCCAGACTTCGATAGGTCAGAGCCTCCTCATATCTATGAGAGGAGAAGAGGAAGTGACGGTGTTCTCGTAGAGAGGATAATCACTATTGAGGATGATGACTATGTCAAACCCTTTTGTTGGGTTAGGAGAGACCTGTCGCCTCGTTTGATGTCTAGAGTATCAGCAGACTTCCCCGGCACTCACTTTCATTTTGATGAGCATGCCGAGGGTATTGATGGTGCTCCTCTGATGAAGATGACCACAGTGTCACCTGACAACTTGTGGAACATCAAAGATAGGATACAGACCTATGAAGCCGATTTAGATTACAGAGACCAATACATCATCAACACATACCCTGAGGGGATACCTGAGTTCGCACCTCGCATTTGGTACTACGATTTGGAGTGGGACCCGAAGGAAGACTTCACTACAGTAATGGCTGTAGTTGACACACATGAGGATAATCCTGTGGTGTTCGCTTGGAAAGAGGGAGTGGAGTACTTCTCAACAGATTGGGTAGACAGGCAGGGTGGTTATGTGTTACACCTGTACGGGAGCGAGGCAGCCATGCATGAAGCCTTCCTTCAGTATCTCGATGCCTGCAACCCAGACATACTGGTAGCACATGCCGGTAACTGGGCTGACCTCCCACACTTGACTAGAAGGCTAGAGGACATGAACAGACTAAGCCCTCTACATTACATGACTCCCTTGAGAGAGGGCGGTCAAGGTTTCTATGATGACACTGCACAACCAATACGTGGTAGACTCGTTTACGATAGTGCCGCTCGTGGGATGACTGGTAGTGGCTTCGAGTCGATATGGCAGAAGTCAGGTAGAGGTCAGATGTCTAGCAGGAAACTAGACTGGGTAGCACAGAGACTAGAGTTAGGTGAGAAACTAACTAACAGGATAGAGGGCATGACAGTCCACAATGGGTGGAGAGAGTACTTCGATGAGTTCGTAGACTACTGTCTAGTAGATACAACTCTCCTCAGGGATGTTGATGAGAAACTTCATGCAATCGACTTTCACCTAGCCATGCAACAGTTATGTGGTGTGGCTTTCCCAAGCACTAACAAGGTGACTAGATACTTCAGAGGCTTGATTGCTAGAAGAACAGACAAGAAAGCACCATCAGGTAAAGCCAACTCAAGAGAGCAACTACAGGCTGCTTTCATACCAGACCCGAAACATGGTAGACATGAGGGTGTTGGTCTCTTTGACTATGCATCGCTCTATCCTAATATCATACTCAGTGATAATCTATCATGGGAGACAAAGAGAAGCAGTGCAGGTGATGGAATCAAAAGTATTGGGAACGGAACCCATTGGGACCAAACCAAACAAGGCCTTCTGCCTAGCGTCGTTGTCGAGATGCTGGCACTGAGAAAAGAGTACAAGAAGAAGATGTACGAAGCGACTGACCCAGATGAGAAACTGGGATATGACATGCTACAGACTGCTACTAAGGTTGCAGTCAACGCCCTATATGGTATGGTATCCATGCGAAAGATAGGGGGTATGTGGTCTGACCTAGATATTGGAAAGACCATCACCTACAGAGGTAGGGAGAGTATCAAGTTCCTAATGACAGAGAGTGAACAGATGGGTTACAATGCCCTGTATGGTCACACTGACTCTGCATTCATACAGGTACCACTCGATGAGGCTGAGACACTAGCAGAGAGACTCACTGAGTCTGCACAGGAGAAGTTAGACATGCCGTATCTTGATGTGGAGTTAGAGGCCTACTTTGATTTCTGGATATGCACTAGAACCAAGAACAGATACTTCGGTATCAAGACGTGGCCTGAGTCTGAGAGGGGTAAAATGAAGGTAACAGGGTTTGAGTTGAAGGCTGCTAACTCTGCTCCTATCACGAAGAAGGTGCAGGACATAGCGTTCAACCTGATAGGAACAGGTGCCTCTGAGGATGAGGTAAACGCTGCAATCAGACCCATAGTCAATTCTCTGAAAGACGGCACTGTCAACATAGAGGACGTGGCTACTTTCGGTAGAGTCAAGAAAGCATTCCATCAGTATACTACAGTAGTACCAATGGCCGTTAGAGCAGCCAAGTACTACAACGACAACATGCAACCTGACGAACCATTCAGACCGGGGGACGGAGCACAGTGGGTGTACATATCCAGTACGCCTGAGACTCTTCCTAACCAAGTGGAGTTCAGTAAGAGGAAACCCATGTGGGCAGAAGTAGTTGCATTCAGAGAACCGTCAGAGATAGATGAGTTCGACATTGACTACGAGACAATCACAGAGAAGATGATACACAAGAAACTAGAGTCAGTGTACAGTACCATGGAATGGAAGTTAGATTCTCTATCAGGTAGCATACCGGAGGAGTGGTGATGGCTGAGTATGAGTATTGCTCAAAGTGTGGTGAGAAGATGGAGGGTACATTTGGTAAGACACTTGGACTCTGTGACTACTGTGCTAAGAAATGGTATCAGAAAGAAGTAAGGGAGATGAAATACAAATGAGTAGAATAGAAGATGAAGTGTGCAAGAAGATACAAGGTAGAGCAGCCGTAGGCAAAGACAAGTATGGTGTTACTATGGAGACTGCACCTCTATCCAAACTAGAGTGGCTCATACATGCGCAAGAGGAAGCCATGGACTTGGCTGTGTACTTGCAGAAACTGATAGAACTGGAGGAAGCACAATGAGAGGTATCTGTTGGTGGTGTGGTGGTAAACTCATTTGGCAGAGTGACTTTACCAAGGAAGAGGTCTTCGGGGAGGGTGAGGGTATGGTGACATACCTGACATGCTCTGACTGCAACGCTGAAGTTCAGTACACGACGGGGGATGAGGAAGATGAGTGATGAAGTGGAGAGATGGAGTCAGAAGCACTTCGGTGAGTTGGCTCTCTACCGTACCATAGCGGCTACTGTGAACACCATACTCTCAATACTGGTGTTAGCGAAACTATTCGGGTGGATATGATGATATCGAAATGCAACTGTGGATGGCAAGGACTCACTACCACACACATGGTGAAGGGTGTGCCTATGTGCCCCAACTGTCAAAGACCGTTCTCACAATTCAGATGCGAGGGGTGTTCAGAATGAGATACAATCCAAATGAAGACATAAAGGTCGACAGAACAGAGAGGGATGACTATCCCTTTGATGACTTGCTTGAGTCATACAAGAAGAGTACATACGCATGGCAACCAGAAGATACAGACAAGATACTCAGAGTAACTAAGAGTAGTCTTGGTACGTTTGGCTTCTGCCATAAACAGTATGAGTTTCAGAATATACTCAAATTACCCACGGAAGAAAAGGACCATCACATAAGAGGTAACAATGTCCATGACTTCACTGAGTACTTCTTTGAGAAGATGTATGACTACTATGATGAGGTTATGGAACTTATAGGTGAGGGAGAGATAGAGAAGGCTAGGAACTTGATGCACTCTGTCATACCCACACCACCTGAACCATATCAATATGGTGAGCCTGAGCAGATTACCGCTTGGGTCGATTGGCAATTCAATAGGCTACTTGCTTGCGAGGGAGAGAACTGGTTCCCTGCTGGTAATGAAGCAGAGATACACGGCTCAAGAGTTGTTGATGTAGTGATGGATGACGGAGAGACCGTGAGTGTACCAATACACATGCGTGGTTTTATTGATAGAATATTCGAAGACGGTAACGGAGGCTTTGCATTGATGGAGTTGAAGACTGGTAAATGGAAGACAAGGAAGTCTTCCGACATGAGAGCGGAGATGCAGTTCTACAAGATGATGTTAGAGAACAGCCCACACGGTGAGTTCCTTCCCATCACACATTGGGGATGGGAGTTCCCCGGAGGAGACATCAATGAAGGCGACGGTAAGCACTGGGATTACCAGTCTGTCAATGACAGAAGCGCTAGAAATACCCCAGCAGTAGTGGAGCGTAGACTGAAGAAGTTAGTCAAAGCCCACTTGGATAAATCATTCCCGGCACAGAGAAACGAGTTTAAGTGCGCTTGGTGCGACTTTCTCGATATCTGTCCTGCGTGGACATTGGAGGAGTTACAATGAATAGAGAAGATAATGAAGAGAGAAAGAATTGCGAGAGAATGCTTGAGAGACTGACGGTTGGGGTACTATCCAGATTTGTACCATACATGAATGTGAATGTCAAGATATCTATGTTGGGTAGAGATGACTACAAACTACGAATATCCAGACAAACTACATTGCATGAGTATGGTGACATAGGTGTGTCACCTACAAATGACGAGAACTACCACTACCTTGATGTTAGTTTGAATAAGACCATATTGACCAACCCAAACATTGGTGATATTATGGTGAGTTTGATTGACGACTTAGAAGAGAAAGTAGAATATCTAAGGCAGACTGAGTAGAATGACCTTCATTACACTGGACTTCCCTAGAGAAGTTCTTGAGTTGGACTCTGAAGGTAACAAGGGTTTCAGGAGGCTAGTAAAGAACTCTAGTGAGTTAGAGAGTTACTGGCGAGGTAAGAATGGGAGTGGTAACGTATACTTCACAGCCTATGGATACAGAAGCCTGACCCCACCTAGAAATCACAGAGTCGATTACAACACACCAATCATTCGTCACTTCGTATGTGACTTTGATTGCAAGAACTTCAGGAAGAAAGGTGAGGATGTCCCTTTTGATGAGATGCATGAGCAAGTAAGGAAACTCCATACCTACTTAAAAAGCAACAACAATTAATCCACTATATTTGGTTTAGTGGTGGTGGTTTTCATTTTTGGGTGCCTCTCGCTAAAACACACACACCCTCCACAGGGTATGACGTTGCTCTCATCAAAGAGGCAGGGAGACTGTTACTATCAGACTGGCATAAGAAACTAGACTTGTACTGCAATGACCCCACTGTCGCTTTTGACACAGCGGGTATGATTAGAATACCAAACTCATACAATAGCAGGAGAGGTTGCTGGACCATACCCTTGACCTCTGATGAGGTTATGGAGTGTAACTATGATGACCTCATGGAGATGTCTCAAGACCCTCGCTCCGGCTTCATAGCCCATGGTGAGGACAGCATCAAACTCAATGTGAGAAAGAGAGTGAAGAAGTTCAAGAGTAAGGAATACAAGAACATAGACCTACCTGAGTTGTCTGTTGATAATATGATTATACTCCCATGTTTAGCACAGTCAGCGATGGGTGGCGGTAACCCTACACACAAAGCGAGGGTTCATTTTGCATCTTATCTAGCCGGTAGATTGCGGTGGTTCTTCCCCCCTGATTACCCATCAATGGAGGAGAAGCAGTCACATGTCAGGCAGATAGTCAATATCATAGAACAACAGGAGTGGGTTGATTTCGATAAATCAGTAACCACACACCAAGTAAAAAGCATAGTGGTAGGTAGTGGGGGCAACAACGGATATATCCCCGCTACTTGTCGCACTCTAATACAGGACGGTATCTGTACTGGAAGGTGTAGGTACTATGACGGAACAGCGGAGATGGATTAAATGAATATGTACTTAAACAGCAAAAGGGTCTGTAAGGAGTGTGGAAAGAAACTACCTAGTAGAAATGGTAACAGGAAGTCTTTCACCAATCTATGTCAGTACTGTTTCACACACCCACCACCGGAACACAGATGTCAGGCTATCACAAAAACCGGTAGTCAGTGTTGTTTTAGAATAACAGGAGGCTCTAACAAACTCTGTAAGTTACACGCTAGGAGGCAAAACACATGAGTAGGCGACCTGCAATGATTGTAGACAGCAACGAGCGTGGGACTTTGTGTGAGTCAGTTCTAAGAAAGGCAGAGAAGGCTGGGCTGTCCATAATAAGAAAGCCTCTGGTGGTTGGGGACTATCTTCTAGGCGAAGCCTGTGTTGAAGCCAAGAGCATCAATGACCTGTTTCTCTCAAGCCACAGTGGTCATCTATGGAGGCAACTGGAGAACATGGATATCAACTATCAAAGATTCTTCCTAGTCATACACGGTGGTATAGATAAGTACGTAGCCATGGCTAAGAAGACTGGCAAGAAGGTCACATACACTAGGATACAGAATGAGTTGACTGGTACTATAGCACGCATCATGAGTGACTTCGAGTGTCAAGTATTCTACACACCCAACGTGAGTGAGGCTGCTCTGTTTATCACCAAACTCCACAACAAGTTACACAAACCAGCATCCAGTCATGGTGCGAGGACGATAAGGAGAGTCGCATCAAATGACATCAGAGCGGATATGCTTCTAGCGATTCCGGGTATAGGGAAGGACATGGCGGACAGGATACTAGACGAGTGCGGAAGCATTGAAGAGATGTGTTACCCTGAGTCTTTGAAGAAAATAAAAGGTCTAGGTGAGGTACTGCGAGGCAGAATCATTCAGGCACTCACCTCCGAGGATAAGATGGTAGTAGAGAGAAAGGTGAAAAGACGTGTATAATGTCCGACTGTCTTGTATATACATAGTATGTATTAAGTACTGACCCCGTGTGGGGTCACTATGCGCCACTACTCAGACTACCAAGCAGTGCAGAAGTTTCCATTGTTCAAGGGGTACTTAGAGCACTTCAGACAAACATCAATGGAGAATGATATACCCGGTATGTTGTCTTTCTTTTTCTTACAGGGGCAGGTTGCTGTCCCCTTTGTCAGAATACCTTGGGGTCCTAGTCACCTAGACCCAAGAGTGCATGTGTTCTGGATTCAACCTAGTAGGTCAGGTAAGTCTGTGTCTTGGGAGTTCATAGGTGACATCTGTAGAGAGGCTGAGATACCCACTGAGATGTATACTACTGGAACTGACGCTGCTCTGATTGGTGGATGGGAAGAAGAAGTGGTCGAAGGTGAGACCGTCAAACATCTCAAAGAAGGGCTTCTTGATGGTCGCAAAGCGCTCAACTTTGATGAGGGTTCAATCATACTCAACCCAAACAAGCACAGTCAGGAGACTGTATTGTATCTACAATCCGCTTGTAACCCCGTAGGGAGTAACAACAACATACTCGTCAAACACACCAAAGCAGGAAGGATAGAGACTGAGTCTCTGGTGTCTATGTGGATTACCACTTTCCCTCCTAAGGGTGTAAAGGAGTATGTACTCACTAAGGGTATCTTCCAGAGGGTTCTGTTGTATTGGGCAGACTGGGACACAGACAAGAGGATGGGTGTCAGTATGAAGAGGATGGAGATGGCTTTCAAGAAAATACCAAAGATGTCTGTTGAGCATGATGACATTGTGAACTACTTCAAAGGTCTAACTAAGAGAGTGAGGGATAGGGTTCTCAACATCAGTGAGACTTCATTCTCTGATTGGGACACCATGAACAGATATGACCAAGAGGAGTTGCTACAGCAGTATATGCATCAAATGTTTACAGCAGGAGATGACTTCTATGCAGCAGCATACGATTCCATAGAGGACTACTACTCTTTGCTAGATGGATTAGGTCCGGGTATAGGGGATGTGGTGGCATCATTCATGCCTGCTGTTGAGAACTATACCGTAATCTTCGCAACACACATGGCTATGTTAGATGAGTCATGGGAAGTTACAGGTGAGCATGTTGACATGGCTAAAGACATTCTATACGACTTAACAAAGAATCTGATTCTATGGTTAGAAGACGAGGTTGAGGTCGGATACAAGAAGACTGAGATATCAGAGTACAAGAAGAGATTTGCAATAGCGTATCAAAACACAGACGCATACGACTTCGATGATTCAAGAGGGGCAGGTTGGCACAGGAAGAACAGTGTGATACAGACATACATGAAACTCAATTCTGTTACCAGAGGCACTGGTTGGAATCACTTTGGAAAGTACGCTAAGGATATGTTTGACACCGTAAAGGAGAACAAGGTGGTGTACCTCCGAATGAAAGAGGGAGTAAACGATGAGTGAGATTCTTTCTTTGGATATAGAGACTGAAAACTATTCTTGGGATATAGGAGGATGGGGAAATAAGAACCTATTCAAGACTAGTGTGATTGCTACTTGGGATGGTACTAACGGAACTATATTTAGTAACAAAAATATACATTTAGATAATGTAAACATATTACCATTAAATGCATCAAATGTAGGAAATCATATATCAGAACATGTAGAAAAAGGAGGTAGGATTTTGGGACATAACATAATAGGTTTTGACTTACCTGTAATTAGAGATTCGTTAGACTGCTGGGCTGCTAGTGATGTTATGGCAAAGAGTGGTGATACAATAATAGATACTAAGAACCTAGTTTCAAAAGCATCTAAAGGTATTTCTCATAAGATAGTAACTTCACTTGGTGTTCTTAGTAAATGCACATTGAAAGAAGGTAAGTCTATGCAGAGTGTGGATGCACCCGAACAATGGGCTTTGGGTAATTACAATGAGGTAGCAGACTACTGTCTGAAAGATGCACAACTAACATACGAGTTGTACAAATACGGCACCGAATACGGTGTGATAAAGTCACTTTCCCTTGATACGGGAAAAGAGATAGAGATTGAGGTGAATTGGAGATGACCGAAAAAGACAAGACAAACAATGCACAAGTGATGAATATACGAGCGGCTAAGGCCATCGTAGAGACTGTACGTTCCACACTAGGACCAATGGGGATGGACAAGATGATGGTAGATGGTGGTGGTAATGTCATCGTAACCAATGATGGTGCCACCATACTAAGAGAACTAGATGTGGCTCATCCGGGTGGTAAGATGATGATTGAGATATCAAAGACACAGGAGACTATCTGCTACGACGGCACTACCACAACCGTAGTTCTAGCAGGTCAACTACTCTCTAACAGTGAGATGCTGTTTGAGAAGGGACTGCACCCTAACGTAATATGCAGAGGATATCATGAGGCTTCTCAAATGGCTATTGATTATCTCAACAGAGAGGTATCAATGGACACAGGTAACGAGGTGTTACACGATATAGCAAAAACTGCAATCACTGGTAAGACAGTGGAGGCGGCCACTGATATTGTCAGCACACTATGTGTCGACGCTGTCATGGCTGCTGGTGATGTGGACAAGGTTAGAGTGGTTAGTCTACCGGGTGGTAGTATAGAGGAATCATACTTGTTCAACGGTGTAATAGTCAACAAGGACTTCGTGCTTGACTACGACTTAGACAATGAGACCAACGTCCTTCTACTCAACACTGGGCTTGAAGAAGAGAAGAGCAAGGAGAACGTACAAGTTCAACTGAATGCGGCAGACTACTCACAATTCCAACAGTCTGGTAGAGACAACCTACTAGAGAAGGCACAACACATAGTGATGAAGATGGGAGGTAAGGGTGTTGTCTTCGTCAGGGATGGTGTGCACGACCACGTGTGTGCCTACTTGAGGAAGAATGGTATCGGTGTGATAAGGAGAGTACCACAGAGTGTGATGAAGGCACTAAGGGGTTCTCTCAACATTAGTGTAGCACAGACCCCTGAAGAGTTAGAGGCCAGTGCTTTCGTTAAGATTTCAAGGCAGAAACACAATGACGTACAATACATATTCGTAGAGTCACAAGATGATAGTGACCAATCTACTCTAGTTCTGAGAGGAGCGACACAATCAACGCTAGACGAAGTGGAGAGAGGCTTCGATGACGCACTGGGAGTAGTTAGCCTAGTCAAAGAAGACCAGAAGGTAGTAGCAGGAGGGGGTTCCTCTTTTGCTGCAATGGCTTCGTATCTGAGGAATCATGGTGCCAGTGTGGGTGGTAGACCCCAAATGGCAATAGAGGCCTTTGCTGACGCTCTAGAGATAGTTCCTGCTACTATAGCGGAGAATGCAGGTCATGACCCATTAGACGTGGTGCTGGCTATGAGACACGAAATACAGAACGGTAACCTACACTACGGACCCGATGTAACAGACGGTGGTATAGCCGACATGAGAGAGGCCGGTATATTCGAGCCTACCAAACTAATCAAGCAGGCTGTGCTCAGTGCGACAGAAGTTACGACTGCCCTATTGAGAATAGATGATATTGTCGGTAGGAGACCAGTGGAATAATGGGAAGACTTCTAGACAAACTAAACGTAACCTGTCGTGCTTGTAATCACAAGCACATACCTAGAAGGCTAAATGCACGTTATCAAGACGGTGAAAAGAGAAGAATTAACCTGTGGCAATGTAAGAGTTGTGGTCACTTTTGGCAGGACTCAGTATACAGGAAACCGAAACAATAAATTACCGTCGGTGTAGAATCTACACCACTATGTTGTGGAGATGGTTTGCTCGTAAACTCATGAGTATAATGGGTAACCTCTACGTGTGGCTAGATAGACGTGTAAAATACACCGATGAGGAAGTCAGTCAAGTCCTAGGTTTGGACATTGATGCTGACTTGAGAACCAGTTCAAGATACGAGTTATGCCAACTTATAGAGAAAGAGTTCAAGGTACCAAAAGACTCATTCTGGAATCTACACAGCACTCAGAAGATACGATTCGCAGCGCAGCAGATTCGTGAGATGAAGAAGCCTAACAAGATGGAGATGGGCTACTGATGTGCAAAGTGGAAAATTGCAACGGGTGGACGAGCAGTTTGAGTGACTTATGTTTTTACTGTACGATGTGGGGTGATGAAAGATGAAGAGACTCTATACCAAAACTGGTATGTTCATACGTTGCATGAATGAAATATTCGAGGATTGGGGGGATGATTTATGATTGTTGACCATCGCCTAATACAAAAGATAGTTCAAGACATAGAGATAGACATACATCTATCATTCCCCTTACTTCTTGTTGCTAGTACAGGTCTACTTCTTTATTTTGTTTGTTTTAGAAGGGACAGTGAATGAATGCTATTTCCATATATGAAGTTGGGCCTAGAGACGGACTTCAAAGCCTAGGTAGAACCATACCTCTTCGTAAGAAAGTCAAACTAGTGAACAAACTCAAAAAGTCTGGTTTGGAAAATATAGAGGTGGGTAGTCTAGTACACCCCTCTATCCTATCTATGAGAGACTCCGAGAAATTATACAAGAAAACTGGTGGAGACCTACTAGTATTGAATGAGAAAGGATTTGAAAGAGCGATGGGTATAGGTGCTGATTCGATAAATATAGTAATTAGTCCATCTGATGATTTCAATATGAAAAATCAAAAAATTACATACAAAAAAGCATTAGAGATATATGAGAAGATGTCTAATCAAATTACAATAAATAGATTATACATTAGTTGTTCATTTAGTGAAGACATACCTGAGGAAGATGTATTGAAATGTGTAGAATGGGGCAAAAATATAGCAAAAACAGTGATTCTTTGTGATACTGAAAGTGTAGGTAATGTAGAAAAAATACGTTCAATATGTTCACAATCATATAGTATAACTCCTAATTTAGGTGTACATTTACATATATCTGAATATGTTATGGATTGCATAAGGGCTGCTTATGAATCAGGTATTAGGGTATTCGACACATCCATTGGTGGGTTAGGTGGATGTGTGTCTGTTGAGTCAGCAGAGGGAAACGTACCAACTGAGCAGTTAGTTATGTGGGCAGTATCAAACGGTATACCCATCACCAACAAAATACAATTGAGTCAATTATATTCTACTAGTAGATATGCTGTAAATCTAGAGTGCAGCGGTACTGAAAGATTGGGTAGATGGTTATCTCAAAGGGTGGGTATGTACATATAACTACCATTGCCACCCTCCAATCTCTGTAATCATACTGCCATATTTACTCTCTATCATGGTCTGGTAATCTTGACTACTCACTATGTTTTCATTAGCGTCGATGTCGTTCGTTAGCCATGTATCAAACCATCCGACATCCCAACTGCTCCCTGCTGGAGGTGTCCATGTGTGTATGTCGGCGTGCACTATTGTGAACCTGTCGTCCTTGGCACAATCGTCCCAGACCAAGTCTATCACGTCCTGCTCCCTCTCGACAACTGTGACACTAGTCACATCTTCTGAGTCAAGCAATGGGATGTGAATCATACCAATACCGAGTCCAGCGACGAGTATGTCACCAGACATACGAGTCATCAACCAACCGTGTTCACCGTACTCCTGCTCGGTGTCCTGCATTATATTGAGCCAAGAGTTACCGTACTTCCTGTATAGCACAGTGTAATCTCCCTCTGCTATGTTGCGGTAGTTTACGTAGTTCAACCAAGACAACTCTCCAGTGGTGGTAGTGCACTGCTCGACCTTGTAGTCCCCACTCTCTCCATCGGGTATCCCCGTTACTTCCCATCTCATGTCAATCCACCGTTATCGTCACTGTTACATCCGCTGCATCGGTGGTTCCACTTGAGTTGGTAGCAGCAGCCTCTATATCGAAAGCAATCCCATCGCCTGATTGACTCAACAACAAATATCCTCTTCCACCTGAGTTGTGAATAAGAGAGATACTTTCTCCTATGTCGTCAGTAACACCAGTCTCGTCTTGGCTCGTAGACGCTGTACCGCTCGTGCCAACATTAGCGATAGCACCACCACTGTCTGCTAATACCTCCACACTACTGTCGTCTATATCCCATTGGAAAGACGTCGCTCCTGTGGCCCTGATGTATCCTTTCATTATGAACTTCAACTCTCCTGAATTACCTATCACCGCATTGTTATAGTTGACGTCATAGTTCAATGATATGTCCCCTATATTGCTGCTGAACTGAGACCCATCGTTTGAATCTATAACGCCCGGTCCTGTTGCACATTCAACGAGGATTGCGTTGTCGTAGTTGCCCGCTGATGAGGTAGCGATGCTAACACCTGATGGTGCACCACCACCTGCTTGTCCCTGTTGTGCGATTGTTCCTAAGACTGCTGGCATTGGCATGGTATCACCCTAGCATTATGTACGCTGAAGAGGAAGTTGCGATGAACGTCTTAGCCTCATAGCGAGTGGTTATGGTGGCATTTGAGGATGCACCGTTGATTGTATTGCCATTCCTTGCGATAGTTACAGTTCCAGTTGTGTCACTGATAATGACGTACTGCTCTCCTCTGTTGGGGTTGGCAGGTAATGTGAAAGTGAGTGCGCTAGTGGCTATTAGGTACAAACCAGCGTAGTCGTCGTAGTCCAGTGCTTGGTTGCCGGAGAATGTCCGTACCTGCCCTGCCTTTGCCGCNACACCCGCAGCGGGAGTGTCACCGTGAGCGAGATTGTTGGAACCAACTGATAGTAGCCTTCTCTGACTGTCCTTGACTAGGATGGAGAAGTACATCTCACCATCCGCGTTGCCGCTGGTTTGGTCAGGCACTAGAACTCCTATCCTAGCGTAGTCCCTGAAATCGTGTAGCGCTGTTTCGCTACCTACCTCTAGCATACTTGAGTCTGCACCCATGAACTTAATCATTCCAACATTGTCATCGTCAGCAACCTCGCTATCAGCAGTATTCCTAAGCAGAGTGATGATTGGTGCAGCATCAGCAGAGGAATCAGTATTAGTGAATACGAAGTGTCCTAATCCCTTCGTCTTAAATGACATCCCAACGTCTGTTTCATCCCCTGTTGCCTCAAATCCGGGGCCAGTCATACGACCTGTTCCGGCGGTGTTGTATGAGTTGTGGACTACATCTGTACCGAACAGAGTACCACCAGTGGTATCTGAGATACCATTCCATATCTTGATGTACGCATTTGCACTTGTTGTTTTACCGAACAGGAGTTGCTCATTGCTAGAATCGTCATAGATACCATGATTGTCATCAATCAAGATGTTCTGACTGTTAGTATCCAAGTTGCCACCCAACTGTGGTGATGTATCATCTACCAAGTCAGACATTCCACCTCCACCACCACCGGTTGTATCAATTGAATCCTGCAAGTTGTCGAGAGTCATGTACTTCCATGAGGAGGCAGACTCATCCCAAAGGAGGATTTTATCGTCGGTGGCGTCTGTTGATTCAGTCAACTCGCTGAGGTTTATGGGGTCGTCTAAACCGAGCGTGGCAGAATAGGAACCAGAAGTAGTGTTTGTTTCGCTTGCTATCGTGATTGGAGATGTGACTGTCAAATCTACCCCAGTGATATCTCCTGTGTTTGTAGTGAATCCTGCGCCATTTGTTAGTTGGTTGGTGTTTGTTGGAATATCGCTTATGTATGCAACAGTAGAAGCAGTACCCCAATCTGTATCCGCTTGGTCTGCTCGGTAGTGATAGATTCTTTGTGTGCTATTCTTAGAGAAAGCCAATAGGTTCGCATCACCACCTGAGCCACCGTTGTATGTTTCTAATACCAAAGCATCAACATAGTCAGAGCCAGCAGTTGAGCCATCTTCCAAACCTGTCTTTGATGAGAACAATCCGAAGATTTGCCTTTTGCTTGAATCTAAATCCTCAGGAGCAAAATCCCTGTCATCTTGAGTGTATAGGTATGGGGCGTGTATTGTTCTGAAATCTAAGTCGAACGGGTCTGCATCTGAACCCGGAGATATATCAGAGTAGTTGATGTCTATACTCGTATTTCCACTATGGAACTTAATCTCTTCAGCGTCTGATATGGATACCTCAGTACCATCATCATCTTCTAAGACGAATGTCATTTGAGAAGTGATGTATCCGTATGACAGTATCTTATCCTCTATCGCTGCCGATGTCATGAATGAAGTATCATTGTTAGCAAATGATTCAGCACTTGTTTGTGCAGAAGTAAATGTAATACCATCAAAGGTAAAACCTGTACCAATAGAAGGTGAGGTCAATGTTTTATTGGTTAGAGTTTGTGTTTCTGTTAACTGAACAATGTTGCTATTCGTTATAGATGCAATCTTAGTAGCCGTATCTGCGTTCCCTTCTAACGCACCATCAAACTTTGTCGCCTCTATTTCCCCTGACGCTTTGAATGTGACACCATCCCCTGCTCCAACTCTGAATATCATTTGGTTGTCGGTAGAGAACTTGATTTGATTATCAGCATCCCTTCCGACGACTAGGCTTGAGTTGAGTACCGATGTGATTGTAGTCTGCGCTGCTGTTACTGCGACATCATTCGTGTTGACTGTTATGCCATTCCCTGCACCCACAGTCAATGTAGCACCACCACTGGTCGCTCCTCCAGTTAGTCCGCTTCCTGCTGTGACGGCGGTTATGTCTCCACCGCCAGCCGCACCGACAGAGTCGTCGACATATGCTTTGATAGACTGCTGAGTCGCTAAAGCGGTATCAGAATCAGAAGACATATCGTTTTGGTCTAGGATTGTAGTGACTCTTGCTCCGCTTCCTATTTGCACCCCGGAATCGCTTATGTTCATCCTCGATGTCCCGCCGGTGGTGAAAGTCTGAGTGTCAGTGCCAAAGGTGAACTTGTTATTGGTGTCACCCGTGTGCACTATGTCCTGTGGTATTATCAGGCTACTTGCATTAATGTCAATGGAGTCATTCTCACCGTTGATGGTGAACATCTCTGTCATGCTGTTACCACTTTGCACCTTGAAGAACATCTTCGCGTCTCTGCTGGCATTAGCAGAGTCCTGTATGTTGACTCTTATCTGGCCGAAGTTAGCGTCAGTGTCGCTATCGGTCTCAGACCTCCACAGGATGTTGCCTATGTTAGTGTCATCCAACATGGACGAAGTGCCAGCACCTGAATTAGCGGTGTTGGAGGAGAAGAGGACCAAATGCGGTCCTTGGTTAGGGCTGTCCGCATCACCCATCCGCCTTTCGATAATCATGTCGTAGGAGGTAACACCGTCGCCATCGCTGTCATCGTTGTCCGTGATGAGGTGAATCAGCGCCTCGTCTCTGGTAGTCTCATCAATCCTACTCGTTAGGTCACTACCTATGGTGAGTTTACCTAGGTCAGCATCGAATAGCATCTGCTTTGTGCTACCGACTGTCAGACCCTTCTTTACAACAAAGTTTTTCTCCACCATCTATTCATCACCATGATTTCACTGTCCATCATATTTCTAAGAGCGTCTGTTGGCTACGAATAATGTACGTATCGTTGCCTATACCTGCCGCTGCTGTGAACTTTACTAAAATGTTCGTACCGCTTCTTTCTGCGCTTATATCTCCGCTGGCTACATCACCAGAGGAGAGCACTGCGTAGTTGGTGTAGTGCACGTTAGCGTCATTCTGTACTGAAGTATCATGCCCATCCCACATTATCACCGTCTTGAACAAGTCAGTGGTGTTCTCAGTATCATTGTACACCATAGTCAGCACCTCAGCACCACGGAAAGCGGTAGTGGCTATGGTAGCAATAGTGGCTGACGCTTCAGCATTTATCGTACCGGAAGCCACTTCAGTGGATGTGTGTTTGGCAAACTCAGTTGAGATAGAGTTGAATGCCCCTATGTCCTTACTACCATCCACCACAACTGCCTTGCTTGCAGTCACAGTGCCTGCTGTCACACCATCCAAGACACCGATTTCCGCCGTTGATATCGTGGTGCTGTCGAGTGTCAGTGATGTATCGCCTGTCAGTGTGCCTGTCACGTTCAGGTTACCAGTGATGTCCAGTGGCTTGTTTATGGTGAACTTGGTCCCAGTGTCAGAGTACAACATAGAGGCACTCGCACCGTCAATGGAGAACCCTGCACCATCAGCGCTAGCAGAGTCAGCAGCACCCTTGGCTAATGTGATTGTCAGGTCATCAACATCCAAGTTAGTCACGCTGACGCTGTTGATGTCACCTGTTATGTTCAAGTCTCCAGTGACCGCTAGGTCACCAGTGACCTCCACACTCTCGGACTTTATCTCCATCCTCTTGGTGAGTGTGCCGTTCAAGGATGTGTGGAACTCTATTGTGGCGTCCTGACTGCTTGCGGTTGATGTAAAGGCGTTTTCCTTCTTGACCGATATCTTTGCCGCATCGACTAAAGTGGAGTTGGTTGAGTTGCCGAGATTGAACAGAACGGAAGTGAAACCATTGGTATTGGCAGAGTTGGTCTTGTTGGTTATTGAGAGCGCTGTGAACTCCGAATCTAAGTCGGACTCGATATCTAATGCAGTGTCCGGTGCTATTGTGCCTATTCCTAACTTGCCCTCAGTCATGCTGATTGAGTTTGATACCGAATGTGCACCGCTCGAACTACCATCAGCACTCTTGGTGTAGAAGTCAATCCTTCCCCCTGCACCTGTTCCTGTACCTGTGCCACCGAATAGGGCTAGATGGTCTCCAGCGACGTTGGTGCCAGTCGTGTTAGCGACTTTAATCTTCGACCCATCACTGACTATCAGGTCATCGCCAACTGTGACATCATCAGTAGCAGTCAAATCAGCCGCTGTGACTGTCGCGGATGCTGTGAGTGATGCTACACCAGTGATGTTGTCGGAGTCATCAATGGTCATACCCGTGTCTTGTATCGCTGCTGTTCCATCCATACGCACCATTCTGTGGTCAGTACCGCTGACTGTCAGTAGACCGCTTGTCGTCATGTAGGTCTTCAGCCTAGACATGGTGGCTTTCCTGTTAGTGCCATTAGCGCCGTCGTCGACTGGGAATATATCCGCGTCTACTAGAGCAGCACCGATGTCTGACAAACCGTCTATATCGAGAGTGCTACCACCAGATGATGCTATTGTGACTACACCGCCTGATTCTGATAGGGTTATATTGGTGCCTTTTTTGAGCGTCAGGGTCTCAGTGCTTGCTAATGTCTCATTGGCACTACCGTCACCATTGGTATCCACAGCAATAGTTCTTCGTACTGCATTAATCTCTAAGATAGCGGCTCCAGAATTGTTTACAGCAGCAGAGGATATGGTTATGTCAGTGCCTGCCTTCAACTCGAATGCAGGTGGTCCTCCTGATGCACCAACACGGTCTGATAGTATTGTTACTGTCTGACCACTGTTAAGTGTAGCAGCGAGTGGTTTGCTGAGATAGATAGTGCCGGTGCTTGTATCTATGTCTGTGACTTGAGTGCCCTTCGTTATTGCTGTGTGATGAACGTGGTCACCGATTGCGAAGGAACCATGAGTCGCTGTGGTGAAGAAATAAGTACCAGCCACTCTATTGGCAGTGTTAGTCGTCTCGGTGCCCTTCGCCACTTGAATGGTCTTGAATGGCGTCGCCGGCGAGTTGACGGCGTTAGGGTTTGTAGTGAGTATGCTTGGTGTAGCCATATCAACCACCTGTTCCTGATAGCGACAGACCGTTGACGTTCACTGAGTATGTTGTCACATCAGCGGAACCGCCGGTATGGTCATGACGGGCTGTGTACTCGAATATGAGAGTCATGTGATTGTTACCTGAGGCGCCTGAAGGGTCTTCGTGGAAGACCCATCTGAAGTTCCCCAGTGTGGTGTTACCGCTATGGTGTATGACATTGGTCTCTATACCACCATCTGCATTCAAGTGGCCTACGACTTTGCTTATTACCCTCTTCATAATTGTTCCTGATGAGTTTTTTATGCTCATGGCACAGAACGCTTCTGCTGCTTGGAAAAGGTCATTACTAGCGTTCTCAATGTTCAAGGCCAGAACTACCACTTGACCTATCCCATCACCGTTGGTGCCGAAACCGCCACCGGGAGTCTTGCTTCTACCTGCTACCTCTGTGACTGATAGAGTCTCACTGGTGTAGAAGTTGGTGCCATCGACAGTCAGTATCTTGTGGTTGGCTCCGGCGTTGTCCTGAAGTATGCCTGCTGTGGTTCTCAACTCACCGGTATTACCAGAACCAGCCTGCACGTTACCAGTGGCAGTGAGAGTGGTAACAGTCGCCGCTGCTTGCGCTGCTCCTCCTATTGTCACACCGTCGAGAGTACCGCCGTCGATGTTAGCAGTGGTGACTGTACCTAAGTCAGCGATAGTGGTACTGGCGAACGTGCTGTTCTTCCCGAAGGTGATTGTCTCTGCGGTCGTGTTGAAGACCATGAAATCAGCAGACCCGTCAGTGATACTCAATGCATCAGCAACGCCATCATTTAGCGTAATCTTAGCAGTGCCAGTGTCAGCACCACTCATATCTATGTTGAGACCAGTTCCTGCTGCATCGACGCTTATGCTGTCTGCGTTTATGTCACCGACGTTGGTGATGTTTCCGTCACCCACACTGATAGAGGTAAACGTACCAGCAGCAGGTGTATTGCCACCGACTATACCATCTATCGGTCCTACGAAAGCAGTAGAAGTGATTGAGGTTGCAGCGGAGACCGTACCCAAGTTAGCGATGGTCGTGCTGGCAAAAGTGCTGTTCTTACCAAAGACAATCTGCTCGCTGCCGTCGCTGGTCACGATTTTGATGTAGGAGTTCTCGCCCTCTGTTATGTCAAGCGCCGCTGCGACATTGTCCTTGATGCTGATTTTCATTGAGTCTCCACTGACATCAAGGTTGTCNGTGACGAAGATTATGTCTCCACTACCGTTAGGCTCTATGTGTATGTTACCGTTAGTGGGTTGGGATGTTATCTTGGATACGTTGGGTGTGCCTGACACTGTGCTCAGTAGTATTCCGTTGGTGAGACCGAGGGTACCATCGGTCACCACAACATTCCCTGTAGTGACCTCAACACTGGTTGCACTAGACGTACCGTCGACCACCAATCCTTTCCTTACACGGAAGTCCTTCTCTGCCATTCACTCACCCCCTTATACCGCTAGTCCTATCCAATGTATCTCGCTTGTGAAGTCCTTGTTAGCCCCACCTACTTGATTGTAGTTGATTGTTAGTTGCACGTTGTCGCTGCTTATTGCAGTGCTGTAAGCCGCTATAGCCGATGGAGAGCCTCCTGCCCCACCACCTATCGTAACAGTGCCGTATGTGGTCTCTGCTGTTGTGCCGCTGGAAGACCCGTTCTGTACTACTAGCATCTCAGTGGCTTCGAACGCTGAGTTGTCATCGGCCTTGGTAGATATGAATACCTTGAGGGACCTGAACTGGGTTCTGGTGCATAGTGTGACGACAGCATTACTAGTGCTGCTACCGGAGTCCACAGTGATGCTTTCGAAACCTACCTTGTCTACCTGTAGTTGAGCGAGTGGTGTGCTTTGATTGACACCGACCTTGCTGTCTGAGACGTCGACGAAGAACTTGCCACTGCCTATATTCATGTCAGCAGAGCCTGTGATTGTGGTTGCGGCCACTGTGCCTGATGACAGGTTACCAGTGAGATTGGCGTTGATTGTACCTTTAGTGCCGCTGAACACGTTAGAGGAGTTGGTAGCAGCAGTCAGGAAGGTGAAGTTAGCAGCGTCCTCGTCATATCCGAAGAATCCGATTCTGGCTTGTGAGTCAAAGTACCTGAACTCGATACCCTTGTCCTTGGAGTCATTGCTACCGGGAGCGGTATCTCCACCAAGAGTGAGGATTATGTTGTCCGTGGTCATGGTGGTACTGTTGATTGTGGTGGTGGTGCCGTTGACTGTGAGGTCACCGCCAATCACTACCTCACCAGCGAGCGTGGTCTTCTGTGCTGAGTTTATCGTTAGAGCAGTGGTGAGCGATGTGCCGTTGTGTGTGCTCATGATGATTTTGCCCTTGGTGTCGTTGTTAGTGCCATCGTGACTGCCTTGTATGCGGGCTAGGGATGCGTCTGCGTGGTCTTCGAACAGGATGTTGCTCTCAGCACCACCATCGCCATTCTCATCGACGCTGTTCTTGAGTGTGATTGTGGGTCCGTTTGCCGTTATCTGCAACTGGGTGCCGGGTGCTGTGTCTCCTATCCCTAGACTGAGCTGTCCCACCTAAGATGAGGTCGTCCTGACTCTCGTCCCACAGCATGTAGGCACCAGAGGTAGCGCCGAAGAACTTGACATCGTAGCCAGTGTCATCCACACCGACGGTCACCGGTCCGTCTATGTCCAATGTGGATGTCACAAACAGGGTATCAGCGGAAGCATCCCAGTGAATCAACTTACCAGATGTCTCTCCATACGCTTTGAAATCTATACCGTGGTCGTCAGCCCCTAGAGTCAGAGAGCCATCAGTCTGGTCATCGTGGTCCCATTTGAGTCCGACGTGCGCTGCTGTTGCTGAGTGTAGTAGTAGGTCTGCACCATCACCTGAGGTTCCGACATTCAAAGTAGCACCGTCGAAGGTGAGATTAGCCTCACCATCTAACTCAGTGGTTGTGCTACCTATGGTGACTAACCTGTTCGCTACTTTGTTGTTCATAGCACTGACAGCACCTGTTCCAGTGGTAGCAGCGCTGATTAGAACAGACCACTTGGGTTGTGTACTGCTGTTGTTACGAAGGATGATTGCACTTTGACCACCCGTTATCTGATGGTTGAGTCCACTTGAAACTGTACCATCGAAATTGATTGGGTGTCCGTCAGATGCGTTGTTGTTCCTGATATACACGATAGAGCCGGGAGCGAACTCATTGCCTGTATTGTCCGGGTTGAGTTGGCACCCGCTACCACCGGGTGTGACGATGAAGATGTTAGGACCGTCATGGGTGAAGTGGTTCACACCAGTGGGCGAACCCGTGTATACCCTATCTGGAGCGAGTCTGAGTGTACTCTTGTTTCCACTGGAGTCATTGGTAGCAACAAACAGAACGTCGTCTCCTATATCGCCTAGTCTAGTGCCACCAGCAGTCACCTTGTCTGTGGAGTGTGACATCCATATCGCACCGAACGGTGATGCGGTGAAGTCTCCAGCCTCTGTGTGGAATGCGTCTAAGTCAGTGTGGGAGTTGACTGAGTTGGCTGAGTCTTTGTTGGTAGGGACTCCTTTTGTCAGTGGGGTGATGAACATCGGTGACGGTTTGAGGAACACACGCTTGTCGTTTATCTCAGTGATTGTGATGGCTAAGTCATTAGCAGCGTTTGCAGAGCCGTTGAACACTGCTCTTACGGTGGCGAGCACCACAGTGTCTTTCAACGCATTACCGCTATCTGGGTCTATGAGGTAGGTATTTGGTGATGATGGGTATACTCCAGTGCCTGTTGTTACCACAGTGCTCTGCTCAAACCTGACGTGCTTTACATCAGAATCAGTCTCGCTGGACAGGAATATGGTGAATAGACACTCCTTACCACTAGTTAAAGCAGCAACAGTGCCTATCTTACTCTCGTTGTCTGTTGATGTTGTACCGGTGCCACCATCTGATTTGTGGTCGGTGAGTTCTATTGTCATCTCGTCTGGTGCGGTTCCGTCATACCCGTTTGCGAACTTGTACATTGAGCCGTCGAGTATGACATATCCTCCCTGTATCTTGATTTGATGTGCTGAAGCACCTTTAGATACAGCGCCGGGTAGGAAATCTGGGTTGTTTCTGTTAGTACCACTGACAGCGCCCCCTTCCAACATTAACACACCATTACCGTGCACTCCCTCCAATAGGTTGGTGAATGATGCTGATAGAATCTGGTCTCCATCTCTGAGGCCGTCTGTCGCTCTGCCTTGGTTTGCGGAGTAAGCGGTGTTGTAGTTTGCCGCAGTGTGTCCTGAAAGTGGATTACCCGTTGACGCCATTATCTCACCTCTACCAATAGTTGTATCTTCATTTCGTTCCCGCTAGTCTTTGTCACCGGTCTTATCACATGTCGTGAGACTGGAACAAAATCGCTCGTGCCTCGCAACTGTATGAATACCTCTCTAAGGGGTTCAGAGAAAGAGTGTTCGGTTCCCAAGTTGCCCTCGACCATCAAAGTCGAGTCATCTATGACTGTCACTGTGGGTGTTAGAGTCACCGCTGGTCTTCCTGCCGCACCGTCAGAAGCAGTGGCTGGTGTTCCATCAAAACCTAACACCATCTCATTGATGTTAGAGGCTATGGTGTCTAGCATTAGTCTCTTGATGTAATCACTCGCAGGCATCACTCACCACCTCTCATGCTAAACTCACCAAACTTAGACACTCCAATAGCCTTATCCGTGTCAGCCTTGCCTATGATAGCCCTCCCAGCAGCCTTACCGATAGCAAACTTTGAATTGAGGCTTTCGACTACTCTGAGCGTTATAATAGGAATTACCTTGATTTCTACTGAGGAGAACAAAGACAGGTTTTCTTCTGTGGTTTGTGATATTGTGTCGGGGTTGGTACCTGATGAGGAGGCTACCATACCTTGACTAACACCTTGTAAGACTCCTTCTATACCGCTTTGTATGGAAATGAAGTTTATGTCAGTCAGTCTGGATGACGTAGTGTGTCTAGACTCCATGATGAGTTTCTTGTCACCGTTGTAATCCACTACCTTTCCGGGTCTCAAATCCCAAGAGTCTGGGTGACCCCTGCTTCTCAGAGAGCCTTGTTGTAACGAATTGGCTTTNAGAATCTGCCTTGCTACTCTCTTAGCAGCAGCATTGGTTTTCACTGTGGAATCAAAGATTGGGGTTACTGTTTCTTGTATGTCAGTGTCGAACTTCCCTTGTTGCCTCTCAGCATCATCGACAATGACACTAGCATTCTCATTGAGTGCGATGGGTACACCTTGGATTGACACCCTGTTCTCGTTGTGTGAGGCTGGGTTGGTCTCCTCGTTACCCANCCTAGAGGTAGAGTCTAGCACCCTTGATGCTGCTGAGAACGTGAATGGGATGTATTGTAGATTGGAGAATCTATCGAAGTAGATGATGTTACCATCGTGTCTGGAGGAGAATCTAAGCGCTGTAATCAGAGGTATGCCGTTGAAGTCCTCAGCGAGGAACTTAGTGGTGTGCTTCCTTCTAGCGTCGTTTGTGTTCGCAGAGTTCCTTAACGAGCCTATGGATACTGAGGTGAGGGTCGACGATGCGTCAGTGCCTAGTCTCATCGCTAAGTCACTTGTGCGTAGTCCTACATCTATAGGGTCACCGAGGTGAACGCTTCTACCTCTGAATCCTATTTTCTTGAGACTTCTTCCCTTCATGTTCTTTATGTTGACTTTAACNCCTTCAGTCGAGGATTCTATACTAGACAGAGTGAGTCTGTTCTCAGTGTCATCGCCACTGTACATCAATGTGGGTAGAGTGGATGTGGGTGATAGCACCCCATTCTCATAGAAGGGAGAGGTTGTGCTTGAGTGACCGGGTGCTCTTACATGTGTGAGTTGGACTGAGGACTCTCCCTCTACCAATTCGTATCTCTTTTCACTGAACACGTTGTAAGTCGCGTTGTTCCTGTTCTCTATGGTAATCTTCTGCTTGTAGTCTGATTGTGATTCTACAAGTGCGTGATGAACTGCGTTGTCTACGAACACGGGTTTTCTGATGTGTGTCATGACTTGTGTGACGGTGTTGTCAAACCTACCACCGCTTGCTTTTAGATTAGTCACGAGGCATCACCACTGTGGTCGCTGATGTTGAACGTCACATCACCTTTGTGTCCCTTAGGGTGTAGAGTCTGGCTAAATCTAGGTTTTACTGAGAAGTCCAATCTTCTCACTAACTCGTCTGATTCCTCTACCTGTCTCCTTCTAGCAGCGTCAGCCCTGTAGTGTTGAAGCGTGTTCTCGCTCATTACCATTCTAGTTACTGGGCTGGTGATTGTGGTCTTGTCGAAGGTGGTCTTCTCAGTTCCTAGAATCTTAGGACCGTTGGACGTAGGAGTGATAGAACTGCTTGCCGACATATACACCACGGGTACGTATGGTCCATTGGTATCAGGTGCAGTTGACCTTGGGAAGTTGCTTGATGTGATTCTGGGTGTTGCTGTCTCATATGTGAACAAGCCGTACTTGCCACCAGCGGATGCTCTGAAGAAGTCTGACGCAGTGCTTGTGCCTTTACCACTGGTGTCGTTGTGTTGTGGTGTCCCCGTGCCCATTGATGGAACTGGTCTGTACAACTCCACGTGTTGTTTGTCTAACACACGTGTGGGTCTGAGTAGCCAGTGCACGCTCTGGTCCTTCTGGTTGTTCTTCACAGTGCTTCTGTTGAAGTCTTCGTTTTGGTAGGGGTTCGTGCTTTTGACTGCACCAGTGAGGCTGTCTACACCCCAACCGGTGTCATCGAAGAAAGCACCGTAACTCTTGGTTTCCAACACGTAACTACCACCTAGAGGATTGACATTGCTTGTGTGGCTGAATCTAAGCACGTTGTTGATGTTGCTGTTGAATGTCACTGAGGTGAGGTCTAAGTCACCGATGGTCTGCGAGTTCGCCACCAAAGCACCATGAAGCACGGTTCTCTGACCAACACCCCTGTCTGTGTGTAGGCTGTGTGCCTCGGTGTTGATTACTATGTGGTCTTTCTCAAGCCCCTCTACGTTCTCTGCGTCTATGCCTATCCTAGGTGTGCTACGGCTGATAGCGTCCTTGTGGGGGCTAGTGCCACTTACTGTCTCTACCCTGTCACTGACCACAGCGTCTGGTTTCAGGAGGCCGTTCTCTGCTATCTCTAGCCTCGCGCTTATTCCTCTAGGCACTTCATCGGCTTGCAGTACATCGTTACGGGGGCGTAACAGTCCTGTTACGGCTGGTGGTTCTGCGGTGTTATGGCTTAGAACCACACCTGTAGAGTGGATGGGTTCTGATAGTTCTGTAAGTATGTCCTCGTTGAATTGGGTTGGGTATCTAACACCTCTACCGTTACCCATGTCTCCTATTCTCATGGCGTGTGTCGGAGCAAACGCATCAACCATGATTGCGTTAGAACCACTGAGTCCATCATTGATTGCGTTGTCTGAGCCACCAAGACGAGGTGGGGCGTTGTCCAAACCACCGTCTGAGCCTATTACGCCTAACACATCGAAGATTGGTTTACCGTTGTTGAATATCCTAGCATGGGGTGTTCTTCCGTTGGTCCTGTCATACTCATACGCATCACCACAGTCCCATGCTGGTCTGATACCGAATCCACGCACTGGAGCACGCCTTACGTCCTCTCCACGCTCATTGCCCCACCAATCCACCACATAGTACTGAGCGGCCTCTGTGAGGCTGTATACGGCTTTACCGAATCTTGAGTCTCCCCACCAGTCTCCAATCTGATTGGTGTTGGATGCTAGTGTTCTCAATGGTGCACCGAAGGGTCTGGTCATTCTTCTGCCGTCACTGTAACGCACTTGGAACTCGAATCTGTCTGTGCCTAACATAGCAGCGAAGTTCGTCTGTCTCTCCATTACACCTACGTATGTGGTTGATAGAGAAGCGCTAGACTGCGACCCATCTCCACCAACATATGACCATGTGGCTGACTCCATCTGCACCAACGGTCCTGCGACGTAGTCAGTGGTGTACCCTGTCTCTGTGGTGTTGTCATCCTCTAGTTTGCCTCTACCGGGCAGTATACCGTATGTCGGCTTGTTGTACACTTGTCTAACGGATATCCTCCAGCCATAGGAATATCTGTTGTCAGCATGACTGCTACTCATGGCTGTGAACTTGATTCCAGAGTTGTTCATTGTGTAATTAGTATCTAAACCATCATCGTCTTCCCAGTAGTAAAAGTCGTTTGAAGCGTATTTTCGTGGTATGTTCCATGATACGCTCGCCTCAGTATACAGGTCGAGACGACTCACCATAGGACCACCACGGCTGCCGCACGGCCAGAACTTGCTGTACATCACCTTCTGGCTATCCAGCGTAGTACCACCCTGCGCCTCGTAACCTGTGAGACCTTCTATGGTTGCAGCAGTGGCAGCAGTTCCGTCTTTATCCTGTGGGTGAGCACTCTTTATCCTCAATGAAAGAGGACCTAGACTCATCGCATACACAGAGTCATGGTAGTGAATTGTCTCGAAATGCTCAGGTAGACTGTTGTAGGGCTTCTTGTCAACCGCTCTATCACCTGTTAGATTGTTGTAAGTACGAGAACTGTCAGAGTAAAATGTATATGGTCTACCCAAAGTACTATTCCACATACATAGATATGCATCAGGTATATGTAAATTAGTTGTATCTCTAGTACCTTTTTCTAATTGTGAAAGTACTTTTGTAAATATACTACTATTAGTATCTGTAAATATATTCTTGGAACTGTATATGTCATATGGTTGTGATAATCTAATTGTAACATCGAGTCCTGCCGCTAAATCAGTGGTGATACTGTCCCAAAATGGCCCAGAAACGGTACTTGACTGTAATTTATCAGGTTGATTTATCGCGTTTAATTGCAGTCCTGCGCGTCTTGTGTAATCCAAAGTGCGTCTAATTCCCTCAGAATCAATATATTCTAACACTTCTCCATATTGTGGTGTTTCTGGGAACCTACTTGCATNATCTACAGTNATTGTTCTATANCCACCTGCTGCANTTTNNATACTTTTTACTATACATTTTGGATTTAATGATGTATTTTGTAATATATGTGAATATATATTTGGATATATCGAAGGATATCCTGCAATTGTTAATTGTACTCCTATACTTCCGAAGGTGCTTCTCTTCATATGGTAGTAATTATCAGGCCTGTGATGGGATATATGTTTGAAGTTGTTAGATGAATTGTCGTCTGGAGCGACCTTGTGAATGAAAGACCACCAAGGCGTGCTCACCGTGTATCCGGGCGTGGCATTCCTGAACTGGCCCGGTGTGTACGGTAGTGCTCTGCGTGTGAAAACGGGAGACTCCGTACCCTCTACACCGAATTGGTTGTATAACAACAGAGGTGGTATGTTGGTGAATTGGCTGCCGTGGTCTGGGTTTATGTCGAGCATAGCCTCATTGATGAATACCTCGCAACCACGGACGTCTGCT
>FUFK010042242.1_pt1 | contig 105192 bp, 76 predicted proteins | sample 1021851 | NCBI WGS metagenome assembly FUFK01 (sample SAMEA51879418, study PRJEB19060) | metagenome
TTCTTTATTAGGGGATAAAGTATAACGTACACTTCTGTTATAAAGATTGGCGTAGGTATTTCCAATCAAAGTTCTTGAATCATCTATTAATGAATATTTATAAAGTTCAGGGTAATCACAATAAATAATGAGATTTTCATCATAAGTAAATCTAGGTAATGATCCTACTAGGTTTAGAGTATCAATTATTTCAAAATTATAGAAAATGATAGTATCTGAATTATAGAATAGTAATCTTGAGCTATCAAGCGATATATCGGAAAGTTGTGAATGGGGCATAATCAATTCAATTTCAGAGCCATCTGTCGATATTGCGTAAGTTGAACGATCGGAATAAAAATCATTAACAGAATCTCTTATTGTAGAATAAATATTTCCTTCAACTTGAGAAAAGCATAATCCACAAAATAACAATTTTATTATCAATCTTCTCATAATAATCTCCTTATCCAAATCTAACAATCATCAAAGTAACAGGAAACGGACTTTCTTTTCAAATACTTTGCGGGGAGTACGGATTAAGGAAGGTACTTAAAACCTCATACGCCTATAGGGTGTGTCCTTCACTTTTGTGTCCTTTTTTAGGGTATAGATGATTAGAAATGATTAAAGATGAAACAAAAAAGCCCCGAAGTTAATCGAGGCTTTTATTGAGAGNNANNTGGTANTTACTCTCTGTGCGGGACCGACGAGACTTGAACTCGCGACCTCCGGCTTGACAGGCCGGCGTTCTAACCAACTGAACTACGCAGTTTGCCGAGAAGGGGAGAGCCATTGAAACATAATACGATTTTCAATGGTAGCAATATAGAAGCAGTAAACATAAGTGAAAGGAGTCTCCTATGGCTTCAGTTTACCGCAAATCCACAGGTGTTTATTATTTGGCAGTCACCTTTCAAAACAGCCGAATCACTCGCAGTTTAGGAACTCGTTGTTATGAAACTGCAAAGAAGGTAACTCCTCAGATAGAAAAACAAATACTCTCTGAGTTAATCAGTGGTGTAAATGATAAGAAATCAAAAGAACTCTCATTTAATAATCTTGTCAGTAAATATTTGGAATACCACGGACACGATTGGGCAAATAGCACAAGAAAGCGTAATAAAGAGCTCTTGGATAAGTATTTGGCAAATGGTCTTCCTGATAATTCCACCACAAAAGCAATGACAATTCGTGTGATTAATGCCTGTAATAATTGGGGTTTTAAGCACGGATTAATCAACAAGCCAATTAAGATAGAAGGGGGGAGCAAGTGGGAGACTAGAAACAGGGTACTAAGTGATTCTGAACTCAAGACTCTCCTTGATAATATAAGGGATAATCGCTTCAATCTGTTTGTCAGATTCGCTTACTACACTGGTGCTAGAAGCGGTGAAATACGCTCTATATCGAGGGAAAACATATTCTCCAATCACATAGTCGCGTATGGTAAAAGTGGTAAGAGATTAATCAAACTGAATAACCAAGCTCAGGAGATAATAAGTTGTCTTGATGAGCTATGGAATTACAGCAAGGACTTCGTATCACACAAGTTCAAGAAAGAAGCTAGAAGGCTTGGTATCCCTGATATCAGGTTCCACGACTTAAGGAGAACCTTTGGGTATAATCTAATCAGGCAAGGCAGGCCTATCTATGAAGTAAGTAAGCTATTAGGTCATTCATCTGTAACTACAACAGAGCGTCATTATGCGCCTTTACTTGCTACGGAGATAGATGACTTTGTGCTCTAGGTTAATAGGGGGAGTGCAATGCTCCCCCACAAACAAAAAACCCCACGAATGTGGGGCTTGATGGCAAAGTGTTAATAAGAAAGTCCTTAGTCAAAAAAATTAAAGTCCAGTGATTTTAATATTCTCATTTTCTTTAATATATTGGACACCAGTAATTCTAAATAATTCTTCGTAGGCTAAAATTGGGTTTTTATGTTTAGTTTTTATAAATGATTGAATCGTTTCTACTGATTCTTTTTTAGCACCAAGGGTAACTAATGCTTGACTAAACACATCAAAAGGTTTATTTATTCTTTCATTTTTTCCAAAAGTGGAAAGTATCTCCTCCAATTTGAATATATCATTTATATTAGCATTAGTTGCGGCAATAGATGAATGAGTAACTAAGAGACCTGCAGTATAATTTAATTTAGGAAAATCATTTATATGGCAAAATTCTAATGACACCTCGGAGAGTCCCTCGATGCTCTGTTTAAGATTTTCTGAAAGCATCTTTAGAATATCTTCTTCAGAAATTAAACCAAGTTCCTTCATAACATAATATGACATTAGTTCTGCCCCTCCTTCATGGAACCACCTAAAATTATCGCTACCTAAATCTGTTTGCCACAAATGCGCCATTTCATGTGCAAAAAATAATTGCATCTTTTTGATTTCAATTTTTCCTATTTCAGAATCATCACCAAAACTTTTGGCTAATATTTGAAATTCTTGGGCTCCTCCACCAAAACCATATCCTTCTTTATCCCATAATGTGTGGGATAAGAAAATATTTAATTTTTGGTCAAAACGAATACCAAGTTTTTTGTTATAGAGAGATACACATTTATCAACAAAAGGTTTGTATGCTTTTTTTAGTTGCCTTGGAAATTTTTTATCAATGATAGAAACTACATAATCACTTTCATGAAAAGCCTCTTTATCGCCAAAATAAGCAACTAAATTCTTCCTCTGTGTCTGAGTGCTTGAATTTGAAATTTTAGGATTACCTGGAACAATTATATCTTCATTCAACATTGTTTTAAAAAAATAGGTGGGTGAAAAATTATTCATTAAGTTTAAAAGCCCAACTTTTGTAGCATACCCTATTGGACCAGTATTAACACCAACACCTTGTTCATATACAATGAAAGGCTGAGGTGCATATAATATCATATCCGCATATGTTGAAACTGAAATTGAAACTTTATCAAATGATTTAGTATCTTTTCTTTTTAAAAAGGAATAATTTGTTTTTGAATCAGTCATTATCTCAAATGCTGAAGGCAGCCTCCATGAGGTCTCATGATATTTCTTTGTTTGAGGACCGAGCATTATCATTTTAATTTTTTTATCAAGTTTATAATCAAAAATCCATTCATTCTCTTGTATATGAGAAATGATAACTTCACCTTTGGTTGTAAAAAACTCTGTTTTATTATTTTTACTTAAATTTTTTCCGTTGTTAATTGAAATAGAACATCCATAAAAAAAACAAAACAAGATGATTATCATTTGTTTGAATATGCTGATAATATGTTCCATGCTAATTTTGTAAAAACGCTTATCATTAAATACTTATTGTTTATCAATAATAATTAATTTAATTTCAATAATTATAAAAGCAAAATATTATTTAAAGGAAAATTATTATAATGGATAATATCAAAGGCATTAGCCTTATTAACAATATTTCAAAATATTTATACATATTTACCTCAACTATTTCAATTATTTTTGTTTGCATCCTTTTTTACATATTGATTGGTGGAAGTTTTGAAGGCTTGATAAATGTAGATACAATTATAAATGACAGTGAAAGTTCCTCCCAATATAGTAATTTTAATCAAGTACCACTTGGAAGTAGATTTATAGGATTCTTACTTGCTGTACTAATAATTGGATTTACTTTAACGATTTTAAAATTTTGGAAAAATTTTATATCATTAGTAAACCAGGGGAAATACTTTGAAGTAAGTACTTTAAAAAATTTAAAATTTATTTCTTACTTTCTATTTGGGATAGGGTCCTCGTTATTAATAATTGAAATTTTTACAGATACTATTTTTTCTATTTCTGACGTTGTTATCATCTCAAATGACTCTGTTCTGGATGATAAAACCATCGATGATAATGCAATGAATATTCAAAGTGGTTTTTCTTTATCTCCTATTATGTTACTGCTAAATGGTATAGTAATATGGGTATTATCCCATATTTTAATTGAAGGAATGAGAATTAAAAAAGAAAATGAACTTACAATCTGATTATGAGTAATATTATTGTAAATCTTGATGTAATGCTGGCAAAAAGGAAAATGAGCCTGACTGAACTTTCTGAAAATGTTGGTATTACAATGTCGAATCTATCTATTCTCAAAAAAAGTAAAGCAAAAGCGATAAGGTTTTCGACACTTGAATCTATCTGTAAAGTTTTGAATTGTCAGCCAGGGGAAATATTGGAGTACAGACCAGATGAGGATGTAACTGAAGGGCAAGAATAAATCTACCCACCATCCCACAAACAAAAAACCCCTGCCTTAATCAGAACGCGTAATGGATACTATTTTATCACACCCACATACTTTTTTGAAAATTTTATGCCAAAATCGATGTTTATTCGTAGGGTTTGTCGTCGGTAATTAGTAAATTTAGATGAAGAGATGAAGGATTATATATACTTTATCAGGCCGGTCATATTTTAATATGATATCACCCTTACAGTACCCGTTTTGATACGTTCTGCTGATAGGGTCAGACGGTGGGTTTTGAAGGGCTTCCCTGAATCAACAGGCATATACAGTCCTAAAGTTTCTCCTCCACGGCTAAAAAACGAATAAGCCATAAACTATAATATGGGCGAAATTGAATTATTTCAAAACAGAGCTGGTTATAGGGAAAGGCAACATTCAAACGAAGCGTGAGCCACAATTTTCTTTATGAGCTCTCAGAGGGCTTACCGCGCCTTTTTCCTTTAAATATTACTTCTTCTAATAAATAAGTATTTGCGTAGTTGCCTTCATCTGCAGTTACACCTTATTATAAAAATCAGTAAATCAAATTGTACTTATTCTATTAATAAGTGGAAGTGGTCAGATAATAAACTCTAGAATGGAAGTACCTACTTTACAGTTGCACCTACCCCTGCTTGTTTCAGGGTATGGGGTTTTAAACTCGTTGAGTTTGGAGCTTTACAATAAACCATACCCTGATAATAAGTTGAGTCACTACATTAGGGTAGCAGTATGGTAGCAGATTTTTCTGAAAATACGCTGTAATGTAGTTGTTTTTAATCAGTCAATGCTGTATCTATATAAAGTAAAAAAGCCTCAGTTTCTTCTCGCGAAACCAAGGCTTTCTCTTGCGGGACCGACGAGACTTGAACTCGCGACCTCCGGCTTGACAGGCCGGCGTTCTAACCAACTGAACTACGCAGTTTGCCGAGAAGGGGAGAGCCATTGAAACATAATACGATTTTCAATGGTAGCAATATAGAAGCAGTAAACATAAGTGAAAGGAGTCTCCTATGGCTTCAGTTTACCGCAAATCCACAGGTGTTTATTATTTGGCAGTCACCTTTCAAAACAGCCGAATCACTCGCAGTTTAGGAACTCGTTGTTATGAAACTGCAAAGAAGGTAACTCCTCAGATAGAAAAACAAATACTCTCTGAGTTAATCAGTGGTGTAAATGATAAGAAATCAAAAGAACTCTCATTTAATAATCTTGTCAGTAAATATTTGGAATACCACGGACACGATTGGGCAAATAGCACAAGAAAGCGTAATAAAGAGCTCTTGGATAAGTATTTGGCAAATGGTCTTCCTGATAATTCCACCACAAAAGCAATGACAATTCGTGTGATTAATGCCTGTAATAATTGGGGTTTTAAGCACGGATTAATCAACAAGCCAATTAAGATAGAAGGGGGGAGCAAGTGGGAGACTAGAAACAGGGTACTAAGTGATTCTGAACTCAAGACTCTCCTTGATAATATAAGGGATAATCGCTTCAATCTGTTTGTCAGATTCGCTTACTACACTGGTGCTAGAAGCGGTGAAATACGCTCTATATCGAGGGAAAACATATTCTCCAATCACATAGTCGCGTATGGTAAAAGTGGTAAGAGATTAATCAAACTGAATAACCAAGCTCAGGAGATAATAAGTTGTCTTGATGAGCTATGGAATTACAGCAAGGACTTCGTATCACACAAGTTCAAGAAAGAAGCTAGAAGGCTTGGTATCCCTGATATCAGGTTCCACGACTTAAGGAGAACCTTTGGGTATAATCTAATCAGGCAAGGCAGGCCTATCTATGAAGTAAGTAAGCTATTAGGTCATTCATCTGTAACTACAACAGAGCGTCATTATGCGCCTTTACTTGCTACGGAGATAGATGACTTTGTGCTCTAGGTTAATAGGGGGAGTGCAATGCTCCCCCACAAACAAAAAACCCCACGAATGTGGGGCTTGATGGCAAAGTGTTAATAAGAAAGTCCTTAGTCAAAAAAATTAAAGTCCAGTGATTTTAATATTCTCATTTTCTTTAATATATTGGACACCAGTAATTCTAAATAATTCTTCGTAGGCTAAAATTGGGTTTTTATGTTTAGTTTTTATAAATGATTGAATCGTTTCTACTGATTCTTTTTTAGCACCAAGGGTAACTAATGCTTGACTAAACACATCAAAAGGTTTATTTATTCTTTCATTTTTTCCAAAAGTGGAAAGTATCTCCTCCAATTTGAATATATCATTTATATTAGCATTAGTTGCGGCAATAGATGAATGAGTAACTAAGAGACCTGCAGTATAATTTAATTTAGGAAAATCATTTATATGGCAAAATTCTAATGACACCTCGGAGAGTCCCTCGATGCTCTGTTTAAGATTTTCTGAAAGCATCTTTAGAATATCTTCTTCAGAAATTAAACCAAGTTCCTTCATAACATAATATGACATTAGTTCTGCCCCTCCTTCATGGAACCACCTAAAATTATCGCTACCTAAATCTGTTTGCCACAAATGCGCCATTTCATGTGCAAAAAATAATTGCATCTTTTTGATTTCAATTTTTCCTATTTCAGAATCATCACCAAAACTTTTGGCTAATATTTGAAATTCTTGGGCTCCTCCACCAAAACCATATCCTTCTTTATCCCATAATGTGTGGGATAAGAAAATATTTAATTTTTGGTCAAAACGAATACCAAGTTTTTTGTTATAGAGAGATACACATTTATCAACAAAAGGTTTGTATGCTTTTTTTAGTTGCCTTGGAAATTTTTTATCAATGATAGAAACTACATAATCACTTTCATGAAAAGCCTCTTTATCGCCAAAATAAGCAACTAAATTCTTCCTCTGTGTCTGAGTGCTTGAATTTGAAATTTTAGGATTACCTGGAACAATTATATCTTCATTCAACATTGTTTTAAAAAAATAGGTGGGTGAAAAATTATTCATTAAGTTTAAAAGCCCAACTTTTGTAGCATACCCTATTGGACCAGTATTAACACCAACACCTTGTTCATATACAATGAAAGGCTGAGGTGCATATAATATCATATCCGCATATGTTGAAACTGAAATTGAAACTTTATCAAATGATTTAGTATCTTTTCTTTTTAAAAAGGAATAATTTGTTTTTGAATCAGTCATTATCTCAAATGCTGAAGGCAGCCTCCATGAGGTCTCATGATATTTCTTTGTTTGAGGACCGAGCATTATCATTTTAATTTTTTTATCAAGTTTATAATCAAAAATCCATTCATTCTCTTGTATATGAGAAATGATAACTTCACCTTTGGTTGTAAAAAACTCTGTTTTATTATTTTTACTTAAATTTTTTCCGTTGTTAATTGAAATAGAACATCCATAAAAAAAACAAAACAAGATGATTATCATTTGTTTGAATATGCTGATAATATGTTCCATGCTAATTTTGTAAAAACGCTTATCATTAAATACTTATTGTTTATCAATAATAATTAATTTAATTTCAATAATTATAAAAGCAAAATATTATTTAAAGGAAAATTATTATAATGGATAATATCAAAGGCATTAGCCTTATTAACAATATTTCAAAATATTTATACATATTTACCTCAACTATTTCAATTATTTTTGTTTGCATCCTTTTTTACATATTGATTGGTGGAAGTTTTGAAGGCTTGATAAATGTAGATACAATTATAAATGACAGTGAAAGTTCCTCCCAATATAGTAATTTTAATCAAGTACCACTTGGAAGTAGATTTATAGGATTCTTACTTGCTGTACTAATAATTGGATTTACTTTAACGATTTTAAAATTTTGGAAAAATTTTATATCATTAGTAAACCAGGGGAAATACTTTGAAGTAAGTACTTTAAAAAATTTAAAATTTATTTCTTACTTTCTATTTGGGATAGGGTCCTCGTTATTAATAATTGAAATTTTTACAGATACTATTTTTTCTATTTCTGACGTTGTTATCATCTCAAATGACTCTGTTCTGGATGATAAAACCATCGATGATAATGCAATGAATATTCAAAGTGGTTTTTCTTTATCTCCTATTATGTTACTGCTAAATGGTATAGTAATATGGGTATTATCCCATATTTTAATTGAAGGAATGAGAATTAAAAAAGAAAATGAACTTACAATCTGATTATGAGTAATATTATTGTAAATCTTGATGTAATGCTGGCAAAAAGGAAAATGAGCCTGACTGAACTTTCTGAAAATGTTGGTATTACAATGTCGAATCTATCTATTCTCAAAAAAAGTAAAGCAAAAGCGATAAGGTTTTCGACACTTGAATCTATCTGTAAAGTTTTGAATTGTCAGCCAGGGGAAATATTGGAGTACAGACCAGATGAGGATGTAACTGAAGGGCAAGAATAAATCTACCCACCATCCCACAAACAAAAAACCCCTGCCTTAATCAGAACGCGTAATGGATACTATTTTATCACACCCACATACTTTTTTGAAAATTTTATGCCAAAATCGATGTTTATTCGTAGGGTTTGTCGTCGGTAATTAGTAAATTTAGATGAAGAGATGAAGGATTATATATACTTTATCAGGCCGGTCATATTTTAATATGATATCACCCTTACAGTACCCGTTTTGATACGTTCTGCTGATAGGGTCAGACGGTGGGTTTTGAAGGGCTTCCCTGAATCAACAGGCATATACAGTCCTAAAGTTTCTCCTCCACGGCTAAAAAACGAATAAGCCATAAACTATAATATGGGCGAAATTGAATTATTTCAAAACAGAGCTGGTTATAGGGAAAGGCAACATTCAAACGAAGCGTGAGCCACAATTTTCTTTATGAGCTCTCAGAGGGCTTACCGCGCCTTTTTCCTTTAAATATTACTTCTTCTAATAAATAAGTATTTGCGTAGTTGCCTTCATCTGCAGTTACACCTTATTATAAAAATCAGTAAATCAAATTGTACTTATTCTATTAATAAGTGGAAGTGGTCAGATAATAAACTCTAGAATGGAAGTACCTACTTTACAGTTGCACCTACCCCTGCTTGTTTCAGGGTATGGGGTTTTAAACTCGTTGAGTTTGGAGCTTTACAATAAACCATACCCTGATAATAAGTTGAGTCACTACATTAGGGTAGCAGTATGGTAGCAGATTTTTCTGAAAATACGCTGTAATGTAGTTGTTTTTAATCAGTCAATGCTGTATCTATATAAAGTAAAAAAGCCTCAGTTTCTTCTCGCGAAACCAAGGCTTTCTCTTGCGGGACCGACGAGACTTGAACTCGCGACCTCCGGCTTGACAGGCCGGCGTTCTAACCAACTGAACTACGATCCCGTTTGTATTTCACGAGTTTTTATCATGGAATATTAATGCTGCTGGGATGATAATTATGTATCCTAAAAACAATAAAATTGGAGCCAAGGTAAGACTTTGGAAACTATAGACCTCCCCATTTATCATTAATACATAACCTAACATTATAAATATGAGACCAGTTAAAAACATCCAATAATTTTTGCTTGTGAAATTCCATGTTGAAATTAAATCTGCATCGATTTTCGAATCATTATTTTTAAAAAGTTTGTTCATATAATCAATCAAAATTACACCCTTATCACTATTGCACAAGGTATTTTATTTATCTAATATACTTTATTGAAAATAAAATATTAAATCACCAAGTAAAAATCGACTTAAATTAATCCACCAAAAATGGGTGAAATTTTTAAAAAAAGTAAATCAAAATTTTTGGTGGGCGTACTGGCACTATCAGTTACCTCAATGATTACGTTTGTTTTGTTAGTTTTGTACTGGCCGCAAAGCAACGAGCATTCATATGTTAAAATCAAAATAGAAACCGGATCTTCTTTAAATACAATTACTAAAATGCTTCACGAGGATGGAATAATTTCCAATAAAAAGATGTTCAAAATGGCAGTCAAAATTCTTGGTAAAGAGAAAAAAATTCCCGTTGGTACATTTAGCTTAGTCAATGCTTCGTCTAATTATGAAATTATAGGTCAGTTAGTTTATGGTGTACCAGAAATTATTAAAATTAGAATATTAGAGGGTTGGGATTTGAAAAGAATAGCCAAGTATTTAGAGGACAAAATGGATTTTAATAGCTCTGAATTTATCACTCTTGCCCGAGACAAAAGATTCTTAAACAAATATGATATAGATGCAGAATCTGCGGAAGGTTACTTATACCCGGATACTTATTTTTTTTTCAACGGCGATGATCCAAAATATGTTTTAGGTCATTTAATATCCAAGCACCAAACTTTATGGACTCCAGCCCTAAAAAGACGCGCAGAGCTTATGAACATGACAAAACATGAGGCTGTTACCCTAGCGTCAATAATTGAGGGAGAGGCAATTTATGATAGTGAGCGCGCAAAAATTTCAGGTGTTTATCACAATAGGCTTAAAATAGGTATGAAATTACAGGCAGATCCAACGATTCAGTATATTTTACCAGACTCTCCAAGAAGATTACTTAACCGGGATCTTAAAATTAAATCGCCTTATAATACCTATTTAAACTACGGACTGCCCCCTGGTCCAATAAACTCTCCAGGAGAAAATTCAATTATAGCTGCTCTATACCCAGAAAAAAATGATTTCATCTTTTTTGTTGCGACGGGTGGTGGATATCATACTTTTACAACAAATGAGAGGGATCATAACAAAGCGAAAAAAAAATTACAACGCATGCGTAGAGAAATGAGAAAAAAGAGAAAAAATTTATGAGTTTGAAAAGCTTAAACAATACCCAAAGATCTGCGGTTGAAGAGGTTAATGGTCCAGTTCTAATTTTTGCTGGCGCTGGAAGTGGGAAGACTCGTGTTTTAACACATAAGATGTATCATTTAATTAAGGAAGAACATTACAAACCTGAAAATATTCTATCAGTAACGTTTACAAATAAAGCCGCGCGAGAAATGAAAAATAGAGTTCTCGAGTTGCTAAAAACTGATGAATTAGACATCACAATAGGAACTTTTCACTCTGTGTGCGCGAAGCTTCTTAGAAAAGAAGCAAAACATTTAAAAGTCAGTAATTATTTTGCTATTTATGATGTTCAAGATCAATTAGATCTTTTAAAAGTCATACTGAAAGAACTGAATATAACTAAAGAGCAATTAACCCCAAATACTGCTCGAAACAGAATAAGTTATTTTAAAAATAAAATGATATCGCCCAAGGAACAATTATCAAAAGCAATGACGGGAATAGAAAAAAATATTGCAGAGATTTATGCAAAATACCAGAAAGAACTAATTTCTAACGATGCACTTGACTTTGATGATTTACTTCTGTACCCGCTTGAACTTTTCGAAAATAATCCTAAAATACTATTAAAGTACCAAAAACAATGGAGATATATACTTGTCGATGAATATCAAGATACAAACAGACCGCAGTTCCATTTTTTAACAAAGCTATCTGAAAAACATAGGCAAATCTGCGTTGTTGGTGACGATGATCAATCCATTTACGGTTGGAGGGGTGCTGACGTTCGCAATATATTAGATTTCGAAAAATTTTACCCAAGTTGTAAAGTCTTCACCCTTGAAAAGAACTATAGATCTACCCAGCAGATTCTGGATGCCGCAACTGCAGTAGTTACTCACAATGACAAAAGGGCAAAAAAGAATTTATCTGCTCAAAATGGGGATGGGGAAAAATTAGGTCTAATCGAGACACGAGATGAGCTCGAAGAAGCAGACGCAATAATTTCTGCTCTTGAAAAAGAAATTAAAATAAATAAGCGAACATTTAGTCAATTTGCTGTTTTATATAGAACAAATGCACAATCAAGGCCTCTAGAAGATAGTTTTAGGAAAACAGGAATACCTTACAATATTATTGGTAGCATAAGGTTTTATGATAGAAAAGAGGTAAAAGATGTTTTGGCTTATCTGAGATTGGTAATAAACTTAAAAGATACCATTTCGCTTCGAAGAATTATAAATTTCCCTGCCAGAGGGATAGGAATGAAGACTATGGATAAATGTGTAATGAGATCCCAAGATGACGGCATTGAATTATTTGAGGTTTTAAAAAAGGCAAAAGAACTTCCAATTAGAGGCAAGCAATCAGAATCCTTAATTGATTTTTATAAACTTATAAAAAAGTACCATGCCCTAAGAAATAAAATAAGTGCTAGTGAACTGAGTAGAAGTTTGATTGAAGAAACAGGCATCATAAATCAGTACAAGCAATCTTCTGACCTTGAAGATAAAGAGAGATACGAAAACATAGCAGAATTATTGAATAGTATTGATGAGTTCTCCATAAAAAAACCCAGCTCAAGTTTAAGCGAATTTTTGGAAGAGGTTTCCCTACTATCTGATATCGATCATTGGAATGATTCTGACAACCGAGTTACACTGATGACTGTGCATTCATCAAAAGGCTTAGAATTTCCAGTAGTATTCTTATCAGGTCTAGACGATGGACTTTTTCCACTTTATCAGGCTATCGAAGAAAAATCAGAACTTGAGGAAGAGCGTAGGCTGTTTTACGTTGCGCTAACTAGAGCACAGGAAAGAGTTTTTCTCCTTTATTCAACTAATCGACGTAGGATGGGTGGAGAAAATGTTGTTGGTATGCCAAGCCGTTTCATTGGTGAAATTCCTGCGGATTATCTTGATAGAATTGAATTCCAGAGTGCTCTCACTCGTCGCGTTGTAGGTGGACNAAAAAATAAGGTGACTAAGGTAACAGTCATGCGGACAGTGACAACCTTTGATGATTTCAAAGTTGGCGACATTGTTGAACATTCTATCTTTGGTGTAGGTAAAATAATGGTATTGAGTGGCTCTGGTGAGAACCAGAGGGTGGGTGTTATTTTTAAGGATGGCACGAAGAAAAAACTTATCGTAAAATATGCCAACCTCACAAAAATAAATTAATATCAAATAAAATTTCTTATATTTATCTATAATATTTTAACTAAAATACTTATTAATACTACTGATGGCAAAAAGAAGATCCGAAATATTAATTGATATTTTAAAGTCTGAAGGTATGAGGTATACCGCTCAGAGACAAGCTGTATGGGATGACATACGTGATCAGAAACATACTGAGCACCGCGACGCGGAAGAGATCTATAATCATATTAGGGGTAAAGGAATTAAAGTATCTAGAGCCACGGTTTATCGAACCATAGATGTTCTTGTCAAAAACAGATTAATTAGAAAGATGGATTTGGGAGACGGCAGGAGTCTGTTTGAGCCTAGTACAAATGACATATACGATGACCGTCATGATCACATGATTTGCACTGAATCTGGGAAAATTATTGAATTTTATGATCAAGAATTAGACTTTTTGCAAGAGAAAATAGCACAGAAACATGGTTACACAGTGGTCAGAAGGGTCCATCAATTATTTGTAAAGCCTGTTAAATAATTCAATTCACATTTGAAATGCTACACTTACAAAAGTAAGACCTCATACTAATTATTTCAAGCATTACAGTGAAAACTCTTTATGATGACAGAATCATCCTCAATAATGAAAATCATACATATACTCTGTCTAGTCAACCCGGAATCAAATTTATTAGTGTAACGACCTTTATTGAAAAATTTTTTGCAGGATTCGACCCTGAATCTGTTGCAAATAAGCTGATAAATAACTATTCAAAATATTCGAATTTTTCAGTAAGTGAACTAATTTCAAAATGGAAGGCTGCTGCTGATCATGGCACAAAAGTTCATATGGAAATTGAAAAGTGGATACAGTCAGGAATCGAACCAAATGAATTAAAGGCCAAAAATGGCAAAGAATGGTTGAGAGTGAATTTTGACAAATCAAATGTTATTTTTTTTCCAGAAATCATAGTATACAGCAAAGAACTTTCAATAGCAGGAACTATTGACTTGGTAATTCAAAATAAAAATACTGGGGAATATGATATTTACGATTGGAAAACATCCAAGAAGATTGAAATGCGCTCTTATGGTAATAAGAGAGGCACTCATGAAGTAACAAAAAATATAATGGACTGCAACTTTTACCACTATTCATTACAGATGTCTCTGTATAGTTACATTCTTGAAAAATACTATAATATTAAAATTAATAATAATCACATTGTGCATCTAAAAGATGATGGTGTCAAAGCAATTTCAACGCCTTATATGAAAAATGAAATTATTGCAATGTTAAATCATGAGAAAATATGATGACCTTTATTGATCAAATAAAACGGAAAAACAATGAAATAGTACTTAGCTATCTTGGTTCACCTGCACCAGAGATGTTAATAACTGATAAAAAATGTATAAGTTTAGCTTTCCTTGATGTTGAAACTACTGGTTTAGATAAAAGAAATGATCAAATCATAGAGTTGGCAGTCAAAGTTGTCAATGTAGAGAAAACCTCCGGAAAAATTGTATCTATAGAAAGTGAGTATGAGTCATATAACGATCCCGGATTTGAGATCTCTGACCGAATTACTCAATTGACCGGAATTAAAAATAAGGATATTAAAGGGAGGGCAATTGTTTGGGGTCATGTGGATGATTTGATTTCCAATGTTGATCTCATTGTTGCTCATAATGCTACTTTTGATAGGTCATTTGTTGATAGAAATTCAGTAATTTCAGTTGAAAAAGTATGGTCATGCTCTGTTAGCGATATTGATTGGTTAAAGCGAGGATTTAGTAGCTCAAAACAGGAACTATTATGCTATTGGCACGGTTTTTTCTTTGACGCACACAGAGCAATGAATGATATCGATGCTCTTATTAATCTTCTAACTCATAGTTCCTACAGTAGTAATAGACCTATTATAGAGCTTATACAAAATTCTCAAAAGGTTCAATATATTATTTTGGCTGAAAATTTTTCCTACAATGAGAAAAAAAAAGAAATTATTAAAAGAAATAAATATATGTGGAATCCTGATCAAAAAGTTTGGTACAAAAATGTATCAGAAGATAGTATAGAAGCTGAAAAAAAAATACTTGCTGCAACAATTTATGATAATGTTTTTCAAGGTCGCGTAAAAAAAATAGACCCCACAGATAAATACAAACCTATTTAGCTTAGTTTTATGGTTCACATAAAGAATTAATTTTGAATTATTATGCGAGCCATTTCGCTAAATCTCACTTCATGAAAAAATTTTAACTAATTGGTATTTAAAAAGCGTTTAATTATCTCATGACATATTTGTTATCAATTATTATATACCTTTTTATTCTTGTGGTTGTTGGTTTTTACAAAATTAAATCCATAAATACGAGCGAAGATTTCATGGTCGCTGGACGGTCACTTCCGTGGTATGTTCTGGTAGGAACTTTGTTAGCTACCTGGATAGGTAGTGGATCATTATTCAGCGGAGCTGGACTTGGTTATAGAAATGGGTTAGCTGGCTTGTGGTCTAGCGCTGGAGCTTGGTTGGGTATAGCATTGATCTACTTTTTGAGCGGTAGGATCAGAAATTTTGGAAAAGTTACTGTACCAGATATTTTTGAAATACGATATGGAAAATTTGCAGCTATATTAGCTACAATAACTACTGTAATTGCATATACAACAATAGTATCATATCAATTTCGAGGCGGAGGAAAAGTATTGTCAATGGTTTCTGACGGAATAGTTTCACTTGAAACAGGTATAGTAATAACTGCAATTTTTGCTACATTCTACACAATTCTCGCAGGAATGTTTTCAGTGGTTTATACTGATTTAGTGAATGGTGTTCTCATCATTTTAGGGACATGTAGTGCTCTTGTGTTTTTAATTATAGAAGTCGGTGGTTTGGATGAAGTTATTTCCGTGGCGGAATCAGCAGGAAAATGGCAACTATTTGGTAACTGGAGCGATGAGCGTGCAGGTTTTATTTCAGGGCCAATTATAGCAATGAGCTTTTTTGTTCCAACAATGTTGTTATTGTTGGGTGATGCTAATATGTATCAAAGATTATTTAGTGCAAGAAATGCAGGATCCGCAAAAAAAGCTGTTTTTTATTGGATCTTCGGTGTTGTCATTTTAGAGTCTGTCATATCAATGCTAGGGCTGGTTGGGTCTGTTGCTGTGACTAAGGGTATTATCCCAAATCTTGTTGAGCAGGCTCAATTTGGCCTAATTGAACCCGATCAACAATCATTACTTGAAGCTAGGCAGTCAGGTAGTGAGTCTATAATTCCTGCAATAGCTCGCTATTCGGGACTGCCTCTAATTTTAGGACTAGTGCTTGCCTCAGCAATGATGGCTATCATTGTATCAACCGCTGACTCTTTTCTCCTAATCCCTGCTACGAACCTAACCAGAGACGTTTACCTAAAATACTTCAATACCAGCTCAAGTGAAAAGCAAGTTTTATTGATAAGCAGGATCATTGTTCTTTTTTTAGGCATCATAGCCTTTCTATTGGTGAGTCAATTTAAAACAATTTTAAACGCTGCCTACACCGCATATAACATATATGGTACAGCTATAACACCATCATTACTCGCTGCATTTTTATGGAAAAGAGCAACAAAAGAGGGCGCAGTTTCATCTATCTTAGCAGGAACAATTATAACGATTATTTGGACTTTTGCATTACCCCAATGGTCAGGATTTTATTCGCTTCATCCATTTTTAAAAGAGCTAACATTTCCAGCAGCCTTTTTTTCAATTATCGCACTGTTTTTGGTAAGTATTTTTACTCCAAAACCACCTAGGGAAGCTCTTAAGCCTTTTTTTAATAGTTGATGGCTCTTGCAAGAGCTATACTAAATTCATGTTTAGACCTTTTATGAGGTCAAGTGTCGGAGTAAATATTTTCTGGATCTAATTCTCTTCTATAATATTCAAATGTTTTTCCAGTTCCCTGCCAGTTGTCTATATTATCAATTATATGAATTAATCCTTTAAATCTCGAGGCAATGCCTTTTCTAACATGACCAGTAACGTAGTTTATGTCTGCCCTCTTTTTTATCCAGTTTAAATATACTTTTTTTAACATTTTAGCATAGCCATTACCTTTGAACTTTTCCTTAATTACGAAAGCGTATGTATATATCGTATTTTTTTCTCCAAAATTTTTATCCATCCTCGCCCAAGGTTCTTTGCTGAGTAACTCTAGAGGTACTCCAATAATGTAGCCAATTATCTCATTTTGGTGTCTTGCAATAAAAGGTAGTGATCCCTGTCTGTTGAAATAAGTTTGAATTGTGTTTGGTGTTAGTTTTGCTCTCGCACCATAATCGTGGGCGAGCGACTCTGATATTTTTATGAGTGGTTGGTAATCTTCCGTACCAATATATTCTATAAACTCTATTCGAAAAGAGTTACTTGTGGCTAGTACCTTAAGCTGTGTGGGTGATTTTTGCATAAAATAGTAGTTTTATTATAATTATTTTAAATACTTGATGGTTTAATCTCATAAGTAAAATTGGGTTTATTCAAATTGTGCCGTAGACCTATATCAGGGTAAATTGAATCATATATGGAATCATTTAATTTAAAGTTAAAACGCATGGCAAAAGAGAGAAAATCCTTGTTATGTGTCGGATTAGATATTAGCTCTGAGGCTTTGGGCTTCGACAACCTTGAAAAGTTAAAAAAACATACATTTACTGTCATAGATGCCACAAGAGAATACGCGGTTGCATACAAACCAAATCTCGCCTTTTTTGAAAGATACGGATCAAAAGGTTTTAAATGGTTAGAGAAAACAGTTGAGTATATTGGAAGCGAACATGTGATTATTGCGGATGCAAAGAGAGGTGATATTGGAAATACTGCTAAGCAATATGCAAAGAGCATTTTTGATCATTTTGGGTTCGATTGTGTGACACTGAACCCATACATGGGCTCAGATAGTATTAAGCCATTTATTAAAAAAACTGAAAAGGGTGTTTTTGTATTGTGCAGAACGTCAAATAAGTCAGCCTTAGAGCTACAAGACCATCCAAACATTATTAACCCAGTTTACAAAGTTGTTGCTAAGAATGTTAAAGAATTAAACGTTTTGGATAATATTGGACTTGTGGTTGGCGCAACTGAGCCTGACGTAATTTCGTCTGTCAGAGAATTAGTTCCCTCTGTCCCATTCTTGATCCCTGGTATAGGTTTCCAGGGAGGCGATTTATCAAGTTGTGTGGAAGCCGGAAATAAAAATGGGCTTGGCATAATTAACATTTCCCGTGGCATAAGTTTTGTTGGTGACAAAAGTAAAAAGGCAATACATTTTGCAGCATTGGATTATTTAGATAGAATTAGAAAAATCATGGAAAAATGAACAGTAAACATAAAATTATTGAAATTTTTAAATCAACAGGAGCCCTGCTGGAAGGACATTTTATATTAACCTCAGGAAGACACAGTGCGACCTATTTTCAATGTGCAAAAGTATTGCAGCATCCAGAGCATTTGCGAGCTTTTTCAAGGCAAATTGCGAAAAAATTCACTGATACCAAACCTGACATTGTTATTTCTCCAGCAATTGGTGGCATAGTGCTCAGCACAGCTGTTGGATTAGAGTTGAATTGTAAAAGTATTTTTGCTGAAAGAAAAAATAGTAAAATGAAGATACGTAGAGGATTTGAAATACTTAAAGACCACAGAGTACTAATTGTAGAGGACGTTATAACAACAGGAGGATCTGTCTTGGAGGTAGTAGACTTAGTCTCTAAATCAGGCGCTTACATCATGGGAGTGGGCGTGCTTGTTGATAGAAGCAATGGAAAAGTAAGGTTGCATAATAACCAGTATTCAATTGTAAAATTAGATGCTATAAGTTATAAAAAAAATGAAATACCGGAAAAACTCGCAAAAATTCCAATTCAAAAACCTGGGAGTAGACATACATCATGAAACATATATTATCATTTATCATCCTAATTGGATTTGTAAATGTGAGCTGTGAAAAATCAAAAAAGGAAAGCACTGTGAACAATAAGAACCAACAGACCAATCAAGCTCAAAGCGAAAAAAATGGACAAGATTCCGATAAAAATAAAAAAGAAGTTGCTATTATCTCAACCAAATACGGAGATATGGTTATAGAGTTTTTTGATGATTCTGCTCCTAAACATGTTGAAAGTTTTAAACTTCATGCACAAAATGGATATTATGATGGGACAATCTTTCACCGAGTAATACCAGGCTTTATGATTCAGGGAGGCGATCCCAACACGAAAAGCACTAATAAAGCAAGTTACGGCACTGGAGGGCATGCAGCTAAATATTATGGGATTGGCGATGAAGCATCAAAGGACACATGGAATTTACCTGCTGAGTTCAATAAGATTAGACATACACGCGGAATATTATCCATGGCCCGGTCAAATGATCCCAATAGCGGTGGCAGCCAGTTTTTCATTTGCGCAGCTGATGCACCACACCTAGATGGTCAGTACACAGTTTTTGGACAAGTTATCAATGGTGACGCCGTCATAGACCAGATTGTTAACTTACCCAGAGACGCACGAGATAATCCCAATCAAAGAGTGGAGTTGAAGGTCACATTAGAAATGCAAGATAGGTGAGCAGAGATCGTTTAGGAATTGCGCTGGGAGGTGGAGGTGTTCGCGGAGCAGCCCACGTTGGTGTGCTTCAGGAGCTAAATCGCTCAGGTATTAAAATTGACTCAATTGCGGGGGTTAGCGCAGGTGCAATAATTGCCTCTATGTATGCATATAGTCTTGATGCAAAATGGGTTGAGATGAAATTCCGAGAAGTTTGGTCTTCCCACATTGCTAGTCATAAACTAAAAAAATATTTCGTTAAAAATATCTCTAATAAAGCATTTTCTAGTCGCAAAATATCATCCTTTAATCATTTATCAATTTTGTTTATGAGTATTTTTAAAAATTATATTTTTGACTCATCATATCTAGTACAACTTTTAGAGGAATTAATTCCAGAGTCCTCCTTTGAAAAAATGCGAATACCACTAAAAATTGTTGCAACCGATCTAACAACCGGTAGCGACTTGATTTATGATACGGGGAATATTAAAGATGCAATTGTTAAGAGCTGTGCAATACCAGGTGTGTTTAAAGTGGTAGATGATGAGGGAAGACTATTAGCAGATGGTGGGGTTGGAATGCCAATACCAATAGAACCACTGCGGGACGGCTGCAGTTTTATAATTGGTGTCGATATTGGTGTTTATCAATTTTCAAAGTTGAATAATCCAAATATTTCTGAACTAAAAACTAGAGCAAACATTATTACTTCTAATCGACTAAAGAAATTATTACATCAAAAGGCAAATTATATTATCAGCCCAAATACAATGGGTTGTCATTGGTCGAGCTTTGAAAAAGCCGAAGAGTTATTTCAGAGCGGAAAAGTTGCAGTATCAGAAAATATTCAATCCCTGAAAGAAAAAATTGATATCAGTAAAATAAATTGAAGAAGTTAATCACATTATTTTTCACGTGGAGCATTATTCAACCACAAGTTGCACAAAACCCTGTTGAAATATCTGCGTCAGTAAATAAGTCAGCCAGAGCAGGTGAAGTAATTAACATTGAAATATCTGCCAATATGGATGAAGAATGGCATATTTACTCCATCTATAAAGTCGTTCAGGGTGCTGGACCGCTGCCGACTGAAATTACAACAAGTGGAGATATTGTAGGTGCATTGGCACCGGTCATTGAACCAGAGCCAAATTATGTCTATGATCCTGGTTTTGAGATGGATACTTATTACCACAAGGGCAATACAACATTTAATTTACCTGTTAGGCTCAAAAGGAATCTTGAACCAGGGCAGTATAAAATAGGCGTAGACGTGTTCTACATGGTTTGTAATGCAAGACTATGTTACCCTCCAGTAACAAAAACAGATAGCGTGGTTATTAATATTGATCCAGGCTTTCCACGAGCAACTAAAACAAGTTTTAAAAAAATGCCTAATGTTCCCGAGGTCAATTATTCAAATAGTAATAACGAAAAGTCACTTTTCAGTATATTTATTCTTGCAATCGGTGGAGCAATTATAAGTTGGATAATGCCGTGTGTTTACCCAATGATACCTATAATTATTTCATTTTTTGGAAAGATGTCTGAAGATAAAAATGTGGGTAAAAACACTATTGCTCTATTTTACGGTGCTGGGATAGCAGGAACATTTTTAATCATTGGATTAATAGTTAGCGCATTATCGTGGGGCATAGATGACACGGCTATGAAATCAAAATACGCTAACATTGGTAATTTCATTGCCACAGATCCATACCTAAACCTATTCCTAGGCGTATTGTTTATATTTTTTGCTCTCTGGATGTTTGGGTTTGTAAACGTAAATATTGGAAGTGGTTTGGCAAATAAATCTGACAACATTGGCAGATCAGTCGGTAGTGCCTACATCAGTTCCTTTCTACTTGGCTTTACTTTTTCAATTACTAGCTTTAGTTGCACCGTGCCTGTTGTTGGGACCTTATTAGTAATAGCTGCTTCCGGTAACGCAGGGGCTATTTTAAGTAGCCTACTTGGGATGTCAATTTATGGAATTGTTTTTGCTGCACCATTTGTCGCATTATCACTATTTCCAAAAATAATTAATAAAATGCCAAATTCAGGATCTTGGATGAATACTGTAAAAGTTACTTTTGGTTTTATTGAGATTGGCGCTGCCATCAAATTTTTATGGGTTCCTGATTTAGAATGGGGTATTGGTATATTACCGCGAAATGTTGTCTTGATACTTTTTATCATTATTGGATCAGCGCTTATAGCTTATCTGATAGGTGTTGTGAAAATTGGTTCTTATGACGATCGGGAGTCATCAAGATTTAGTATCGGACGTCTTATCATAATGGGAGTTGTGCTGTTATCGTTGTACCCAATTGGTATGTCATTAGCATCTCCGCCTACTTATCACTACTCAAATATGCCTAGAATCGTTGATGAATTTATAGAGGCAATGGTACCCCCACCACCAATTGAGGATGATATTGCAAGGAAAGAGGGTTGGTATGTAGATAGGTATGATGAGGCTTTATTGGAAGCAAAAAAGCAAGATAAACCATTATTTATTGATTTCACTGGTGTTTATTGTGCAAATTGCAGAGTTATGGAGAGAAGAGTATTTCCCAAGAAGGAAGTAAAAGAGCAGTTTGATAAAATGATTCTAACGAGACTATACGTGGACAAAAAAGATTCACTAAGTCAGGTCTACGCTCAAATGCAATTTGAGAAATACAACCAAGCCACTCAGCCTTACTACGTAGTTCTCGATCCAAAAAATGAAACTACAATTGTTGATACTGGGGGATACATCCCTAACGGTTTTGAAGATTTTTTACTGGAAGGGAATACTATTTTTAATCTAAAATGATATAAGAGAAGAAAATGCAAAGAACAAAAACTAACATATACAGATTAACTTTTTCATTAATCATCCTTTTTTTGTTAGGGTGTGAAAATAGTTCTGCTCAGCGTAATTCAAATACTCAGACTAAAAGCCTAAAATCTCAACCTAAAAAGAAGAATATTAGTAGCGCTGATGCTACTATCGCGCCAGATTTCACTCTATCTAAATTAAATGGTGAATTGGTGAGTTTGAACCAGCTCAACGGGAAAGTAGTTTTGCTAAATTTTTGGGGTACATGGTGCGGGCCTTGTAGGCAAGAAATCCCAGATTTTATAAAGCTTATGGAAAAGCATAGGGATAAAGGTCTCGAAATAGTCGGTATTACTCTCACATCAGGCTCAGCAGCAACAATCAAAGGTTTTGCAGAAAAATGGGGCATAAATTATACTTTATTAACTGATATCAGCGGCAATGAGACTCAACTGGTTACCTCATCTTATGGAAAGGCAACTGGGAACAGTATTAGAGGCATACCCACTACATTTTTGATTGATAGAGAAGGGTTTATTAGAAAAAAATATGTTGGGCCAAGGTCTGAAAAAATCTTTTATAACGACTTAAAGCCATATTTGTAATAAGACGCACCCAATCAAAATTTTTATCAAAAACTACAAGAGCCCATTTTTTTTTACATTTGCTATGTTTATGTATAGCAATTATTTGATGGCTGCTGATTTAAACGGTTATTGGCAACAGAGAGCAGACTATGAAATGGAAATAACTCTCCACGACTCTATCAAGCAAATCACAGGTACTACAATCCTTAAATACACTAACAACTCCCCAGACACTCTTGACAGGATTTACTTACATTTGTATCCTAATGCGTTCCAGGTTGGTTCAGTTAAATACAGAGAGTATGTTGGAAATGCTGGAAGAGTTTCTCGAGCTAAATATTTTAAAGATCAGTTAGATGGATTTACAAGTAAGATAGATATTCATGATTTTTCCATTGCGCTCCCTAAGCAGGGCCAATCCTGGATACACAAGACACCAATCTTAAGCAATTATAAGATTGATGATACAATACTCGAAGCACATTTATTAAAGCAAATAGCACCTGGCGAGACGGCAAGGATTGACCTGAGATGGACGCATCATGTTGGTGAAATGGTTGAGAGGGCTGGATTATTCGAAGGCCAGTACAACATGGCACAATGGTATCCCAAAATAGCAGTCTATGATGAGAATGGCTGGCATTCTGATGTATTCCACGCCGAGGGTGAGTTCTATGGTGAATTTGGCGATTTTAAAGTCAAATTTGATTTACCAAAGGCATTTATCATTGCCTCAACCGGTGTTGTTATTGATGGTGATCCAGGCTGGAATGATGTTGAGGTTGACACAGCGTTAGATTATAATATTTGGTTAGATATTCACAACTCTACAAATATGGAAATGGATGAGGATGAGCGTCGCGTTGTTACATTTCTCGCTGAAGATGTTCATGACTTTGCTTGGGTTGCATCCCGTGATTTATTATATGAGGGTGGTTTAAGCAGGAATAGTAAGACAAAAATACACGTTTTGTATGATAAAGATAGGGGTGAAGATTGGACTAAGGTAGTGTTAGAGCGGTCTATCAATGCGTTAGATTGGTTGGAAACAAAATTTGGGGAGTATCCATATCCACAGATAACAACCGTCGACAGAATTAAAAATGGTGGTATGGAGTATCCTATGTTGGTAATGAATGGGAGAGACAGTGAGAGTTTGATAGTACACGAGTATGGCCATGTTTACTTTTATGGTATAATCGCAAACAATGAACTTGATGAAGCATGGCTTGATGAGGGATTGACTACAAATCAGACAACTGATTATATGATGAAAAGATATGGAGATCACGGTTTTGATATAAAACTCTATGAAGATTATCATACCTTCCCAAGGAAACTTTACCCACTTGAGAATGACCTGCACTCAGATCAGTGGTCTGTAATAAGATATTTACGAAGTGGCCATAACGAAAATATTAGCAGGCCCTCCTACCTTTTTAATAGTGGAATGTCTTACCGAAGAAATGCGTACACAAAACCATCATTAATGCTATTTGAATTGAAATATATTCTAGGCGACTCACTATTTTATAGCGCCATGCAGCATTATTACAGCAAGTGGAAATTAAAACATGTTAATGAAGATAGGTTTATTCATTCAATTCAAGAGCATGTTAATCTAGATTTAACATGGTTCTTTGAACAATGGTTACATACTACAAAAAATTTAGATTACTCAATATCTCATTTTAAAAAAGAACAAAATAAAGATTCATCNTGGGATATCGAATTGGGCATAAAGAGCACCGGAAACAGGTTTATGCCAATGCTAATTGAAACAACATATGAGGACGGTTCAAAAGATCGAAGGTGGTGGAAAAATCATTTATGGAGGTATCAAGATACTCTTCGGTATAGCGTCAAAAACAAACCAATCCATGTGGTGCTGGATCCTGACGTCCAAACTGTGGATTTAGATTATAGGAACAACACCACACGAATGAAGAAAAAAATATTATTTCGATGGCCAGGGTCTTGGTACAAACCAAGGGATAAAATTGTGTATTGGTGGCAACCAAAATTTTATTATGATCACTCTAATCTTGACTTGGCTCCAGGTATTAAAGTTGAACGCGAGTATGGTACCTACGAGAAAACAATCATTGAGTCATATTATGCCAGCAACTCAAAAAAATTATACTGGCTTTTTAGCAGTAAACGTGAGTTTGTACACTATTTTCCAAGAACCAGTTTTCTATTTTGGGGTTTTGACCGACCTGGAGTCAAAGAATTTGGTGCTGAAATAGAAAAAAAGTGGAATAAAATTTACGGAACAACCCCAACCCACACAATTACGGGAGGTTTTTACATTCAACCCTCTTATGACAGTGAACGTTCTACCATCTTAGGGTTCGACCCCTCCGGAAAACTTGCAGTCGGATATTTAGGATGGAAACTAAAACAAGGCTCACTCTCACATAGTTTAAATGGTGCATCTAGTATTTCTCCTTACTCAACATGGAATTTTAATCGGATTACTTTCGAATCGAACCTCTCCTTCAAAAAAGTTTTGGGTATAGAAAATCGAAAACGCCCGCATCTCAATAGAAATGTAGCAATTAATTTCAGAGAAAGACTTGTCGTTGGCAAAATTTGGACTGATAATTCTGGTGTTCCAGGTCAAGAGGGCTATAACATTGAGGGCAACAGCTCAAACGATATGTTAGGAAAAAATTACCTCGTGGATACCTTTTACGGAAATGATAATCTCTTCTCGCATTATCACCTACCAGGTGAGGGTAATATTAGGGGGTTTGTTGGTAAGAAAGAAAAAGGAGCTGAAGCTCTGATAGCTTCATCAACAGAGGCCGCCATATTTAAAAATCTAGCGGGTGCCGACCAAGAACCTATTAATATTGAAATTGTGTCTTTTACAGATGTGGGTGTTTTCTGGGACAGACACAATGAAAATACCAACCAGTTAGAAACCAAATTTTCTAAGCGGTTTCTGGCAGATGCTGGTTTTGGATTTCAATTAGAGACTACCCTACTGGGTAAAAATTTGTTCCTAAGGTTTGATATTCCTTTTTACCTATACGATGGTAGTGAAAGCTCAATTGACTGGAATAACTGGGTGTTCAGTTTTCAAAAAAGTTTATAGAATCTAATTTTAACAAAAAGAAATGGTTACTAAAATACTCCTTGCTTAAGTTTTGGGATAGACTAAATCGTTTTATTTATACAACATGATACAAGTGGAGAAGTCATTGTGAAAAATTATCTAATCATCGCTATCCAAATTTTTCTTTTAGCAAGTCTAGGGTATGGGCAACAGCCTCCAACATATTTAACTATTGCTGAGGGGGACGAGTCTGTTGTTTTATCATGGGAAGAGCCAGGAAATGTGCTTTATGCTGGTGAAACTTGTGAAGAAACTTACGAAGCCATAAATCTTACTGACGGTTTTTCTCAAACTTTTGAAGGTACTACAGCAGGCTATCAAAACGATTATGTTGATGCCGTGTCAGGATCAGGCACTGGAAATGACGTGGTATTCGAGTTTACCGTCGAACAAAATCTTGAGGCAACATTCTCTCTTTGTGGAGGCGCATCCTGGGACACTTATCTAATTCTGTTGGCGGAAGATTGCCTAACTCAAGTTGCCTCTGACGATGATGGTTGTGAGACAGGGCTACAGTCTGAGATACTATGGACATTAAATCCAGGAACTTATTTTCTGGTCGTTGATGCATACAGCTCGGGCCAAGGTTCTTATACATTAACCGTTACCGCTAATGCACCAACATCCACAAATGGTGTCTACAGAGAGTGTATTACTGACTTTAATAAAACAGTTACTAATGAGCTGGTTGGTTCAGAGATTACCTCTCTGAGTGAATACAATTCGGGGATGGAACAGACCCTAGACTTTAATTTTCATGTTGAAAGCACAGACTTGGAGTATGCAGAGGGTTTTATTCTAACTTTTCCAATAGGATGGGAAATATTGGGTGGTGCAATTGCAGGAGAGTCTACCGTTGTGGATGGAAATATCATAACTTTTGGCGATCCGTATGCAGCGTCTGGTTTTGGTCCATTTCCTGCAAACGATTACCCATTTCAGGTATCACTTGTTGCCCCTGATGTCAACGGAGATGTAACAGTCGGTTTTTATATTGGCGGCGATGAATATGGAAGTGAACCCCACTCTGTGACTGGAGAGTTTACACTATCAGAGTACGTTCCTGAGGAGGGTGATCTCATGGGATACAATGTTTACGTAGATGGAGCCCAGCACAATGAGAATCTCATCGGCGTAAACCAATATACAGTAAGCGGATTGACCAATAATACATCTTGCAATTTTGGGGTAACTGCAAATTATTTTGTGGATGGAGTGAGCCTCTTAGAAAGTGCTCCAATTGAAATTTCAGGCACACCAACTTTTCTTTTTGGCGATATTACAGGTACAATCACTGATGTAAATAATGAAGTTCTTGCTGATGTGGCAGTGTCTGCAACCGGTGTTGAGTCGACAACTGATGAAAATGGTAGTTTCACTTTGAGTAACCTAAACGTTGGCGTTCATACAGTTGAGGCACGAAAATCTGGTTTTTACTCAATCACCGCCGACGTACAAGTCCTTGCTCAGGCTGAACCAACAATTCAGAATTTTGTAATGAGTCCGGATGTGCCTGTACCAGCTGGTTTAACTGCATCTGCATTAGATGAGCAAGTACATTTATCATGGAGAACACCGGGAGATGGTGATGAACAATTATTAAGATACGATGACGGCATCCCATCTACGTGGTTTTATTTCTATTCCTCCTACGAGGAAGGTTTTGGACATGGAATGAGGTTTGATGTTGGAGGACAGTTTGATGTTTTGGCTGCATCTGTAAGAGTTGCGTACGAGGGTGATGGCGAATTTTGGCCCGCTCCAAACACCACTCATGGTCCTGTGAGAGTACTCATATTTGATGATAATAACGGCACACCTAATAATTTACTTTATGACGGCGAGGCCATTGCTGATGAAGGTTGGGTCACAGTATACCCCAGCGCTTATGGTTTAGAGGGCTCAGTTTATGTTATTGCAACACATTCTGGGAATTGGCAATATGATGGAGACCCAGAAGCATTTATGGTTGACGGAGGTGTTGATTACCCTGAAAACATGTACACATTAACCGAGGGATCATGGGCAACTGGTGATGCACTTGGTTATGGCGGGGATTATATGATGTCAGTTCAGGTGATGTCCTATGGTGGTAGTGTCCAGACATTATCATCATTCGATAACCAACCAAATAGTTCTTATGGTCAAAATTTTATAGATGAAGTTGCTCCTCTCCAAAATCTAACGAATAGTTACTCTGGCCCTTCTCCAAATGATGATATGACAATCCACTATCCCATTCTTAACCCACCCTACATGCCGTTGAATCGTGATAACCTAGTTGAATATCGCGTCTACGAAGTTGATTCTGATGGTAATGAGACATGGGTTGTTTCAACTGGACTGGATACTTCTGTAACTGTGGATGCAAGTCCGAATTATCAGGAGTATTGTTACAGCGTAAAGGCATTTTGGTCTACAGACAATTATGGAGATCTTGAGTCCAGATCATCAAATGTGTCTTGCGCTACCCCTTACAGGAAGGGTGATGCAAATTTTGATAATAATGTTGATATATCAGATGTACTCTCTGTCGTTAATTTTGTTTTGGAATCAGATTTTCCAACCGCAGAGGAATTCAGAAACGTTGATGTTAACGAAGACGAACAGATAAATATTGCCGATGTTATCAAAGTCGTAGATATAATTTTTGGAGTAAATAGTATGAGGCTAGTTGGCGAAAATTCAGGTGGACTAGCAAGCGTAAATCTATTGATTGATCATACGTCGCAGAATATTATGCTTGCTATTGAAAATAGCTCAGCTCTCAGAGGTTTTCAGTTTGACTTGAACTATGATCCTAATTTCATATCGCTCTCATCGCCATTTCTATCCAAACAACAAGAAAACACCATCATTAGCACAAATATCTTAAGTAATGGGGTTCAACGATTTATTATTGCCGACATGGTTGGTGATTTTATTGAGAGTGAGGGTATAGATTTTGTCTCTATACCATTTGATTTTAATGGATCAAAATTTGACATCTCCGGTATTTCAGCAGACAATATCAATCTAGTTAGTTCGAATGGTAGTTTTGTTGACTATGTTATAGGGGTAAACTCACTCGATATAAGTCTGACTCCAGATCAGTATTCTCTACTTCAAAATTTCCCCAACCCATTTAATCCAACAACAGAGATTGTTTTTAGTTTGCCAACTGATAGTTTCGTCGAATTATCTGTTTTCAATATGGTGGGCCAGAAAGTAAGAAGTCTTAGTTCTGACAATCTTAAGGCAGGCTATCACTCGATTACCTGGAATGGAATGGATGATTCTGGATCAAGTGTAGCTTCAGGTATGTACTTTTATACGATTAATGTGGGTACCTATAAAAACACTAAAAAGATGTTATTTTTGAAGTAATAGCAAGCAATACCCAACCGTATTTTTAAAAAGCTCTGAATAACTCTGTTCAGAGCTTTTTTTAATTTTTTGGAACTAAATTAATTTTTCTACATAATATATATAGAAATAAAATAGGATTACAAAATGAAAATAATTTCATACTCACTATTGCTTATAAATATCATTTTTTCTCAAAACTCAGTAGTGAGTCAGTTTAGTAAGGCTTTTGCAGATGTTGCAGAAAATGCAAAACCAGCTGTTGTCACAATAATAACTGATAAGATAGTTTCCTTAAATCAGTTTGATGATTTTGGATTCTTTTTCTATCAGCCTAATATGCCCAGACAAAGAGAGTTTAAGACAAATGCGCTAGGTTCAGGAGTCATAGTTGATGCAAAAAATGGCTATATCTTAACCAATAACCATGTAGTTGACGATATGGATGGCATCAAAATTAAATTAATTGATAAAAGAGAATTTGAGGCAACTATAATTGGTACAGATCCTAAGACAGATCTTGCAGTACTCAAAATAGATGCTGATGAAATCGAAGATATTGGTTTAGGTGACTCAGATGAAATAAGGGTTGGTGAATGGGTGATGGCCGTAGGTAGTCCATTTTCTGAGAATTTAAGTCATACGGTTACTACTGGTATAATTTCAGCGATAGGGAGGAGTAATATTTTAAACTCAGGAAGCTATGAAGATTTCATACAAACTGATGCAGCAATTAATCCAGGTAATAGTGGAGGTGCTCTTCTAAATATGGATGGAGAATTAATTGGTATAAATACAGCAATCGCTACCGGCGGTTATGAAAAAGGAAACCGCGGTGTAGGTTTTGCAATACCGTCAAATATGGCTAAAAGGATCATGGCTGATCTTATTGAAAAAGGATATGTTACTCGTTCTTGGTTAGGAGTCATGATTCAAGAACTCGACAACGAGACGGCTGAGGCCTTAGATATCAAGACTCGAAACGGCGCACTTATTGCTGATGTTGTTGAAAAAAGCCCTGCAGAGGAGGCTGGAATACAGGAAGGAGATGTCATTATTGAATTTAATGGCAAACCTATTGCAAACACGGCAAATCTTAAAAATGTTGTTTCCTTGACAGCGCCCGAAAGCACAAGTAGGGTAAAAGTAATCCGTAACGGCTCACCAAGGACAATCAAAGTAGTGCTACAAGAGCTGCCCGATAATCCTCAACAATATGCCACTGGGAAAAAGAATAATTCCAAAGAATTTGGAATGCAACTAAGAAATATAACGAGTTCGCTTAAAGAGAGGTATGATATTGATGATGACGAGGTCGTGGTTGTCACTGGTGTTGATACTAATGGTGAGGCCTATCAAAAAGGAATCAGGGAGGGCGACGTTATAAAACGTGTCGGTACTGTAAGAATCAAATCTATGAGGGATTATAATCGTCAATTAGAAAAAGCTAGTAAAAGAGGTTCGATACTCCTGCTTGTAAAGAAACCTAGTGGTTCCTCAAGGTACTACACACTAAGTATGAACTAATTGACAGAGGTTTTACTTAAGAATAATAAAAACGCTCCTTCAGGAGCGTTTTTATTATAAAACATAGATGGTTATGGATAGCCAAAGTGAATAACTTTTAAGCTAAAATTTCACAACGTTTCAATACAATTATGTCCATTAAAAAAGTAAACACGAAAATTGATTTTGTTGCGGCAGAGCATGATGTGCTTCATTTTTGGGAAAAGAACTCCATTTTTGAAAAAAGAAAAAATTTAAATAAGGGAAAGCAAAAGTGGAGTTTTATTGATGGTCCAATCACTGCAAATAACCCAATGGGTGTCCATCACGCATGGGGCAGATCCCTAAAAGATATTTACAATAGATATAAATCCATGTGCGGATTCGAATTAAGGTATCAAAATGGCTTCGATTGTCAAGGTCTGTGGGTTGAGGTTGAGGTTGAAAAAGAACTAGGCTTTAAATCCAAAAGAGATATCGAAGAATATGGTATTGAAAAGTTTGTTAACATGTGTAAGGACAGGGTAAAAAAGTATTCAAAAATTCAGACGGAGCAATCAATACGGCTTGGTTATTGGATGGATTGGGATAACTCCTATTATACCATGTCTGATGAAAATAATTACACGATTTGGTCATTTTTGAAAAAACTATGGGAGGAAGGCAAAGTATATCGTGGCACAGATGTAGTACCTTGGAGCGGCAAATCTGGAACCTCATATTCGCAGATGGAAATAATCGAAGGTCGTAAGTTGGTTGCTCACAAATCTGTTTTTGTAAGATTTCCAATAAAAAATAGGGCCTGTGAATACCTTTTAATTTGGACTACTACTCCATGGACATTGTCTTCGAATGTTGTTGTAGGTGTAAATGCTGACCTGGAATATGCTATAATCAAAACAAAAGATGGTTCAATTTATTATTTTGCAAAAGAAAATTTAGAATTTCAGAGGCTTGAAAAGCAATTCAACGATAAGAGGCAGTGGGTTGATGGCGTTCCCAAATTAAAAACGCTCTCACAAATATTTAAAGAGCGAGGGGGTTTTGAGGAGTTAGGATCCATAAAAGGGGCTGAAATGGTTGGATGGGAATATGAAGGTCCATATGATGATTTTGAAGCCCAGAGTGAATTTGGTGGGTATCCGCATGTGGACGATGATTTAAAAGAAAAAAGAATTAATTCAGCCGATAGTCATAGAGTTATAAATCCAGGGAAAGATGCTATTGGAAATGATATTGTTGTTTCTGGGGAAGGTACTGGAATTGTTCATATGGCCCCAGGGTGCGGTGATATAGATCATTCCGTAGGAAAAAATCTTGGTCTTGTTAATATTGCCCCATTAGATAACGAGTCTAGGTTTATTGAGAAATTTGGTTGGTTATCTGGTAAAATAGCTACGGAAGATCAGACAACTCAGGACATAGTTAACGATCTAAAGGATAGAGGTTTCCTTGTACATGTGGAGGACTACCCACACGTATATCCTCACTGCTGGAGATCTGGAGATGAGCTAGTTTTTAGGCTGGTAGATGAGTGGTATATAAACATGGATTGGCGTGACAAAATAAAAACTATTGTTGACGATATCAAATGGATACCAGAATGGGGAAGAGAAAGAGAACACGAGTGGCTTGACAACATGGGTGATTGGATGATCTCAAAAAAAAGATTTTGGGGATTAGCTCTTCCTATTTGGACATTTGATGATGGGTCATTTTTTGTTGTAGGATCAAAACAAGAATTACAAGAACTAGCTGTAGAGGGATGGAAAGAATTTGAAGGTAAATCACCGCATAGACCATGGATCGATAAAATAAAAATTAAGCATCCAGAAACAGGACTTATCGGTGAGAGAATTTTAGATGTTGGTAATCCTTGGTTAGATGCTGGTATTGTTCCTTTTTCGACGCTTAAGTACAACTCCGACAAAGATTACTGGTCCAAATGGTTTCCTGGAGATTTCGTTACGGAGTGTTTTCCTGGACAATTTAGAAATTGGTTTTATTCTCTACTTGCCATGTCTGCTGAGCTTGAGGGCAAAGCTCCATTCAAAACACTTCTTGGTCACGCACTAGTAAAGGATGAGACTGGGCGAGATATGCACAAGAGTTGGGGCAATGCAATATGGTTTGATGATGCTGCCGAAAAAATGGGTGTTGATGTTATGCGCTGGATGTACTCACTTCAAAATATTGAGCAGAATTTGCTCTTTGGGTACGGNCCTGCAGATGAGGCTCGTAAAAAACTCATCACTTTATGGAATGTGTACTCTTTCTACGCAACTTACGCTGCTGTCGACGGTTTCAACCCATCAAAAAATCCGCTAGATGTAGATGATTTAAATATCCTTGATAGTTGGATTATCGCTAAGGTAAATGTTTTAGCTAGAGATGGACGCGCATCAATGGATCAGTTTAGGGTGGATGAATTCATGAAATCATTCGAAATTTTTTTGGAAGAATTATCAAATTGGTATGTACGCAGAAATCGAAGGAGGTTCTGGAAATCAGAAGACGACCAGGACAAGAACTCCGCATACGCTACGCTGTATTATGTTTTGAAAAATACTATAACACTTATTGCTCCAGTTCTGCCTTTTATTTCCGAAACCATTTACCAAAATCTAGTGGTTAACTCTGATTCTAATGCAAAAGAAAGTGTTCATTTATGTGATTTCCCTGAGCCTGTGGACGATTGGATTAATCCAGAATTAATTATCAATGTCGACTCGTTAAAAAAGTTCGTGGAGCTTGGTAGATCAGCAAGAAGTAAGTCTAAAGTTAAAATAAGACAGCCGCTAGGAAAAGTTAGTTTTGCTATTGAGGACAATAAGGTAGCCGACTTCTTTATTCAAAATAGAGACATTATTTTGGAAGAACTAAATGTCAAATCTGTCGAGAGATTGACCGATAAAGACCAATTAATAACCTATAAAATAAAACCTAATTTGAGGACGCTAGGTCAAAAATATGGAAAGGGCTTAACAGAGATAAGAAACTTGCTGGAAAAGGAGGACTCAAGTATGTTAGTATCACAGTTGCAATCCTCTGGTGTGTTTGAATTGAATGGTGGGGAGTATATGTTATCAAGAGATGATATTTTTATTGAGACAGAACCAACCGATGGTTTTTCGGCTGTCAGTGGTGACGGCATCACTGTTGGTCTTTCTCTTGATTTAGATGAGGATCTATTGATGGAGGGTCTAGTTCGCGATATAGTTCGTCTTGTGCAGGAAATGCGGAAAAATGCAGGATTTGCTGTTGAGGATAGGATTGAAATTTCGTGGGATTTTGATATGCATATATTAGAGGCATTAAGTAAATTTGATGAATATTTTAGAGCAGAAACACTAACAAATAATATCAAGAAAAATATTGGCAATTTTGATTTTGAAGAGATTGTTAAAATAGATAAAAAAGATTATAAAATAAAACTAAAAAGATGTAAATAGGAGGTTTTATGGCTCAAAAAAGATATTCTAAGAAAAAGTTGGCATTTTTTAAAAAGCATATCGAGGCCAAGTTGAAAAATTTAACGAATGATTTGGATGATAGCAGAGGCATACTAGAGTCTAACTCTGGCGTCTCTGCCAGCCTAGCACAGGATTCAGTTTACAGTGTGCATATGGCCGATGCTGGTACTGACTCATATGAGAGAGAGAAAGGATACCATTTCATAAACAGAAAAACTGATTACCTCAAAGCTCTAAATAAAGCTCTTGAGAGAATTGAAGANGGCACNTTTGGAGTTTGNATCATTACCGGAGAATTGATACCTGAAGAAAGAATGNTGGANGTACCTAACGCNACNAAGAGTGTTGAAGCTAAAGAAAGAGAAAAACTTAACCCTTAAAAATTTGTGTTTCTTTTAGGTATTATTTTTGCCATCATTGCATTTGATCAATGGTCTAAATGGCTCATAAAATCATCTTTTAGGTTGTATCAATCTCAGCCAGTCATCGAAGATTTTTTCCATCTAACCTACGTCACAAATGAGGGGATGGCTTTTGGACTTACACTTCCCGGTGGTAAACACGTATTACTGATTTTAACAATTCTTCTGACTGGCTTCATAGCTGGGTATTTATGGAATGAGAGAAGTGGTCATCCATATATAAAATACGGACTGGCTTTAATTCTAAGCGGAGCTATAGGAAACTTAATTGATAGAGTAATTTATGGCAAAGTGGTGGATTTTGTCGACATTATGATCGGAGACTTTCATTGGTACATATTTAATGTTGCAGATACATCCGTCACATTGGGCATGTGCCTTTTTGTTCTACATTCAATATACGTTGAATGATTCATTATATTTTTTATAATAATGCCTCAGTTTCAAGTAGATAATATTTCCAATAAAGGAATACGATTAGATCATTTTCTAGTTTCGAGAACAAGGAGTTTATCAAGAACAAAAATTCAGTCATTAATTAGATCAGGAAACGTTTTGGTTAATGGTCACAAGTGTAAAACAGGTTATTTACTTGAATTAAATGACATGGTACATATGAACATACCAGAAAATGGTAATTGTGAAGATCAACTGATGCCTGAAAATCAAAGCCTTGAAATAATTTTTGAAGACGAATATCTCATTGCAGTTAATAAGCCTGCAGGATTAGTTGTTCATCCAGGTACTGGTATAAGTAATAGCACATTGGCTAATGGTTTGAAATACCACTTCAATAATTTATCAGATGTTGGTGGGATGTTGAGACCAGGTATAGTGCATCGTCTTGACAAAGATACATCAGGTGTAATATTGGTTGCTAAAACAAATGAAGTACATTCCTTTTTGGCGAATCAGTTCAGAGAAAGGGTAATTGAAAAGAAATATTTTGCACTGACTTGGGGTAATTGGAAAAGAGAAAAAGGTACAATTCATGAGCCTATCGCCAGAAGTAGAAAAGACCCAAGAAACTACCAGGTGGATGTATTCGGAAAAGAATCAATCACAAGTTACAAAGTTAAAAAGATTTTTCGTCATATGACTTTAGTTGAATTTTATCCAAAAACAGGTAGGACTCACCAGATCAGAGTTCATTCATCTTTTAAAGGCCATCCAATATTTGGCGATAAAAAATACGGTGGAAAACATTCTAAAACTCGAGGATACCTTCCAGAGTTTAAAAAATACTATAATGAAGAATTGAATAAATTTAATAGACATGCCCTACATGCATCAAAGATTAAGTTTAAACATCCTGATAACAAAAAGTTTATAATTTTAGAGGCTCCTTTGCCAAAAGAATATTTAAATTTACTCAGTAACATTAGTTCGTTGAATTTTGAAAGATTTGAATAAACATATCAGTGAGTTTCTAATCTTCGCAAAAGAAGAAAGAAACCTGTCTGACCATACTATTTCAGCGTATAAGAGTGATCTGGAAAAATTTCATAATTACATCAGTTTACAAAAGGATTTTGTAGTTTCTGAAATTGGTGATATCACCACCAACATAATCAGAACATTCAAAAGAAATGAAATGAATAGGAGAGAGAGCAGGAAAGGGAGAGAAAAAAAACATATTTCCTCAAAAACAATCGCTAGAGAATTAGCATCAATTAAAGCATTTTTTAAATACATAGTTCAACTAGGTGTATTGCATAATAATCCAGCGGTTTTTGTTGGTGCGCCTAAAATTGAAAAAAGAATTCCTAATTTTATCCAATCAAAAAAAATTGATAAGCTAATGAAGATGCCAAACCCAGAAACAAAATCGGGTATCCGTGATAGAGCAATTTTAGAACTATTCTACGCAACAGGGATTCGATTAAGTGAGCTCGTTAGTTTAAATATTGGTTCGGTTGATCATTCAAATAAATTCATTAGAGTTGTCGGCAAAGGCGACAAAGAAAGATTAGTGCCATTTGGGGAAAAGGCACTAAAAGCACTAAGTATGTATATTAAAAAGAATAATCTTAGCTGGTCCACTTCTCAAGATACACCTCTTTTTACAAGCACTAAAGGTAAAAGAATTCATCAGAGAACAGTTCAAAAAAGGCTTAGGGGCTATTTAGAAAGTGTATTAGGCTCATTAGAGGGTGCTAGTCCACATGTTTTAAGACATTCATTTGGCACTCATCTACTTGATAATGATGCTGATATAAGATCCATTCAAGAATTACTCGGTCACAGCAGTATTTCATCAACACAATTATATACAAAAGTGAATCCCAAGAAAATGAAATCAATATATAAACAGACTCATCCGCACGCGTCATAAAATAAATATACATTATCGTGAAAATCACAAGTAAAGATTTGAGTTTGGATAGCATTGGTCTTGGCAAATTAAAAAATCTACACATAAATTGCTCAAATGAAGAGTTAGTTGAAGACATCTTACTCAATGGAGAAGGCGTGGTTGGGTTAAATGGTGCAGCAATGGTAGATACTGGCAAATTTACTGGAAGATCCCCAAAGGATAGATATATTGTTGATGAAACGACTTCCAATGAAAGTATTTGGTGGGGAGAGGTAAACAAAAAAATATCTGAAAATATTTTCGATTTATTGTTTGAAAAAATAATTTCTTACTTTAATTCAAATGATTTTACGAAAACATATATTTTTGAGGGTTCCGCTGGCGCTGACCCCAATTATGAATTAAAAGTTCGAGTAATAGCAAAAAAAGCCTGGCAAGCACATTTTGTTAATAACATGTTTATCAATAAAACAGATGACCTGAAAAATATTTTCATTCCCGACTTTACAATTATAAATGCTTCAGATGTAATCAACGAAAATTATCAACAATTAGGAATGGATTCCGAAAATTTTATAATTATTAATTTAGGCAGACGAATTATAATAATTGGTGGAACAGAATATGGTGGTGAAATGAAAAAAGGTATATTTTCTGTTCTTAACTATTTATTGCCCAGGAATGATATTTTATCCATGCATTGCTCGGCAAATGTCGACAAAAATTTTAAAAATCCAGCAATATTTTTCGGTTTATCTGGCACTGGTAAAACCACATTAAGCACTGATCAGGAGCGTCCATTAATAGGGGACGATGAACATGGTTGGTCTGACAACGGGATTTTTAATTTTGAGGGTGGATGTTATGCTAAAGTGATTAATCTCAACCCAGTTGAGGAACCAGATATTTACAAAGCCATAAGGAAAGGAGCGTTACTAGAAAATGTTGTTTATGATAATAATACATTTGAGATAGACTATAGCGATAGTTCGAAAACAGAAAATACAAGAGTGTCTTATTCAATCGAGCACATAGATAATTCCTTGGCCAATATGGGACATCTAAGTATGGCAGGACACCCAAGAAAAATTATATTTTTAACATGCGATGCTTATGGTGTCTTGCCACCGGTTGCAAAATTAAATTCAGATCAGGCAATGTACCATTTTATCAGTGGCTACACGGCAAAAATTGCAGGAACTGAGAGAGGTATTACGGAGCCTACTGCAACTTTTTCGCCTTGTTTTGGAGGGCCATTTTTAACTTTACATCCACTAAGGTATGCTGAATTATTAAAAAAGAAAATAGAAAAATACAAAGTTCCAGTTTACCTTGTAAATACCGGTTGGGTTGGCAATAATGCTAATTCAGGAACGCCTAGGTTCAGCCTTCCCTTGACAAGAAAAATTTTAAACTCAATCTTAAACGATCATATCGACGACAGTAAATTTGAAATTGATAATTATTTTGGTTTTCAGATTCCACTAACTGTTGGTGATATTGATCCAAGTCTACTTAATCCTCTAACAGCTTGGATTGATATTGAAGAATATCATAGAGCTGCTAAAGAATTGATTCAAAAATTTATCGATAATTATAAGATATATGACCTTGGAGATAAAAACATTTTGGATGCAGGTCCGAAATATTAATAAAATTCTGATCTAGTTGGTTTAAAAGTATTTTTTATATAATTTAAAGAGTCGTGATTTGCACCATATTGCCGCGACCCTAAATGAAAGCGCTAAAAAGGGTTTCCAAAAATCATATGAGACCACATTTTGCGCATAACTACTATGCGAGATATAAAAGATATATTAAAACAAAGAGTACTTGTACTTGATGGTCCGATGGGTACCATGGTTCAAGGATATGACCTGAGTGAAACTGATTTTCGGGGTTCTTACTTCAAAGACCACCCTATAGATCTATCAGGGAATAATGATATTCTTTCAATCACTAGATCAGATATCATTTCAGATATACATGAATCGTATTTAGAGGCAGGAGCTGATTTGATTGAAACCAATACATTTAATGCAAATTCAATCTCTCAAGCGGATTATCAAATGGAGCATATTGTTTACGATCTTAACCTACAATCTGCAAAAATCGCTAAACGTATAAGTGATCGTTTTACAAAATCTAACCCAAGTAAACCAAGGTTTGTTTGTGGAGCAATCGGNCCAACNAATCAAACTGCTTCAATGAGTCCAGACGTTTCAGATCCAGGTCACAGAAATGTTGATTTTGATCAGTTGGTAGACGCCTACCTGGAACAAGCAAAAGGTTTGTTTGATGGTGGTGTAGATATTTTATTGATTGAGACAGTTTTTGATACTCTCAATTGTAAAGCAGCATTGTTTGCGATACAGTCCCTTTTTAAAGAACTTGGTAAAGAAATCCCAGTAATCGTTTCAGGAACCATAACAGATGCTAGCGGAAGATTGTTATGTGGACAAACAATTGAGGCATTTTGGTATTCAATTTTTCATATGGATTTACTAGCTGTTGGTCTTAACTGTGCGCTGGGCGCTAAAGAGATGAGACCATATTTAGCTTCGCTTTCCAAGATTTCCGATACCAATATAATTGCTTATCCAAATGCAGGATTGCCAAATGAATTTGGCGGTTATGATGAATCAGCCGATCAGATGGCAACTTATCTCTCTGAATTTATTGACTCTGGCCTGGTGAATATAATTGGAGGTTGCTGCGGAGCAACACCGGATCATATTAAAGCATTTGCAAATCATGTTGAGGGAAAAACCCCACGCTCCATTGCAAGTGTGGAAGCACTTACAAAATTGAGTGGCTTGGAGCCATTAATTATACGACCAGAATCCAACTTTGTTAATGTAGGAGAAAGAACAAACGTTACCGGCTCTCTGAAGTTTAAAAGGCTGATTAAGGAAGACAAGTTTGATGAAGCATTGTCAGTTGCAAGAGACCAAGTAGAAAATGGTGCTCAGATTATTGATATTAATTTGGATGAAGGATTGATAGATAGTGAAAAAGCGATGGTTCGTTACCTTAGACTAATTTCATCTGAACCAGATATTAGTAAAGTTCCTATAATGATTGATTCCAGCAAATGGAGTGTCATAGAATCAGGTCTTAAAAATATTCAAGGCAAGGGTATCGTTAATTCCATTTCTCTTAAGGAGGGAGAAGATGAATTTATTAGACAGGCTCAGCTAGTTAAGCAATATGGTGCTGCGGTAATCGTTATGGCTTTTGATGAAAACGGCCAAGCTGATACTTTTGACAGAAAAGTTGAAATATGTCAACGCGCTTTCCATATTCTTACTGATAAAGTTATGATGAGGGAGGAGGACATTATTTTTGATCCAAATATTTTTGCAGTTGCAACTGGTATTGAAGAGCACAATCAATATGGNAANGCATATATTGANGCAGCTAAGAAAATAAGAGAATTGATGCCAAAAGTGCATGTTAGTGGCGGAGTCAGTAATTTGTCTTTTTCTTTTCGGGGTAACGATTCTGTGCGCGAGGCAATGCATTCATGTTTTTTATATCATGCCATCGCCAATGGTATGGATATGGGTATTGTTAATCCGGGTCAATTAACGGTTTATGATGATATAGAAATCCAACTCAGAGATGCTATTGAGGACGTTTTGTTTGATCGTAGTGAAAATGCGACTGATAATTTAGTAGCACTTGCGGAAAAATTCCGTGGCGCTAGAAAAGAGAAAAAGAGAAATGATGATTGGCGAAATTTGCCAATAAAAGAGAGATTATCTTATTCATTANTTGAGGGACTTGATNAGTTTATTGANGAAGANACNGANGTNGCNAGNTNNGAGCTNNANAGTCCNATNGANGTNATTGAAGGACCACTTATGGANGGTATGAANCNNGTNGGNGACCTTTTTGGAGANGGNAANATGTTTCTTCCNCAGGTNGTAAAATCTGCAAGAGTNATGAAAAAGGCAGTNGCATANCTNATNCCNTTNATNGAAGANGAGAAANAAGGNTAAGGGTGTTGNAANNACCTCNAATGGNACCATACTNNTAGCTACNGTNAANGGNGANGTNCATGATATAGGAAAAAATATTGTAGGNGTNGTCNTAGGATGTAACGGGTACTCAATTGTTGATATGGGGGTTATGGTCCCCGCAGATAAAATCCTTAAAATGGCAAAAGAAGTGAAGGCGGACATAATTGGTTTATCTGGATTAATCACTCCAAGTTTAGAGGAGATGGTTCACGTTGCTGCAGAAATGAAACGCCTAAATTTTGATATACCACTTCTAATTGGTGGGGCTACAACAAGTGTTAAACATACAGCAGTAAAAATTGAGGAAAAATATCCTCAAAGTGTCTTTCATGTTACTGACGCTAGCCGTTGTGTAGGTTTTGTGTCCAAGCTTTTAAAACCAAATGAAAAGATTAAATTATTAAATGAAACCAACTCTAAGTATAGTTCAATAAAAGAATCATTTTATGAGAATCAAAAAAAGATAAATCTTTTAACTATTGATGACGCGAGGCTAAGGAGACCACTAGTTGAATTCAATCCCGTTGCGCCAGAGAAATTAGGTTTTTTTACATTGGATAAAATTTCTCTTGAAACCCTTTCTGATTATATTGATTGGTCACCGTTATTTCACGCATGGGAGCTGTCAGGCGTTTACCCAAAAATATTTAAACATCCAACAAAAGGTGAGGAGGCAAAAAGAGTTTTCAACGATGCACAAAACCTATTAAAATCGATTATTAAAAATGATAGGCTTGATGCGAAAGCAGTTTATGGTTTTTTCAGAGCACAATCTCGTGATGAAGATATTGAGCTATTTGAAGAAGGTCTGTCTTTCTATTTTCCCAGGCAATTAATGGATAAAGGCAGCCAGCCAAATTTTAGTTTGGCGGATTACATATCACCATCAGGAGATGATTATATCGGATTATTTGCTGTAACTGCCGGACATGGTATTCAAAATATCATTCAAGAATATCAATCAAAAAATGATGATTACAATGAAATTATGGTAAAAGTATTGGCCGATCGTCTGGCTGAGGCTGCTGCCGAATGGTTACATATGAAAGTGAGAACGAAGTATTGGGGTTATTCAAAAAGAGAAGAACTTAATTTAAATGATATGCTTTATGAAAAATATATTGGAATTAGACCAGCGCCAGGTTATCCTGCATGCCCTGATCATAAAGAAAAAGATAAAATTTGGAAACTTCTTAATGTCGAGAAAGAGATAGGCATTAGTCTAACAGAATCCAGAGCGATGTTCCCAGCTGCATCAGTCTGTGGTTGGTATTTTTCCCATCCAAAAGCACGATATTTTAGCGTCCTGAAAAACAATAGGTTACAATGAGAATAAGAGATAAGATCAAAAAACCACGTCGTCCTGTAGTGGCATATGAAATTTTACCCCCTAGAGAAAAAGATGGAACATTGAATTCATACGCAGAGACAATAAGCTCTCTTTTATCCCAAACTCATATTGATGCGATAAATATTCCGGAGGTTCATGATGAAGCTGGAAGGGGAGATCGTCCAGTTGCTAATCATAAAAGGGGTGAGCCAAGAGAGTTTGGAAGACTATTACAAGACATCGTTGGTATAGAGGCTATTATAAACAGGGTAGTTGTGCATGAAGACTATGATATGCAAATGAGATGGTTAAATGAGACAAACAAAAATTTTGAAATTGAAAATATGATAATTGTAGGAGGAGAGTCGAGTAAAGTCAATTACCCTGGACCAACAGTAAAAGAAGCTCTGAGTGCCATTTCTAATGTATACAACCATCAAGAGGCAGGAGATATATTTTGCGGCGGCATAGCAATTCCAAGCAGAGATGAAGAGTCAAAAAATCTGTTAGAAAAGAGCGAGCACGGTTCTGAATTCTTTACTACCCAGGTTTTGTACGATTCTGACAACGTGATTAAGATGATCAAGAACTATCAGAATAGGTGTAACGAGTTTAATACTTTTCCTAGAAGAATATTATTGAGTTTTGCACCAGTATCATCCCAAAAAAATATTGATTTTCTGAAATGGCTTGGTGTTGAGATACCAGATCATACTGAAAGGTACTTGCAAGGTAGACCTGGATCAATGAAAGAGCGTTCGCTAGATGTGGCAATTGAAGTATTAAATGAGATTCTTGCTTATATTGAGAACAATAATTTAAGAGTACCAGTGGGGCTTAACGTAGAGCACATAATGTCATATAATTTTCAATCCTCGGTTGAAATGTTGCAAGAATTAGCTCGCATTTACAGGGAGTTTTGCATAAAAACTCAGAACTATTCGCTTTAAGTATGATTAACTTTCAACCCTTTTAATCCATTTATTTACAAAAACATTTAATGGGAAAATTTATGAGTGAACATTTATTTACGTCAGAATCCGTCACCGAAGGTCACCCAGACAAAGCCTGCGATGCCTTCTCAGACGCGATCCTAGATGACATTTTATCGAGGGATAATGATGCTCACGTGGCCTGTGAATCTCTTGCCACAAAAGGCCTTATCGTAATTTCTGGTGAGGTCAGAACAGACACAACATATGATNCGAAAAAAATAGTAAAAGAAACTATAAGGAAAATAGGATATAATAGCAAAAATAGTGGTGTTGATCCGAACGATGTCAAAATTATAACAAAACTTCATGAGCAGAGTTCAGAAATTGCACAAGGCGTTGACTCAGATAATATAGCTGAACAAGGTGCAGGTGATCAAGGACTCATGTTTGGATTTGCATGCAATGAGACACCCGAATTGATGCCCCTACCGATCCAAATAGCACATCGTCTAACCGAGCGTTTGACATTACTCAGAAAAGACGGCACACTACCATGGCTTCGACCTGATGGGAAATCTCAAGTTTCTGTAAGGTATAGCGGCAATACTCCAACTTCTGTAGACAAAACAGTCATAGCAACGCAGCATGATGATATGCTTGAAAGATTTAGTAGTGAAAAGGAAGAGCTGAGTTTTGTGAAGAGGGAGGTTATTAAATATATCATTGAACCAGTTCTCAATAATTACCGATATCCTTATAAAGATAACTTTATTGTAAATGGCACAGGAAGATTTGTTTATGGGGGGCCTGAGGCTGATACCGGTCTTACTGGTAGGAAAATTATTGTTGATACTTATGGTGGATATGCCCCTCATGGTGGTGGGGCGTTTTCTGGAAAAGACCCATCTAAAGTTGACAGAAGTGCAACATACATGGCAAGGTATATTGCGAAGAATATTGTTGCTGCAAAACTCGCTGAGCGATGTGAGGTGCAATTATCTTATGGAATTGGAGTTGCAGATCCTACCTCTTTTTACGTGAAAACAAATGGCACAGGAAAAAAGAACGATGAAGATCTTACGAAGCTAGCAAGAGATGTCTTTCCGCTGAGGCCAGGAGAGATAGTTTCTCATTTAGATTTAAAGAAGCCACGCTATAGTAAAACCGCTGCTTACGGTCATTTTGGTAGAGAGCTAAAACAATTTACTTGGGAAAATACAGATATGGTCGAAAAATTATTACAAAGTGTATAGGAGAAAATATGTCTGAGACAATTACAGAATCAATCATACAGAGTTTACCACATAAGGTTAAGGATATCAACTTAGCTGGAGATGGTAGAAAAGCAATTGACATAGCTGAGAAAGAGATGCCAGGTTTAATGTCAACTAGGAAAAAATATGGTCCAGACAAACCACTTGCGGGAAAAAAATTAACTGGTTCTCTCCACATGACCGTAGAGACAGCAGTTTTAATTGAGACCCTTGCTGATCTTGGGGCCGATGTAAGGTGGGCTAGCTGTAATATTTTTTCTACACAAGACCATGCAGCAGCAGTCATTGCTCAATCTGGGGTACCAGTTTTTGCATGGAAAGGAGAAACACTCGAAGAATACTGGTGGTGCACCTTACAAGCACTCACTTTTCCTGATGGATCAGGCCCCGATCTAATTGTAGATGATGGTGGTGATGCAACTCTGCTAATTCATAAGGGTTACCAGCTTGAAGAATATTATGCTAGTCATAATGATGTACCTGAAATAAAAACGGAGGTAGAGGAAGAACAAATTATTGAAAAATTATTAAGGGATGTTCTTGCCAAGGATCCAAATCATTGGCACAGGTTACAGAAAAATGTGATTGGCGTTTCTGAGGAGACTACCACCGGAGTGCATCGCTTAGTACAAATGGAAAAAGATGGCCATCTCTTATTCCCTGCATATAATGTCAATGACTCCGTAACAAAGTCAAAATTTGATAATGTCTACGGTTGTAAAGAATCTCTTGCGGATGGTTTAAAAAGATCTTTAGATATAATGGTAGCTGGAAAGACTGTGGTAATTTGTGGCTACGGTGATGTTGGAAGAGGTTGCGCCCAATCTATGAAAGGTTATGGAGCGCGAGTAATTGTAACTGAAATAGACCCAATTTGTGCATTACAGGCAGCAATGGAGGGCTTTGAAGTAACCACGCTTGAAGACACTCTCAGTGATGGACACATATTTGTCACAACAACAGGCAACAAGGATGTCATAACTGTGGAGCACATGTATGGGATGAGAGATCAAGCTATCGTTTGTAATATTGGACACTTTGATAACGAGATTCAGGTATATGCCCTAAACGAGGATAGTTCTGTGCATCGTGAAATTATCAAGCCCCAGGTAGACAGATACACATTCCCTAATGGTAATCAAGTTTTTCTTCTTGCTGAGGGTAGGCTTGTTAATTTGGGGTGTGCTACAGGACACCCCAGTTTTGTAATGTCAAACTCTTTCACCAATCAAGTCATGGCGCAAATAGCTCTAGCAAAAGAGACCCCTGAGCTTGGAGTATATATGCTTCCTAAAGAGTTAGACGAAGAGGTGGCAAGACTGCACCTTGATCATTTAGGTGCTAAATTAACAGAGCTCACAGACGATCAAGCTCAGTACATTGGTGTTCCCAAAGAAGGTCCGTATAAGCCTGATCACTACAGATATTGATACAAATGTAATAATAACAGCAATTTACTAACTAAATTTATGTAGAATCTTTTTTTTGTATCTGTCATAATAATTCTTCAAATTCGGGTGCGGAGGTCTAACACAATTGGCTCAAAACAATGGTATACCCGAAATACACCTTAACAAACTGGGTTAAACATATGAAGCATTTTGTTTTGACTTTATTTGTCTTAACAAATATTGCTTGTGATTTTGATATCCCTGATAAATTTGAAATGCCAACCTGGTATTTAGATTTAAAAATACCATTGGTACAAACGAGGTACCAGATGACTGATATCTCTGATAGTACAGCAGGGATATTCAGCACCGATGATTCTCTGGGTTTTAAAATAGTGCAGGAAGGAGAGATGCCCTCAACAGAATTACCTTCTCTTCCATCTGTTCCATTAGGACTAAATCAGGAAATTTCCTCAGGAGAGATTCCTGGTTTGGATAACTCTTTGATTCCTGAACTACCTGCAGTGCTAATCAGCGAGAGGATAAATGTGGTTTTATATGACCAAGCGATTTATCCAGATACTACGGATTATACAATTGATACCACAATCGTTATTGGTACAGATCCATTGACTGGCGATGACATAACCGTAGACACAACTATTTTGATAGCTGATGTTACTCCATTCTCATTTCCAACTACTGAAACTAAAGTAATGTCCGCAGAAAACTATAATTCTCTCATAGTAGCATTATTTGATTCAGCAATGGGTTTGTTAGCACCGTTATTAGACAGAGTGGATACACTAGGGCTTGACAAGATCAGCATTGATGACCCACCGATTATTGCTAGTGTTGACACTCTTGTAATTAAAAGTCATGAGACTAATAGTACATATTTAACGTCATTCAAAAATAATATTCCGACTGAGCTGAGTGTATACTCCCAGATGGTAACAGGTGATATTCCAGCATTTTTAACGGATACACTTGCCAACCACAATCTGATGCCTACACTTCAATATGGAGAGACATATTCTGATACAACAAACTTATCAGGTAAGGGTTTAACTAATTATTTAAAGCTCGCGACTAACATGTCTCTTGCTCCAGCAACCGATTTTGTAACTATACCCCCAGGGTCGTTATACATTGATTTTAATTTAAAATTTCAAATGGCTGGAATTGATAGTATTGACGTCACAACTAACGAATATTCATTGTCTGACGGTATCGATATGCCCCCCATGGAATTACCTGAAATGAATATGGAAGACCAGGGAATCACTAGAATGGAGATATATAGAAATGAGTTAAAAGATGCGGATGCTGCTCAAGATGACAATAAACTGATCATTACAAATCTTGCAAGCACATTTCCATTTGAGATGAATTTTTTGATGAATTTCAAAAACTTCTCCCCCTCAGCGGGTAATGATTCTGTGAAAATTGATACTGTGCTTAAAAAAGGTATTTCAATAGATAAAATTTTTGATATGCGAGGGTATACTCTACAAAGTGTTGTCGGAGACAATGACGGTGATAATTGGCCCGATAGCGCATTCACAAGTTTTGATCTTGTTTTAGATATCACCATACCTGAGCAAAAAGCATCAATACCTTTTGATGGTAATCCGCTTGGTGAGTTTACAATGAACATGCAATTAGATCAGCTGTCTTTTTCCTCCATAGGAGCTGATATTTTCATGCAGATGCCTTCGGAGCCAACGGAACAGGATTTTCCTGCAGGATTTACGGGTGCAGTTCCAACAGAGGCAATGATCCAGCTGATATTCAAAAATCAAATTGAACTTCCAATACAAATGAATATGGACTTCAATGCCTACAACTCACTTGGTGAGTTAACTTATCTACCTGTAATTATTCCTAAAATAGGATATCCTCCTCTCAACAGTGCCACAACCGACACATCTATGACCGTGGTAACGTTAAATAAGCTTGGCACAACTATTGATATATTTCAATTAGTTAGTGATAGTCTTCCAGATACATCAATTTTTATTCCACCGTGCGATACCTGCGCTACTATAATTGATCTACTTGCTTCAAACCCAGAAAAGTTAATTATAGACCCGGAGGTTAAAGTTGATGGTAAAGGTGCAATTACTGATGGTAAAGCAATTGCTGGAGGTTTTAAAGTTACCATTCCATTTGTACTTCAACTTTCACCAATGGCTTTTATGGGAGGCACCCCCACACCCGTAGCGCCATTTCCCCATGAAACAAGCTATAAAATACGGAATAGTTTATTGGAGACGAGTTTAGTTTCCTCTATAACAAATGCACTACCTTTTGGAGCAGAGGTTTCCGTTCTTCTAAGCAACTACGCACAATTCCCAACTGATACATCGCGGGAACAGCTTAACTTTTTCAGAGATACACTAGTTTCACAATCGCTTTTACAGGCCGATGACAGCCTATACATCATCAGGAATTGCAGCGATTTATCTCTTGATAGCGGTGATATTTACATTTTTAACCTGATGACTGATTTTTCTGAATGTATAGATGGTATGCCTTATATCATAAGGTCAAAAGGATCAGGCACTGATACAGTTTTTTCTTTTGTTGATACATTATTTAATTTTGAGCTACCAGAGCCTGAGTCATTTTATGAAGAAAATGACACATCTGGTTATCCTCAGGGGATGGTTGCACTACCCGGTACCAGTGTTCACACTAGCACAATTGACACCTCGCAAATCTTTTTAATTACAGGCACTGACACCGTTTACACAATGCCTAGGTTTTATCTTCCTGGCACTGGGAACAGGGGTGTTTTTATATCGAATGAGGATTACCTTGAAATAAGCTCATTTATTACGTTTACTCTCAGTAGTTCGGGAACATTTGGAACTCCACAGAACGAGTTGATATTAACTTATCCAAATGGAGGTGAAACACTTTACACTAATGAGACTTGTAAAATTACTTGGAAATCTCTCGGAGCAGGTTCAGAGAGCGTAGATTTGTATTACTCTATTGCGGGTGATACGAATACCTACAAACCATCTTTTTGTAAAGCGACGGATAATTGGGTATTAATTAAAAGTGATCTAGATAATTCATTGGAGTATAACTGGAATTTGGCAGATGCTTCATTAACCTCTACTGATTCTTTGAGAATAAAAATAATAGCATCTAATGGAGAATCTTGTGATATAAATGGTCACTATGTCAAAATAAGAGACCCCGGAATAATCTTAAGCAAAACGAATCCAAAAGAAAAAATCGATACTCATAGAAAATGAGAAATATTCTTTTCACTTTAATTATTCTTTTTGCTCTCCTAGATGCACAAACAAAACGAGATCCTCGTGTTGTTGCAATGGCTGGTGCATATACCACAATCTCAGAGGGTATTTTTAGTGTGGGATACAATCCAGGAATGATTGGCCTCCAGCAGAACAGACCATTTATGCTTCAAGGTTTACAATTTGATTTTGGTTTAGTCGGAAACTTTTTTTCAATACAAAATATAGCCATGTATAGTGGAGACACACTCGATATATCAGAAAAAAACAATTTATTTAATCAACTCAGGGCTTCAGATGGGATGGCATTTTTTATGGATACACATATGCCAATTCCTCTTCTTAACATCTCAAAAGGCAACAAAGCATTTTCCGCCAATAACATAATTCTTCAGAATTACAGACTGCCGATTGGTTTACTTGAACTTGTTTTCTATGGAAACGGTCAAAAAGAGAATCTGGACATAGAGTTTAACTATGAGATCCTAGGGTTAAACGAATTTGGATTCTCCTTTGGTATCCCATTTAAATCTATGTCATTGGGTGTAACAGCTAAGTATATACAAGGCCTCTTTTATCTTGGGGTGGATGAGGATTCTTCCTCTTCAAACCTCATAACGGATGACTTAGGTATTTATGGTTCAGGCAAATACATTCTGAAGCAGGGCGTTGGTGGTTCTGGTTTCGGTTTTGATGTTGGTGTTGTTACACGAGACTATAACGGTTGGCAATTTGGAGCTTCAATTATTAACCTCTTTGGCACCATTAGATGGAAACAGGGATCTGATGATAAAACCGCAAGTATCAACCCTTTGACATCTAGCTTTTATCCTTTTACGTGGGGTGACAGCACCTTAAATGCAGGTGAATCTATACTTTACACATTTGAAATTGATACAATTCGAGCAGATAACTTAAGTCAAGATTCATTATTTACTAGTGAGACTAAATTTTTCACCCCGAAAAACCCTCAAAGCTTTATTACGAGGATACCCGCTACTTTCAGGCTAGGTTTATCCAGAAAAGTGAACAACTTTTTAATTGCCTCTGATTTAGTTGCTGGGTTTGAGGATAAGTTTTATGCTAGGAAGCAATGGAAATGGTCGATTGGAGCTGAGTGGACACGGATTCCCACCATGCCAATGAGGATAGGTTTTGGTTGGGGCGGTGGAGATTTAAAAGAGCTAGGAATGGGATTTGGTTTTCGAAAAGGAGCGATTATGTTTGATTTTGGATTTGCTTTCCGAAATGGTCTATGGCTTCATACAATGAAAGGTTTTAATCTTTCATTTGGAATCACAGTAATTGGAAAAGAAAAGAAATCTGAAAAGAAAAATAAATCAGGTCCCCTCCCAAAACCGTGAGGCTACGTTCGTGCCCGAATAAATAAAATCACACCAATAGATAAAAATACAACATTACCTAGCCAGGCAGATGCCAATGGCAATATTATACCCTTGTATCCTAGTGATTGTCCAAACTTAATGAGTGCATAGTATCCAAAAATCACAAAAACACTTGCCCCTGCTCCAAATGATAGGCTGTTACTTTCTTTCATCGAGACGAGGGGTATCCCACATAGAATCACTATAAGGTTGGTGAAGGCAAAAGATATTTTAATATACCGCGTAACTTCCCATTTGGTAGTATCAACTCCATTTTCTTTTAACTGTTTCACTCTCTTGGTCAAACGATAATAGTCTAGTTCGTCTGGTTTGCGAGCCTGCTGTCTTATTGTTGAGGGCAAGAAACCTAAATCTATAAGAGTATCATTTCTACCAATTACCACATCACTTTCATTTCCTTCCTCATCAAAATATCTTATAGAAAAACCACTTAATGACCACTTAGAAGAATCTGAATTCCATATCATTTTCTTTCCATCGATCCTCTTTTTTATTTTTTGTGGAACAAGGTCTACTAAAGTCAAATCATGACCAGTATTTTTTTTGATAAAATATTTTGTTATTGAAATATGAGTTGAATTATTTTGAAGAAAAATGTCTTTTAGCGTATCCTTAAGCTTATGTCTCGATTTACGTTTAACATAATCTCTGTCTATCTCGAAACGTTTTTCATTGCCAAAAGCTACAAGTTTATTGTCAAGAAGAAAGGATAGACCTGAGAGAATCCCTCCACAAAAAACTAGAGGTAATGCTAATCTATATAAGCTTATCCCGGAGGCCTTCATGGCTGTCCATTCATTTCGTTTTACCATAGAACCTAGACTAAAAACGGTCGAGATTAAAACAGCCATAGGTAAACCAATACTTATAAAGTAGGGTAACGAAAAAAAATAGTATCTAAAAACAATGTTGGTGGGAACATTATTATCCAAAAACCTGTCAAGATTTTCAATTAAGTCAACAACTAGGAATATCGACAAGAAACCAAAAATAGATATGCTAAGGATAATACAAAATTGACCAACTACATATTTATCAAATTTATTTAATGCCAAATTCGTCATGATTTATCGACAACTTTTAGTAATATGAGTTGTATATAAAATGAAATAAAATGGATATTTATAATAGGTTGGATAGTGCTGTAGCTTCTTTTGCGGGAGCCATATGGGGTACTCCATTGGTTCTCCTTCTACTTGGTGGAGGAATCTTTTTTGCATTGTATAGTCGTTTAAAACCAATGTCATATTTTAAGCATGGCATTCATATTTTGCTTGGGAAATATGATTCAGATGACGACCCTGGGCAAATTACTCATTTTGAAGCTCTTTCTAGTGCCCTAGCTGGGACGGTCGGTATGGGCAATATAGCGGGTGTTGCCGTAGCCATCAACACAGGTGGTCCTGGTGCAATTTTTTGGATGTGGATAACAGCAGTGATCGGAATGAGCACAAAATTTTTCACCTGTACATTATCGATTATGTTCAGGGGTATTGACGATTCGGGAGAGGTTCAAGGCGGAGTGATGTACTATATAGAGGAGGGTTTAGGAAAATCTTATAGACCTCTCGCAATTATGTTCAGTTTATCTGGTTTATTTGGATGTATTGTTTTTTTTCAAGCGAATCAACTCTCTCAAATTGTAAATGATTTTTTTTACGCTCCGCTGAATTTATTTAATAGTAGACCATTGATTGGCAATTTTCTCACCGGCTCATGTACGGCCATATTAGTTGGAGTAGTTATTTTTGGCGGTATTAAGCGTATTGCAAGAGTAGCGAGTACGATGGTGCCTATGATGGTAGGGCTTTACATCCTGGCAGCTATTATAATTCTCCTAAAGAATATTTCTTTGATTCCGGGTACTTTTAGTTTGATACTGAAAGATGCATTCACAGGTAACGCTGTATCTGGCGGAGCACTGGGTAGCATGATAATAATTGGCGTTCGTCGTGGAATGTTTTCAAATGAAGCAGGGACAGGAACAGAAACAATGGCACATGGAGCAGCTAAGACAAAAGAACCTGTTCGGGAAGGATTGGTAGCGATGCTAGGACCATTCATCGATACTATAATAGTCTGTACTATGACAGCATTGATTATTTTAATTAGTGGTGTGTATAATCAAGAACTAAACGGTGTTTCATTAACGGCTGCTGCATTTAACAAGGAGTTGGGCATAATCGGTGCAATTTTTCTGAGCATTGCCGTATTGACTTTTGCTTTATCAACTATGTTTGGTTATTCCTATTATGGTCAAAAATGCACCACCCATCTTTTTGGAACAAAGTGGAAATATGCCTACAATTGGTTTTACGTAATTATGATTATCGTTGCGTCAGTATCCTCAATAGATATTGCCATTAATTTTGTTGATAGCGCGTATGCTCTCATGGTGATACCTACGATGATTGGAACATTACTCCTCGCTCCAAAGGTAATGGAGGAAGCGGAAAAGTACTTTCAGAAGTTATAAAATGCCCTCTAATAAAACCCATTCACCTTTTTCCTCGTAAATTTTTAAATCTATCCAATCAGAATATACATCTATGATTTTCTGACTTTGATTTTTGAGAACACCAGCCAAAATCAATCTTTTACCGGTACATAACTTTAAATCCTCTTTTATATGAATCAATGTGTTAAATAATGTGTTAGAAATCACTGTGTTGAATAGTTTTTCAGAACTTTCAGAGATTGTTCTATGGAATGAAATTTCTACGTTATTTAGCTTACAATTTTCCTCTGCATTTTTAATCGCTTTTGGGTCAATCTCTATACCTACAGTGGTCCCAGAACCAAATTTTTTACCAGCAATGCTAAGTATTCCAGAACCAGAACCGAAGTCTAATAAACTTTCATTTATAACAAGATTTTTTTCTATCCATTCAAGGCATAATTGAGTTGTGGGATGCGTACCTGTGCCAAAGCCAGAACCTGGATTAATAATAATGGATCTTCCTTGATAGCTGTCAATTTCAATCCACGGAGGTAAAATTTTTAGGGTTTTAGTTATTTCAATCTGGCCAAAAAATTGTCGAGTGTATTCAACCCAGTTTTGATCAATAAATTTTTGCTCATTATATTTTGGTTCAGTTTTAAGTTTTAAGAGTCTCATTAATTCTCTTATAAAAAGATTAGTAGGTTTTTCCCCATCAATCAGTACTGAAATTTTGTGCGACCGATGATCATATTTTAGTGGGTTAATACCATCATCAAACCAATTTGATTTATCTGGTTTATTTTTTTTTTCTATTAAAACAGATATAATATCTAGATTAAATAATTCATTACTTAAATATTCTAGATCTAATTTTGGAAGTTCAATTGTTATGTTTTTCCACATCTTCACTATAAAGTAATTTACATTGGATGAAAAAACGCGGCGACCTAAAAACAGAGCAACAAAATCCAATATCTAAAAGTATTGGTAAAATGGGAATCACTCAAATACTCAATACTATAAATGAAGAGGATTCATCTGTAGCAGGAGCAGTTCGAGATGCAATACCCCAGATAGATAGCGCTGTCAGATATGCTGTAAATGCAATTAAATGCGGAGGTAGGGTATTTTATGTCGGCGCTGGAACAAGTGGAAGGCTGGGTGTCCTAGATGCTTCTGAAATCCCCCCCACCTTTTCTGCTGAAAAAGATTTATTTATAGGAATCATTGCAGGTGGAGATGTTGCCCTGAAACAATCCATTGAAGGAGCAGAGGATGAGTCTTCAAAGGCTAAAATGGAATTAAAAAAATATAATATCAATGAAAATGACGTAGTCATCGGAATATCATGTAGCGGTGCAGCCAAGTTTGTTGTAAGTGCTCTAGAGTATGCAAACAGTTTTGAAGCGAAAACTATTTATTTAATCACAAACTCTGTTCCTTATTTATTAGCTGATGTTGATACCACCATAGTCGTCGATACTGGTCCAGAAGTGATAACAGGCTCAACAAGGATGAAAGCTGGAACAGCAACAAAAATGGTTCTAAATATGATTTCCACTGCAACTATGATAAAACTTGGTAAAGTTTACAATAATTTGATGGTTGATCTGAAGACCGTTAATGATAAATTAGTTGACAGAGGTGTAAGAATTATAGAACAGCTAACTGAATTAAAATACAATGATGCAAAAAAATTACTAGCTAATGCTAATAATTCTGTAAAAGTCGCTGTAGTAATGAATCATTTTGAATGCAGTGCAATAGAGGCAAAATCAAAGTTGAGTAGTGTAGATGGGTTTTTGCATCATTTAATCGATTAAAAATGAAAAAAAATGTTCTCTATAATAAAATCAATAAGGAGGATTTGATTGTAGCTCTTTCTAAGGAGCCTTTTAAAAGGATCACTGCATCTTTTTATCGTTATGCTAATGTCCCAGAACCTATAAAGCTTAGAAACGAATTATATATTCATTGGGAAAAAATAAAAATATTTGGCAGGATTTATTTGGCTCATGAAGGTATAAATGCTCAGGTTAGTGTACCTCAACACCATTGGAACGATTTCATTTCATTTAATAATCAGATAAAAATATTAAAAGATATTCCGATTAAAAAAGCATTAAAGGAAGGACCAAGCTTTTTTAAGCTAGTTATTAAAGTAAAGGATGAACTAGTCGCTTTTGGCTTGCCAGAAAAAACATATGATATGAATAAAATTGGAAAGCACTTAACTGCAAAGGATTACAATGACGCTTTAGAAAGCCCTGATTCTGTTGTTGTTGACATGAGAAACTTTTACGAGAGTGAGGTGGGGCACTTCGATAAAGCTATTATACCCAAAGCTGAAACATCCAGACATCTACTTCCAGAGGTTAAGCAACTATTAAAAGGTAAAGAGAAAAATAAGATCCTATTGTATTGCACTGGGGGGATACGGTGCGAAAAAGCAAGCTCATTTCTAATCAAAAATGGTTTCAAAGACGTGAACCAATTACAAGGTGGGATCATTAAGTATGCTCATGAAATTAAAAAAAGTGGATTGAAATCAAAATTTAGGGGCAAGAATTTTGTTTTTGATAATAGATTAGGCGAGAGGGTAACCGACGACGTAATTGCATCATGCCACACATGCGGGTTGCCATGTGATGATCACACAGATTGTAAAAACCAAGCTTGCCACATACTATTTATCCAGTGTAAAAAATGTAGCAAGCTCTACAATGGATGTTGTTCAAAAGATTGTGATGACTTTGCATCACTCCCTGAAAGTGAACAAAGAATCCTACGAAAAGATCCAAAGAAAGTTGTCGCAAAAGAGTTTTTCAATCCCAATTCTAAAGCTTAGGTGAACAAAAGTGGACTCACATATATTATACTCTTTCAGGCGTTGTCCCTATGCAATAAGGGCGCGTATGGCTCTTTCATATTGTCAGATAGCATATGAGCATAGAGAAATACTCCTCAATAACCGACCAAAGATTCTTTATAAAATATCCCCCAAAGGCACGGTTCCAGTATTACATTTAAAAAATGGCTCAGTTATTGATGAGAGCATAGATATAATGAAATGGGCCCTCAAAAAATATGACCCAGACATGTGGTATGCTTCTCAATTAGAGGAACAAGATAACTTAATCCAGATAAATGATTATGATTTTAAACCGAAATTGGATAGATATAAATATCACATCAGATATCCTGAAAATGATTTTAATACCTATCAAAAAGATGTTTCTAAATTTCTTGATTTATATGAAAATAAATTAAAATTAAGACAATTTTTGATAAGTGATAATGTAAGCCTAGCTGATATTGCTTTAATGCCCTTCATTAGACAGTGTGCTTTTGTAGATACTGACTGGTTTAATACAAAATTTGTTTACCTAAAAAAATGGTTAAATAAATGGATTGACTCAGATTTGTTCACCAAAATTATGGTCAAGCATGAAACTTGGGACGATTCAACTGTGAGCCAAATTTTGTAATGAAACGTACAAAACTTTTACGAGAATTGATCTCATTGTTGCTCTGCGCTGTGGGATTTCTCTTTCCCTCAAATAACAACATGTTGGTTCAAGACTCAATATTCACTTCCAAAATTGAGCGTGACGTATGGGGTGTTCCACGTATTTATGGTAAAACAGATGCGGATGTTTCATTTGGTCTGGCTTACGCACATTGTCAAGATGATTTTAAAACAATTGAGAATGTGGTTTTTGCTTTAAGAGGAGAACTTGCTTCTGTCTTAGGTAGGGAGGCAGCTGTAAATGATTATTACGTGCATCTAATGAATTTCTGGCAAATGGTTGAGGATAGATATGAGACAGATGTATCCGACGATATCAAGTCTGTTTGTGATGGGTATGCAGCTGGTATAAATAAATTTCTTGAAGATTATCCTAGCAATAAAAACAAGCTTTTTCGACCTGTAACAGCCAAAGATGTAGTCGCAGGCTTTTCTCACCGAATGCCTTTGATGTTTGGACTTGATGGAGTATTAAAAAAATTGTCTAATAAAAAGCCGCCTGAATTAATTGGATACAGCGAAGACGTCCAAAGTGGTATTTTTGATATGCTAGCTAGCAATGTCATTGCTGTGGGACCAAAGCGCTCAAGCGATGGATATACTCGCTTATGGATAAATACTCATCAGCCATGGGAGGGACCAGTAGCATGGTATGAAGCGTATCTTAATAGTGAGGAGGGTTGGGACTTTTATGGTGCTCTCTTTCCTGGATCTCCTGTTCCGTTAATTGGTCACAACCCAAATTTGGGTTGGTGTCACACTGTAAATTCACCTGATTTGATTGATGTCTACAAACTTACAATAAACAAAAAAAATAAAAATCAGTATTGGTTCGAGGGGTATTGGAAAGATCTTGATGTGAGAATGGTAGAGATAAAAGTTAAAATAGTAGGGCCCTTTTCATGGACATTTAAAAGACCAGTTAAGGCATCAATTCATGGGCCTGTAGTTGAGTTTGATCATGGAACTTACGCACTTAGAATTTCGTCAATAAAAAATTTAAGGTTCATTGAACAGTGGTATAGGATGAGTAAGGCAACTAACATTGATGATTTCAAAAAAGCCATGAAAATCCACGCAATTCCGATGTTTAATACTGGCTATGCTGACAAAGATGGTAACCTTTACTATGTCTACAATGCGAAAATACCAAAACGAGATCCTCGTTATAATTGGAAAAAGATTTTGGCTGGAGAGATCAAGCAGAATATATGGCATGAGTACATTCCATTCGAGAAATTACCTAACGTATATAATCCTAGGGATGGATTTTATCAAAATTGTAATAGCAGTCCATATCTATCAACAGGAAGCAGGGTAGATGCCTCTAAGCCACTTCCTGATTGGACAGGAATAGAAAAACATCAAACAAATAGAGCCTTGAGAGCCTTGGAGACTTTTGGAGTAGACCCCTCAATTTCAAGAGAGGAATTTTTTGAATATAAGTTTGATGTTGAATATTCTAGAGAGTCCATATTAGCTGATGTAAGAAATAAATATTTGAAAGAGTTGAATAGAGAAAAAATACCTGAGGAATATTTACCAGCTCTAGAATTAATTAAAAGTTGGAACCTTCGTGCGGATTCATCAAACACAGCTGCTGCGTTATCTATCTTGACTCTACCGAATGCATTTCGCATAGAGGATTTGAAATTTGATACAGATTCGATTAACATAAAATTAAAAGAGTCTATTTCCTTTTTAGAGAAGAACTTTGGCAGTATAGAAGTTCCACTTGGCAGAGTTAATCGTCTTTTGAGGGGAAATACATCTCTACCTCTATCTGGAGGACCTGGTACCCTTAGAGCAGTGTATAGCAAGAAAAGTGGCAAAGTTTATAAAGCAGTCGCAGGCGACTGCTATATTCAGGCAGTTGAGTGGGGCCCTGATGGCCAGTTAAATGCTTGGAGTGTGCACCAATATGGGAGTTCAACCAATGACAAAAGTTCCCCTCACTATGACGACCAGTCAAAATTATTCTCTAAGCATGAGATGAAGCAGATAAGACCATGAAAAAATTATTTCCACTTATGTTTTTCACTTTTTTTCTAGGCTGCGGTGGTGTCGAATTATTACCCTCAACCGCCGATGACTTAATACTAGAAATAAATAAATTGAAAAGCAAAAAGGTAGTACTTTTAAATGTATGGGCGCTTTGGTGTATGCCCTGTATTGAAGAATTCCCCATGATTGTAAAACTTGCGAATGAGATTGAAGATCTAGAGATTATATTTGTAAGTGCAGACTTTGAGGAAGAGGAGGATAATGTTAAAGCATTTCTAAATCGCTACAAAGTCGGACCTATTTCATACATAAAAAAAGAAAAAGATGAACCATTTATTGAACGAATTCATACAGAATGGACAGGTAGTCTCCCCTTTACAGTTGTTTACGCAAAATCATCGGGAAATATCGTAGATTACTGGGAGGGAATTGCCCCTGAATCAAAATTTAGAGCCGCTATAAAAATAGCACTAAACTCGTAGGATGATGTCATGTTTAGAACAATTGTATATCTATTTATTTTTTCATTTGGCCTAGCCAAGGAGCTTGAAATTGGCGCAATGATGCCAAAACCAGACTATTTATTAAACGATATAAGTGGTAAAAATCTAAGTCTATCAGATATCAAAGGAGAGAATGGAACTCTTGTAATATTTTCTTGTAATACATGCCCATTTGTGATTCAGTGGGAGGATAGATACGTAACAATAGCAGAGAAGTATATGCCAAAAGGTATAGGTGTCATTGCTGTAAACTCTAACGCCAATAGATTTGATGGTTCTGATAGCTTTGAAAAAATGGTGAAGCATGCAAAAAAAAATAGGTACAATTTTCCATACGCACAGGACCAAAAATCTATGCTAGCTAAAGCTTTTGGTGCTACCAAAACACCACACATCTATTTGTTTGATGAAAAAGATAAACTAGTATACCGCGGGGCAATAGACGACAATTCGCGCAATGCAAACAATGTAGAGGAACCCTACCTAACAAATGCCCTTGATCAATTACTCAACGATAAACTAATTCAAAAGCCTATCAGTAAGGCCATTGGCTGCTCGATAAAATTTTAAGGTATCAATGGAACAAACATACTATTTAATCATTATAGGAGCGTTGCTATTTGAGTACGCGCTCTCTACGCTTAGTGCATTATTGAACATGAAAAGCATAACCTCTGAAATTCCAGAAGACTTCAAAAATCATTATGATGAAGAGAAATACTCTCAGTCTCAAAGCTACTTGAAAGATAAAACTAAATTTGGCCTATTCTCAGGTACATTTAGTTTGATCCTAACCCTATTAGTCATTCACACTGGTATTTTTGGCTATATAGATACTATGGCTCGAAGTTTTTCAGATAATTCAGCTGTGCATGGTCTAGTATTTTTTGGGATAATTTTTTTAGTTAATGATATTATTAACCTACCATTTTCAATTTATAATATCTTCAAAATTGAAGAGAAATATGGATTCAATAAAATTACCCCAGCATTATTTATTTCAGATAAACTTAAGGGATACGGTTTAACCATAGTTCTGGGCAGTGCGATTATTGTCCCTGTATTATATTTCTTCAATGCCTATGCAAATAATGGATGGTGGATTGCATGGCTTATTGTGATAGGCTTTATTATTGCTGTTCAACCTTTATTTGTCAACGTTATAGCGCCTATTTTTAACAAGTTTGAACCATTGAGCAGTGGTGAACTACGCGATGCAATAGAATCATTTGCTAAAAAAGTAGATTTTCCATTAGGGAGAATTGATGTTATGGATGGTAGCAGGAGGTCAGCTCATTCTAATGCGTATTTTAGTGGCTACGGCAAGTCAAGAAGAATTGCTCTATATGACACTTTACTTGATAAACATTCAACAGAAGAAATTGTATCTGTCGTTGCGCATGAAGTTGGGCACTATAAAAAGAAACATATTTTGTTAGGTACTTCGCTCGGTATTTTAGAGACTGGGCTGATGCTTTTTATTTTCAACTTTTTCCTTGGTGATAGGGCTTTATGTAGCGTTTTTGGTGTCCAAGAGGTATCGGTTTATTGCAGTCTCCTTTTTTTTGGTATGTTGTATTCACCTGTTAGCATATTTACTTCAATTATCACCTCTGCCTTGAGCAGGAAGAATGAGTTTGAAGCTGATGCTTATGCACTGGAAACTACCCAAAATCCTGCTCCACTTATTTCAATGCTCAAGGGTTTAGCAGCAAGTAATCTATCTCATTTAACGCCACACCCTTTGATGGTTTTTCTTTCATACAGCCATCCTCCTGTTATAGATAGGGTTGCGGCGGTGAGGGCAAGATTATAAAAAAGTCTAAATCAGTATTGTTTATAATGTAGCTGTTTTATAAATGCCGATTATCCTAATTTTAGTAGTGGATAGTTCAGTATTTATTCTCTGGATACCAATTATTTTGGTATCTTTATTAAGCATTATTAAACTTTTTAATAGAGGTGGACCTGACGGAAAACCTTGGATAAGAATAGAAAAGGTTGAAGAAAATGAGTAAACATTTGGCACTAAGATCAGGAAATCCTGCATTGCAGTCATCAACATTCAGAAGTCACCTTACTGGGACATACGATGATAAAATGACGCTATCTGGAACCGTAAACAAAACAGCACTATCGCTAGTCCTTGTTATAATCAGTGCTGGTTATTCATGGGGAAATCCTGCGATGCATGGCCTAGTAATGCCCGCGTCAATACTCGGTCTTATACTGGCACTGGCTACAGTTTTCAAGCCTACGATTAGTCATATCACAGTTCCAGCATATGCAGTTGTTCAGGGTACATTTTTAGGTATCATCTCAATGATCTTTGAAGCACAGTATCCAGGCATTGTAGTGCAAGCTGTTTTCCTCACATTCGGTACTCTGGGTTCATTATTATTAGCATACATTTCCGGTCTAATAAAGGCCACTGAAAATTTTAAGCTCGGTGTGGCCGCAGCAACAGGAGGCATTTTTTTTCTGTACTTAATCAACTTTATCATGAGCTTCTTTGGTTCAGGAGTAGGAATTATTTCTGGTACAAACATGATGGGTATTCTATTCAGTGGTTTTGTTGTTGTTATTGCAGCGTTGAATCTAGTTCTTGATTTCGATTTTATCGAGGAGGGAGCTGAAATGGGTGCTCCAAAATATATGGAGTGGTACGGAGCCTTTGGACTGTTGGTTACACTTATTTGGCTCTATCTGGAAATTCTGAGGCTATTATCCAAACTATCTAGTCGTCGCTAGAGCTAAAAATTAACTTTTCTGATTAGCGTATTTTATTTTCAGAAATGTTAAATATACCAATCACAAACGACGCTGTCATTTTTGGTATTTTAATTGCAATCCTATCATTTGTAATAACTAGCTCAAACAGTCGTAATCCATTTTGGATAAAATTTTACACGTTTATCCCCAGTCTTCTTCTCTGTTATTTCATTCCATCATTATTTAATTCATTTGGAATTATATCAAGCGACAATTCAAAATTATACTTTGTAGCATCTAGATTTTTATTGCCAGCAAGTCTTGTATTATTAACAATCAGTATTGATTTTCCAGCAATAAGGAAATTAGGATCAAAAGCATTGATTATGTTTTTTACGGGAAGCATTGGAATCGTCCTCGGTGGACCGATAGCAGTCTCACTGGTCTCTACTGTGGCTCCTGACATCATTGGTGGAGCTAAGATTGAAGATATTTGGAGAGGACTTACCACTATTGCGGGTAGCTGGATTGGTGGTGGTGCGAACCAAGCAGCAATGAAAGAAATATTTAATGTTGAAGATGATATTTTTTCAACAATGGTGGCTGTCGATGTTTTTGTTTCTAGTATTTGGATGGCTTTTTTACTCTACGGCGTAGGGATTAATGAAAAATTAAATATTTGGTTTAATGCTGATTCTAAAGCGATAAATGAACTGAAAAATAAGATTGAAACCTATCAGAGTGAGATAATTCGTACTCCCTCTATTGTTGATACGGTTCAGTTATTGTCTGTGGGGTTTGGAGTAACAGCTGTCGCGCATTTTGCAGCAGATTTTCTATCCCCATTTATACAAAAAACAGCTCCACAACTTTCCAGATTTAGTCTTACGTCTCATTTTTTCTGGTTAATAGTGCTATCAACCACTATTGCTGCTGTATTATCTTCTACCCGTCTTCGAAACTTAGAGGGTGTGGGTGCATCAAGATATGGCAGCATCTTCATTTATATATTAGTTGCAACTATTGGCATGAAAATGGATATTTCATCAATTTTTGAAAACCTGGGCTTATTTGTCATTGGTGTTGTTTGGATGTTAGTGCACGCATTTCTATTAATTGTTGTAGCAAAAATTATAAAAGCTCCATTCTTTTTTGTAGCAGTAGGAAGTCAGGCTAATGTGGGCGGTGCCGCCTCTGCTCCGATCGTTGCCTCAGCCTTTCACCCCTCCCTAGCGCCAGTTGGAGTTCTACTTGCCGTTTTAGGCTATGCCGTCGGAACGTATGCAGCATGGTTATGTGGGATATTAATGCAAATTGTGTCAGCATGATGGAGTTCTAACATAGCAATCTCAACGATTATAAGGGTTTTAGGTATTTTTAAATACTTTCTATTGTTTTTTTTGATGAATTCAAAAAGCATCGCCCAGTTTGAAGAGAGAATACAGTTAGATCTTATTTTTGCTGAGCCCGGCGATACAATTAAGATTGAGCCAGGTTCTTATGATATCCTAGGGGCTTTATCTATTGTTGGTAAAAAAAATATTGTTCTCAAAGGTTCTGGAATAAACAGCACTATTCTAAATTTTAAAAACCAGTTAGATGGAGCTCAGGGTTTAAGTATATCCAAGTGCCAAAATATAACCTTGGAAGATTTTTCTATAAAGGATGCGAAAGGTAATGCGATTAAATGCCACGACACCGACGGTATTATTTTTAGGAGGATTAAAACCTTCTGGCAAAGAGGACAGGGTGATGAAAATGCTTCCCACGGTATATTTGCTTTGCATTGCCATAATGTTCTTCTAGAGTATTGCGTCACGGTTTCTGCCACTGATTCAGGAATTCACATAGGGCAATCAGAAAATATAATTGTGCGCCTTTCTGAAGTCTACAATAATGTAACGGGTATTGTAATAGAGAATTCCTCAAGTGTTGATATTTATGGTAATAACGTCCACAGAAATACAGCAGGCATTTTAATTTATAGCTTGCCTGATCTTGAAGTTAAAAAAAGTATGCGGATACGTATTTTTGACAATATAATTAAGGATAATAATATTGATAATTTATCTTCGATTAGAAATACCACTGTTAACGTCATGACTGGCACGGGTGTTTTATTAATGGCAACAGAAGTTGTTGAGGTTTTTGATAATACTATCGTTGATAATAAAACAATTGGAACAGCAGTGGTGAGCTATTTTATTACCGGAGAAAAAACAAAAGACACACAATATAATCCATATACCTCATCAATTTATATCCATGATAATATATATCGAAGAAAACCACAATTACCTGCGTTGGATAACAAGATTGGTTTAGTGCTATTTAGGCACTTCTTTAAAATAATTCCAGATATTATTTATGATGGGATGCCTGATCCAAGATATGTTGGCAGAGAAGGAACTACGCCTGATTCCAGAAGACTCTGTATTGCTGATAATGTAAATGCCAAGTATTTAAATCTGGATCTATCAAAAAATTTTGAGTCTTGGTATGATCCATTCATCGCAGATTTTGGTATAGATGATGGTGAGTGTAATTGTTTTCAGAATCGTCTCCCAAAAGTGGAATTGAGCCTTATTCGATAAAGGTATTTTCAGCGCAAAGTAATTGTGATTTTTAACCGAAATGATTACTGTTATTTAATTACTTTTCATACTTAACATGCATATTATTAAGATTACCTTAAAATACTTTTATAATATTTAGGAGATAATATTATGAAGTCATATGTACCCATAACCCACATGTATACGGATGAAAGTGGTCACACACGGTTCAAGAAAAAAAAACTTCCGCTAGAGCCCAAGACAGGTCTAGGGTCAGTTGGCTCTTTTTCCAGTTTATTTGTTAACCAGATACTCGATGATAATTCAGGAGACATTAAGATGCAATTTGCAGTTACTCCCGTTCCGAAAAAGATCGATGGTGAAGGACCAAAACTTGCTCACACAGCCCCAAGAAGACAGCTAGTAATTACACTGGAGGGGATTCTGGAGTTTAAAAGTTGTGATATTGACATTCTTGACATGGAGCGTCAGACCATAATCACAAAAGGACAAATACTCCTCGCTGACGACTTAGTAGGTGCGGGGCATGTCTGGAGTTTTTTAAAAAATAAAGATGGAAAGATGCTGCCTTGGGTTAGATGTTATCTGCATCTGGGTGAGGAATACGAACATTTTATCTCTAGATTAGAAGGTTAGCAAAATGGCAAAATTAGATTTGACTCCATCAGAATCATACCTATTACTGGATATCAATAATAAAGATGGAAAAACATTGATGAAATATAGTTTAATTAATTTGCTGTATAAACGTGTATTAGTATGTAAGAATATTGAAAAAACGCAGGGAACCATCTTTAAGAAAACTGTAAAAAATACTTATATATCGAAAGGACAATCTTTTGATAAAATCCAACTAAAAGATCATGAAAGAATATTTTCTTCACCAATGAAAAATATAGAAGAAATCGCGCTCATTGAACTTATCTCAAAAATTTTTGAGCAATATAATTATAAAGATTTTTATGAACTAATTCTCAGTATGCAATCTCGAGCAGGATTTTTAGAAATCATTGAAGAAAGAAAATTTTTTAATATTTTTAAAAAAAGAAAACTATCGTTAACTGATAAAGGAATGAAGACTAAATCTAAAATTGAAGAGATTATTTCAACCGGTAATAGTGACCTATCAAAATGGATTAAAAATGACCCACCCCGCGCAAAAGCATTTATAAATGCGTGTGGTGCCAATCTGATGCTTTTAGACAAACACGATTTGCAAAGCCTCAAAGAGTTTGAAAATGCACTCAAGAATGTTGATGTACGAAAGCCCGAAGATAGTGGATTTATTTATTGGGGCGACGCAGTTAGCACGAGCGATAATAAAATTGAAACGAACGAGAATGAAAGCCTTGATTCAATTTCAAATGAATTTAGTGGTCTAAATGCTTTTGATTCTTTTAGTGGAATTGATTCTAGTTTTGATAGCGCATCAGGGGGTGATAGTGGCGGTTGTGGTGGAGGTGGCTGCGGCGGTGGCTGCGGAGGTTGTGGCGGTGGTGGATAATAGGAGGTCTGTCGATTATAGCAAAGATCCAATATGGTTGAAGATAAAAAGTTTAGAATTTGATTATAAGGATGTCTCATTAACTTTCTCTGAGCGCCTAGCAAGCGAAAACAGATGGGCTCACTGGTACGCTCTTGATGTAATTGAAGAGTATAAAAAGTTTCTATACATTATGGCAGTATCTGGTCATCCAGTAACACCATCCGTTGAAATAGACCAGGCTTGGCACCTGCATTTAATATATAGCCGTCACTATTGGGAGGATTTTGCCAGCTTTATGCCATTTAAACCGCATCATGGTCCTACGAAGGGCGGTAGCGAGGAAAACAAAAAGTATAATGATTGGTATTCGAAAACTCTTGAAAGCTATGTATCTATTTTTGGAACCAATGCTCCTGTTAATATTTGGCCTGAGCCGAACATCCGATTTCGTAGCAACCAGTTATGGCAATGGATAGATGCATCAAAGTATTTTATTATTTCTCGCTCAGCAGGATTAATTTTATTTGTGATGGTAATGTTAATATCTTTCATGTTCATCTTTCTCCTTATTTCGTGAACCAATTTCCTTCCAAAGTTGATTCAGTTATCATTGGAGCTGGACTCTCTGGCTTGGCCTGTGCTTTACAATGTCAAAAAGCTAACAAGTCATTCATTTTAATCGAAAAATCCAATAGGGTGGGGGGTAGAATAGGCTCGGTAAAGGAAGATGGATACCTGTTTGATTTAGGATTTCAAGTATACAATACAGCATATGAAACCACTAATTCTTTATTGGAACTAGATAAAATTAATCTCAATCATTTCAAACCAGGTGCGGTAATTCATGATGGCGTTTCATTTCAAGTGATATCTGATCCACTTAGGGATTTTGGACAGGTGTTCGCAACATTATTTTCAAATATTACATCACTATCTGATAAATTTAAGATATTAAAACTCAAAAGATCCCTTAGAGGCTATGATATAGCATCTGACACTTGCACTGACACAACCACTTTCCAGTACCTAAAAAACTTAAGGTTCTCAGATAGGGTCGTCGAAATGTTTTTTAAACCATTTTTTTCGGGAATTTTCCTTGAAACTGAGCTTGTGACATCATCAAAATTCTTCAAATATGTTTTTTCTACTTTTAATTCTGGCTTAGCATCATTGCCCGAGTTCGGCATGCAATCCATTCCAAATAATCTACTAGACAGTATTAATATGGAAAATATATTTTTGGGTAAAAAGGTGGCAGAAATAAACAATAAAAATGAAATAATCTTTGATGATAACAGTGATCTTAGTACTAAAAATTTAGTTGTTACAGGTACTAGCCATAGTTTGATTTCTAGTGAGGTATCTAAATATAATCATTCTAAAACCCTATATCTATCATCAAAGGTTGAACCCAAATGGGGAAAGTACATTCATCTTTTTCCATGCGATCGCTTAATTAATAACATTGCAATCCCAACCAGTATTTCTGCTTCATACTCATCCAATGATGATAATCTATTTTCGGTTACAATCATTGGAAGTAGTAAACCTGATATTGAACTAATTGACATTGTTAAGCAAAGGCTTAGTGATTACTATGGAGGTGGAAAGAATGATTATGAATTTTTGAAATGTATGACGATAAATACAGGCACAATAAAGCAGTTACCAGGGCATTTTGATGATCCTAAAGACAGGAAAAATGGGTTAATCGTTGCAGGAGAGCATCAGACTCATGGAAGTATAGAGGGTGCAGTTCTATCAGGAATAAATGCTGCCAATTCTTTTTGACTTTTATCCGTAAAACAATCGATTTAGTAGTTTGAACACTGCTCGAAAAGATCAACAAAAGCATTCACAGAATGCTCAATGGGCTTGGAGTATCCTCCACCCATAAAGACCACCATCGGAGACTGTCCTTGCTTAGCAAAATCAAGTATCATCTTATTTCTTGCTGTAACTCCATTTCTTGTTAGGGATAAATGCCCCAGCCCATCAGCCTCTAGGATATCAACACCTGCTTGAAAAAAAACAATATCTCTTTGAATATGATCTAACTTCTCAAGATTTTCTCCCAAAATATCTAGATACTCCTGATCATTTGTTCCTTTTTTCAAACTTACATCAATATCGCTGGTCATTTTTTTTAAAGGGAAATTGCTATCGCAATGCATAGAAAAAGTAAAAAAATCATGGTCATTTGACAGCATGGAAGCAGTACCGTCTCCTTGATGAACATCAAGGTCAATTATTAATACTTTATTTATTCTTTCATAATTTCTTCTCGCAACTTTTGCGCAAATTGCGAGATCATTAAATATACAATAACCTGATCCTTCTGAGTAATGAGCATGATGGGTGCCCCCAGCCATATTACCCGCTATTCCATTAGAGGCAATTGCAGATTCAAGGGCTCCTAAACTTCCTCCTATTATATATCTGGTTCTATCAATAATTTGATCATTCCAAGGTTGCAGGCCTATTTTCCTTCTTTCTTTAATACTTAGCGAACCATTTAAAAAAGAATCGACGTATGATCTATCGTGCGCGAAATATAAATCATTGATCTCTGCCATTCTTGGCCTAACAAAGTGAATATCTACATCTAATTGGTCAAGGGCCTCTTTTGTTAATCGATACCTGTCTCTTGGAAACCGGGATCGTTTATCAATTCCGTAGGTATAGATGGGGTGGTAAAAAAGTTCGAACACGATGTAAGGTTTTATTTCATAAAAATATTATATATTTGCGAGCTATTTTATAAAGGTTTTATTAAATGATACAACAAAGGTATTGCAATAGTGGATAACCAGCAATTGTCTCGCATTGATAGGTACACCTGTAAGTTCGAAAACTCGGTTATGGAGGACCAGTTCCTAGACCAAGAGTGGTCCAGAATAAAAAAGGGACTCAATTTTGGACTTATCTTTATCTCATTGGTAATGTTGCTTGATTTCTACGAAGCCTACCAAAGAATGGGAGGATTAAAAGCTATTCAAATAGGATTCTTTGTAATCATTGGATTTGCTGCTTTCTTTATCAGTAAAACTGAATCATATAAAAGTAAATATTACAGTATCTATTTAACCGTTTTGTTTTGCGGGATTCATACATTTATGATTATTCAAGGATTTCTTGCCGGAGATTCTCAACTTAATCCTGTGGAAGCTTTAGTTTCTATGCCAACTGTTTTTATGTTTGTTGGTATACTCTTTCCATTAAACCTGGTCAATACATTAATTTGCTTATCCTATCTAATAATTACCATTTTGGGAATATTACCCTTTTCCGAATTAGATATTCCAAAATTTATGTTTTCGATACCAATACCCTTTGTTCTACTAGTATGGAATAAATACAACACTGAATACAATAACAGATTGAACTTTGCTAAAACGGTTTCTATTGATCAAACAAAAAACCTAATGCAAAAAACTCTCAAAAGGTATTTTGGAGATGTTCTNTCTGATAAAATGTTAAAAGAAGATGGNAGNATAAGTGGTGAGAATAAATGGGTGACCTTATCATTTACNGACATATCCTCNTANTCTACCATAATNGAACATATGTCTCCAAANGTAGCGGTAGAATTTTTNAATGANTACTTCACAGCNATGCATGATGTCATTGAACAACATGGTGGCCANATNTTAAACTATATNGGTGACTGNATCATGGTTGTTTTTGGAGCGCCTGAGGAAATGGACAATCATGAGAATCAGGCAATAAAATGTGCTGTGAAAATGAGAGAAAAACTTGCTGAGCTCAATTCAAGGTGGGATGAGTCTGAACTATCACGATACTGGTCAAATCATGGGATCGAAAAAATTACTGCCCGCACAGGCGTTCACACCGGTAGCATTATTNCAGGTAATATTGGAAGTGAGCGAATGCTACAGTACAGCGCCATAGGTGATGTGGTGAATGTTGCATCGAGATTGGAACAGGCAAATAAGGAGTTTGGTACTGACATTGCTTTCAGTAAGGAAATATATACAGCGCTTACAAAAGATCTTAATTCTAAGGCTAAATCCCAGGGTGCCATAAGTCTCAAAGGTCGTGAAGGGGAAACTCAAGTATACTCTATCTAATAATTAAGGGAGTCACATGGAAAGAAAATTAACAACTATTTTTGCCTCAGATGTCGTTGGCTTTAGCAAGATGATGGGTGAGGATGAGGTAAATACCTTAAAAATTCTTAAAGAAAGACGACTAGTGATTGATGGTATTATTAACGAATATGGTGGCATTATCTTTGGTAGTGCCGGTGACAGCGTCATTGCTGAATTCTCAAGCCCCATAAAAGCGTCTGAAGCTGCAATTTCAATTCAGTCCAAAATGAAAACCATGAACCAAGGCATGCCTGAGCCAGATCAAATGACATTCCGTGTTGGTATCAACATTGGAGACGTAATGGTTTCTGATAATAATCTGTTTGGTGATGCTGTAAATATTGCTGCAAGATTAGAGGCAGAGGCAAAACCATCAGGAATCTGTGTTTCGCAAACCCTGTTTGATATGATAAATCGTAAGATAATGGCCTCATTTGAAGATGCAGGAGAGCTAGAGTTAAAAAACATAGAATTTCCAGTAAAAGCTTTTCATGTTTTAGATAATAAGGGAACTCCGCGATTTAATCAGGACTCTGAGACTATAGAAACAGTGGTCAAGGAAGCAGAACCAGGTTCGGTTGCTGTTATGTTTTTTAAAAATCTAAGCAATGATGAAGAGCAGGAATACTTTTGTGAAGGTTTTTCAGAAGATCTTCTATCCATGCTATCTCGTTACAATAAATTAGTAGTGATCTCTAGTCATGCAAGTTTTGCCTATAGAGAGAAATCAAAATCATTTAAAGAGATTGGTACGGAACTTGGAGTTAGGTATGTTATTCATGGTAGTGTAAGAAAACTCGGTCCAAGAATGCGTATCAACGCAAACCTGGTATCAACTGAAAATGAAAAATCTATTTGGTCAAATAATTTTGATTTAATGGTTGAGGAAGTATTTGATGTCCAAGATAAGATAGCGGAGGAAATTGTATCTACTATTGTTGGCAGGGTTGAGGCTGATACTCTCATTAATATAAAGACAAAGAGACCAGATAACATGGCATCATATGATCTGGTATTACAGGGACTTGAATACGCTAAGAAAGGCAATGTGATGAAGGAAAATACTCAAAAAGCTGTAGAGCTTTTTGAGAAGGCAATTGATTTAGAGCCATCCTACGCACGTGCTCATGCTTGGAGGGCATGTACCTTGAGTAATCTAGCTGACTGGGAGGAGAACCCTGACCCTAAAATATTTGAAAATGCATTTGAGTCTATAAAATTAGCACTGGAGCTTGACTCAAATGAGCCAGAAGTACATCGCATTATGGGTGCACTGAAACTATGGCATGAAAGAGACCATGAAACAGCCAGATATCACTTTGAAAAAGCAAGAGAATTATGTCCCAGTGATGTTTTCATTATTTCTAGGTATGCGATAATGCTCATCTACTTCGGAGAATTTGATAAAGCTCTTAAAGAACTAAAGCGAGCAAAAAGGCTTGACCCTTTTTCTCATGACTTAATATTTGGTCCAGAAGCAACTTGCCATTATTGGTTGGATAATCCAAAGGAGGCACTTCAGACATTTAAGAAAGTGAAGGTAAAGAAGAATTATCTTTTTTACATAGCACTGACGCATAAAAAAAGTGGTGACAATAATCAGGCATCTGACAATCTTAGAGAAGCACATGCATTGACAGGAATGGATAATGATTCATTTATTGGAACCCAGCCTTTTATGGACCAAGATATTCTGTCTACCTTGAAAAATGAATTAACTGAAATACAGACCAATTAGTAAAATTATTTGTTAATTTTGATTTTGTAACAAGATTATTATATTTTAATATGTATAGTAAATTTTTATTCACAGTGGTGTTAACAACTGCTGGTCTTTTCGCAGGCTTAAGAGTTTCTGCTGATGATCTTGTATACAAAGATCGTTTATGGTTTTATAAGGATTCTAATACCCCCTTTACAGGCATTGCATTTAAAACCTCCAAAGAATCAGGTACCATTATCCAGCAGGCTCGTTATATTGATGGCTTAGCTTGGGGTAAGTATTATGAGTGGTGGCCAAATGGATCAAAAAAAGTAGACGGTACATATCGATTTGGTCTGATGTATGGCAGATGGAAATTCTTTTTTGAAAACGGGAAAATACTTTCTGCAGGTAGCTATTCTGATGGTAAGGGACACTCTTCTATTGATTTGGTTAATACAATTCCCAAAGAGGGGATTAGCGGCTTGTGGACATTTTGGAATAGAGAAGGTCGAAAAATAGAGGAGGGATACTACAATAAGAATGGAACAGAGAAAGGCAATTGGGCTTTTTGGGATCTAGATGGCAAAAAGCGTCTTGGGAAAAAAATTGATTACGAAACTTTTAAAAATATTGGATCTTTCAAGCATTTAGATGGTGTTTTTTTGGTAACGGGCCCCATAGACGGTGCAAACACTGTTTATACTCAGGCCCATGGTGCAATAAGAAACGGTAAATTGGACGGGGCCTGGACATTCTGGGATAATGATGGCTTACTATCTGCAAAAAAACATTATGATGGAGGAATCCCAAGAGGTCAATACACCACTTATCATCCAAGCGGGCATAAACTTGCCGATGGAATAGTAAACGGACTTGACAATTACAGGAATCTTATTAAAGACGGAAAATGGCTTTTTTGGGATGAGATGGGTACATTAAAAGAAGAAGTCCATTATAAGAACGGGAGAAGAGAGGGGCTCACAACATATTACTCGTTGAATGGTAATGAAAGTGCAAAAATACAGTATAAAGAGGATCTGCCATGGAGCGGAGAGTGGACAATATGGTACCTAGATGGAACAAAAAAAGAATCTGGTTTTTACGATCAAGGGAAAAAAGAGGGTCCGTGGTCCGCTTGGTATAATAGCGGTCAGAAGAAACATGTTATGAATTTTAAAAATAGTAAAAAACATGGTCTATACACTGAATGGAATGAGGATGGCAGACTAACGAAAGATATTGAATATGATATGGGAATGCCTCTGACAGAGTATGTGGTAGAATACCAAGGAGATGGATATCTGGAATTTAACCGAAGAAATGGTGAACTATCCGGCTCATGGATAAAGTGGTATGCTAACGGTAAAAAAAGTGAAGAGGGAGTTTATAAATACGACAAAAAAGGTGGTCTCTGGACTGGATGGTATGAAAATGGGCAAAAAAGATACCACAGTAAGTACATTGACGGTAAACCAGATGGAACACATACGGAGTACGATCATGAAGGTCGTTTAGTTGCTAACATTGAATATAATGAAGGAAATATTATTTCAGAGTACCATGTTGTTCACGATGAAGATGGTTTAACAGAGTATTATAAAAAAGATGGTGTGTTAAATGGTAAATGGACGAGATGGTACCCCAGTGGAGATAAGGCAGAAGAAGGATTGTATGAACAGGGAAAGCGCAGTGGCGTTTGGAAAGGTTGGTTTAAATCAGAGAAAAAAAGATATAACGCATTCTATGAAGGTGGTAAACGTTCGGGAACTTATAGCGAGTGGAATGTAAAAGGTAAAAAAATAAAAGAAATAGATTACAAAGATGGAGCTAGAATAAGAGAATATCTAGTGATAAAAGATGGTAAGGGCTATATGGAAATTAATAAACTATACGGTAAGCTCGACGGCTCATGGGTAAAATGGTATACCGATGGTAAAAAAGAGGAAGAGGGTGAGTATAAAGATGGAATAAAGATAGGTACTTGGTCAAGATACAGTATTAGTGGTGCGGTAATTGAGGAATGGAATTTTGACACTAGAGGCAGAAATCTTTATGAGATTACCTACTATGATAACGGTACTGTGAAGCAATATCGTGATTATTTTTCAAAAACTATCCAAGAGTATAATATTGACGGATCTCTCAAAGGTAACAAGACACCTTTTAACTAAATAGGATGCAGGATAAAATATATATTCTCTAAGAAAATAAGATTTTATGAATTATCGGAATTTAGGTAAAACAGGATTAAAAATAAGTGAGCTATCGTATGGCTCTTGGGTCACTTTCTCATTTCAGTTAGATCAAAAAGATGCAACTGATATGCTCAAAATAGCATATGATAGTGGAATCAACTTTTTTGATAATGCTGAGGCTTATGCATCTGGAGATTCTGAAAAAATCATGGGTAAAGCAATTAAAAGCCTTGGCTGGAAAAGAGACACCTATATAGTCTCTAGCAAGGTATTTTGGGGCGGAGAAAAACCAACCCAGAGAGGCCTTAGCCACAAACATGTCGTTGACGCTTGCAACAATGCCCTCAAGCGACTTAAGGTTGATTACCTTGATCTGTACTTTTGCCATCGCCCTGATCCAGAGACTTCAATTGAGGAAACAGTTAGAGCCATGCATACTCTCATAATGCAGGGTAAAGTATGCTATTGGGGCACATCAGAATGGTCTGCGCTGGACATTCAAGAAGCTTACGAAATATCACGTAAGCTTAATTTAACCCCGCCTTCAATGGAGCAACCTGAATATAATATGTTCAGAAGAGATAAAATGGAAGATGAATATCTGCCATTGTTTGCAAAAGAAAAATTGGGTACCACAATCTGGAGTCCTCTGGCATCTGGTTTGCTCACAGGAAAATACATTAACGGCATGCCCAGTGGTACACGAACAAGTCTGAAAAATTACAAGTTCATCAAGGAAAGTTTTGAGTCAGATTCCTATAAAGAAAAACATGAAAAAGTAAAAAAATTGAAAGTGATAGCAGACGACCTTTCAATTCCACTTACCAATCTTGCTCTCTCTTGGTGTTTAAAAAACAGTAATGTGAGCACTGTGATATTGGGAGCGTCTAAAAAGGATCAACTAATAGAGAATTTAAAAACCATTAATTATATGGAACTGCTTGAAGAATCTGTAATGGATCAGATTGAAAGCATTCTTAAATGAACACAAGTGTTTCTATATATGGATTTATTATGGATTATAATTTTAATATACCAATCTAAATTATAAAAATTAAGATCTAAAAGTACACAACAGTAGGAGTTAACATTGAGCCAACAACCTTTTCAAACTGAAGTAAGCCAATTATTGAAACTTATTATTCACTCTTTGTATTCACACAAGGAAATCTTTCTCAGAGAATTAATTTCAAACTCATCGGACGCGCTTGATAAATTGAGATATCTTACACTTACAAAGGAGGATTTCAAATCCCTAAAGTATGAACCAAAAATAACCATTGATTTTAAAGAGGGTGATAGTCCAAGCCTAACCATAACAGATTCTGGAATAGGGATGAGCAAAAAAGAATTGCAGGATAACCTTGGCACCATCGCGCGGTCAGGCACGAAAAACTTTTTATCAAAATTATCTGGAGATGCCAAAAAAGATTCACAATTAATAGGACAATTTGGAGTTGGTTTTTACTCGAGCTTCATGGTCGCTGACAAAGTTGTAGTAGCAAGCAAAAAGGCGGGTAATAAAGAAGCATGGAAGTGGACAAGCGATGGAGAGACTGGGTTTGAAATACAGAAAGATGTAAAAAAAGAAAATGGCACGTCTATAACACTGTATCTCAACGAAGAGGGGAAAGAATTTGCAAGTAGGTGGCAAATACAGAGCCTTGTAAAAAAGTACTCAGATCATATTGATTTCCCAATTTTTTTAACCTACCCTGATGTGCAATATGACGATGAGGGGAAAGAAAAAAGTAAAGAACTAAAAACTGAACAAGTAAATGATGCCAAGGCATTTTGGACCAGAACGAAGAGTAGTCTTAAAAATAAAGAGTATAAAGAATTTTACAAATCTTTTACCAGTGATATGGATGATCCGTATGACTGGGTGCATTTTCAGGCAGAAGGTAATCTAGAATTCACTATCTTATTTTTTATACCTAAAAAAGCCTCTCCAGATATTTACAGAGCAGATTATAAACCTGGAGTGAAGCTGTATGTTAATCGAGTTTTCATTACCGATGATGATAAGGAGCTTTTACCCCCCTGGCTGAGATTTGTAAAAGGAGTTATTGACTCGTCCGATTTACCCCTTAATGTAAGCCGAGAAATTTTACAGCAAAACCGAATAATGGCTAAAATAAAATCTAACTCTGTTAAAAAAATTCTTGATAAACTAAAAACAATCTCCTCAAACAAGGATAAATACGCAGAATTTTTTGGGCAATATGGAAGGCTTATTAAGGAGGGTGTCTACCAAGATTTTGAGCACAAAGAGGCTCTCACAGAATTATTGAGATTCAAATCAACAAAAAGTAAGGATATGGTTTCTCTTAGAGAATATGTTGAGAGGATGCCGGAAGATCAAAAGTCTATCTACTTTATCACCGGGCAAAATCAAATTTCACTCGAAAATTCGCCCCTCCTCGAGATGTATGAAAAGAAGGGTATTGAGGTCCTTATATTGGACGATGAAATTGACGAGATAATCATCACAGGAGTTCCAAAATACGATGAGAAAGAACTCAAATCTGTCAACAGAAGTGGTGCTACCGAGGATTTTTCCAATGAGCTTGATAAAGATTCTGAAAAATCTCTTAAACCAGTGCTAAAAAAGATGAAAAAGCTTTTAGCAGATAAGGTCAAGGATGTGAAAATATCATCTAGATTAAGTGATTCACCATCTTGTATTGTCGCGGATGAAAATGATCCGACTGCACAGATGCAAGAAATGATGCGCTCAATGGGTCAGATGGATATGCCTGAGGTAAAGCCGATCTTGGAAATTAATCCCGAACATGAAATAGTGGTGAAGCTAAAAGATAAAACTAGGCAAAAAGCTTTTGATGATATAGCACTACTTCTATTTGAGCAAGCGCTCATACAGGAAGGGGTCAAGCTTGATGATCCCGCTGGTTTTGTTGACAGATTAAATAATGTTATTGCTGACACCCTTTAAAAGTGGGGAATTTTTACGGTTTCTGTTATTAAATTAGAATTATGATTACGGTATTATCACCAGCAAAGAAGCTATCAAAAGATTGTTTTGCCCGCACCAACAATCATCATACTCCCAGATTTATTGATAGATCCAAAATTTTGGTCAGTAGACTAAAAGAGCTTGAAACAGAAGAACTGATGAAGCTTATGGGGATCAGCGAAAAACTTGCTGTTTTAAACATAGAGCGTATGGAAAAGTGGAATGAAGCCATGAACGAAGATTCATCTGTCGAAGCGCTTTATTCCTTTCAAGGTGATACCTATACAGGCCTAGATGCACAAACTCTTCAACCTGACGATATTGACTTTGCACAGGAAAATACTCGTATTTTATCTGGCTTGTATGGTGTTCTAAGGCCTCTCGATCTTATGATGCCCTATCGTCTAGAAATGGGGACTAGATTAGATAATAAATATGGCAAAACTCTATACGAATTTTGGGATGATGCGCTAGCAAAATCTATAAATAAAGAACTTCAAAAGCACGAGCGTAACGTTGTGGTGAACTGCGCTTCAATTGAATATTTTAAATCAATCGACCACCCTACACTAAATGCGAAAGTTGTCACGCCTCATTTTAAAGAAATCAGAGATGGTAAAGTTAAAATGATTTCTTTCTATGCAAAGAAGGCCAGAGGAATGATGGCTAGATATATTATAAAAAATAGGATAACAGATGATGAAGATATCCTTTCATTCGATTTAGGAGGTTACAATTATGACTCTTCTCTCTCCACTCCCCTAGATCCAGTTTTTACAAGAGCACAGGCATAACCATATCTTAATTATTTTATTTATTTAAACCGCCGAAATCTGTTTCTAAGGTCGCCAGTTTAGTATCTAAAAATCCAGTTCAAAATCAGTTTCTTTTTTTTCTGATTCCTGTTTTTTATAGCTAAAATTATCGTAGGTGATTCTCTGATTATCAAGATACTCTTTCAAATATTTTAAATATGTATCCTCTTGACCATCTTCGTATCCTGATGATTTATGAATAACGAGCCCATCTTTATCAACCATGATCAAATATGGGTAGCCCACTACACCAAACTGTTTCGCGAGTTTTCCACGGGGATCAACCGCAACGGGAAATTTATATTTTCTTTTGTTTATATAAGGTCTAACCTGATTTAAAATATTTGGCTTGTTCGCATTCACAGTTAATACCTGAAGTCCTGTTTTTTCAAAATGCATGTTCAGCTGATCAAGGTAGGCTAACTGCCTCTCACAAAAAGGTCACCATGTTGTCCAAAAATTTATGATTAATGGACCACTAGAATTGAAATCTGATAATTTAGCGTATTCGCCATTTAGCATTTTTATTCGACTATCAACAATTTTTTTTGCATGTAAAGCATTAGTTATAAAAAAAAGTACGAGGAGAGTAGGAAGATATACAGATTTAGCGTTTTTCATGGTCAGGTTAATTATATTAAATATAATATTGCAATTAGTTAATTCAAATTTAGATTAATTACCTCATAAATTACTTTTAATTAAAAGAATCTGTTAACACTTATTGATCGGATCTTCTATGCGAACCACATTGTTTATAACTATCCTGCTGCATTGGTATGCTTTTAGTCAGAAAATGGGAACCTTTGATGATCATATCGGTCTTGAGAAGGTATTCAAGGAATATATTAAGGCCATTGACAGTAAGAACATGGACTCAATAGTTAAATTTTTTGACCACACTGATTGCACATTTCATTTTGGAGAAAATAAGCCAATCGTGATTAAGAGCAAGGAGGAGCTTTTGGATTTATTTTCATCATGGATTAATTCGCCAAAATCCCTTTACGTAAGCACCAAATTAGAAGAGCTTAATGTTGTGCCAGTGTGGGATGACGTTGATACAAAACTTTGTACTGTCGATGCCACTTATTCTCGAATTGGGAATGGTGGTGCAGCTCTTGGAAGAGGAAGATCTCTATATCATTTTTATAGGGAAAAATATGAGTACCCATACCGCTTATTAAAAAAATGGAAAGAGTGGAAATTATATATGATAAGTGATCTTGCTATTGAAGATAAAATTGAATTTAGTGATTAAAAATCTACATCTATTGAGACATCTTTTCGAGTTTTCGTTTGTTTTTCAAATTTAAAATCCTTGTAGCTAATATTTTCATCATCTAAGTACTTTTTTATTTCCTTAAGGTAGTCATCTTCATAGCCACTTGCGAATCCTGAAAACTCTTTTAGAATAGTACCGTTTTTATCAATTAAGAATAATGTAGGAAGCCCCTTTACATTAAACTGGTCGGCTATTTTTTTGCTAGGATCGAGGGAAATATCGAAATTTATTTTTCTCTTATTTGTCCACGGTCTAACCTGATTAATTATTGATGGGGAGTTAATATTTATACCAAGTACTTTCAAACCTGCATCAATAAAATTTTCACTAATTTGATTTAGATATGCAGCCTGCATCTCGCAGTTTGGTCACCACGTAGTCCAAAAATTAACTATCATGGGCCCCTCTTCATTGAAATCATAAAGTTTTGCATATTTGCCATTGAGCATCTTTATGCGATTATTTTTCATTTTGCTGCCTTCCATAGTTTCTGTATTGGCACCAAAAAGAAATAATGGAAAGGCTAGGTATAGTAGGGCATTATAAATGAGTTTTATTCGCATTTTGTTCTTTATTCAATGAATAGATAATAATAACCTAAACTGATATTGTACAGTATTTATTTATTCTATTATTGAATATCATTAATTATATTTATGCGCCGGCGAAATTGTATTTTAAAGTGTCAAAATACACATTAATTCGTATCATATTACATTCTTTTAATTTTAGTTATACATTCCTTGGGAGTCTAATTATGAAAAAATGTTACCAAATAATATTTCAATCTATTCTTTTTTTATCGATTTCAGCAGCTCAAGATCTGTGTGCACCAACGCAGCTTGAGACAGTCTTTTATGACCAGAGGGTAGATCTATCCTGGAACCAAGGAAGCAACTATGGCGAGGTTCTATTTGATGAATGCTTTCTTGTTTGTGAAGAGGCTGCTACTGCTATGGAGGTTGCTCATGATGAAACAAGTACAGGCGGTGGCTGGTTCAGATATGATGATGGTGAAGCCTCAGAATGTGGTAGCGGTTTATACCCATGCGAGCCAGGCGGCAACGACGATTATGCAGCCTATGCACCATGGTCTGGATCTGGAGATGCTGTAGATAGTAGACTAATTGGAACCGTTGACCTGACTAACTATTCAAACGCAACCGTAGAATTTATAGAGGCCTACAGCTACCCCACAGACGCTTCAGCAAACAATCACTTAGAGCTTTCAAATGATGGAGGCGTTACATGGACCTCCGTATATGAGTCTGTGCCTGCTAGCGTGGGTGACGAACTCTGGTTTAATGCTGTTGATATCTCATCCTACACTGGAAACGTAGTACAGTTTGCTTTTCGCTATTCGTGCACGGCCGGCTATGGTGAAGCATGGTTTGTTGATCAGATAGTGGTATCCGCAACAAATGCTGGCTCTGGTGATTTATGCGCATCTCCTTCAGGCTACAAGATTTATATGGATGGTGTTGAGATAGGTACATCGCAGACAACTGACTACTCTGTCACTGATCTTACGAACGGTACAGAATACTGTTTTGAAGTATCAGCCCTACTAGCAGATGGATCTGAAACAGAGCCAAGCCCTATTGTCTGTGAGGTCCCGGTGGGAGATTTTAATGTCTCTCCTTCTGCAATCAGCTTCAATAGAGTAGCCGCAGGTGACTATAGCGAGCAAATCCTAAGCATAGAGAACTTTGGAGAGGCAGATGCACCATTCGAGATAACTAGCCTTGAGCTATCTAATGTTCAAGCCGCGATGGATATATTGACTGTTGATTTTAATGATGGTCTTCTAGGTTCCTTTACCGACCAATCTGGTCTATGGGTAGTTGGTGACCCCGATTTATCCTCCTCACAATATTTTCCACTTGAGATTCCTGAAGGCGCAGGAATGGTAGCGTATATTGATGATGATGCAGCAGGTACCACTGGCTCTGCATCCGCAATGTTAGTCTCCGATGACATAATGTCAATGGGAGGTCACTCTTTTTTACTGTTTGATTTATTTTATGCTGCCCCAAGTGGTTTGTGTGCTGGAGGTTCATCATATGCAGATGATTTCACAGTTCATGTTTCTATTGATGGTGGTCAAACCTGGACGCTCGCTGAGGATGGTATTCAAACTGGTGGATGGAGCTGGTCATCTTATATGTATAATTTAGATCCGCATGTAGGAGATGCTGCAACTTTTAAGATAGGCCTTCAGTATACTGACTGCGGAGGGAATTGGGCATACGGCGTTGCCTTAGATAATGTTCATATAAAAGCAGGCGATGATTTTACCTGGTTAACAGTCTCCCCCTACAAGGGGTATGTAAAATTTTATGGAGATGATCAGGATTCAGTGGGCGTAGAGGTTGGAGCATTTGGCGTCTATGACAATTTTACCGGCCAAGATCAACTATTAGTTGAGTCTGGTGACGCATCCTTCACAGTCCAGGTAGGTGTTGGTGTAACCCTAGAAACTGATGATTTAGATATATCTCCAACCAAGTTTGCATTGGAGCAAAACTATCCGAATCCATTTAACCCTGAGACAAATATTGAGTTTGATGTTGCAAAAAGTTCGTTGGTAAAGATCAGTGTATTTGACCTTACTGGTAAAGAAGTTATGACGCTGGTGAATGAAAATTTGGACGTTGGAACATACAACATAAAATGGAGAGGTATTGATGATAAAGGCAATACCCTTCCATCAGGAGTCTACTTCTATGAAATGAGGTCAGCAGATTTTATTTCTATGAGAAAGTTGATACTTGTAAAGTAAACAAAGGTAGCTGATAATATTTTTATAATTTAATAGATATGTCGACATATCTTAGGCTTAAACCTTTATTATTTTATTTTTTGTTATTGTCTGATGCATTGCTTTCTGGCACTACGGGAAAACTTGCAGGAAGAGTTACAGACAAATCTTCAGGAGCAGCTCTTGTTGGAGTAAATGTCATAGTAGAAGGAACTGCTCTGGGTTCCGCAACTGATGCCAATGGTGATTATTTCATTTTACAATTGCCACCGGGCACTTATAGTGTAAGGTTCAGCATGATAGGGTACCAGCCTCTGGTGATGAACAATGTCAGGGTTAGGATTGATCTAACAACCACGTTAGATGGCGAGTTGCAGGAAAGTAGCGTTGATATGGATGAGATAGTAGTTCAGGCTGACAGGCCAATGATCCAAACAGATGTCACATATTCCCAAGCCAATATAAGTAGTGAAGAGGTAGAGATGCTACCTGTAGAAGAATTTGAAGATATTTTGTCTTTACAAGCAGGCGTCGTCGCTACTGGCGGAGAGATACATGTTAGGGGTGGAAGAGGTGGTGAAATATCGTATATGGTTGATGGCATAACAGTTACCGACCCATATAACCTCAGCATGGCAGTTGAAATTGAGAACAACTCCATTCAGGAATTACAGTTCATAAGCGGCACATTTAACGCTGAGTATGGTCAGGCAATGTCTGGTATTGTAAACATTATCACAAAAGACGGTGATTTTTCAAAATATTCAGGTTCACTCTCAGCCAACATGGGTGACTATGTTATCTTACAGGACGATCTCTTCCCTGAAGTGGATAAAACTAACTGGAATAATATATCTGATATTCAAGCAAACTTTGAAGGACCTGTAATCAATAATAAATTATCCTTTTTTGTATCAGGACGAAATAAAACAAACAATGGGTATCTATTTGGTGAAAGAGTGTTTCATCCGAACTCATATGTTTGGTCAGAGAGCAATAATATATTTCTTATAGATTCCACTGTTGGACTGGGGGATGGTTACATGCCAGATGTAACGCAGTGGCTACCGATATCATATCAAGATAGTCTACGATCGGTGATTAACGAGAAAAGAGCAAACGGAGACTTTGAAATGGTTCCTATGAGCTGGAGCAATCAGAAAACATACCAGGCAAAACTAAGTTGGCGTGCTACACCAAGGATTAAAGTTGGATTCAATCGCATGTCAAGCAATACTAAATCGCAATCGTACTCCCATGCATACAGGTGGAATCCAGATGGCAGGCCCTTCTCGTTTAATACGAGAGTTGGCGATATTCTAAGGGCTGATGTTTCAATAAATAAGTCTACTTTTGCTAACTTAATGTTTTCAAACTCGAAAAGCCACTACCGTACGCATCTAAGTGATAATGAGAGTTATTACAATGTTCTTGATACTTTATATTTCGATAATGAGTGGGGATATGACACACTCCAATTATCTGTCTATGATACTGAACCTCGTGTTTTAGATTATGCAACTGGGAATAATTTTGAAGTTGGAGGTAAATATATGGATATCTACAGCAGGGAGTCCAACGTCAAAACATTAAAGGCAGAGTTCGTAAGCCAAATTAACTCGGATCATCAGATCAAGATTGGCACTGAGTACAGATCTACGCTCATTAATTATACAAATATTACTGTTTTACAATCTGCATTTACAAACTATCTACCTATGGTAGCAAAGCCTGAAGATAATACCGTCCATGATTCTTTTCAGTCAATGATTGATCCGTTCTCCCTCACTCTTAACATTGATCCCAATACTAATGATACTACATGGGCAGGTAACCCTTTAGATGGTCGCAACCCAATAGAGTTTTCAGCCTACATACAGGATAAAATAGAAGCTGATGATATAATCGTCAACATAGGTCTACGTTATGATCACTTTGATCCACAATTCTGGACACTTAATGATTTTGAAGACCCCAACTATATTTCTCCTGTTAAACCAATAAACAAATGGAAAGACTCTAATGGTGATGGAGAAATAAGTGAAAATGAAATGCGATATGACAATCTAAAAACCGCAGATGAAAGACTTAGAACTAACGCATATGGTGATCCATGGTACAGAAAGGCAAAACCTAAAAAACAATTGAGTCCCAGATTCGCATTGGCATTTCCAATTACCGATAAAGGGTATATGCATTTTTCGTATGGTCATTTTTTTCAAAATCCAAGTTTTAGCTACATTTACGATAATCCTGAATTCGAGGTACCTGCTGCATCTGGAATAAATTCTACGATGGGCAATGCAGATATGGAGCCGCAGCGCACAACGCAGTATGAGGTTGGATTTTCGCAACAATTCGGCAGGGATGTAGGCCTCGAAATAACGGGATATTTTAAGGATATTAGGAACTTAAATTCATCAGAGATAAAAAATTCATTTATTGCTGGAGATCGGTATGGTGTTTATGTAAATAAAGACCACGCAAATTCCAAAGGTATTACGGTAGCCCTGTCGAAGAGGTCTCAACAAAAGGTCTCAGGAAATCTGGATTACACGTATTCTATCTCTGAGGGCAATGCCTCAGATCCAACTGCAGCATTTTACGATGAACAATCGGATATTGAACCAGAAAAGATGCTGGTGCCGCTCGACTGGGACCAGAGGCATACTCTTAATGGTACAATTACATTTCAACCAACAAAACTCTCCGGTCTTAGTATGGTTTTTAATTACGGAAGTGGCTTTCCTTACACAACTACAAATGAGGATGGTCAAAGGACATCATTTGAAAATAATGGCAGAAAACCATCAACCTATAATGTGGACCTGAGAGGATTTTATCATTTTCAATTATCAAAATCGATTCGAATATCTGCCAATATTAATGTTTATAATCTCCTTGATATTAGAAATGAGCTAACGGTTTATGGTGATACTGGTCGCTCAGGATACTCTCTGATTCCAGGTTACACACCACAATATAGCGGTCCGATGCTAAACACACTAGATGAATATCTGATCGTGCCATCATACTATTCTGCCCCACGACAAATTAAATTTGGACTCGCAGTATCTTTCAGGTAGTATGTCGATGAAAATCACATTTATATTTTTACATACTCTTTTTTTCACCTTATTATTTTCAGAAAATTATCCGAAAAAAAAATTATTCAATAAAACAAATTCTGTTGCAAAAACTTTAGGCAGGGAGGATCGAAAATATGGTGATCATTCCGGTAACAGGGTTCTATGTAGGTTCTATAATTTTGGCTCCATCGGTGACCAAAGCAGTAGCTTTTCGGGTGTATATCCTATTGGATCAGGGCATTCATACATCTGGGAATTCTCTCCAATAATTGCTGCAAGCGTGTTAGACACTAATGGGAATAGAAAACACATCGTTTCTGATGGTATCAGCGGACTGGCAGATCTCTCGCCGGATGGAACTCCTTGGACATTTGAACCATTGTCAGGCTATGCTAACCCAAATCAAGAAAAACTAGCAATGAGTGACAATGAAGCATCATGGCCAGATTCTTGGCCTAATAAAACCTCAGACTGGGACGGGCAGTGGAACGGACAATACGGTAAATATGTAAGAGCTGACCAAGAGTCCTATTTTGTTAGCGATGACTACTACAACAGTGAATTTTTTTATTGGCCTGACCAGAATGATGTTCCACTCTCTGATCTTGAATCTGCCGATGACCATCGAAGAGGTCTTGGAATTAAAATGGAGACCCGAGGTTATCAATGGAATCACCCCGCAGCGGAAGATATAATTATAGTGACCTATTGGATAACTAATGTTGGAACGAGCGTTTTAGATAGTGTTGTTTTTGGTATGTACGGAGATGCTGACATCGGTGGTGCTTCTAGTTATAGCGATGATGATGCCTGGTTTGATACTGAAAACGATATGGTTTTCCAGTGGGATCATGACGAATGGAGTAATTCATATGGAGGATTCCGTCCTGCTTATTTTGGATGGAGCTTTCTGGAGTCTCCAGGAAATCCGAATGATTCCATCGACAATGATGAGGATGGAATGATTGACGAAAGTCAATTTGATGGGATTGACAATGATGGTGACTGGGATCCCGAGAGAGATGATATTGGTGCTGACGGCCTAGCTCCATTTCACATCAATTACATAGGACCTGATGAGGACGGTACAGAAGGAAACGGCATACCTGATGTGGGAGAGCCAAACTTTGAAATAACAGACAATGATGAATCAGACCAGATAGGCTTATCAAGCTTTTACTCTGCTCCATACCCTAGCGTTAATCCCGATGATGATGAGATCATGTGGCAGCAATTAGCTCCCGGAGAGTTTCAAGTACCACAACAAAATGTTGACCAGACTTTTTTATATGGATCTGGATACATTTCTCTACAGCCAGGTGAAAAAAAGAAATTTGCTATAGCAATGGTTTTTGGGGAAGATATGGCAGATATCCTTCGCAACACGGCGACCATGCAAAAAATATACGATAATGACTACAGTTTTGCAAAACCTCCACTTAAACCATCAATGACCGCTGTACCAGGCGATAACAGAGTAACGCTTTACTGGGATAGCTTCTCTGAAAAATCAAAAGATCCTATCTACGGTACAGACTTTGAGGGCTATCGAGTATATAGGAGTACAGACCCTGGGTTTATTGATTNTTACACAATCACTGACACATATGGGAATGTTACTTTCAAGGAGCCAATTGCAGTTTTTGATCTTGACAATGGTCTCAATGGACCTCATCCTATTGGATACAATGGTGTACAGTTCAATATGGGCGAAGACAGCGGACTAAAATACACCTATGTTGACTCTCATAATGTTCTGAATGGACAAACCTACTACTACGCTGTTACGGCATATGATAAGGGCTACGACATTGATTTTTTTGAAAATGGATTTTCGGAGTCTGAAAATTTGCAGCCCATAGCTCCTAGTGAGTGCTCTGTTACTCTAGACCTTGATTATAAGGGCAATGTTGTGAACCTAAGCGAAAATGCAGCAATCGTGGTCCCTAATTCACAGGCAGCTGGATATGTACCACCCAACACAATGCCAGATGGTGAAGAATTAATATCACATATTTCTGGCTATAGCTCTGGTAAAATTGATATTGAGGTTGTTGATCCTTTTGCCATAAAGGATGACAAAGAATACCAGGTCATTTTTTCAAATTCCGCTACCTCAGATGAAGTATCTATGAGCGTGAGAAATCAAGACAGCATAGTCGAGATATTGAAAATAAATGCAGACAGCACAGCGATTGCTACCTATGATCACATAGACACAGCCATTGTTATCGACTCACTCATTGTTGATGAGGTCGTTACATACGATACTCTCTATCCCGTAACATTATCAAGTGTTTTTGATGATTCAATTATCTATAATTACGGAACAGACTATACAATAGCGTCCGAAACAGGGACGCTTTTTATTACCAATCCAGAACTTATCTTAGATGGAGAATTTGTTATTAGCTATCGTTTTTTTCATCTTCAAGGTATTGAATCTATCAATGGTGAAACTGACAATCCGTTGTTTGATGGTATGAGGATCATAGCTACAAACTCTGAATATTCATTAATTGAAGACTCAACCAGATGGATCGTAGGCGATTGCAACTATGGTCTGCTCGCACTTATGGTGCAGAGATACTATCCGGCTGATTTTGAGATACAGTTCGAAGGGGGTTTAGGAGATTCTGTAAATGTTGATCCTTTTGGCACAAGTGTTCCTTTTAGAATAAAAAATGTAACACATGATGACGAACCTCCGTTTCGCATATCTGACTTTGATCAAGATGATGAGTGGGATCCAAATGAGACTATATCAATTAGGCCATATGGGGCAATCACTGACGGGCCACTCATAACAATCAGGTTTAGCCAAGATTCATCGGAGGTTATCCATCCCATTGCAGGTGATATTTTTCACATTGAAATAGGTAGGCCATTTGCCGTTGATGACATTTATAGCTTTACTACAATCGCTTCAAAAATAAATTCAGAAATCGCAAAAGAACAACTTAGTAGCATTGCGGTTGTGCCAAACCCGTATAACGTTGCCTCATCATGGGAGCCAAGGCACCAATATCAGTCGGGAAGAGGGCCTCGTAAGATTGACTTTATTAACCTGCCAAGCACGTGCACTATTAAAATATTCACTCTATCTGGATATCTTGTAAATACTTTATACCACAATGAGGTTTTTGAAAATGGTACACAATCTTGGAATTTACTTTCAAGTGATAATCTTGAGATATCGTATGGAGTGTATCTTTACCATATCGATGCGCCAGGCTTGGGAGAGCATACTGGGAAATTTGCGGTTATAAAATAATGCGTAGAGTTTTTTTCATATTTACTATCATTAATACCCTAGCCTACGGACAAAATAATATTGCAACAACATCTGCTGCATTTTTAGAAATTGGGGCAGGAGCAAGATCAATAGGGATGGGCAGTGCATTTACCGCAGTCGCTGATGACCCTAGCACACTTTATTGGAACCCTGCCGGAATTGTAAATGTCACAGAGCCTGAGTTCCAAACCTTTTATTCGCCTTGGCTCGTCGAAACCCAATATTACTATAATACTGCTGTTTTGCCCGTGGAGAGATATGGTAACCTTGGTCTATCGTTTACGTCCCTTGATATGGACGACATGATGGTAAGGACGGTAGAGGAACCGGAACCTGGTCAATATGGTCAGAAGTTTAGCGCTGGTAACATTGCTATGGGACTCACCTTCGCTAGAAAATTGACAGATCGATTTTCATTTGGCTTTAAAATAAAATTCATCCAAGAAAAAATCTGGCAGATGTCGGCTAAAGGTTTTGCCATGGATATAGGCACGCTTTATACTTCAAGTAAAGATCTTAAAATAGGAATGAGTGTATCAAACTATGGCGGAAAGCTAGCAATGGAGGGGGTCAATACTTTGGTTGATATTGACCTTGATGAAAATATCTTTGGCAATAATGATAGAATTGATGGCAATCTATCTACCTCAAAATGGCCGTTGCCTCTAATTTTTCGATTTGGTTTAAGTCAAAAAATAATTTTTAGTGAAAAAATCAACCTCTTATTTGCCGCTGATGCTATTCACCCTAATAATAACCCTGAGTATGTAAACCTTGGGCTGGAGTGCAATCTTTTTAATACCCTTTTCATCAGAGCGGGCCAGTCACACACTTTCTATTCTCTCAAATTAGAGGACGGAGATGCCAAGAATTCTGAGCAGGGGTTGTCCTTCGGAGCTGGTATTAAGTATCAAATACCTAGGGGACCCATGCTAAATATAGATTATGCTATCACAGATTTTGGTGTTTTTAAAAATATCGAGGGATATTCTATTAGTATTAGCTTTTAGTTTGTCGAAAAAGCTAGGCCTATCATACCTATTTTTAAATAGTATTGTATACCAAGCTTTCATTCAAGGTACTAAATCTGTAGTTTGATTGAGGTCAATAAAAGGTATAATTTTATAATAATTAATATGACTTATTTAAATGTAATGTTGCTTTTATTTTTGTCTCTACAGCCAATAGAGGCCTGTAGGTTGTGGGCAGTTTGCTCTAAAGAAGGCGTAACCTTTTCAACATTGGCACCGTACGAGAGACAAGAGATACAAGTACAATTATCTGAGTTTTATGATCAGTCCAAATTTATGCAAAATGGTTGGTCACTTTTATGTTACAGTGATTTAAACACTGAGGATGTTGAGCCTTTATTTCGCTCCTCTAGCCCTGCTTCAGATGATTCCTTGCTGTACTGGTCTACTGTTGAGTCTCTTATTAATTTTGAGCAAGGCAGAATTGGTATTGGACATCTTAGGCTAGCAACATCAGGAACTATTGAAATACCAAACCCACACCCTTGGATTTTTCAACATTCTGGTAAATCCTATTCTCTAATCCATAACGGGACAGTAGACAAAAACTTAGTTTTAGATCTCATTACTGAAAATGGCACAAGTGAATCGTGGTTAGAGGACAACCCTCCACAGACCTTTGGTGCTGGAAGTTGGGATGGTGAAGGCTGGGCAAGTGTCGTTGACTCAGAGCTTCTGCTGTTGTACATAATGAAAATGGTTGTGCTTAATGGTGAAATGTTTGGTGGCTTTGAGATCGCACTTAATAATTTAATTAACGCAGGTGTAAGTACATTTCAACTCAACTTGATTTTTTCTGACGGGGATATGCTAATGACATATGGGGGAGGTTCTTATGCACTTTATTTAACAGAGTCTGAACAATATTTTGCGGTGATGAGTCAGCCACCCGCGCATCCTGATATGGAATGGGATTATATAACATCAAACGAACTTGTTTTAATTGACGGTACCCATTTAACCCGATACCCAGACTTTGTTACAAGCGTTTTAGACGACAATTCAGAATTTGTTGTTCCCTCATCTTTCCATATGGGACCCGCTTTTCCTAACCCATTTAATAGCTCTGTTCAGTTCTTAATCACTGGCACCTCTGCAGGGGTATTGCAGATAGATATATTTTCAGTCTCAGGCGAAAAAGTGGATCATTTTAATGTTGGTGCAATTACAGATGACCAGAAATTAGTAGGTTGGACACCTCCTGTTAATATATCATCTGGAACATATTTTGTTAACGCCGCATCAGGGACTGTAAGATCGACATTGAAGATTTTATACATAAAGTAAAATTTTTGTTTTATATTCTCCGCCTTCATCTAATCGCAAATCATTAAATAGTAAATATCTGGAGTATACTATTGGCCAAAACCAAAAAAACCAAAACTGAAGACAAAGAGCTAAAGAGCAAAAAGTCCGAGAAACAAGCACCCTCAGACGAGAATTCAAAAAAAAAGAAGGGAAAGCCTAGCAAAGTCTCAAGCGGTAGCATCAGTATGTATCTTGCTGAAATAGGTAGATTTAATCCACTACCTCCTGAGCGCGAGGTTGAGTTGGCTATTAGAATACAAAAAGGAGACGAGAGAGCGATGAAAGAGCTTGTTGAGGCTAATCTGCGTTTCGTTGTCTCTGTTGCTAAAAAATATCAAGGCAATGGTCTCTCCCTTGCAGACATAATCAACGAGGGTAATATGGGCCTTATAAAGGCCGCAAAACGATTTGATCATACTAGAGGGTTTAAATTTATCTCCTACGCTGTATGGTGGATAAGACAGTCTATTTTGCAGGCACTAGCAGAGCAATCAAGGTTAATACGTCTTCCCCTTAACCGTGTAGGCACTATTACGAAGATCACAAGAGCCGCTGAGAAATTAGAGGCCGAGGTGGAGCGTCAGCCTAAGGGCGATGAGATAGGTGCTCAGCTTGAAATGAGTGGTGATGAGGTTTTGATGGCGATGCAATACTCTCGTAGGCATAGTTCATTGAACTCACCATTTCAGGAAGGCGAAAACAGTAGCTTGCTTGATATCATAGAGGATTCTGAGGCCGAGGAGCCCGAAGCAAAAATAATGATGGAATCTATGAGCGAAGAGGTAACTGGCGCGCTAGAAACTCTCTCTGAGCGTGAGAGAATAGTTCTTGAAATGTATTTTGGGATCAACAGAGACAGTGCCATGACGCTCAATGAGATAGGTGAAGAATTTGATCTTACACGTGAAAGGGTCAGGCAAATAAAAGAAAAGGCTATCCAAAGGTTGAGGCACAGGTCAAGGAGTAAAAACCTCAGAAGGTATCTAGGTTAAAAATCTCTAGAAGGAGCTCTTAGGAGCTCCTTTTTTTTACATTTTTTATGCGATCATACCATCTTTAATACCATACGATCGTGAAATATACTTAAACATAAATACAACTTATCAGCATAATCAGATTGAGCTAAATTATCTCTATGTGCCAACGAGAATTATTTTTGCAGTTCATCAAAATATCATTCTGCTCATACTCGCTTTTTGGTCAGGTTGATATGATAGGCGATCAAAATTTTGATATCAATGTTGATGGTTCTTTGGTATCTCTACCACTATTTTCCAATCAATCTATTTATACCCTTCCAGATGACATAACAAGAGCCGTTATAGTTATTCATGGTCAAAATAGGAATGCTGATGACTATTATAATTCTATCTACAGTGCTGCTTCCAGCACAGAGGAGTTGACGGAGACTCTAGTAATTGCTCCCCAGTTTCTCACAACAACAGACATTAATTTTTGGGAACTCAGCAATTCTGTTGTATTCTGGTCAAATACAACATCGTGGACGGGTGGCAACCTATCCAATTCTACAAGCGATCATCCAAGGGACTATGATATTAGTTCGTTCAGTGTAATGGATTCACTAGTGTCATATTTATTGCATAATGTCCCATACTTAGAAAAAGTAATCATTGTTGGTAATTCGGCTGGTGGTCAATTTGTTAACAGGTATGCAGCGGGATCAGATCAAAATGGGCAGGGTAAAATAGAGTACATCATATCAGCACCATCTCACTTTTTATACCTGGATGAAAATCGATTGGAAGATTATACGCGTCCCTTTGTTTGGATCACGCCTGATGAATGCAGTCATTACAACGACTATAGGTACGGGCTCTATGATCTAAATAATTATATGAGTTTCGCTGGAGTCGACTCAATCAAGGCAAGATATTCTAGAAGAAAAATAAAATATTTGATCGGTGGTGAGGATGTTTACGGAACAACAGATTGTTCGTCAATGGCCCAAGGGGACAATCGTTTTTTAAGATCCATTATATACTATAACTACATGCAATTTATTTACGGTCCTGGCATTAGAAATAATCAAAAAATAGCGGTTGTGCCCGACCTTGCACATAACCATGATACCATGTTTAATTCAGATTGTGGGAAATATGCTATTTTTGGAAGTGGTGATTGTGATCAACTTGAAGATCCCCTGCCTCCAGATGCACAATTTTTAGTAAATGTTAACTCTGGCAATTATCCTCTGGAGGTGTCATTTATTGACCAATCTATTGATGGCACTTTTTCAATTGAACAATTGTTGTGGAGCATGGATTCGGAAACGGTAGCCTCCAATAATAGTATCCAGTATACTTTCGATCAGCCCGGATCATATGACGTAGAGCTTATAGCGATGGATCTAATAGGTATGACAGATACCGTGCATTATCCTTCATTAATACTTATTGATACACTGTATGGTGATGTTAATTGGGATGCCAGTGTAACCCAGTCCGATGCTGAAATGATACTTGACTATTCTTGTGGGGATAATATTCTTGATAATCTACAACAAGCAAGCGGTGATGTTAGCACTAACGGTATTCTGTCGTCCTTTGATGCCGCACTGATTTATAAGTATCTCTCTGGCCAAATAAACCAGTTACCTTATCATGGAGAGGGAGAGCAGAATGCAAGTGGATTACTATACGCGGATCAAGCTATATCCGGTGATGGCCAGATTGTCACTATCCCTGTTTACCTAACAAGTCCTGACAACGTCCTAAGTTTTGATATATCCATGAGCTACGATCCAAGTCAGCTTTCGTTTGGTACAATTAACTCAAGTAGTCTATCAGATTTAGGTTTCAACCTCAAATCAAGCTTTCAAAATGGCCATGTGGTTGTATCAGGTGCAGGGAGCCTACCTGTTAATAATGATATATTGCTGTTCAACCTGTATTTTATTGTATCCTATAGCGAGTCGGATCAAATTACTTTAACATCCAACAATATAGTTTTTAATGAATCAAATTCGATGCAGGAATTCAGTGTTTCAATCACTGATAATCTTAAAGTTGATAAGCCCATAGGACCTGAAAATTTCCATATCGTTAGCAATTATCCAAATCCATTCAATGCTAGCACCCTAGTGAAATACATTTTACCAGCCAGCGGAAAGGTCCAAGCCAGCATAGTGGATATTAGGGGTCAGCTTGTAAAATCACTTTTTAATGATATTCAAGAAGCCGGAGAGAAAGCAATTCGTTGGAACGGATTTAATGATAAAGGAAAAAAGGTGCCGTCTGGTATATATTTTTTCACTATCCAGAATAATGCAAAAAGGCATATTAAAAAGGTAACATACGTTCAGTAATTTTCATTTTTAAAATATAGTTCTTAAATTTGTTTAAATATATTCCAAAGGAGCGGGGTAATGAAAAAATTTTCTAAGCTGATTCAATTTATTTTCATCTCATCATTAGCACAATCCCAGATCGTAGACCTCTTTGTAAGTGACTGGTATATTGGTTTCCGTGGTGATGGGACATACAATAATCTTATTGAGCTTTATAACCCCAAAGATGTGCCCATTGATCTTACCAATTATCTTTTCAGAAGATCACAGAATGGTTCAGCCTGGCGTGCTCTAGATGATGCTCAAAATTTCATAAGATTATCGGGCATGATTCCGCCGGGAGAAACGTTTACAATAACACGAGAGGCTGCAGATGATGCCTGTGATAATTGTGCCAACCGTACTTATGATAATGGTGATCCAGCAGGGTACATAGATCCAAACAGTTTTCTTAAGCATAATGGCAACGACGCATTTGGAGTATTTTTTATTGGAGGTCTTGGGGATGATATCGTTGCATGGGAGGAAAGCGGTACCCTTTTAGATGCAGTCGGTGTTCCTGGAAGCGATGCTCCAGAAAATGCATGGGATGTGAGTGGTATTCCTGAGGCTACACGATACCATATTCTTCAGAGAAAATTTAGTGTTTGTGGGGGAAATGGTGGAGATTGGAATACCTCGAGGGGTTGTGTTGATGAAGAGTGTACTGAAACTTCTGCTACAATCAGTGAGTGGGAGGTTATTAACTGTGTTTTATCAGACCCCAATGGCCCAAGCTATCCTGAGCCTGAAGAATCAGACGCGACAGCGGATATGGAACTAATTTGTGGGGGGCACGGCTACTTATGTTTGGATGCACCAAATAGCCCTCCCGGAGAATTCTCATTGGTTGGTCCAGTTTCTAATTCAAACCTAAATGTAAATGAAAACAATTTGACAGATGAGTTACATGTCAGTTGGACAGAGTCATATGACTCAGATGGACATGATCTTTATTATGTTTTTGATTTATACACTCAAACCGGAGATACTTTATACTCGCAATCTGTTGAGAATCAATTGGAGATGTCAATAAGCTTCCAAAGTTTTTACGACCTGTTAGGTGTGAATAATTCTTTGACTCTCCATTGGGATATGTATGTCACTGATGTCCTTGATTCTACTCAATCTGGCAATGGCCCTTTCCTTATAAATATTGCTTTGGGTGATCAAGGAGGTTTAGATCAACCACCTGGTGATTTTACATTGTCTGGTCCTGAAGATTACACTCTGCTATACATAGACATTAATAATTTAATTGAAAATATCTCGCTTGATTGGGGTGCTGCGGTAGACCCTGACGGTGGTACTGTAACATATTCTCATATTATCGCTACTGATGAAGAGCTAACTGATGTAATCCTTGAGGTAGAGGTGGGTACNGAAAACACTGCGGATATGTCTATGCAGAATTTGCATGATTTATTAGAAAATCTCGATATAGAAGAAGCTGCTCTATACTGGGATATTCATGCCTCAGATGGAGCCTTTGGCCAGAATTCAACTAACGGGCCATTTTTTCTATTCGTCGTATTAGGCGAAGATCCCGCTGCAAAAGATGAGACATATAACGACTTGTTTATTAGCGACTGGTATATCGGATATAGATCAAACCCAACATACAATGCTGCGGTTGAAATGTATAACCCAACTAGCCAGCCTCTTGATCTCTCAAATTATATACTGAGAAGAACGCAGAATGGTAGTCACTGGCTTTCGACCAGCTGGATAAGGTTATCAGGAATTCTACCACCGAATGAAACCTATGTACTAACTAGGCAGGCATCAGACGCGAGTTTGCAAGAGTGCGCAGATCTCAGCGAACCTGATGATTTTCTTAAGCACAACGGGGATGATGGGTTCAAGATTACGCACATTGGCTATTTGCCTGAGGCACTGTCTGATGATGAAACTGCTTGGCTCAAAATGGGTATAACACTCGATGCAATAGGATACGCAGATAATGATCCCGGAAACGGTTGGGAGGTTGCTGGAGTTTCAGAGGCTACCAGGTATCACATGCTTACCAGAAATTCAGATGTTTGTGGCGGTAATGCAGGAGACTGGGATTCATCCAGGGGATGCATCGATGAGGAATGCACAGCCACTAGCGCAGAGTTAGCTGAGTGGACACCAACTCAGTGCGCTATGAGCCCCGCTGCTGGCGATATGCCTGAAGACTCTGACGCATCCGCCGATGCCATAGTTTTCTGTGGAAATCATAATTATTTTTGCGCTACAGCATCAGTTTCCCAGGATATCATCCCGATGATGGTTAATCTTGAACAAAATTATCCAAACCCATTTAACCCAAAAACGGAGATCAAATTTTCCATAGCCTTTACTGATAACGTTTCACTTAAGATTTATAATATCAGTGGGCAGGAAATAGTCACACTGGTTGATAGCAAGATTCAGTCAGGTCAACACATAGTAGAGTGGCTTGGTAAAGATAGCTTTGGATATGATGTCGCTTCTGGGATGTACATATACGAGCTGGTGGCAGGAGATATTGTTAAGAGGAAAAAGCTTATACTTTTAAAATAGTATAGCATTGTCAGCAGGGTATCCAGATGAGTTTCCAATATAATTTTCTCATGTGTTCTCTGTGGGTCTTTGCATGCACGAGCGAGCCTAACTACGTAACAGATGTAAGCGGGGGACAGGGGATTGATATAGACTACCCCTGCCTCTCCGCTGATGATGAATGTCAAAACCATATAGAGGTTAACGGCGGTACGTTTCAATTCTATTCTTCATTTCACATTGACTCAAGTTGGGATGCTAAGGGTGCTATTGTTACTGTACACGGTAACAATAGAAACGCAGATGATTATTTTGAAAAAATGGTCTCAGTAGTTGCAGATTTAGGCTTGACAAACGAGCTGATTGTGATAGCTCCAAAATTTATCTTAAACCATGAAAAGACAGATGATAGCGACTGGTACTGGGGCTCTTCTTCATGGAAGTGGGGTATGCAATCTTATAACTCCTCAACAGGCAATAATGCAAGCTCATATGAGCTTTTAGACTCGTTACTCTCTCTTCTAGGTAATAAAGAAAAATTCTCTTCCCTTTCAGATGTTTTAATCACGGGACACTCTTCTGGCGCGGCCTTTGTGCACCATTATTTAGGATCAAAAAATCAGAACCTTTACAAGGACCTCAACCTGTACTTTGGGGTGGTAAACACACAGTACTTTTTTCATCCTGAGCCTACAAGACTATTGGGAGATGGATCAATCGGGTTGGTGAATAGTTGCGATAACTATAATTCATGGCCTCTAGGATTAAGCGACCTTAACCACTATATGGAGCTCATAGGATCTAACACAATCAGAGACAATTTTTCTACTAATAGAGTTGATTATTTTATCTCTCAGTACGATACCCTTACTAGCAGTATTAATTCCGGCTGTGGCCATTCGATTCTAGGTAACACACGATACGAAAAGATTGTTAATTTCATTTCATACATGGATATGGTTTTCCCCAGTAATAATCATGAGTACACTGTAATTCAAGGTCTTGGCCATACTACGAACACCTTTTCCTCAGAGGCTTTTAAAGAATATTTGATGTCCATCTTCTGACATTACGATGAAATTAAAATCAATTTTCATTTTTGCTTTATACTCTTCTAACCTAGTTGCATTGGATGTTGTAACCGTTTCCGGAAAAATTACCAGTAATAGAGGGCAGGGACTATTAGGAGCTAATATTCTTGTTGTGGGTACATCCATTGGTGCTGCCACGGATCTAAATGGTAAATACAGTATTGATCTTTTAAAAAAATCATATCCAGATGGTATAGTCGTCATGAAGGCTTCTTATATTGGTTACCAAAGTAAGCTTGATACAATTAATCTTAATGAATTAGTAGATAAAAACTACGAACTAGATCTCAAGCTAGCGGCAGATGTGATGCAGCTTGAGTCTGTGGTGGTGACCGGTGTTGGTATAGAGCAAGAAACCAAAAAACTTGGTGTTTCAATTGAAAAAGTCAGAAAAGAAAAAATTGAAAACTCTCCCGAGGTCAGTCTTGTTTCTGCTTTAAGAGGGAATGTATCCGGTCTCGAGGTACGAAAAACAAGCGGAGATGCGGGAACTAATGCATTTTTTAGAATCCGTGGAACTGGCACTATTTCTGGAGGCCATGAGCCGTTGGTTGTTATTGATGGGAGCCCGATCAGCACACGAACCATTGACTCCGGAGGCAGGGAAACAAGCGAGAGAGGACATCCGGAATCATCAAGTAGGATGGCAGATATTAATATGGATGACATAGAATCGATTGAAGTCTTGAAGGGAGCAGCAGCGTCTGCAATCTATGGATCAAGGGCTTCTAATGGTGTAATTCTCATAACCACAAAATCCGGAACTACGGGTAAAACAAGAATTACCTACAAGGCTAACTTCGGGGTCAGCAGCATGAACAAAATTTATCCGCTCCAGCAGCTTTTTGGGCAGGGAGATGGGGGCGATTTTGTTGGTGGTAATTCATTCTCATGGGGAAAGGTTTTGAACGTGAAAAATGCCCCCTGGTATGACCCAGATGTAGAGCTTGATAGGGTCTATAACCATGTTGAAGATATTACTGAACTTGGGAATAGTTATGAGCAGACAATATCTGCAAATGGCGGTAACGAGAAAACCACATTCTACTTTTCTATGAGCCAAAGCTACGAGAGAGCACACTGGCAGACATTTGACGAATATAAAAAAACGGTGAGCACAGTATATGGACACTCACCAACACGACATGTGCCCTCAGACTTTACCCGAAGAACTTTTCGTTTAAAAGGTAGCCACCTTTTAACCGATAAAATCACACTAACTGGCAGTATGTCTTACGCAAATGTATTTGGTAATCAGGTTATAAGAGCACACTCAACTGATGGACTGGCGAAAGGTCTACTCAGCACACCCCCAGATTTCGAATTAAGGCCATACTTAGAGCCCAGAACACAATACCACAGAAGCTCAACCGATCCATATCCCGATACCAGAGATGGTAACCATAAATGGAACAATCCCTATTGGGTTTTATATGAGCTGTCGCAGACCCAGTCTGTTGAACGAGTATATGGTAACATTAGGTTGCGCTATGATATTAATGACTGGTTAGATCTAAATTATGTTTTAGGGACCGATTTCTCTCTTGACCAGCGGAATGATATAATGCCCTCCGGCACGTACCGTAATGGCGGCATCGGAAGATATATTCATGAAGACATTCTTGACCAAGAGTGGGATTCCAACCTCACTTTCGCGTTTGATCTAAAAAAACTGTACAAAATTCCAATGCGAGTGGTAGCGGGGCACAACCTAAACAGCAGATCTCTAAAAAGATTTGAAACTACTGGTGAGGATCAAACACTTCCAAGCTATTACCAGATTGAGAATTACACCTCTGTCTCTGCCGATCAGTATCTCTCTCTGGTGCATCTAGAATCATTTTTCATTCAGGGTACAATGGATATTTCGGATCAGCTTTACATAACATCAGCATTGAGAAATGATGGTTCATCAACTTTTGGACCAGCTGATAGAAGACATAACTTTTTTAAGCTAAGCGCTGCGTGGGAATTTTCCAAATTATATGCACCAAGTTTCCTTAATTTTGGAAAACTTCGTCTTGCTTACGGACAGGCTGGTGAAGAGCCAAACGTCTATGCTATATACTCGGGATATACATCGCCATCATTGTTTTCAGTTGGAGGTAAAGCATCTCTTGGTCTGAATTACAGAGGGGTAACTGGATACAGGTCTGATGATCAAGTGAGTAATTTTAGAATCAGACCTGAGAGAAGACATGAATATGAAATTGGTGGAGATTTGTCCCTTTTTGATGGTTCGATGGGCGTCTCTACGACGGTATATAATGCAATAAACAAGGATGTCATATATGATATAGATGTCATCCCCTCAACGGGTGCTGACGAGATGACGGCAAACGGTGCATCCATACAAAATAAAGGTTTGGAGTTGACCATTGACTACCGGGTTTTGGATAGAGAACGATTAAAGTGGGAGTCTAAATTTATTTATGCTTCCAACAAAAATACAGTGCTTGAGATGAACGGTGTTGATGGTGAAATGGCAAAACTGATGGACCCAAACCTCGTCCCCAGTCGTGGAATAGCAAAATTTAGCGAAGTCTCACCAGGACATGAATATGCAGAGTTCAAGGTTTTATCTTGGTCAAGGTTTGGTCATGGTCTTGTTATAGACCACGATCTAGACATCAATACTCCAGATGTAAACATCGACACGCTCTCTGGTTACTCATGGAATAAGAATGATGTATATGTTGCCAAAAATGGTCTACCCTTAATGTATTCAGAGAAGATTTGGTCTGGATATGCACCAAACCCTGCTTGGACAGGTAGTTTTTATAACGAACTCAAGATCGGGAACAAACTACAATTAAGCTGCCTCCTTGATATCAGCATGGGTGGTCACATTGCAAATTATACAAAAAACGCGCTCTATGAGTGGGGAACTCATGGCGAGACGGAAAATAGGTATCACCCAGACTTTGATAATGAGGACTGGTATGGCTATGAGGAGGGAGTGAGCACTGATTGGGGCAAGGGAAAATTTCAAGATTTGTTAAACCATGGGCACAGGGCAATTGGTCCTGGCCAAGATAGTGTAATAACATTTTCTCAAAATCTTTATGAGAATTACATGGGAAGGAATACAGACGTGATTAATAACATTGAGGACGCAAGCTATATCAAGCTGCGTGAACTAGCGCTAAGTTATAATTTTGGCGTTGTAAGTCTTGGGCACCTAGGCGATCCAAATGTTACAATAAGATTGAGCGCACAGGATCTAAAAACGTGGACTAATTACACTGGCTGGGACCCTGAAACAAATATGTATCAGGATAGAATTTCTGGTGAGGATTACTTTAATCAACCTCAAACATGGAGGGCCAATATGGCCGTACAATTCAATTGGTAAAGACTATCAGAACCGTGAAACTGTATGTTGTAGCTTTCTCATTGTTTTTCATTAGCTGTGAGGATTTTTTATCAGGACCACTTCTGGATCAAAACCCCAACAAGGTTGATGATGTTGCAGCTGTTTCAGCAGAGGCACTACTCGTTGGATCCCAGGTCACTATCTATGGTATCATGGAGGGTTACTTGAATCGAGCCGTATCCATGGTGATGCAACAAATGTCTGGTCTACAGACTGACTACTACAGAGATTACAACTGTGACCCGATTGATGCAAATACCAATGGTCGCTGGACCGCTATGTATGGAACCGGAGGTCTTATTGATCTAAATACTACCCAGAGTGTGGCCTATGAACAAGAAAAGTATGTCCTGCTGGGTATTTCGCAGATGTGGGAGGCCCTGCTTTTCTCGACGGCCGCCGACCTTTGGGGTGATATCCCATACTCTCAGGCAGCAAATGCAGAATATGCCCAACCGGATTTTGACTCGCAGGAAGATGTGCACATGGCAGTCTTGGACCTTATAGACGATGCCATCGTCAATTTTGGGAAAGGTCAGGTGTTTAATCTACCAACCGAGCATGATTTCACATATGGTGCAGACACTGACAAATGGATCGCTGCGGCCCATACTCTTAAAAGTAGAATCTATCTTAATTGGGCAGAGGTAAATAATGACTTTTACCAGCTAGCCCTCGAGGAAGCAGAGATGGGTATTATGGACCAATCAGGAGATAGTGATTGGAGGGCAATGCATGGCGCTGCCATTGCAGAGAGGAGTGTATGGTTCCAGTTTATTTTATCGAATATGGATTATATGGGTGCTGGAAAATTATTGGTAGACATGCTTAGCAGGGACAATGACAGTCGGCTAAATATTTATTTTCTTAGCACTGGCACTCCTCAGATTGTTGGATCTAGCCCTGGAGATTCATTACAAAATGCTTCCATGTTGAACATAACAGGACACTTTGGTATGTCTTGGAGCCCTGAGCTTGTTAGCTGGTATGAAAACAGTTTTATCATTGCTGAGTGTAACTACAGGTTGGGCAATGAGGCGGTTGCTTTGACTACACTAAATGCAACACTTGATGCTATTGAGCAAAGATGGAGAAGTCTTGGTTACGCAAGTGCTTCAATACCTCGATATCAGGCTATTTCAGGCGAAGAGCTTCTTGAGGCAATCATGAATGAGAAGTATAAAGCTTTATTTCTGAATATTCAGTCATGGAGTGATTGGAGGAGAACAACATTTCCAAAATTCCTTGATTCGGATGGAAACAGCACTGAGTGCGGCGGAACATCTGGTGGCCAAGGCGTACCAAGAAGGCTGCTCTATCCTGAAAAGGAAAAAGCGAGCAATCCAAAATGCCCTCAGAACGATAGTATTTATGATAGACTTCAGAATGATCCTAGCTAAAACATGGGTAATTGTCTATGTAGCAATTTCTTGCCATCTTTACGCGAATAGCGCTATAGATCAAGTGAGACCTCCTTGGGGCTACGTCTTTAAAGATTGGCATGGGCCGCCTCTTGATATAATCACCTACATTCCCCCAGGGGCTACAAAAGATACTCCAGTTTTGATAGTCGTTCCCGGTGCATCTAGAGATGCTCAACGCTTTCACGCATCATGGCTGGACATTGCAAAAAGAAAACACTTTTCCGTTATAACAATCGGAGCTAGTAAAAAATATTTTCCTGATGAGTATTCTTACAATGCTGGTGGTGTTATTTCTTCTGATGCTGAAACAATAGAAGAAAAACTTTGGCTTTTTAGTGCGATTGAACCAATATTTTTAGATTTTAAAAGTAGATATGGGTTTAGGGCAGAAAAGTTTTACCTTTTTGGGCACTCTGCAGGCGGTGGGTTTGTGCACAGATATTTACTGTTTACGCCTTCAGCACCGGTGTTTAAAGCCGTTGCAGCGAACCCTGCATTTGTTACTCTTCCAGATAAAAAAATTGATTATCCTTTTGGTATTCGTAGCGTGCCTATCAATGAGCAAAACTTAGTTACTTGGTTTGATGCTAGTATGGCTATTGTACTTGGAGAAAATGATATTGGCCCAAGAACAAAACCTCTGAGTAATGGTATTCAAGCTAATTTGCAGGGCCCAAACTGTTTATCCAGAGGTAAACTACTTTACAAAAAGGCGGAATCAGCAGCAACTGCCATAGGTTCTCGCTTCTCTTGGGAGTTGTTAATAATACCAGGCGTAGGTCATGATAATTACAATTTAGCGGAACCATCGTCGGTTTACCTATTTGGTGAATAATCTAAGAATGAATCTCAAGCAAAAAATAGGTTTTCTTTCCGGGTTTTCTACATTCTTTCTGCTACTTGTGATAGAGACACCAGAGGGGATGGATCCTACCGCGCTCAGCGCTGCGGCTGTATCTATCTTGATGGCGATCTTATGGGTGACAGAGGCTATCTCAATATTTGCCACATCTTTTCTTCCCATTGCCTTGTTTCCTTTGCTGGGTGTTATGGGTCCCTCGCAGGTAGCAGCAAGCTATGGACACCATATCGTTCTATTAATTTTGGGTGCATTTTTTGTTGCGAAAGCAATAGAGACCAATAATTTGCACAAGCGGATTGCACTCGCCACAATCAAAGCTATTGGGACAAGCAGACAAAAGGTTATGTTGAGCTTTATGATAGCCACTGGTTTTTTATCCATGTGGACTTCCAATAATTCTACAACACTTATGATGTTACCGATCGGACTTGCTATCATATCAAGAGAGAAAGAACTTGGCGCTGATGTGTCACGTTTTGCCCCCGCTTTGATGCTAGCAATAGCCTATTCTGCAAGTATCGGAGGCACAGGTACTTTGGTGGGTACTCCACCAAATCTGGTCTTCGTTAGTACAGCGCAGGAACTATTACCAGGATCACCAAATATTGTTTTTACCGAATGGCTGAAAATAGGGATACCCTTTGTAATTGTGTTTCTACCAATGGCATGGATCTATCTTATAAAATTTTTTGGAGTGCAAGGAGATCTACAGGGTAGCTCGGAAATTATTGCTGAGGAGTATGCATCTCTTGGAAGGATAACTTCAGCTGAAAAAAAAGTATTGTACGTTGTAATACTCTATGCTCTTGGGTTTATTTTTCGCGAGCAGTGGTCTGTATTTTTAGGCGTTAAAGGTTTTGTAAAAGATTCCACGGTAGCTTTTGTTGCGGCTATTGTGCTTTTTAGTCTTCCAAGTGGAAAAATTGATGAAAACGGTGAGACCATGCGTCTACTAAATTGGAATGATGCAAAGGAAATACCGTGGGGAATTGCAATGCTAATAGGAGGAGGACTTGCGATTGCCTCATCATTTAAATCAACAGGATTAGTCGTATGGATTGGAGACACAATAAATCTCGAGGGCATTCCGATTTTATTGGTTTTGTTAATTGTGGTTACGGCAATGGTATTTCTGACTGAAATCAATTCGAATACAGCAACCACGGCGGTATTTCTCCCTGTGCTTGCAGGTATGTCAGGTGCGGGTGACTTTCATCCATTTTTGCTGATGGTTCCAGCCACTATCGCTGCGTCATGCGCTTTTATGCTACCATCAGGGACGGGTCCCAATGCCAGCGTGCTTGCTAGCGGTAAATTAACCATACCTCAGATGGCAAGGGCAGGTTTTGGGTTGAATATTTTAGCGGTTTTGGTAATAGTTATTTTATTTTACTTTATAATATTGCCGATGATGAACTTTGCATAGCTGCTTCTTTATTTTCTAAAGAGGGAAGTAGCAGACTGTATTAGAGAGTAAAATAGTAATGAATATCAACGACATGGTGATTGGACCAAGATAAACTCTCCCTGTCATTGTAAAAAAATAGTGGTGGAAAATAGGTATCAGTAACATGATAGGTACAATCGCAAAGAGTAGGTTCACATAGAGCCATCCAGCTTCCCAGAAGACTGTTCCTGTTAGCCAGAGAGTAAAATACTGTACTAATAATATCAGCATTAATCCTGAGCTTGTAACAAGAGAAGATTTGAGCAAATGCTTTTGTACGCTCTGCCCTTTGAATCTCAATGCTGAATTCACCCTGATTGAATTAGAAATAAAAAATATAAGAAATGGAGGAAGATACATTGGTATAA